>Ga0116146_1000232_pt1 | contig 75280 bp, 73 predicted proteins | sample AD_JPNHG2_MetaG_FD_89748 | JGI IMG/M metagenome (GOLD analysis project Ga0116146, IMG submission 89748) | Active sludge microbial communities of municipal wastewater-treating anaerobic digesters from Japan - AD_JPNHG2_MetaG | ecosystem: Engineered > Bioreactor > Anaerobic > Digestate | place... | reverse complement strand
GCGGCATCCGGTCATCAGGTTTCCTTTGTGGGAATACGGAGGAGATATAAAAAGGTTTGGAGAAGGCGGACGGGAGTAGAGTCCTGAAATTATTTCGTGTCCGTCCTAGTTTTATAGTGTTTGAATTATTCGAACATGCTCAATAAAGAAAAATTGAATAGATTATTTAGCGTCAAGCCCTAAGACATCTCTATTGAAATTAATGTTATGGTGCACTAGCACTCAATCCATCGTTAATTAAACGACACTAAATCCACTCCGCTGTCATCGCCCTCTCCATCTCCCTGGCCACCATCGCCCCTGCCATCCTCCTCTGCACCGTGGCCGCCAGAGCCGCCGCCGCCCGGGCCCGGGAGTACTCGTCGACCTGCCAGTCGAGGCCCTCGTATCCCACGTCCATCAGAATGAGGCCATCAGCAGGTGCAGTGGGCGCGCCGTGATTGCTCTCCGGGCGCAATAGCTCCGAAAACCAGCTCATATCCCTCTGCCCTGCCCCAAGCTTCTCTAAAGCCCCCACGATCTTTCTCACCATATTCCAGAGAAATCCGTCCGCCCGGATGTCGAAGACGTAGAGGCCTGCCTCCCCCCGCACATCCAGCTTCTGCACCGTCTTCACCGTGTCCACCTTGGCTGAAGAGAAGTTTCTGAAGTCGTGCTCGCCCAAGAGCAGCTCTGCTGCGGATCGCATGGCCTGCCCGTCCAGGCCCGGATGCCAGAGCAGGTAGCGGTACTCCCGCCACCGAGCGTTCCAGCGGGCGGAAAAGCCCACGGGGGCGGCCGCCCAGGCCCAGGTCCAGATGTCGCGGGGCAGCCGGCCGTTGACGCAGCGGGGGCGGGTCAGCTTGGCCTTATCCTCATCGACCCAGAAGTCGATCACCTGGCCTAAAGCGGAGACGCCCCGGTCCGTGCGCCCGGCATAGCAGAAGTCGCCGTGGATGACTCCGATCTGGGCTAGGGCTTTCCTGACCTCGGAGTCGACTGTGACCCGATCGGGCTGGCGCTGAAAGCCGTAGTAATTGTCGCCAAGGTAAGCGAGCTTGAGTGCAACCTTCATTTTTGTGTGTCCTAAAAGGACAGGTGACCATCTTTGTGCGTTCTTTGTGCCCTTTGTGAGCTTTGTGGTTGACTGTGGGCTTACTATTAGAGAGCACAAAGCTTACAGAGCATGCACAAAGGACCCCTGCCAGAGCCTCAGGCGCTATCTCAAACCTCTCTTGGGTCAGTGATGTAGCCGGTGATGGCGCTGGCTCCCGCCGTGGCCGGAGAGGCGAGGTAGACGAAGGCTTTGGGGCTTCCCTGCCTGCCCACAAAGTTCCTGTTTGAGGTGGACAGGCACCTCTCACCGGCGCCCAGCAGGCCGAAGCTTCCGCCCATGCACGGCCCGCAGCAGGCAGACTCCACCATGGCCCCTGCCTCCATGAACCTCTCGATGAGGCCGGCCTTGAGGCACTTCATGTACTCCTCCCGGCTGGCGGGGACAACGATCATGCGCACGCCCTTTGCCACCGGCTCTCCTTTCATCATCTGCGAGGCGAGCAGCAGGTCCTCGAACCGGCCGTTGGTGCAGGATCCGAGGAAGACCTGATCAAGGCGCGTCTCTGCAACCTGGCTGATTGGAACGACGTTGTCCACATTGTGGGGCAGGGCAACCTGTGGCTCAAGGCTATCCACATTCCAGTGCTTCCTCTCAACCACCGCATCCTCGTCGCTTCTCACAATCCCCTGCCGGATGGCCTCCCTGTCCCTGACCCGCTCCTCCAGATACTTGACGGCGGTCTCATCAGTCTCGAATATGCCTGCCTTGGCCCCCATCTCAACTGCCATGTTGGAGACCGTCATCCTCTCCGGGATGCTCATGCGTGCCGCAGCCTCGCCTCTGAACTCGCAGGCCAGATAATTGGCCCCGTCCGCGCCGATGTCGCCTATGATCCTGAGCACCACATCCTTGGATGTGACGCGAGAGGGCAGCCGCCCATCGATCATGATCTGGAGGGTCCTGGGCACCAGAAACCACATCTTTCCCGTGGCGAAAATGGAGGCCATGTCGGTTGAGCCGATGCCTGTGGCAAAGGCCCCCAGGGCCCCATAGGTGCATGTATGCGAGTCTGTGCCAACGATGATATTTCCGGGCAGAACATGCCCTTTTTCGGGCATGACCTGATGGCATACCCCGCAGAAGATGTCGTAGTTGAGTATGCCCTGCTCCTGCGCGAACTTTCTCAGCATGATGTGGTTGTCCGCAGCATTGAGGCTGTCCGCAGGAACCTGATGATCGAAGAGCATTATGATCCTTGCAGGATCCCACACCCTGGCATCCCTGCCCGCGATCTCATAAAATCCGGTTACCGCCAGCGGTCCGGTGATATCATGGATCATGGCGCAGTCGATTTTCGCCATGACGAACTCGCCGGCATGCGCCTCTTTTGCTGCCGCCTTGGAGAATATCTTCTCAGACAGGGTTTTGCCGCTCATGGCTAGGGCCATTTCGTTAATGATAAATAAATCTTGAGCCTGAATGCCCTGCATCTGTCAAAAAGCCTTCAGAGTATTTCAAAGCCTTTAAATAAATCCGGCAATAACATCGATGTACAGATGGTTACATCGAAGACAAATGATGAAGCATTAGATATGAAGCATCAAAGCATATTGTTGCGAAAGGAGTGCCGTTAATGAAGATCAAGTACCTGCTCGATGAAGAAGAAATTCCCAAGAAGTGGTATAACGTAGCCGCAGACATGCCCACACCCCTGGACCCGCCCCTGCATCCAGGCACCCTTAAGCTCATGCAACCCTCGGATATGGAGATGATCTTTCCCAAAGCCCTCATCCGCCAGGAGATGAGTACAGACAGATGGATAGACATACCCGAGGAGGTGCGTGAGATCTACAGGCTGTGGAGGCCCACGCCCCTCTACAGGGCTGCAGCTTTAGAGAGAGCCCTCAAGACCCCTGCCAGGATTTATTACAAATACGAAGGCGTGAGCCCTGCCGGCAGCCACAAGCCCAATACAGCCGTGCCCCAGGCCTACTACAATATGAAGGAAGGAGTCGAACGGCTGGCTACGGAGACGGGCGCCGGACAGTGGGGCTCAGCCCTGGCGATGGCCACATGCCTATTCGGCCTGAAGTGCACAGTCTATATGGTCCGCTCCAGCTTTGACAGCAAACCCTACCGCAAGAGCGCCATGCGCGTCTGGGGAGCAGAGTGCCTCTCGAGCCCCTCAGATAAGACCAACTTCGGCAGAAAGATCCTTGCAGAAATGCCAGACACTCCGGGCTCCTTAGGGATCGCCATATCCGAGGCAGTCGAGGATGCCGCGAGCAATGATGACACCAACTACTCCCTGGGATCTGTGCTAAATCACGTACTGCTGCATCAGACTATTGAAGGCCAGGAGCTGAAGAAGCAGTTCGAGCTGGCTGACGATTATCCAGATATCATGTTCGGCTGCTGCGGAGGGGGCAGCAACTTCCCGGGCATGGCCTTCCCGTTCATCCCGGACAAGCTGAAGGACAGGAAGGATCTGCGTATGGTGGCATGCGAGCCCGCTGCATGTCCCAGCCTGACACAGGGCCTTTATGCCTATGACTTCGGGGACACTGCAGGAATGACACCCGTAATAAAGATGTATACATTGGGGCATGACTTCATCCCCCCAAGCATTCACGCCGGAGGGCTGCGCTACCATGGCGCTGCCCCATTGCTCAGCAATTTGGTTCATGAGGGCCTCATCGAGGCCACCGCCCTGCTACAGACAGAGGTATTCCAGGCGGCCACGATGTTTGCCAGAAGCGAGGGCATCATTCCTGCTCCTGAATCTGCCCACGCCATCAAACCTGCCATAGATGAGGCATTGCGATGCCGGCAGACGGGTGAGGCCAAGAGCATATTCATCTCCCTCTCCGGGCACGGCCACTTCGACCTCTCCTCCTATGATGCCTACAACGACGGCAAGCTGGTGGACTACGAGTATCCGGCGGATCTGGTCAGGCAATCCCTGGCCAGGCTTCCAAAGCCCTGAGGGCCTGCAAGAGATAAGGCCGGATGATGTCACAGGGAGCAGCCAGGATCGGATTTCTGATAAATCCCATAGCAGGCATGGGAGGGTCAGTAGGCTTGAAGGGCACTGACGGCCTGGCCTGCCGGGCCGCTGCCCTGGGAGCAGTTCCCCTGGCTGGAGAGAGGGGCAAGGCCTGCCTTCGCCTCCTCTCCCCAGAGGACATATTCTTTTATGCCGCGGCCGGGGAGATGGGCGAGACAGCCCTTCGAGAATGCGGCCTGCCCCATGAAATAGTATGGCATCCAGGCAAAATTTCCAGCGCAGAAGATACCAAATCCGCCTGCCGGGCTTTCCTCGAACGCAATGTGGACCTTATCCTATTTTGCGGAGGAGACGGCACGGCCAGGGATGTGGCCGAAGCCTCTGAAGGGAAGCCTCTGCTGGGAATTCCCGCAGGGGTGAAGATGCATTCAGGAGTGTTTGCTGTAAGCCCTCAGGCAGCGGCAAAGCTGGCCACAGGCTTTGTGAGAGGAGAATTTAAGCTGCGCGAGACAGAGATCGCCGATGTGGACGAAGATCTCTACCGCTCCGGGGAGCTGTCGACCAGGCTGTACTGCACAGCTCTCACCCCCTATCAGCCGGTTTTGGTGCAGGAGAGAAAGAGGATCTATCTCTCACATAGCGAGGAGAATTTCAAAGAAGAGATCGCCCTCTTCGCCTCGGAGTTCATGAGGGATGGATCTGCATACATCCTCGGTGCCGGAACCACCACCGCAAAGATAGCAGAGGTGCTCGGCCTGGAGAAGACTCTGCTGGGTGTGGATGTGATCAAGGATGGAAAGCTTCTCGCGAGAGACGCCACCGAGAGGGAGCTGCTGGCGATAGTGGAGAGGGAGAAGCAGGTGAAGATAATAGTCAGCCCCATCGGCGCTCAGGGATTCATTCTGGGGAGGGGAAGCCAGCAGATAAGCTCAAAGGTGGTGGAGAGAGTTGGCGAAGAGAACCTGATAGTAATATCCACGCCGCACAAGCTGGCTGAGCTATCCCGGCTTATTGTGGATACGGGAGACGAGCTGATGGACAGGAGGATCGCAGGCAAGAGGCTGGTGGTCACAGGCTACAGATCTGCCCAGAGAAAGGAGACGGCAGCAGCAGCCACAATAAATTTATCGAATGAAATCCTGCCAGGCCTGTGATATATTTTTGCCGTACAGGATCCAGATCAGAACCAATATGCCAAAAATAACGTAGAGGTTGGTGATGTACACCAACCACTGAAGAAGACGCATCTTCTTTTCGGGCGTCCCGAACCAGTCTTCTGCCTTCCGCTCAAACCAGTTAGACATTCGCTCAACGTCTAGGCAGGTGCTTTGCCTGCGGCCATGGCAGCTTTTAGAGCTTCTTTCTTGGCCTCTTCTTCGGCAACGCGCCTCTGTGACTTGCCCTTAAGCATCTTCAGCTTTACTACGTTGTCCCTTTCCATCTCCTCCAAAGCCATGCTGATGAACTTGATGGTATCCTTGAGGTCGGGGATTACCTTAAACTCCAGACCGTTGACACGTCTCTTTGTGCTATCGATATCCTTGACAAGCCGGATCAGGCCAGTCTCGACCTCTGCCGCCAGGATGATCTTGTCCACCAATTTCTCATAGCTATCGGCTGCTTCATCGATTGCTGCACTGGTCCCAATGATGCCGTAACCGCGTTCGTACATCTTCTTCTGCACGGACTCGGAGGAGATCTTGGGAACCACCACGCCCATGATATTCCTTGACTCAAGCTGTATGGCAGGCTCTTTTTGAAGGGAATAGGCCACGCTGTTGATGGTAACTGTTCCCTCCGTGGCCTTGGCCATGTTCAGCCTCTGCTCGGCTTCGATCAGGGCATCAACCAGCTCTTTCCTGACAGTCTTAGCCTTGTTTAGCACCTCGAAGAACTCAATCATGAGGCCGTCCCGCTTCATCTTGAGGAGCGAATGACCAGTCTGCGCAGTCTTCATCCTCCTTTTAAGGGCGATCAGCGTTGCCCTGGTCGGTTTTGTTCCTGGTAATACGGCCATGATCTCACCCTCACTTCTTCGCAGTGCTTGCGTATTTGGGATGGTACACTTTGATGTATTTGTCGTCAATCCTGGTTAGCATGGCCTCAGGCAAATCGGCCAGCAGATCCCATCCGATCTGGAGGGTCTCGAAGATGGTCCTGTCCTCATCCCTGCCCTGGTTGACGAAGCGCTTCTCGAACTTGTCTGCGAACTCAAGGACGAGCTTATCGCGCTCGGAGAGAGCCTCTTTGCCCACGATGGCTGCCAGGCCGCGCAGATCGTTGCCCTCTGCATAGTAGGCATAGAGCTGATCGGATACGGCTCTGTGATCCTCTCGGGTATGGCCCTTGCCGATGCCCGAGTTCATCAGACGGGAGAGAGATGGTCTGATATCGATAGGCGGATAGATGCCCTTTCTGTGCAGCTCTCTGGAGACGATGATCTGGCCCTCGGTGATATATCCGGACAGGTCCGGAATGGGGTGGGTGATGTCGTCACCGGGCATGGTCAGAATCGGGAACTGAGTGATAGAGCCCTTTTTGCCCTTGATGATGCCTGCACGCTCGTAGTTGGTGGCGAGGTCGGTGTACATATAACCGGGATAGCCGCGGCGTCCGGGCACCTCCTCACGAGCAGCACCCATCTGTCTGAGCGACTCGCAGTAGTTGGTCATGTCCGTGTATATGATGAGCACGTGCATGTCCAGGTCGAATGCCAGATACTCGGCTGTGGTCAGTCCCAGCCTGGGGGTGAGAATCCTCTCTACAGCCGGATCGTCGGCCAGGTTGAGGAACACCACTGCCCTCTCCAGAGCGCCGGTTCTCTCGAAGTCAGCCAGGAAGTGCTGAGCCTCTTCGTTGGTAATGCCCATGGCGCAGAAGATAACTGCGAAGGACTCGGCCTCTCCGAGGGTCTTGGCTTGCCTGGCGATCTGCAGAGCAACATCGTTGTGGGGCAGGCCTGAACCTGAGAAGATGGGCAGCTTCTGTCCGCGCACCAGTGTGTTTGTGCCGTCGATGGTGGATATTCCCGTTTGGATGAAAGCTCTGGGCTTCTCGCGGGAGGAGGGGTTTATGGCAGCTCCGGCGATGTCTCTCAGAACTTCAGGGACGATCTCAGGGCCGCCATCTCTTGGCCTGCCGGATCCGGATAGGACACGCCCGATGATAGCAGGCGAGAGGGGCATCTTGATGACGTCTCCTGTGAACTTAACGGCGCTGTCCTTGGATAGGCCGCCAGTTCCCTCGAATATCTGAACGACCACGATCTCATCAGAGGTATCCAGCACCTGTCCTCTCTTCACATCTCCACCCGTCCTGATCTCCACCAGCTCGTTGAAGCCTACGGGCTCGGTCTTCTCCACGAAGATCAGAGGTCCTTTGATTTCAGTAATAGTCTTGTATTCCTTGCTCATTTTGATCCCTCCTCACTTCAACCCCTTGAACTCGGCGTCCATCTGAGCCATCACCTTGGCCAGCACCGGCTCGTACTCAGACTCGAGCTTCACCTTGGCCAGAGCATCCTTGGATGGGACAGACGTGATCTGCTCCACAGATACTCCCCTGGCCAGGGCATCGACTGCATACTCCCTGTACTTCAGGATCGCACCCAGAAGGTCGAACTGCTTCTTGTAAGGAGCGAATGTGTCCACGGGATGCATGGCGCTTTGAGCCAGCCAGTAGTTGATGATCATCCTCGCGACCTCCAGAGTGATCTGCTGGTCCTCAGGCAGTGCATCGGAGCCCACGAGCATAACGATCTCTTCCAGCTCGGCATTCTCCTGCAGGATGGCCATGGCCTTTCTTTTATTCTTATTCCAGTCGGGATGGACGTTCTCCACGAACCAGGGCTCAAGATCCTTATCGTACAGTGAGTAGGAATCCAGCCAGTTGATGGACGGGAAGTGCCTGCGCTGGGTAAGCTTGGAGTCCAGAGCCCAGAATACCTTGACCATCCTCAATGTGTTCTGAGTGACGGGCTCGGTGAAGTCGCCGCCGGGCGGTGATACTGCGCCTACGACGCTTACTGAACCCTGGCCGCCGGATAGGACATCGGCACGCCCGGCACGCTCATAGAAGTCGGCCAGACGGGCGCCCAGGTATGCGGGATAGCCTTCCTCTCCAGGCATCTCTTCCAGACGGGATGCGAGCTCTCTCATAGCTTCTGCCCACCGGGATGTGGAGTCGGCGGTCATCATTACATCGTAGCCCATGTCGCGGTAGTACTCAGATACGGTCATGCCTGAGTAAACAGAAGCCTCGCGAGCAGCCACAGGCATGTTGGATGTATTGGCAAATACAATAGACCTCTCCAGAAGAGGCCTGCCTGTCCTGGGATCTACCAGCTCAGGGAACTCGTGCAACAGGTCGGCCATCTCATTGCCGCGCTCGCCGCATCCGACGTAAACCACGATATCCACATCAGCCCACTTGGAAAGGGTCTGCTGCATGACAGTCTTGCCAGTGCCGAATCCACCGGGAATGGCTGCCGTTCCGCCTTTGGCCAGGGAGAAGAATCCGTCAATGACCCTCTGCCCTGTCATGAGGGGAATGGTGGGGGGCAGCTTCTTGATGACGGGCCTCGCTTGCCTGACCGGCCACTTCTGCAGCATGGTGAGCTTCGTTCCGTCGTCGAGTACTGCCACAACCTCCTCCACTGTGAAGTTGCCGGAGTTGATCTCTTTGATGGTTCCGCCCTTGGACCTTGGTGGTACCATGATCTTGTGCTTGATGAGCAGCTGCTCCTGAACCTCGCCAATGGTCTGTCCGGCCTTTACCACATCGCCCTTCTTGACAACGGGATTGAACTCCCATTTCTTGCTGTGGTCGATGCCGTCCATAAACAGGCCTCTGCTGATGAAGTCTCCCGATTTCTCTGCGAGCTTAGTGAGAGGCCTCTGGATACCATCGTAAATTGAGGTCAGAATGCCGGGCCCCAGTTGAGCCACAAGCGGCGCACCGGTCTCCTTGACTGGCTCGCCCGGCTTGACGCCCCCGGTATCCTCATACACCTGAATTATGTGCTTATTGCCGGAAATGCCGATGACCTCGCTCATCAGCCCTTCCTCGCCCACCAGGACCAGATCGTACATCGAAGCCTTCAGGCCTGTAGCCTGAACGACTGGTCCGGCGACTCGCTTAATTTTGCCTACTTCCATAAATCAACACCTATTGCCCTTTTAATCTTCTCTCTCATCTCAGTGCTCTGCTCGGTTCCGATGGCTATTACGGTCGGCCTGGTTGACTCGGAAAGCTGCTCCTGAAGCCTCTTGGGCAGCCTGTTATAATCCGACTGCTTCAGCACCAGAATTCCCACATTGGGATCTGCCATGACCTCGCCGATCTTTGAGACCAGCTCCTCCTCTGTGTTGGCGCCGTAGGATTTCTTAATTCCTGCTAAATTAAACCCGAGGACACTCTCGCGAGCTCCGACAAATGCAATCTCCATTTAAGCCACCACCACTTGCTCCTCGATAAGTTCAGCAGGAAGTCCAGCCTCCATTCCGCGCACAATCTTTCTGATATTGGAAACTTCTGTCTCCTTGCTCACCATGTACCCGAGCACGGGCAAGATGGATAGTGGATGATAGTTGGAGAGAGCCCATGCATACCTGATGAGATATGCCCTTAGCCTGGCCTCGATTCTGCTGATGGCATCGATATCTGGAGATGCGATATCAGAGATAGAGGACCAGAAGGGGTACCCCTCGAGTCCGCGCAGAAACTCGCCGAAGGGCTGGCCGGCCATATGGCTCAGCTCTTCATGCAGCTTGCCGCCAGGTATGAGATTCTCCTGGATCACGGCTGCATCGACGCCTGCTTTGTTCATCCTGAAGAGGGTGATCAGATTTTTGATATCAATCTCTCTTCGGACGTACTTGAGGAGCAAGCCTCCGCCCACGGATAATGTGCCGCCCACGGCACGCTCCATTCTGAAGTAATAGAGCTTGTCCAGAGCGTTCTCCACCGATGCCAGACTCTTGCCGTCGTACTGTGCCAATGCGCTGGCATAGTCGGTGCCATCGAAGGCAGAGATGATATCGGCTATAGACTCCTTCCTGGCCAGCTCTTCTAATAGCTCGGGGGATAGTTCGCCTGCCGGCACGAGATATTTTAGGATCTCGGTGTCGGATACCCTGGAGAACTTGCCGCGCAGGAGTGTCTTGATGTTCCAGACATCCCAGCGCCTCAGGTATTCCAGAATCAGGAAAGATGGCTCATCTATGGAGACCTCCTCCAGCTTTCTGAAGGTCTTCGCCATATTGTCGAACGTGGCGTGCTCGATCAATTCCACGCCGGAGTAGTCCTTGGAGAGCGCATCGATCTCATCCTTATACTGGGTCTCTTCCAGGTATCGGGCGATCTCAGACATATCCATAGCCATCATCCTGGCATACATCTCGCCAGGAATGAGCTTGGTCTTCATCGCCCGGACTCTGCCCGTGATGTAAGCGTACTTCACCGGTAATCCGAACTTCGGCAAACGTAGTACAGGCATCGTCCTCACCCGAATAAGATCCCGGAAACCTCTTTCATGCGATTATTAAATATGTCACGCGCAAGAGTTTCGTAGGTTAAATCGTAACGCAGAGACCCATCTTTGCTCTCAATCACAACGCCGCCTATGATGTCCAGGTTCCCGCCGTAATTGGGGGCGAGAGAGGAAACGAAGGCTTCGTCCCTCTTATTGGAGTAGACCTTCATTTCCTTCAGGTCGTAGCCCTCGAGCAGCTTCTTGAGAATGGCCTCGTTGTCCTTCTTGGGAAGATTCTGAATCTTCTCAAACATTTTGGCTCTGGCCGTCTCCAGGAGATCCTTGTGCACATTCAGCTCCGCCCTCTTGACCTCAAGGTTGGCGCTGGAGATCTCTCTGCGCTCGATGGCTTCGATGGTATGTCTAACTTCCGCTTCTTTCCTGGACTTTATTTCTGCGGCACGTTCCCTAGCTTCATTGAGTATTCTTGCAACCTCTTGGTCGGCCTCGCTGTTAATCTGGGCGACCTTGTCTTTGCTGGTTGCCAGAATTGACTCAACCACTGCATCTAGTGCCATTGCCTCTCACCCTTGGAAATGGCCGGCTTAGGGCGTGACGATTCCAGAGAAGGGTGTCCAGGCGAACATCAGGATCAACGACACGGCGAGACCGAAGATGATCAGAGTCTCGGGCAGAAGCATGAGGAACAGACCCTTGCCCAGGAATCCAGGCTCCTCAGCCACGACGCCCACCACGGCGGCTCCGATACCCTGCTCACCAACACCAGCACCGATGCCTGCCAATCCGGTAGCCAGGCCAGCGCCGACAGCCAACAATCCGTACAACGATCCCGCATCTGCTACAACTGCCATTTTCCTCAATCCTCCTTTGTATGAATATTACAATTTAAGTCCAATTTCTCAATTCGAACTGACTGATTCATGCTTTCAAGAACCTCCGGACATGTCCGAAGGGACTGTACTCCACTCCACCACCATGCGCGCTGTAGAACTTGGTGAACATCTCCACATAATGCAACCTTAGGGGATGCATGAACGGGGAGAGAATTCCCAGCAGTAAGTTGATGAAGTGCACTGACACCAAGATCAGGATGCCTACGATTATGGCGACCATCGTGAACTCTTCGCTATTGGTTGCGCCACCGCTGAGCATGGGCATGATGACATAAAACGCCAGCTGATTGGCGGCAAATGCCAAGCCCACTGAAGCCAGGCCGATGGCAAGAAGCCTAAGGTATGATATCAGATTGCTCACATAGAATGGAACGTGAGCCAGACCCATAGGCCCTTCCGGCCCCATCACCATCATCACAATGGCTCCAACGACTACGATGGCGCTCACAATCACCATCATCATCTGCCCCATAACAAGCCCAAGAACAAGCAGGCCGAAGAAGATCTGGAGCAGCATCACGGGCAGCTTGTCGAAGTAGGCATGCTTCTTCTCACCATAGTTCAGTTCCGTCTTGATACCCAGGATAGAACCGATGCTACAATGAAGGATGCCGATAAAGATACTGGTTCCAATCAATAGCAATACCGCATTAGTCGCCAGACGATCCATCGGGAATATGCCCAGCGGGCCCAGCCTTCCCAAGGACCCGAAGACGCCTTCGCCGAAATACAACCCTTGTTCCTTAAGCAGCTCGATCTGAGCTTCAGGCAGATGGCCCATTATCCTGCCCCATAGGCCGAGGGGGCCGAAGATCTCGCCGAAGAAGAACCCAAATATCACTGCCCAGACAGCAGCGATAAGCACAATGCTGGTGAGCTGCTGCCAGCCTGGAGTTCTGAATTTCCTCTTCAGCATGTACACCACCAGGAAGACCATCACGCCATAGCCGACATCGCCAAGGATCATGCCGTACATGATCGGGAAGAAGATGAATATCAGCAGTGACGGATCGAACTCCTTGTATTCTGGAACGGCGAACAGCCTTGTGATCAATTCATAGGGTCTGACGATGCTCGGGTTATCAATCTTGGATGGTATATCCTCGCCCTTCTCCACAAGCGCTTCTGTTTCTCCTTCGGATAACAACTGAACATCCAGTTTGCCGTCGGCGGCGCTCTCCAGCTCGCTCTTGAGCCTGGGAAAATCATCCGATGGAACATATCCGTCAATCACGAAGGCATTGGCGGTCTCAGCAAATCTGAGGGGAGCCTCTGTCTTCGCAGTTTGCATGGACAGATACTCGTCGGTTGCCAGCATCAGATCTTCATACTGCTTCTTCATCTCAGCAAGCTTCTTTTGGAGAGGCGCTTTCTCGCCTTCCAGTGACTTTATGCTGCCTTCAAGTGTAGCTATGGCCGAGTCTACACTGCCCTCAAGCCTGGGCACTGATATCTCAGAGAACCCGTGCTCGGAAAGGACGGAAGAAACTTCGCTGGCCTTCTCCACAGGCACAAATACAGCCACAAAAGTTGCATTCTTGGCACTCCCCGAGTAGATCTCATTTACAGGGGAGACCCTTGCCACATCAGCATCAACAGGCGTTGCCACTGTGCCGACAAAGGTTGCCAGAGAATCATAACCATAATAAGCTTCCAACGGAAGCGGCAGCACAGCCAGTGGTGTCAGGGACTTGATCTGGTCCCTCTTGGACTTGATCTCAGCGTCGATAGCAGTGATGCGCTCATACGTAGCGGTGATGTCTGCGCCGACGTTGTTGAGAAGATTGTCCATCTCCGAAAGAATCTGGCTCTCAGGGAAGGTCTTGTCGGGTGCCTTGTTTTTGAGATTAAGGTATCTCGTGATCGACCTGAGCTTAATCAAATTCTCGGAGTATTCCCTGGCTTTGCCGATGGGCTTGCCCAGCTCAAATGAGGGCTCGCTGCCGTTATAGTTGACAATATGCAGCAAGTGCAACTCATGTAGCTTCTCTACTACTGGAGTTAATACGTCCTTTGACCCGGCGACGACTACACGACTCATCTTAACGGGTCTAAGCATGCGACAACCCCATAAACTCCTTCATTAAATATTCAACTGCCTTGTCCAGCTTGGCGCTGGCGCTGCTTCTCATCGAGCTTACGTTCTTTTCACCGCTATTGAGGATAGACGCCTTCTTGGATTTGACATCGCTCTCAGCTTTCGCAATGCTTTTTTCAAAGTATTCCTGCGCTTCTGCCTCAGCGGCTTTGACGAGGTTTGCAGCTTCAATAGTGGCAGCGGCTATCTTTTTCTCCTTCTCCTCCAAGGCCCGCTGGACTGCTGCCTTGGCCTCAGCCTCTGCCGATTTGATTTTCGATAAGATATCGTCTCTAGCCATCTGATCCCTCTACATATTCCCTCACTACACCTCTTCTGTTTTTCGAACAGCGCTACATCACTTTGGCTCGTGATAAACGCTCAGATGCATCCTCATCTACCAATATAAACTCTTCGGTTTTGGTTTAATATGAGATTTCAAGCTGCCTTCGCACATTTACATACCCCAAAATCTGAGGGCAATTTCAAGCTCTTTGTGGTCTATTGCATATTCTTTCAGGGGAATCTTCTTCAGCCAGGCCTCCACCGCCTGCACCATCGCCCTGGCACCGTCGGTGGTTCCGCCGGGATGGCCGTGTACTCCTCCACCCGCCTGGACGATGCAGTCTATGCCATAGCCGTCCAAATTTCCATGGACCTTTGCCGGATAGATTCCGCCCGAAGCCACCGGGAAGACCCTCTTATAGCCATGCCAATCCCCTCGCAGGGCATCCCTCGAAAGGTCGTTCTCCTCCCGTTCAGCCGCCATCTTGCCCATATAGCTGCCCGTATGCAGGTTGGTGCCGCCTGTCATGCGCACCAGTTTTGATATGACCAGCATGGCTATGCCGTGCGCCCGGTCTCTGGTGAATGCAGCATGCATGGTCCTGTGCACGTGAATCGGCACATTGATGCTTCTGGAGAGCAGCTCCAGGGCGGGAAAGCCGGCGGTGAGAACATCGATCATGACCATGTTGGCTCCGTGCTCCACCGCCGCCTCCGCCCTCTCCAGGATCTTATCGGCTCCGGTGGTGACGTTTACTGCATAGAAGGCCTTCTTTCCAGTCTCTGACTCGACCCTGTCCAGGGCGGCCATGACCGCCTCCAGCCTGGGAATCATCGGGCAGAAGCTCTGGTTGGTGAGCGTCTCGTCGTCCTTGACCAGGTCGAGGCCCCCGCGCACGGCAGCGGCAGCCACGGCGGCGGTTCCAGCCGGGTCCAGGCCCACCTTGGGCTTGACTATAGTCCCCACCAGGGGGCGGTCATAGACGCCCAAAATCTTTCTCGCGTCATCTATGCCGAAGCGCGGGCCCCTGTGCGCCGAGAGAAGGCCCTCCGGGAAGACGACATCTGTAAGCCGCACCTTCCGCAGAGCCCCCAACCCGAAGAGATTTCCAGCCACCACAGAGAGGTACTGGGGGATGTTTCCCGGCTCGAAGAGTTCCTCGGGAAAGCCGATCTCAACATCATTTCCCTCTGCGGATATGACCCGTGCCGCGAGTGGGTTGTCCTGGCCGCGCACAGCGGTCCACGTCCCGGTCGACTGCTCGGCTGCTATAGCTTCCGCCGCCTTGTGGATGGGAAGGTCTGTCTCTACATGATATTTTGCTATAAGTTCCATAATCATCCTCCGGAATGCACTCTTCATAGCATTCCAAACTGCCACTACGATGATCCTGTGCAGATATAAGAGCTTGCCTTGCGGATCACACCTGTAGAGTCCCGAATGTTTGGCATTCATTTATATACCCCGCGATTTCTTTTTAATTTGCTATATTGCATTAAAATCGCTCTCCATTCTCGACGGGAACAGGTTTAGCTTACATCCCTCTGGCAATCTCGACCAAAAAGCATCCTCTGGCGTCTGTAATTAGGACAACCAACGGGATGGAGAGAATCAACAAAGAGCTGAAAAGAAGATCAAGTGTGGTAGGCGCACTTCCGGGCGACCAATCGTTTATTAGGTTAGGCGTGTCTATACTGATCGACATAAACGAAGAGTGGATGACGACTAGAAAGTATTGTATGTGTTTAGGTGCTTGAGAGTAGGTCGGTAGATGCTGATTCAGTCCGTGCATGCTTAATATAGATTGACATGCATCTAATAAGCAAACGATATCGTTAGACTATGCCCACCAAAAAAGACTCTAAATGAGAAGGCAGCAGAGAATGGCACGAAATGGGCCGATAGATGCTGAATTCATGGACCTAAACACATACCGGAGCTTTAATATCCGACGCTCAAGTATTTATCGAATGCCAGACTCTTCTATTATCAAGGTGATTTCAATGGTGAAGATGCCAGCAGAAGTGAGAGAGACTTTGGAGAAGCAAAAGCCCCTGCCGATTGCCACCGCCAGCAGGTCGGGAGTGCCCAATGTGGTCTTTGTGGGATTGATGAAGATCATAGACGACGAGACGATAATGCTCGTGGACAACTTCTTCTATAAGACAGCCCGAAACCTGGCAGAAAATCCGAAGATAGCCATGGTCTGCTACAATAGTGAGACCAAAAAGTCCTTCCAGATCAAGGGCGATGTCACCGTCAGCAAGGAGGGCAAGGACTTTGAGGCGATGCGGGCCTGGGTGCACGGCATCAACAACAAGCTGCCGGCCAAGAGCTGCGCCATGGTGAAGGTCACCGAGATATACAATGCCATGTGGGGTCCGGCTGCGGGCAAACAGATAGCTTGATTTTATACTATTTCTGCAATTTTTTATAAAAAAAAAAACGCCATCTTGCATTAGCTGCCGGCGGAAATTATGTCGGCATCTCTCCAGCCGCCCTCATCCTGGAAGGGATAGCGATCCAGCATAGTTCCTCCCTTGATCATCCTGGGCCAGCCCTGGCTGGGATTTCCCTTGGCTATATGCCCGCTCCAGTAATTGCCGCCTGTGACATTGCCCGCGTCCCAGTTGTTGCTGCCAGAATCTTCAGCATGCTCTGTGTTATCTATGAAATCATTCCTGTAGAATGTATTTGCCGAGCTGGATGCGACCAGAATGCCTATGGGGCTGCCGCGGATGACATTTTGATATATTTGGTTACCATCGGAGAGGTTTATCCAGATCCCCGCCCCGGCATTGGCATCCACCAGGTTGTCGCGAATGGTATTGTTGTTGCAGGAGAGAAGGGATATGCCGAATTGATTATTTCGCGATGCATTGTTTCCTGCAATCTGGTTCAAATCAGAGCCGTAAAGGAATATGCCGCTATACTTGTTGTAGTCCAGGCGGTTATCCGCTATCTCATTTCCATTTGACTCCAGCATGCGCATGCCGAAGCAGCCTGATATGTTATTTCCTATAATTCTGTTTCCTTCGCAGTTGAAGAAAAATGCAGCATCATTGGCGATTTCTATGTTATCTATGGTTACGTTCTTGCAGTATGCCATTGTGAGGTGGGCGATCTTTTTGTCCCTGATCTCCTCTCCGGATCTGTTGAAGATGTAGACTATCGGCAACAGGTTCACAGTGTTGGTCTCGTCTATGTAATTGTCAAAGCCCTCCCTCGCCTCAGCCTCGGCGTAAAGGCCCCATTCCACATTGCTCTGCACATTGCTGGAGAGCCTGTTAAAGGGCGAGTCCAGAAGGATGATTCCCCGGAAGCTGCCATCGATCTGGTTGTCGAGAAGGCTGTTATTTCTGGAGTATATCATCTGAACCGCAGTATCCTCAATGTCCTTAATCAGGTTTTTCGTGATATTGTTTTTCCCGCTGCTGCTGATGTCCAGGCCGATGGTACATCTCTCTGCAGTATTGCTCTCTATGGAGTTTGCAGTGCAGTTCTCCATTCTAATGCCATACTGCATTTCGCTGATGCGGCTGTAAGCCAGGCTCTGCCCGTACGAGTCCTTTATGAATATGCCATCGACACCGCTCTCAATGGTATTATTCGTCATCACGCTATTCCTGCTTCCGGATATGCCCAGCCCAAGTGTTGCCCCCTGGACCCTGTTATCCTGCAATTTTATATCGCTGGCATTGACGAAGAATATGCCCTGGGATGTGGACGATGTCGCAGAGGGATTGCTCTGTATGCTTACATTATTCTTCAGAACATCTATGGAGCTGCTGTTGCGGAGCCATATGCCGAACCTCTTGCTGTCGAAGTCGTTTCCTTCGATCCGGCAGTCCTCTGCTCCCTCCAGCCAGACGCCCCAGTAGGCATTTGAGACCCTGTTATTCAGTAGCTGGTCATCTCCGGCCTCCCGGATGATGAGGGAAACATTGCAGCCGGAAATGTAATTTCCCTGCACCCTGTTATTTCTGGAGTTCTCCCAGATGGCCACGGCTCCCTGGCAGTTCCTTATGTCGTTGGCAGAAATCTGGTTCTCGCTGGAGGATTTGATCAGTATGGCGGGATTGGCGTCGTCAAAGGTGTTCTTTCGAATGATATTTCGGCTGGACTGGATATAAATTGCCGGCCCCGTAAAATTCTGCAATGTCAGTCCTTCCAGCGTGCAGCCATCAGAGGAGATGGTGATACCATTCTCCAGGCCGTCTCCCCTGATGACAATCGGGCCTGTCTCGCCGGTGAGGGGCATGAGGGTCAGGCTCCTATTCAGGACGATCTCCTCGTTGTACTCCCCAGGCTTGATGTAAATTGTGTCTCCATCGCTTGCAGCAATCACTGCCTTCTGTATGCTATCGTAATTGGCAAAGCCGCTGTCGTCAACTATGTATGTTCTTGCCCCCTGACCAGGCAAGAGCCAGATGAGCAAGGCCAGAAAGATGATCATTGATACTCTTCGCATAGAGAAGGTAGTTTGCAGGGTAGCTTTTATAGTTAATGCAAATCCGGCCTTTGAGCTTCCGCCCTATCTATCGCCGTTATGCCGGTCTATACCTCAGCCTCCTGCCTTTCCCTGCCTTCAACCCCTTTATTTCCAGTGGAGAATTAAACCTGCATTTTTCTCATGATGAACTGATAATGCGCAAAAATACTAACAAAGTGAATGGTTATTTGTTTAAACTTATTTAGAAAGTAATATAACAACTCTAATCAATCCTTCGCAAAGCAAAGTCAAAAGGTTGGCAAGGCAAAACCTTATTGACTCTCCACTGCAAAAACATTAGTGGTGGTTTCATGACGGATATTATGCCGCATAAGCACTGTCTGGTCTGCGGCAATGCCGTGCGGCCGGATGAGAACTTCTGCGATGAGCTGTGCGAATCGAAGTTTAAATCGGCGCAAAGAAAGCAGCAGCTTCTCTTTCTGGCATTTCTGGTGATAATGGGGGTAATCCTGTTTTTGCCGTCAATTATCAAGATCAGTGGGTGAAAGATGAGAGGACTCTTTGTAGCACTTGTCGCGGCGGCAATCGTCCTGGGCACCTCTATCACGGTGGGCGCTGCAGCCAACTCCAGTTCCGACTGCATGGATATCACGGATGTAACAATGCGGCTTGATGGGGAAAATGCCACATTCGAGCTGAACTATACCTTGGACCCGTTTACCAGACTGTATGTACTGGCTCTGGGGTGCAGATATCTGGAGCCGGAGCTGAGGGACTTCCTGGGAGGCTACAGCTATGTAAAGCTGGTAAAGGCGGACACGAAAAGCGCAACCCTTCAGGTGGTAGGGGCCGGCAAATATAATGACGGCTACTATCTATTTGACGCAACGCCCTTCGGAACCCGCGACAACCCCCGCAAGGACGGGATTGCCAGGTTTTCTGTTATATATCCGGAAGGCCGGCTGAGGACGTTTTATAATGTAACCTCAACACAAAGCGTCTTCTCTGAGGCATCCCAGCGCCACCATTCTGCCGCATTTTCTCATTCAGGAAATCGAGCCTGATCTCATATGCGGATCAGATCAAAGGCTTGAATAGGGCAGGCAGTACCGCCATGGCGTAAATCACCAGCCCGACAAGCCCCGCTTCGATAATGTAGAGCCCTATGTTAAATGGGTCCATCATATTCTCTTCCATGAGGCTATCACCTTATCGGCTTTGTATCTATCTTGTATTCATTGTAATTATGTTTTTTGGGCAGATGATTATGAAGAGAGGCAAAAAGAAAAGAATAAACTGCCCTGCAATGCCTACAGGGGTGCCATTCGGGGCAGGATATTGGGATTGATGCCCTTGGCAAGCTTTGTTACATCCTTAAACCTGCTCTCCGCCGTCTCAATGCTGGCGCCAGGCTGGGCGGCCTCAGCCTCTCCTCCTGCCTCCTCCTGGGCTGCAGACTTTTCAGATGGCTGGGCTGATGTAGCGACAGCTGCCGGGGTATATCCGGATGTATCCGGGCTGATCATGATGGCAGTAAACTCTCCCCGGCTGGCCTTTCCACTGCTATCCGTCCGTACGAATATGCCGTCCATGGTCTTGTTCTGTACATCTGCCCTGATGAATGTGGATGTAACTGTATCGCCCTCCAGGGCGGCCATGGATAGGAAGGCGGTGCTCTGAGATGAGGACGATGGCGATGTGGAAGTGGACAGCAATCCGGAGGCCGCACCGTTCCAGGGACTTTCTCCCTCCGATTTGACCAGGCCGAAGAGGAAATCTCCCGACTGGTTGATGGCCATGACGACCTCGCTCTCGCCCAAATTAGCCTTCCAGATTCCCTGCAAACCCGAGGCTGCCTCCTCTGCCGCTGTCGCCGCCGTCCCGGATGCGGCCGGCGCGTCTGATGCATCCAAGGCCGACGCTGGCTGCAAAGAGATGAGCAGCGCCAAAAGAAGGAAAGACGCCAGGCCCATCTTCAGGCCGATATTTCGGATCATATAAACCCCCGTGATAAGAGGTCTTACTCGTATTAATATGGTTCGCTGAACTGCCTCCCCGGCGTCTCCGACTCACAGAAATTTTAAATACGAATGCCGTCAATTGAGGCATGATGTATCCGTGGCTGGCTCAGGCCGGCGGAGATGCCGGTCTATTGGTAAACAACTTGTGGCTTATTATTTTTATCCTTCTATTTCTCGTGCCCATGATGCAGAGGTACTACCTTCAGACAGCAAGAAAGGCCGTACTGGGAAAGCTTGGCAAGAAAAGGGGGACGCAGGTTATAGCCCTCATCCACCGCCAGGAGACCATCAGCTTCCTCGGCATTCCTCTGGCCCGCTATATAGATATCGATGACAGCGAGAGGGTGCTGAGGGCCATTCGAGCTGCACGAAAGGATGTGCCCATAGACATCATACTGCATACTCCGGGCGGCCTGGCCCTGGCGGCGACCCAGATCGCCATGGCCCTCAGGGCCCATCCGGCGACCAAGACGGTCATAGTGCCCCACTACGCCATGAGCGGAGGAACCCTCATCGCATTTGCCGCGGACAAGATCATCATGGACCCCCATGCCGCCTTGGGTCCTGTCGACCCGCAGCTGGGAGACGCACAGGGCAGCTACCCAGCCACCTCGCTTCTCGAGGTTGTGGGCAGGAAGAAGATCGATGAGATCGACGACAAGACCCTCATATACGCTGAAGAGGCAAAGAAGGCCATGCAGCAGATGAGGGAGCTCCTGGCAAAGATCCTGGAGGGAAAGTGTGGGGATGACAGGCTGGCAGCTATAGTGGAGGAGTTCGTCTCGGGAAAGTACACCCACGACCATCCCTTCATGGCCGAGGAGGCGCGGTCGCTGCTGGGAGAGTGCGTACAGACAGATGTCCCGGAGGAGGTCTATGCTCTCATGGACCTGTACCGCATGGAGACCAGCAGGAACAGGCCGGGCGTGGAGTATGTGCCGCTGATGAAGCGCTGAGGATACGGGGAGGGGCTTGAATATTATCGTTTTTATCTGGTGTGACTGACTATTCCACCCTGAAGCCGATCACCACATTATGCCTCCTGGGCGCGTAGCTGCGCACGATCTCCCGGCGGAGGACCTTGACATTCGCACCCACCACCCCGGCCGCTTTTTCTATCATCTCCTCGTCCCGGAAGAGCTCCGCCTCCGGGGCGATGCAGTAGTAGTGGACTATGCCGCCCGGCGCAGCCGCCCGCATGGCAGGTATGAGGAAAGCAGAGGCGCTGTGGGGCAGGTTCATGATCACATGATCTGCCCGCCTCCGGTAGCGCAGGGCCAGCTCTGCCGCGTCCCCCTCGAGTATCTCTATGTTTTTAATTTTATTCAGGAGTGCATTCTCCCGCAGGTATTTGACTGCTATGGGATTTTTGTCGATGGCTATGACGCGGGCGCCCCTTTTGGCGAGGAGCAGGGCGAATGGCCCCACGCCCGCGAACATGTCCAGGACCATCTGGCCGGGCAGCACCTGTTTGGCCACGCGCAGCCTCTCCGTGCCCAGCCTGCCGGTGAAGTATGCCCCCTGCAGGTCCACACGGTAGGAGAGGCCGTGCTCCCTATGCACTGTGAAACACCTCTTCTCGCCTGCCACATGGCGGAAGCGGCGGGTGCGAAACTCCCCTTCCACATCGGATATGGCAGAGATGACAGTCTTCAGGCTCCTGTTGGCTGCCATGAGGGCAGCTGCCACACGTCCCGCCTCGGCTTCATCATCCTCCTCGATCAGGGCGATGTCCCCCACCACATCGAATCTTGGGCAGTAGCCCAGTATCTCCTCAGGTGTGGGGATATGCTCCTCCGGCAGGAGATCGACCTGCGCCAGCTCAAACTCGGCAACAGAGCGCAGGCTTGCTTCTGAGCGCTCGTCAAGCGGCAGGACGGGCAGGTAGAGAAAAGGGCCGTCCGAGCGGATCTTGCGGCTGCGGTCGAAGAGGCCTGCCTCAATCAGCGATCTTCTCATTCTCTCGCCGCTCCTTCTGTCAACCTTTATAGCCGTGGATTGCTCAGGCATTGGCCGGAGGCTTTGCGCCTTTCGTTAATATGCCTATGCATTTGATTCGGTCGGGCAGCGGAATGATTTTAATTGAAAAATGCATTGGAGCTATCATGATGCGGCGCTCTGCGGAGGTCAGCTCCGCCCTCATATGCTCCACCATCATGCTGGCCGCCTGCAATGTTCTGGCACTGCCCGATGAGGCCGCAGGAAGAGTGGTGAGCGTTATAAGCGGCGATGCCCTGGGAGTCGAGATGCTGATCGGCGACAGCAGGACGGCAGCCGTAGACAGCATAAGGCTTGCCGATATAGAGGCTCCATCCACACTGACCCAGGAGGGCAAGGCTGCGAAGGAGTACGCCTATAACCTTCTCATGAACAAAACGGTATATCTGGACATCGATGACAGCTCATCCACCGGACGCAATGAATGGAGCCAGCTGATCTGCGTCGTCTACCTCATGGACGGCGACTTTCGCCCTGTCTGGCCACCAGTGAACAGGCTTCTCGTGGACGCAGGAACGGCCAGGGTCAGCAACGACTCCTGCAATGAATTCGATCCCTCCGCATGGTGGGCAGAGCCCCCCTCTTTCCTGCCGGGTGAGAAGCGCAATCAACTCAAGGCCATGCAGCAGGGGCAGCGTCATCGTCAGGAGGCCTACACCACGTCTGGAGGGGCTGCAGCATCAGGGCTCGCTACGGGAGAAGACCGGAAGAGCAGCATACTGGACACGAGCACCGCAGGGCGGATAAGCATCGGTTACAGGAAATAATTTTTTAATAATTGGACACATACACAACCCAAGAGCCGCCACGCGAAAAGACGGCGCAAATTGACCAAAAGAGCTATTTGTAATTACTGCAAACCTCAGCCCCATGAGACAAGAGATTATAGTGGCATTAACTCTGATCGTATGCTGCAGTTCTGCTGTAGCTATTGAAAAGAATTCTTCGGTGGAAGATAATCCCGTAGTCGATGCCCTGAAGAGTGCGATTGTCTCCTCCTCAGACATCACATCTTATCGGTTCACGCTGGATATGGATCAGACAATGAGGCTGCACAATCTCAGCAACCAGACTGAAGCTCCTCAGGTCTTGCAGGTCAAGTCATTCGGCGCAGGCAGCGTGAACGTCACAGAGAAGGCCATGGAGATGGCCCTGGCCAGCGTCGTCATCTCCCAGGGAGACGAAGACAATGTGACGGCCACCTCCATTGAGGAGTACCTCATAAACGATACTGTTTACATGAAGATCGATGGCAACTGGACATATATAAGACTGGGCCTGCCAGGCTGGACTTCTCAGCAGCCTGCAGGAGAGCAGATGGAGATGCTCAACCAGTCTAAAATCTCGCTTCTCGGCATGGAATCGATTGACGGCATAGACTGCTACAAGATAGGAGTTGTCCAGGAGAGGGAGGCCTTCTCGAGGATGGTCTCTCAGCAGGACGGCCTTGATATGGGAACGCTCAATCTCAACCTCAGCGAGATTTACAGAAACGCCACCATCAGCATGATATACTGGATCGATACGAACGAAAACCTGCTCAAGAAGACGGAGATGGATATGGACATCTCTATTAATTCAAAGGATCTGGGAATCCCGGCAGAGGAAGCGGGCGATTTGCAAATTCAGATGTCGATCAAATCCACTTACCTCTATCGCGACTTAAACGGGTATATTCAGATAGCACTTCCGTCTGAGGCAGAGACGGCCCAGCCTTTTGGCCAGGCCATCAACATAACCGCAGAAGGCACTCTGCAGAACACGACTATAGAAGCCAGCCCCTGAAGAAGGTCTTGGGAGGGGAGGTGAAGCCCCACGCCGGGAATAGCCCGGAACGGGGCCGCCCTTTGGATATCGAAAGTCCTGAAAAAGCCCGGCTCAGTACTGCCGGGCCATGTATGTCCTGACGGCGCTCTTTTTGCCGCAGACGGCACAGGCCGCCTCAGGGAAGCTCTGGTACTGAGGCTCGCCCAGCATATTGGCCCCAACGCTGTCCTCGAGCTGGTGGCCGCACTCCTCCTCCCCGCACCACGGTATGAGAGCGACTCCTGTTTGGGTCTGCGCTTTAGCCTCCTCCATGCTTGCAACCTCTTTCACCAGTCCATCGTGTAAGAGCCTGGCCCTTTCATAGAGTGCAGACTGCATCTGCTCCGCCTCTTTGAAAATGGCCTTCTCCAGCCCATCCATGGAAGCTGACTTCTTGACGCCATCGCGGCGGGCCAGGGTGACGGCACCCCTCTCTATGTCCCTGGGCCCCACCTCCAGGCGGAGTGGGACTCCCTTCATCTCCCATTTGTAGAACTTGGCCCCCGGCCGCTCGTCGCTGGTATCCAGCTCGACCCTCACTTTAGCGGATGCGAGCCGGCTCTTCAAATCCCGGCAGACTGCCAGCACCCTGTCCTTGTCGCCCAGTAGAATGGGCACGATCACCACCTGCGTAGGGGCCACCTCCCAGGGCAGGATCAGGCCCCTGTCGTCTCCGTGCACAGAAATGAGTGCGGCGATGCAGCGCTCCGATATGCCGTAGCATGTCTGGGAGACCAGCTTCTGCTCACCGTCCTCAGCCTCATAAGTGATCTCGTATGTCTTGGCGAATGTCGAGCCGAGGTGATGGGCTGTGCCCACCTGAAGTGTCCTGCCATCAGGCATGATCACATCTATGGCCTTTGTATAGTCAGCACCGGGGAACTTGTCCCAGCTGGGGCGGCGGCTGATCAGGAAGGGCAGGGCCAGGCGGCTGTAGAACTGGCCGTATCTTTCGATCGCCGTCTCCACCTGTGCCGCAGCCTCCTCCCATGTGGCATGGACCGTGTGCGCCTCCTTGAAGGATGTGATCTCCCTCAGGCGGATGAGGGGGCGGGTGTGCTTGGTCTCATAGCGGAAGGTGTTGACGATCTGGTATATCCTGAGGGGCAGATCTGCATGGGACCTGATCCATAACTTGAACATGGGATATATGGCAGTCTCGCTGGTGGGCCGAAGTGCGAGCTTGACATCCAGAGGAGAGGTGCCGCCCTGGGTCACCCAGTAGACCTCGTCCTCGAAGCCCTTGATGTGCTGGGCCTCCTTCATGAACTCATTCTCAGGGATCATGAGGGGAAACTGGGTCTCCTGGTGGTCCGGGTCGAGCAGCTCCCGGATGATATTATAGACATTCTTCCTGATTGCAAAGCCGAAGGGAAACCAGACGCACATTCCCTTGACAGGGTAGCGGTTGTCGATTATCTCCGCAGTCATGAGAAGCTCATGGTACCATTCGCTGAAATTTTCCTTGGGGGGGAGCCTGATTGAGGCTTGGCTGCCTCCTCGGCCCTCCTTTGCCTCGGACGTGGGATTTTTGTAATCGGTCATGTAACCACCGATATAACCAGAGGGGTGATAAAAGTTTCAATGGCCGCGGCCAGGAAGAGCAGGGGCATGACATACCGGAGCAGCATGTGCACCGCCTGTCTGATCTCCCCGCCCAGGTCGACACTCTCTTTTGCCAGAGTGAGTATGAAGAGATAGCCCAGACGAAAGCCCACGGCGATGCTGACCAGCACCACGGGCAGCTCGATTATGCCGTGGGGCAGTATGCCTGCCATGAGCATATCCAGGCCTTCATCATGCACGGTTTCACAGGCCACTATGCCCAGCAGAAAGCCGTTGCTTGTGGCTGCAAGCAGCGGAAGGATGCCGAGGCCCAGGCCGAAGAGCATGGCCATGGCTGAAGTCATGAGGTTTTTAAGGAATATCATGAGCATGATGACCATGGGCGGCTGGCTCAGTATCAGTGCTATCAGCTTCTCTATCTCCTGAGTCTGCAGGGCGGCGAAATCAGGATCCACGCCGGCCACGCGGTAGCCCAGCGCTGCCGAGATGAAGAACGTGAAGACAGAGAGGATTATGAATATGCGAATCGATTTCAGATAGGCCCAATCATCTTTTGCCGACAATTAATATCTCCTCGCGGAACTGGCTGCAGCTTTTATTTAAGCCTGCCGCGGCCCTTCCTGAGCTGTCGCCGGGTGGTAAGAAAGGCCCTAGGCGCCGCTCAGAAAGTACAGGCCGAAGCACATAAGGAAGATGCCGCACGCCGAGAGTATCCTGCGGTAGTTGCTCTGGGAGAGAACAGTCCGCCCCCGGTCCAGGCTGAGGGAGACCAGGGTGTACCAGCCGAAGTCGGCACCCCAATGGCCGATCATGAATAGTGCGGCCATAAAGGCGCCTGCCTTCAGTCCGGAGAGCAGCAGGGCGCATCCCACCGAGAGCCACCAGATCCAGAAGTAGGGATTGGCTGCGCTGGTGACCAGCCCTGCCAGGTAGGCATTGCCAGCCAGCCCTCCGCCGGGAGATGCAAGGGAGGCGCGGCTGCTGCCAAAAAGGGTCAGGGCTCCAAAGGCGATCAGCGCCAGGCCGCCGACCAGCGAGATGATGCGGGTTTGGGCCAGCATGGCGTCAGCCAGCCCTCCCAGGATCAGAAAGAAGATCAGGGTCTCCAGAAAGGCATGGCCTGCCGCCACCCTGGGCCCGGCCTTCCAGCCGTCCTGCAGAGATGTGTTTACGGTGGCCACCAGCGTCGGCCCAGGAGCCAGGGCGCCAGTAAGGCCAATGGCGAAGGCCATGGCAAGCATCTGCACCATCTCGTACATATCCAGTCTCCTTCTTCCACATTGAGCCGGGGTTAAAAAAGATTTTGATTATGAAAACGCTGAAAAGCCGCGGAAGTGGACAGGTCGGGATTTGAACCCGAGGCCTCTACCATGCCAAGGTAGCGATCTTCCAGCTGATCTACCTGCCCAGCAGGACTCAAGGTGATCAGTACCCCATTTAAACATGTCGGTGAGATGATGGCTGCAGGCCGCCCCGGGGGCTATCTCGCAACCGTCTGCGGAAGGCGCGGCTTTTCCAGGCGCTAGGGAGTCTGAGCCCAAAAGGTATATCTATCTATCACGAAAGTGAGCGGCAATCATGAGAGCGACCATAAAATTGCCGATCATCATCACGCTTCTAATCCTGCTTGCAGCCGCAGGCGGCCAGGCGGCGGCCTCTGCCGGCCCGGCCTGGACAGGCCCCTCATTTATTCCCTTCTTTTCGCCGGCTAATGCTTCGAACAGCACAACGTCGATCGCTCCAGTGATCCTCACATCAACCGTCTTCCGGCAGAATGCGACCGAATATTTTCACCCCGTACTGGCCAGATGGGAGCATTTCAGCTTCTATCAAAATGCCACATCATCAGAGTACAGCACCACCTCCACCAGACAGTTTGCGGCCCAGGATAGATACTACGCCGGAGTTGAGGAGCATGACGACCCGGACCGCATGGAATTGAACAGGTTCCTGGAGGACGACGAGCCGCCGAACAGGCCGCTGCTCTGATCTGCACTCTCGCTATTTCCTGCGGATAACCTTAAGCAAATCTTCAGTTATTAGCTCATCCCTGTGCCCTCTGTGGCTCCGCGGTGAAGGCGCAGTCAGCCTGTTACGGCAACCATCGAGAGCTCAAAGGACGCACAGAGATGATAGGATCAATTACCAGCCCTTAAAAGAGAGGCCTACTGCAGATAATTGTCGATGCTGGTCAGCTTTTCAACATCGCTCTTGCTGATGCTTGACTCCAGCACCACCTTCTCCTGGACTTCGATGGGAGCGTGGCTCCGGAGGGCCAGGGCCAGGCAGTCTGAGGGGCGGGCGTCGATCTCATTTTGCCCCTTCTCGCTCTTCAAAGTTAGGCGGGCATAGTAGATGCCCTGCTCCAGATCGTCGATGAGCACATTGGTGATGCTGGCGGATAGACACTCCAGCACGGATATGAACAGGTCGTGGGTCATGGGCCGGGGGGAGAGCTCTCCGGATAGGGCATGGTGTATGGAGATGGCCTCGGATAGCCCCACGAATATGGGCACGATCCTCGACTTCTCATCCTCAAGAAGGACTACGGGGGCTGGCGAGCTTCCCTCCGATTCGGCGATGTAGACTCCTTTGACTCTGACTGGAACGGGCGCCTCCATAGCATCACTTCCTTCGCTCATCTTATAAAGCTCCGGCGATCTAAATCACTCAAGGCTGTTCATGCAGGTCTATGCCGATCCTCACGCATACGCCCTCGATATCCCAGTCTTTGACCAGCTTTCCCCGGAGGGGCAGGCCGAGTCCCATCTGGAAATCTGAGGCCCTGACCTCTCCCGCGATATAGTCCTTCAGCTTTAAAGCGAGGTCCAGTATGGGTTTGCTCTCGATATCCACCACTGCACGTATTGAGTCCTCCACGCGAAGGTCCAGCTCCTTTCTCATGTCCTGGATGCGGCGGATGATCTCCCTTGCATATCCCTCTGCCTCAAGATCGGCAGTGAGGGTGACATCCACATAGACGAAGCCCCTGGAGAACTCGGCTGCCGGCATATTCTGGGGTGCGATCTCCTTAATCTGCACCATCTCAGGCGTGATCTTATACTCCTTTCCGACATGGGAGACTGTGGCCTCGCAGCCGCCGTCCAGCTGGCTCTTGACCCATGCCGGATCCGCCTCGGCAATAGCCGCCACCACTGCCCTGGCCTCGCCCTTGTAGACCGGACCTATATTTCTGTGCACCGGCGACATCTCCAGCTCCATGCGCGGCTTTTCTCCTGGAGAGAGCACTGTGATCTTCTTCGCATTGGTCTGCCCCTTGAGGACGCTCTCCAGTCCGTCCAGGTCCAACGCCTCTTTTGCAGGAGCGATGACTATCTCGGAGACGGGCCAGCGCAGCTTCCTGCCGCCCTTCTGCCTGGCGTTGGATGCCGCCATGGCCACCTCTCTCACGAGAGCCATGCTCTCCTCCAGCCGCCTGTCTATGCGGGAAAAGTCAGCCTGCGGCCAGTCGCACATGTGCACAGAGGCAGCTACCCCCTCCCCCTCAGCCAGCCCAACCACGAGGTTCTGGTAAATGGACTCGGAGAGGAATGGGGTGAATGGGGCCATGATCTTGCAGAGCTTGACCAGAACCTCGTAGATGGTGGCATAGGCTGCCAGCTTGTCCGGGTCGTCCTGCTCAATCCAGGTGCGGGGGCGCACAAGCTGGATGTACCAGCGGGAGAGGTCCTCCAGTATGAAGTCGGATATGGAGCGCACAATGCGGTGAAGCTGGTAGCCTTCCATCTCTGCAGTCACATCTGCCACAAGGCTGTTGACGCGAGAGAGTATCCAGCGGTCCTCCGGGCGGAGGCTCTTCTCCCAGGCGGACAGATCCGACCTTTTGGCGTCGAAGCCGTCCAGGACCATGTACGGCAGGGCGAAGCGGTAGGCATTCCAGTAGATGTTGAGCATCCGGGCAGTGTTCTCCACAGCCTCCCAGGAGAAGTGCAGGTCCTCCCACGGGGCGTTGGCTCCCAGAACATAAATGCGAAGGATGTCGGCTCCGAACCTGGCCACGATCTCCTCCGGCTGAACTATATTGCCGATGCTCTTGCTCATCTTCCTGCCCTGATCGTCCAGTGTGAACCCATGCATGAGAACGCTCTTGTAGGGCGCTCTTCCGAAGGAGACCATGGATGCGCCAAGCTGGGAGTAGAACCATCCACGGGTCTGGTCGTGCCCCTCTGTGATGAAGTCCGCCGGCCACCACATCTCCATCTCCCTGTCGCTGCCCTCCCGGCTCGGGAAGTGAAGTGTGGCCCAGGAGGCCACTGCGCTGTCAAACCAGACATCGAAGACATCCGGAGAGCGCTGCATCCTGCCGCCGCACGGGCAGTTCAGGAGTACGGAGTCCACATCCGGACGGTGCAGGTCATCGATCTTGACGCCGCTTCTCTCCTCCAGCTCCGCAGACGTGCCGATGACCTCCAGGTGGCCGCAGGCCGGGCAGGTCCAGATGGGCAGGGGGATCCCCCAGTACCTCTGCCTGGAGATGCACCAGTCGCGGGCGTTGTTGATCCAGTCTGAAAAGCGCGCCGATCCGGCCCACTCCGGGTACCAGGTGACGCGGCTGACCTCATCCAGCATCTTCTCCCGCAGGTCGGAGATACGCAAGAACCACTGGCGGGTGGCGATGAATATTATGGGCGTCTTGCAGCGCCAGCAATGCCCATAACGGTGGGCCAGCCTTCCCTGGGCGAGCAGCATTCCCCGCTCCTCCAGGTCGGCTATCACCTCTCCGTCCGCCTCTTTGACATAGAGCCCCCGGTACTTCTCCCCGGCCTCGGCTGTGTAGCGGCCGTCCTCTCCCACGGGGCAGAAGATCTCCAGATGGTGGTCCAGGCCCAGCTCGTAGTCCTCCAGGCCGTGTCCGGGGGCGATGTGCACGCACCCCGTGTTCTCTGCCGTGACGAAGTCTGCGGCATAGACGCTGTGGTCGATATGCTTCTGCCTCGGCACCAGCTCTCCCAGAGGGTGGCTGTAGTGAAGCTCTTGCATCTGCCGGGCCGAAAGAACGCCCAAAAGCTCATAGTCCTGATAGCGGCCCGTCTTGAGCACCGGCTCCACGAGGTCGGAGGCCATGATGAGCGTCTCGCTTCTGCCGTCCTTCCGGGCCAGCACTTTGGAGTACTGGAATGATGGGTTGACTGCCACTGCCACGTTGGCTGGTATGGTCCAGGGGGTGGTGGTCCAGATGACGATGTATGTGTTCTCCTCGCCTTCGACCGGGAACTTGACATATATTGAGTAGTCCGTCTCATCCCAATACTCAACCTCCGAGTCTGCGATGGCAGTCTGGCAGCGGGGGCACCAGTTGACAACGCGCAGGCCCCTCTCCAGCAGGCCGTTCTCATGCGCCCTCTTGAGCGTCCACCAGGCCGCCTCCAGGTACTCGTTTTTCAGGGTCATGTATGGGTCGTCCCAGTCCAGCCAGGCTCCAAGCATCTTGAACTGGGCTGTCATGTCGTCCTTCTGGCGCAGCGCGAACTCCTTGCAGCGGGCGATGAACTTGTCCACACCGTAGGCCTCGATGTCCTTCTTGCTCCGAAAGCCGAAGGACTCCTCCACCTTGACCTCGATGGGCAGGCCGTGCATATCCCAGCCGGCCCGGTCCCTGACCTCGCAGCCGTTCATGGAGCGATAGCGCAGCACTGCGTCCTTGATCACCTTGTTCCAGGCGGTGCCGAGGTGGATCCTGCCTGTGGTGTAGGGCGGGCCGTCCACGAAGAAGAACTTCCTGCCTCCAACTCGAAGCTGCCTGACACGGCGGTAGGTCTGCTCTCTCTCCCACAGTCCTCTGATCTGATCCTCGAGCTCATGAGCGTTGTACTGTCCAGCCACCTCAGAGATCACTTGCATATCCTCCGAAAAACGATTGCCACCCATGTAACACATCTGTATTTAGCCTTTGTGACCTCTCAATGCTGTACGGGCCGAATTGCAGCAATATTGATATAATGACAGGAGCCATCCATTGCAGGAGGGGTCGATCATCAAAGAGGAGATCTGGATTGAGAAGTACCGGCCGGTCAGGCTGGACGACATAGTGGGGCAGGACGAGATAGTGCGCCGTCTCAAGTCCTATGTGAAGACCAAAAACCTGCCGCACCTTCTGTTCTCCGGACCGCCCGGTGTCGGAAAGACTGCGGCCGCCATCTCCATTGTGAGGGAGATATACGGCGAAGCCTGGAGAAACAACTTCATCGAGCTTAACGCCAGCGACGAGAGGGGAATTGAGATCATCCGCCACAAGGTCAAGGACTTCGCACGCATGGCGCCCCTCGGAGACGCCGACTTTAAGGTCATATTTTTGGATGAGGCAGATGCCCTGACCAATGACGCACAGAGCGCCCTGCGCCGCACAATGGAGCGCTACTCTGCCACCACCAGGTTCATCCTCTCCTGCAACTACTCCTCAAAGATAATAGAGCCCATCCAGTCCCGCTGTGCAGTCTACCGCTTCCGCGCCCTCTCAGCCGAGGCGGTGAGAAAGCGCATCGAGTTCATTGCCGCAGAGGAGAAGCTGACCGTATCTGAAGGAGGGCTGTCGGCCATCGAGTACGTGGCAGGCGGGGACATGAGAAAGGCCATCAACGCCCTGCAGGCCGCGGCCCTTTTGGGCGACAGGGTGGACGAGGAGACAATATACCAGATCACATCCACAGCCAGGCCGGAGGAGATCAAGAGCCTTATCAGGACTGCCATGTCAGGGGACTTCGCAGCCGCACGCTCCACATTAGACGACCTGCTGCTCTCTCGCGGCCTCTCCGGCCAGGATGTGGTGATCCAGATACACCGGGCCATGCTGGATATGGATATCCCAGACAGGGACAGGGTCCGGCTCATCGACCGCATCGGTGAGATCGACTTCCGCCTGACTGAGGGGGCCAACGAGAGGATACAGCTCGAGGCACTGCTGGCATACTTCGCACTAAATGTTAGTTAGAGCCGGGAATTTTCGGAGATGGGCAATTCCAAAACAACCGGCGATTCCATCGTGGATCGGCGGATAAAAGATGTTGGACGTACCGGGCGGCTGATAAAACACAAAATAATAATCTCGATTTTCCTGGTTCTGCTGCTGCCTCCACCAGATCCGGCAGCGCCCGACGAGGCCTATGGCATTGTGACGGATGTTGTGGACGGGGATACGATCTACGTCCAGATCCAGGGCTATGACAGCCGAATTGGAAATATAAGTGTCCGGCTGGCGGATATCGACTGCCCTGAGCTGAACGCAACCGGCGGACCTGCCGCAAAGCAATATGCCTTTCAAGAATTAAATGGCTGTACTGTCACATTGGATCTGGATGACAAGACCGGAAGAGATAGATATTGCCGATGGGTCGCTGTCGTGTTTCTCGAGGAGGGGGAGGGCACGCTTTTGAACTTCAACAGGAAGATGGTTGAGGCAGGGCATGCCTGCATTTCGGACTTCAGGAATAACGAATTCGATCCTGCTGAGTGGTGGAACGGGACATTTCCACAAAATCACGGCGGTGGTCTCTTCTGTCCGTCATCCAGCAGCGAGGCCGACCGCCTCATGGAAGCTGATGGCAATTCCAGCTCATGCTGCTCGCTTCTTGGAAATGCCGCATCCGGCACGGCCAGCCTGGCTGCGAATGGGCCGGGAAGATAGATCCCGCAAACCGCATCTGGTTTAACAGCTCTCAGGAGGCAAAAAGCCATGGATATGTGCCGTGCAAGGCATGCAGCCCGCCCTAGAGCTTCATTGGTTCAACCTCTCCTCCATATCCTCACAATGGCCGCAATCCCTGCCAGGTTGATGGCTAAAATCAGCATGATTCCTGTGGCCCTCCTCGCTCCAGCCGGCAGGGACGCCCTCTCCCCCAGGTCTACGGCGAGGTCTCCGTTCACAACCACAGGCCGCTCCACACCGCCGGCCATCAGGCTGTAGCTGCCGCGTGGCAGATCCAGAAAGCAGCAGTCTCCGCCTGGGCAGACTGCCAGCCGCTCTTCTCCCCGCAGCAGCGCAAAGCCAGCCGGAGCGCCTGTGACCCGCAGATCGTAGCCCTTCAGGAGAGGCATTGCCCGGCCAGGAAGAGCATAGATCGAAGATATATTCAGTGCGGCGAGCAGCGTAGGGGCGATATCCATCTCCGACCAGCGGCCTGCCAGGCTGACCTCCTCGACCCCCGGCCCCATGAAGAGCAGCGGAATTCGCAGTGCCTCCGGCCTGGAGGAGTACCTCTCAGCCGAGTGGCCGCCCTGGCCCTGCTGGCCCGTAAAGACCATTCCGTGGTCGGCGGTGACTGCGAGAAGCACATTGCCCTCAAAGCAGGCCTGCTCCAGCCTGCCCAGGGGCGCATCCAGCGAGGCGATCGCATCGCTGTAGCCGTCCGGGCCGAGATTATGGCCGGCGCTGTCGACAGCTCCCGCGTTCACGAGGATGATGAACCGCTGCCCGGAGAGGTGGCGAACCAGATCAGCAGCACAGTCAAGCGCCCAGGCATTGTATCCGGCGTAGCCCTCGCCGCCTCCGCTGGCGGTGTAGGCTGGAAAGGCGTCCCTCCATCCCTGCAGGACTGCTGATAGCCCCTCAGCTGCTCCGGCTCGAAAACCGAGGACGGGCTGCGCCCCACACATGGAGTTGTCATCCAAATATAAAACCGCGTCCATCTCCTGCAGTACTGGCATGCTGTCGCCCCTCTCCAGAACTGCCAGGCAGAGATAGCCCTGGCCGTGCGCCGCATCGAATATGGTGAGGCCCGGGCTCTCCGGGTCGACCTCCGCCCTGCCTGTGATCAGGACGCTGTGGCTCTTCGTCGTCTCAGGCACAGGCACCTGCACATCCAGTACCCGCGCCCCGCCGCCTGTCAGATTGAAGAGCACCGCCCCAGGCAGGGGCGAGCCGTCCAGGGCATAGGGGCTGTACTCGGGATAGATGTAGGACGCGCCCAGGCCGTCCACCACAAGCAGGACAGCACCATTGGGCACTGCCCGCTCGCCTGCCTGGATATCGGTGGCACAGTCTGCACCAGATAATAGTGATGATAGTAATAATATTAGTAATATATTATTCCTTTGTACCTTTGTGCCTTTGTGGTGAGTCCGGCAGACTGTTTTGAATTTCAATAAAAAATGGAGATTGCGGATCATCCGGGATCTGCGATCTCAGAAGTCTGTCATGATCCTGTACTGGTCTATCTCCGACTGCTTGAGGCCGGCCAGGAACTGCTCGGCCATGTCGCGAATATCCTTGGATCTGGTGATGGCCCGGCCTACCACCAGGATGTCGGCTCCAGCGTCCAGAGCCTCTCCCTCCGTGTCCACCCGGATTCCGCCTGCCACTGCCACCAGGAGCCTGCGCCCGTCCCTGGCCAGGGCCTGAATGTCTCTGATGTTGTTCCAGGCGTGAGCGCTCGTCTCCATGTCAATTGCCCGGTGCAGCTCCACCACATCTGGCAGCATCTCCAGGCCCTTGAGGAGGGCCAGAGGGTCTGCCACGTTGAGCATGTCGATGATTGAGTAGATGCCTGTCTTCCTGGCCTCGCGAATGGACAGCTCCAGTGTCTTCTTGGGGGCTAGGCCCGATATGACCACAGCGTCTGCAGTGGCGTCCGCAGCCAGCCGCACCTCGAGGTTTCCGGTGTCCAGGGTCTTGAGGTCCAGTATGACGAAGGCACCGGGCCGGATGGCCCGTATCTCCTTGACCACACTGACTCCCAGCATCTTGACCAGGGGCGTTCCCACCTCGATCAGAATGTGGTCGCTATCCGGCAGGGCTGAGAGGACGCGGCGCACCTCGGCCACGTCCACCAGGTCGAAGGCCACCTGCAGATATGGCGGGTCCCACAGGCGCGTCACCCGGAAGCCCATGACCGGATGGGTGGAGCGGTCCTTCTCATAGAGCATGATATCCACATCCGGAAAGCCTGTCATGGCCCTCTGTATGGCGAGCTTGGTGGCTCCGTAATTGTAGCGGTATATGGCATCGTAGTCCCTGGCCTTGGGGTGGATGTAGACTGAGACTATCACCAGAAGCTCCTCAGCTCTGTCCCTGGGGATGATCCCCTCAGCCACTGCATCGGCCACAGCCTTGGACACAGCCATCTGGGCCGGCCCGAAGATCTGGGCAGCCTGCTCCATATTCTTTACGGTCACCTTGGGCACAATCAGAGTGGACGGTTTGGGGGGCAGATTGGGCCGGATGACACCCAGAAGGGGCGTATGCCCTGCAGAAAGCGAAGCCATCCCGGAGGCAAAGGCCGCGGCCACCGGACCCTCCTTGTCTCCGATGATCAGATCGATATGAGCTATCTCAGGCTCCTTTCCAATGAGAGCCTCTCCAACCAAAAACAAAAAGATTCACCTCGGCTGCAGGTGAGCGATCTCACTATTTTAATCCTTTTGCCAGCTGCACTGAAATTGGGCAGCCGCTCCGATGCAGCGCCGGTCGCATCTCAGATGAGCTGCCAGTATATGAGGGGCGCGAGTGCTATGAGGGTCAGGCCGGTGAAGAGCCTCATCGCCACCCTGTGGTCCTTGCGGAAGGAGTCCACCTGCTCAGGGCTCATGCCGATGGCAATACCACCGCCTAAAACCAGTATGGGAAGGATCACTCCCAGGTTGAAGAAGAGCAGGTACGTCGCCCCCTCCATGTAGCTCCTCGCGGAGAGAAGGTCCAGTATGGCCAGATAGATGGCACCAACGCATGGTGCCTTGACCAGTGAGAAGAGGGCTCCGATGAGAAAGTACGAGCTGTAGCGGCCTTTATCCACCCCGGCCTGAAAGTACTTGAGAGCCCAGTCCGTGCGGAAGAGAGAAGGCCTGTTCCGGTGCAGGCGCACGGCATCCCAGACCTGGGAGAGGCCGGCGAGGATGAGAAAGCCTGTCAGGATATAGCGGAAGGCTGCGGCCACCGCCTCCGTCTGGAGCACCCGCTGCATTCCCAGGCCGAAGAGAAAGTACATGGTGAATATACCGAGAGAGAAGAATGCCACCATCATAAACAGCTCTCGCCTCCTTCCTGATGATGAGAGGACGGACGCCGTCAGAAATACCAGGATGCCCAGAAGACAGGGATTGAACCCGGCCACCAGCCCAGCCCCCAGCACGGCAGACACTGCATAAAGGGATATCTCCTGCAGGTCCAGCTCGGACACGCCGCCAGCCGTCCCTCCCCGGCTTCCGTTTGCAGGCAGGGTTATGGCTGCGGGCTGCGGCGGGCTGTAATTGGCAAGGGCAGCGCGAACCAGGGCTTCCATCTTGTCCATGTCCCCGTCGTAATCGCGATAGTTGACCACCTCATCGCCGATGATCACCGCCGGCACATCCCTCGCATTGTACTGCTTTATGATGCGGTGGCCCTCATCTGAGTAATAGTAGTAGGCGGCGATGTTCATGGGCATATCCCGGCCGATCTTCTCCAGAGCCCTCTCTGCTGCCGCGCATTTTGTGCATCCCGGCGACTCGATGAAGATTACCTCCGCAGGCATCGATGAGGAGGCAGATGATGCAGCTGACACTGGTGGATCGGCACTCGTTTTCCATTCTGCCTGGCTGGAGAAGGCAGGGGCTATCACATACAGAGATAAGACTGCGAGAAGCATCAGAGCCGGGATGGCGCGCATCGGGCCGCCTATTGGTGAGAAGGGATATAAAAGCCTCTATCATGCCGGCCCGAAAAACAAAAATAATCCAGGGGAGGGGCATACCCCCCTCAAATCCCTGCCAGCTCACCAGCCGTGATATTTACTCGGCCGTCTCGTACTTCAGCTGGGGTTTATCGCCCTCATCCGACTCGCTTGAGGCGAATCCCACCTCGGCGTCATCCTCGGCCACCAGCACAATGGAGTAGGGGCAGCCGTCGCTGCAGGTCTCAACCGCCTTCTTGACTATGTCGGTCACATCAAATTTGTAGCTTCCAGTATCTTCAACCTCTACCGCAGAGGATGAGACTGACGAGTCGTAATCAGCCCTGTCATACCAGGTCATGGTATCCAGAGCGGCCCCGTGCATGAAATAAGCTGTGATCTTGCCTCCGTTCTTCACATCCACTGCATCGAGGGTTAATGTGGCAGACTCGATCTGATCCGGCTTGAATATGGATTGAGTGCCGAAGAGGTTGATGATGCTGAGGTATACAATCTTGGTCGCAGTGCCATCCTCCGATGCAGCCCAGAGAACGGGGCTGTCTGCATAGCTCTGATTGGCATCGCTTTGACTCACATATGTATCGACATCTACTTCCGCAGTATAGCTTCCTGCCGCGGCACAGCCTGCCAGCAGCATAAGCATCCCTGCCATTGCATACAAATACTTCAAATTCACTTCCTCCACGCCAGTATTATGGCCATCGCGAATAAAAAGGCTTGCGTTCATATGTATCCTATGTAGGCGGTTTATGATCGACAGGCCTATACGTTAGGTTTATTAACACCACGGCAGCCTTTGCGAAAGGTGGGTCGCTTTGAAAACAGAAGTCTTTTGCCTCTTCTGCGCCGCCCTGCTGTCTCTCTCTCCAGGGCTCGCCGCAGAAATAAGAGTCAGCTCGAATCTGCAGGCGGCAATAGATGCTGCCTCCCCAGGAGATACGCTGCTGGTATCCGCAGGGACTTATGACAGGATCACCATATCAAAGAGCATCAATCTGATAGGCAGCGGCGCCATCATCCGGGCGGGAAGCAGGGACGCCTGCGTCAGCATCGAGGCGGATAACGTAAACATGAGCGGCTTTCTGGTGAGAGACGGCTTTTATGGAATCAAGCTCAACTATGTGAAGGGCTGCACCATCGCCAACAACACAGTAATCTATTGCGCTCAGCCCGGCATCGCCCTGCTCTTCTCAGACGGCAATACCATAACAGGCAACAACGCCAGCTTCAATGGCATAGTGGGCGAGGGCTGGTACGGGATATACCTCTCCAACTCCAATGACAATCTCATAGCAGGCAATTCCGCCTGCGGAAACGGAGCTTACGGAATCAACCTCTTTCCCGCCTGCAAGAACAACACCATCAGGGACAATGTGCTGCAGGGAAATATGTACGGCCTTTACATGTTCAATGGCTGCACAGGAAACCTGATCCAGAACAACGACCTATCCCGCAATACCAATACAGGCATCGACCTGCGCATCAAATGCACGGGCAACCGAATACTCAACAACAGCGTGGAGGATAATGTGGTGGCAGGCATCACGCTGATGGAGGAGTCGGGCAGAAATACCATCAGCGGAAATAGAATCATGGATAACGGCCGATACGGCCTGCAGATACAGAGCGGCTCAGACGGCAACATCATAACATATAACAACATCACCGGCAGCCAGACCGGGATGTTCCTGGAGTCGGATGAAAACTGGGTCTACGGCAACCGCATAGCCGATAACGCCGTATCCGCAGACGACAGGGGATCAAATACGTGGAATGCGCCTTATCCTCTGGGCGGAAACATCTGGAGCGACTATGACGGCAGGGACGAGATGCATGGAGCGGGGCAGAACATCCCAGGCAAGGACGGCATTGGAGACACGCCCTACCGGATATCGGAGAGCTCCGCCGACAGGTATCCCATCATGGGCGGACAGGTCGAGTCCATATCCATACTGGACAGCCAGCTCTCTCCCACCCAGGTCAGAGCAGGCGACAATATCGCCGTAAAGGCAAAGCTCAAGTCCCGTTACGATCTGCAGCAAGTGACCGCACGGGCCTACGAGGATGGCGTGGAGGCTAAAGGGTACTGCCGGCTGGCTCAGTCCGGGGAGCAGTACCAGGGAGCCTTCTCCACAGCTCTGCTCGACCCAGGCGAGTATGATATAGTCCTGACAGCCAGAGATGCGCGAGGAGCTGAGATAGAGAAGAGCCTGGGCAAAGTAAGGGTTGTCTCCAGATGAGGCAAGCCCATGCGGAGAGGTCCGCATGACGGCGGCAATCTACATATGCCAGGTCAGTAGCAGTTACGATATTCCATCGGCAAAAAGGAGAGATAAATGACGGCATTCAGATCAGATCCAATATCATCTCTTGTACTATGTTTAGGCATCCTCGTGCTTCTCGCTCTAATGATAAACCCCGTATCTGGCGGAGAAGCCTACTGCGATGCCTGCAAGGGCGAAACAGGCTGGAATGCTCAGCAAAAGCTGGATGAGATCGGCAACCCAAATGCAGGGAGCTCAGAGGTCATGGCAGGCCTCTCTACTGCTCAGAAGAACCGGGTGGGCATCTGGCATCAGCCACTATCGGGCTTCCAGAACTCAGACGGCTCGGAGGCGGATGTTCGCTCGAGCAACTCATCAGAGCAGAGCAGCGCACCAGAGAGGGGCAATAAGAGCGCCGCCTCTGTAGAGAATGAGGCCATTGTGCGCAGCCCCGCCGCAAAGAAGATGCTTGCGCCGATGGATGAGATCTCAGGAGACGAAATATTGCTTGACATCAGCGATAACGCCACCAGCCACATCGACGGGTCAATTGCCATTCCCTATACAAAGTTTCTCAACGGAACTCGGGTGAAGTCCGTCGAGGAGCTGGAGGATATCCTGGGCGGATCTGGAATCACATCTGAAGACAGGGTGATAGTCTACGGAGAGTGCATGCCCTGCGGAGGCGGACCTGCTCCAGCGACATTTGTCTACTGGCTTCTGAAGTCCTTAGGCCATGAGGATGTCAGAGTTTTGGACGGGATGGTCGAGGACTGGCAGGCTGCAGGAGGGCCGGTGTCGCAAGAGACTATCATGCTCCCCGCCAGTACATACGCCTCTGATGCGAACTCCAATCTCTCAGCCGATTACGATTATGTGTTGAGCGGCAGAGCCCAGATAGTGGATGCCAGAACCGCCCTGGAGTTTGGAGAGGGCTCGATTCCCGGAGCCCTGAACTATCCCTATGACCTGGTCATCAGCAATAACAGGATCAAGGACGAGTCCAGGCTTGAGAGCATTTTCTCCTTCCTGCGGAAGGATCAGCCGGTGGTGGTGTACACCAATACCGGCGTAAAGGCATCTCCCGTCTGGTTTGCCCTGAAGCTGCTGGGATATGATGCCAGGCTCTATACCTATGAGGACTATATGATTCACGAGCAAGCTAAAAAGAATGGAGGAGCTCTCAATGCTGCTGCATGATGATGCGAGGATGAGCCCATGAAGGAAATAAGATCTTCGGGATGCCTGGTGCTGCTGGCTCTGATCCTGGCGTCTGCCGCCGGTATTGCCAGCGCAGAGTGCATCACCTGCAAAGGCGGATCCGCCTCCGCCCAGCAGGACGTTCTGAACGCTGAGTATGCATCCTTCCTGAGAGGCGAGAATGCATCTACAACTGAGGTTGTATACAGCACAGGCGGCCTGGTCAACCCCAAATACAACCGGGCAGCCAGTGCCGCACTGCAATCATCGGCGGAGGAGGCATCCAACGGGGCTTCGGCATCTGCAAGCCCTGCCGACGCAAATTCCTCATCTGCCCAGAAGAGCGGGGATGTGAAGAGAGGCCGCGAATTTGCCGCCGTTCTGGCACCACTGACTGCAATAAACGATTCGGATATAATCCTCGACATCAGCCCCACCCCCACTGAGTATATTCCCGGTGCGGTGAGCATACCCTACACCGAATTTCTCAAGGCCGACGGATCCCTGAAGCCTGTATCTGAGATGGCAGAGGTCCTGGGAGATGCCGGCATATCCGCCAATGATTCCGTGCTCATCTACGGAGAGTGCCAGCCCTGTGGGGGAGGCCCGTCGGCAGCAACCTATGTCTACTGGATCATGAAGTACCTCGGACATGAGAGGGTCAGGCTGCTGGACGGAGGCATAGACGACTGGGTAGCAGCATTAGAGCCCACAGCAGCCCGGCCGGCCAATCTCACCCCGCAGATCTACACGCCCAGAATAAATGCCAGCCTACTGGCCGGCTTCGAGTTCGTGAAGAGCGGGGAAGCCCAGATAATCGACGCCAGGTCGCAGCAGGAGTTTGAGGCAGGATCGATACCGGGAAGCATCAATATTCCCTACGACAGTGTGCTGGACGGCAAGAGAATCAAAGATGAGGAGGCCTTAAAAGAGATATTCTCGTCCCTGGAGAAGGACAGGCCTGTGGTGGTCTACACCAACACCGGAGTCAAGGCCTCCATGACCTGGCTGGCATTGACACTCCTGGGCTATGATGCCAGGATATACTCCTGGCAGGAGTGGCAGTCCAGCCTGCCCCACCTCAACATCACATTGCAGGAGGTTAAGGCAGATCCCAATCCCGCCAGGATAGGCGACCCGGTTACAATTACAGCAATCTTTGCAGCCAGGAAACAGAGCGGTACGAGCGTGCCGCAGGAGGAAAACAGCAGCGGCAATATGACCGTTCTCACCATCAAGGGCTGTGCGACATGCGGATTCGGCTCGCCCCAGGGGTACGCAGATTTGAGCAGCAGCGGCGGAGTGGTGAGGATAGGCTCGGCCTCCCAGACGGCAAGAGCAGGAGCAGATAGCGCATTTGCAGTATCGGCCACTGTGAAGGGGCCATCTGGGGATGCAGTCTCAAGGGTTGTGATGAAGCGCATAAAATCCGGTGGAGATGAGTTCTCGGGAATCTGGAATGCCAATGTGGCCGCTGGGGTTTACACATTGGACATCGAGGCCTCGGCAGAAGGGATCACAGAGACATTTGCGAATTGCCTGGAGATAAGTGTCCAGGCCCGAATGTGAGCCGACCAGTAAATATAAGAATCTTGAAGATGAAATACAGCGGGCAAGCGTGAACTCCAGGTCATTTGCCTATTTTATTTTATTAGCCGGTCTGATTAGCTGTGCGGCATGCTTTCCCATGCAAAACGCCTCTGAGAACAACAAGGCCAGCATCTGGTTTGCCAAGCAGTACAATAGCTACTTCAATGCCAATGCCGATGACGGCAGGCCTCCTGTCATATACGGGGTGAGCGTCAGCCCCTCCGTCCTGAAGACGGGCGACCCGCGGTGCGAGATCAACGCCTTTGTCCACGACGGCTCCGGCGTGGAGGCGGTTTATGCCGAAGTAGGCAATCGCATGAACCTCATGCTGGACCTTGACAGGGACGGGCGGTATACGGGCTACTGCGGCTCTAACCTGCCACCCGGCAAATATAGTGTCACCATTGTGGCCAAAGACAAGACGGGCAATGCATCAAAGGATGAGTCGGCTACGCTGACCATTCGCGATCCGAACGACCTCAACGGCAACAAAATCGAAGACAGCCTGGAGAGGCAGGGCAGCCAGAATGTGAGGGTGATAGTGCTGCATGAAGGCAATCAGAGCGATCACGAGAACGCCTCAAATCAGCTCCACATCCTGCCGGCAAGCACCATGACTGTTTCGGCAGACAGGCTGGAGAATATTGCCGGGACGAATGGAGTGAAGGGGATCTACAGGGACCAGAAGCTGAAGATAGCGACATCCACCGAATCATCCTCAACCAGCAAAGCCTCCGGCGGCAGGACATATGTCGATGATCCCAGGAGCAATCGAGGCTACACCGGCGAGGGAGTGACCGTAGCCCTCATAGATACCGGAGCTGACACCGGCCATGAGAGCCTGAAAGGAAGGGTTGTGGCCTTCCGGGATTTCGTAAACAACCAGACCGAAGCCTACGACGACAACGGCCACGGCACCCATTGCGCCAGCCTCATAGCAGGCGAGAGGGGAACGGGCGTGGCTCCCGATGCACGGCTGGTTGTGATCAAGGTCATGGACAGGGATGGAGCATGCTATCTGTCCGATGCCCTCAAAGCCCTGGACTTCTGCCTGGAGAACAAAGATCTCTATGGGATAGATGTGGTCTCCTTCTCAGTGGGAGGCGAAAGCCCCTCAGACAGCTCCACTCTGCTGGATGACGCCTGCAACAGGATGGTGGAAAAGGGGCTGGTCATGTGCGTGGCTGCCGGAAACTCCGGGCCTGATCCCTCATCAATAGTAATTCCCGGCGATGCCGAGAATGTGATAACCGTGGGGGCGATAGACAGTTCCGGAAAGATCTTCGATCTGTCATCCCGCGGCCCGACCGCCAGCGGCCAGATCAAGCCGGATCTGGTCACCATTGGCGTGGATGTGGTGTCAGCTCTGGCCGGATCGAGGAACGGCAGAAGCTCGCTAAGCGGCACCTCCATGGCTGTGCCCCAGGTGGCAGGATCGGCAGCCGTCCTGCTGGAGGCGAGGCCCGACCTCGACACTGCCGGCGTTAAGAGGGCGCTCGCCAGGACAGCAGACGACCTGGGCGAACCGGGACAGGATAATAGCTACGGCTATGGAGCCCTCAATCTCACCAGGGCATTGGAGAAGGTCGAAGGGCGCTCCCCCCAGCTGTCCGCACCATCATTGGAGAAGGCGGATGCAAGCCAGGAGGAGGCCACAGTTGGCGAGGCGGTCATGATAGAGGCCCGGGCCGTAGGCGAGATTAGATCCATAAACGCCAATATAAGAGGTCCGGACAGGGAGATGGAGATCCCCATGGACGACTTCGACGGCAACGGCATCTACTCCGCCCGGTGGGAGACAAGTTTCTGGACGCCCGGGGAATACCGGCTTGAAGTCAGTATGCTGGGAAAGTTCGGGGAGGTGGACTCTCTGACGGTCCCTTTCCATTTGCGGGAGAAAAGGTGAATCTGCCATGCATGAGGAGCAGCCTTGGAGGGAGATAGCTCGCTATGGAAGGAAGGCGGTAGCCTCAGGCCTGACCAGCTCCAGGTTCGGAAACATCAGCATAGCCGTAGATGACAGCATATTCATCACCTGTACAGGGAGCATGCTGGATGAGCTGGATGAGAGCCAGATCGTGCGGGTGGATCTGGCAGGGCCCTGCCCTATGGATGAGACCGCCAGCAGCGAGACCTGTGTCCACAGGGCCGTATACCAGCGGTCAACGCACAGGGCTGTCATTCACACCCATTCCCCTTATGCCGTAGCCATGTCGATTCTCGAGACGGAGCAGGTGATACCCCTGGATAGCGAGGGTCTGATATTCCTAGGAGCCGTGCCCGTAGTGCAGGGCCGCCTGGGATCGGAGGAGCTGGGGGGGGCCGTATCATCTGCCCTGGTAGGGCATCAGGCCTGCATTGCGCGCAGCCACGGCGTCTTTGCCGCAGGAAAGAGCCTGACCGAGGCCTATACTGCGGCCTGTATGGTTGAGCATAGCGCCCAGGTGGGATATCTGGTAAAAGCCTATCGGCAATAGCGGCGGGCGTACCGGCAGGGCTTTTGCCATTAAGGGAAAAATTTATATCTTTATCATTGTCTCTTTAAAATGAGCGGGTAATCCTAGTTTTTGAAATCCACACTGAACCCCCACTCTCCTACCCGCTCACTTTAAAAATTAATAAAAGAAAGGTCTATTAATGCCGCAGGTCGTATACCCTTCATGAATCGGTCGCTGGAGATCGGAAAGATCATGGGCATTCCTGTGCGCCTGCACTGGACATTGCTTCTAATAATCCTTTATGTTGCAGCGGCCTTTGTCACATTCAGCCAGGATATCTACGGCCGCACGTATGGCTTTGGAGACATTGAGCCGCAGGCGGTGCGCTGGATCTACTCTCTCGCCTTTGCCCTCATTCTATTCATCTGCGTGGCGGCTCATGAGCTGGGACACTCCCTTATCGCTCACAGAAGCGGAGTCGCCATAAAAAGCATCACCCTCTACTTCTTCGGCGGAGTGGCTGCCATGGAGGAGCTTCCCAGAAATCCGGGCCTCGAGCTGAAGATGGCCTTCGCCGGCCCGGCCGCAAGCGGCCTTCTGGGCCTCGCCTTCGCCGCACTATCGGAGGCATCTGCGGCCCTCTCTCCTGCCAGTGCTCTCTCAAATTTGTTCTGGACTTTGGGCATAATGAACCTGGTGCTGATGGCCTTCAACATGCTGCCTGCCTTTCCCATGGACGGAGGAAGGCTTCTGAGGGCCTGGTTTGCCGGGCGCATGCCCTACGCAAAGGCCACCCGGCTGGCGGCGGATATAGGAAAGATCTTCGCGACGCTCATGTTTCTGCTCGGCCTCTTCTATCTCAACTTCATGCTCATATTCGTAGCATTCTTCGTCTATGTAGGGGCAGCCGAGGAGGGACGGGCAACCGAGATCTCCCTCAGCCTGGAGGGCATAAAAGTCGCAGATATCATGTCCCGGCAGGTGCGAGACGTATCCCCAGACATGACACTTCAGGAGCTCAAAGAGCTGATGTTCAAGGAGAAGCACAGGGGCTATCCTGTATTCGAGGATGGAGTCCTGCGAGGGATCGTCACCATCAGCGATCTGTTGAGGGTGCCAGAGGAGAAGCGGGCCGTCACCCGAGTGGGTGATGTGATGGCAAGAAAGTTATATGTGATCGCCCCTGATGAGAGGGCATCGACCGCCATGAAGATGATGAATGAACTGCAGATTCACCGGCTGCCGGTGATGGACGGTGGCCATCTGGCTGGCATACTCTCCAGAGAAGACCTGGTCAGGGCCATTGAGCTCTCCTCCGAGCGGGGAGCATGAGAGGTAATTGATTTGGATAACACGGATGCGTTGAAGGATGGGCCACTGCCGGCCGCACGGCTGGTGGTGCCTGGATCCGAGCCAGTCACAGGAGGCGAGACTCATGAGGTCGTCATAGTAGGGACCGCCCACGTGTCTGAGAAGAGCGTCGCCGAGGTTGTAAGCAGGATCGAGGAGGAGCGGCCCGATATTGTGGCTGTGGAGCTGTGTCCTGCCCGCTACAGGGCGCTGACCGGCCAGGAGGAGGCGAAGGAGATCAAGATCAGTGAGCTCTTGAGCGGCGGAAAGCTCTACTTATTCCTGGTACAGTGGTTTTTGGCCTACACCCAAAGGAAGATCGGAGACGAGATGGGGGTCAAGCCCGGCTCGGAGATGCTGGCAGCCATAGAAGCTGCGAGGAGGACGGGTGCACGAGTGGCGCTGGTGGACAGGGACGTAGGGATCACCATCCAGCGCTTCTGGTCAGCCATGGGATTCTTCGATAAGCTGAAGCTATTATGGTCGATGGTGCCGCCTGCCCTGGGCTGGGGCGGAGATGAGAAGATCGACATAGACTCCATCACCCAGGAGGACATAGTCACCCAGATGGTGGGGGAGTTTCGCAAGATCTCTCCAGGCGCAGCCAATGCCCTGGTTGACGAGCGCGATGCATACCTGGCCAGGAACCTGCATCTGCTCTCCAAACAGGGAAGGGTGCTGGCGGTGGTGGGGGCCGGGCACAGAGAGGGCATAGCCCGCCATCTGGCCCATCCGGAGGACATTCCCGCCATGGAGAGCCTGAATGAGAAGCCGAACAAGAGAATCACATTTGCCAGGATCTTCGGGATTGCGGTGAGCATTCTCATCCTGGCCACCATCGGACTTGTGCTGGTCAGCGCCCAGTCCAGCCATGCCATACTGCTAGCCTTCGCCATATGGTTTGCGGTCACAGGCGGCCTATCTGCCCTGGGGGCGCTTGTTGCCAGGGGCCATCCCCTCTCAGTCCTCACTGCGCTCATGGTGGCCTGGATGACCACCCTCAATCCCTTCGTAGCGGCAGGCTGGTTTGCGGGAATGGTGGAGGCCTGGAAGATAAAGCCGACCGTATCCGACCTCAAGAGGCTGGCTCAGGCGGACAGCTTCTCCCAGATGATGGAAAACCGTCTATTCAGGGTCATACTGGTGGCAGCTCTCGCCAATGTCGGAGCCATGGCAGGGACGTTCATCAGCATATACCTCATATGGCAGAGGCTGGGGCTGGTGGATCCGTCGGCGATGCTGAAAGGATTAATCTAGATTCTCATAAGAAGGGATGGCACGAGATGCGAAAGGGAGTAGCAATGAAGGGGGTAATAAACGTCACCTCGTGCCGCGAATCTCTGCATTATCATTTCATAATGCAGCTATCACTATTAGGTCCCTTCTCCTTTATTAAGTTTTAGGTCGGAAAACCGATTTGCCCTTACCTCAGCTTCACAGCTTCCTCCACATCTGCGAGGCTCGCATCTGTCTTGATGCCCAGTCCCAAAAAGTGAGTGCGTGAGGCGCTGCGGCCGCTATGGCGCAGCCGCTCCACAGCATGATCTATTTTGCCGGGTGTGATGGCAAGCCGATCGCAGATGCTATGATAATCGTAATACATGGGGGCGTCTATCTCCTGAGCACAGCAGGACAGGATCTTCTCCGCCCTTCTGCTCAGCATTTTGCGGCTGATTCCCCATGAGAGGGCAGCGGCAATGGCCTGCCGGTCATGGAGGGGGCCGAGCCACAGAGGCCCGCCCACCTCTGTCCTGCCCTGGCAGTGGAGGCAGACGCCTCCGGGAGAGGGGCCGTCCAGCAATTTAAAGCTGCCGCAGGCAAAGCAGTGCTCTACATAGCCCATCCCGTCCAGGCTCCTGTCGGCAGCCTTTGCACCTTTGACCACAGAGAGATATATCCGTACATAGTGGTCTGTCACATGCGTGAGCAGAGGAGACAGCCCCTTATCCCAGCGTGCCAGCTCTCGCGCCGCCAGGCCGAGAAGGACTCTGGCACCCATCTCCCGGTGGTATCCGGTGCGGAGGGGACGGGCCATGTACTTTCTCACACCGCTCGAAAAATGGGCGCCGCAGAGGGGAGCCGTATCCGTAGCCGTGATGAAGAGATAGGAGAGGGCTGAGCGGCTGGCCGCTGTGATGTAGGGCGAGGGCGAGCCGAATGGGTCCAGGTCCACGGCCTGAAAGTGCCGCTCATGAAGGAGGACATTGGCACTCTTGCAGTATATGGTGCAATTCAGGGCGTTTTTTGCGGCATTGGCCTGCATAAGGGCGGTGGCCTGGGGACTTATGTCATTTAATGCCACCTTCTGCACGCCCGCCTCGCCTGCCACCCTCAGCCCCCGAATGCCGGTGGCTGAGAGGGCATCGAGATACTCGGAGAGGCCCAGGCTGCCGGCCATTGCCACACATATATCACGATTCAATATCATCCTGGGATTATAGAAGGCGCCTTCCGTCTCGAATTCAATGGCACCTTCGCGAATCAGGCTCATCGGTTAAAAAAAGGCAGACGGGGATATAATTCTTCCTGGCCAGTTGTTCAGTCTCCATTCAAGAAGCTGTTTTCCTTTTGGAAGGGTGGAGCGCTGGCATCAAACGAATCCGAGTCATCCCATCTGGGAGCCCTGGTGGGAGTCTTCCTGGATATGACCGCCACTCCGTTTTGCATGGTGGCTGTGGGCTGCTCCTCAACTGCTGGAGCGAATACCGCGTACTTCGCCACCTCAGATCTGAGAGCTTCAATATCCAGGTTCCCAGTGCCGAAGGGGCTGATGAGAGGCCTCATGTCCATGGAGACGGACTGCGGACCGGGCAAAGGATAGGGATCGTCACCGAATCCATCGCCGTCGCCGTCGCTGCCCTGATAGTCGCTATAGTAGTTGCCCATGGTGGTATTCCATATATTCAGGCTCGTATTCTCATAGGCATTGATGTCGTTGCGATTGAAGTTGTTGCCGAATATGAGGTTGTTCCTGTTCTCGTTGAGCCTTATGCCGTGCTTGTTGTCTGAGGCGTTGTTATTGTAGACGGCATTATGATGGCAGCCCCTTGATATCTCCAGGCCGTTGAAGTTTCCACTGGCTGAATTTCTCAGGAGCATATTGTAGCTGCTGTTCTCCTGAACGCTGATGCCTATGCCAAAGCCGGCTACAATCTCGCTCCTGCTGTTGTCCCTGACCACATTGTCGGTGATGTTGTTGTGGCTGGACCAATCCGTAACCAGTATCCCGTAGCGATTATGTTCTGCCTGATTTCGCCTCACCTCATTTTCGGATGAGTTCCAGAGGGACAGGCCGAATGTGTTCTGGGAGAGGATATTGTCCTGGATCACGCCTCCACTCGATTCTTTGAGCAGCATTCCAGCATTGCTGTTATTTATGACGCTGTTGTTGTCCGCCCGCACGCCAGAGGAGCTCTCCACATCCAGGCCGTACTTTTTGCAGCCGGAAATCCGGCAGCCAGATACTGTGATGCTGTGGCTTTGCAGTATGGAGGCTCCAGTATCGCAGCCCTCCAGGGTCACATTCTGCAGGAGGACTCCCCTTATGCTCTCGGCCGAAATCCCAACCTGTGCCCCGTAGATGGTGGTGTTATTCAGTGCGAATCCGCCGCCCTTCACCACGATCGCTGAGTTGGGATCGTCCAGGCTCGCTCCTGCCGCAGCAGCCGGATTTTGCATGTAGTAGTTGAACTTGGCAGTGGTATCCTTGCCCACACCTTTGATGCGAAATCCGCTGATGGCAACGCCGTCGCTCTTCACCTCTATGGCCGGCCTCTGCAGCCCTGCATAGAGACAGGGCTCGCCCTCGCCCATGATGGTCACGGGCCGGTCCACCAGGAAGCTGCCATAATCCCCGGCGGATACCAGTATGATGTCTCCGGCTGATGCAGAATCTATGGCCGCCTGAATATTGCTGCCGGCATCAATGGTGCTGGCCTGGACGGCTGAAAGGAGAAGAAAGAGAATGGCCAGAGAACAAGCCAGCCCCGCGGCCGCTCTGCCGCCCTGCGGCTTTAGCTCAGTGCCGGAAGTGGCGCATGCCCGTGAAGACCATGGCCATTCCGTGCTCGTCGGCGGCATTTATCACCTCAGAATCTCGGATAGATCCTCCGGGATGAATTACGGCCACTGCACCCGCCTCATATGTCTGATCCAGGCCGTCCCTGAAGGGGAAGAAGGAATCTGTGGCAGCTACGCTCCCCCTGGTGGAGAGGCCGTGCTCCTCCGCCTTCTCCGCTCCGAAGCGGGCCGAATCCACCCGGCTAACCTGTCCCGAGCCTATGCCTATGGTCTGGCGGTCGGTGGCGTAGACCAGGGCATTGGATTTGACGTACTTGGATACCTTCCAGGCAAAGCGGAGTGCTCTGGTCTCCCAGCCGGTGGGAGGCCTTCTGGTGACGACCTTCCATTCCTTTATGTCGCATGTATCGTAATCTTGAAGCATCATGCCCCCGAATATGCTCCTCTGGTAAAATCCACGGTAAAGCTCCTCCTTCCTCTCCAGAAGGTCGCCTATATCCAGCACGCGGCGGTTGGGTTTCTTCTCGGTGAGAAGCCTCTGAGCCTCAGGCTCAAAGCCGGGGGCCAGCAGCACCTCCACAAAGCTGTCGCCTATAGCCCGGGCTACAGCCACGTCCACCGGCCGGTTGAAGCCGATCACACCGCCGAAGGCGGATTTGGGATCCGTGGCAAATGAGAGGCGGTAGGCCTCAGCCAGGGTATCGCCATAAGCCACGCCGCAGGGGTTGGCGTGCTTTACTATGACAGATAGGGGCTTATCGACAGGAACGCCATCGTACTGCGAGAGGTCTATGAGCATTTCCAGCACGGTCTCGGCGTCGACCATGTTGTTATAGGACATCTCCTTGCCGTTCAGCTTCCTGGCCCGATACAGTCCAGGCTCGCCATCCCTGCTGTAGAGTGCCGCCTTCTGGTGCCAGTTCTCACCGTAGCGCAGGTCCTGCACCTTCTCGTAGGCTGCGGCCACATAACGAGGGAGGGACTTTCCATCAGGGCTGGCCTGCAGCTCTGCCAGCCTTTTAGCGTCGGCCTGCAGACAGCGGTAGAGGGCATGAGCCTCCAGACCTCTTCTGGTCTTCTCTGAGAGGTCGCTGGTCTCTCTGATCTCATCCAAAACTGCGGCGCAATTCATTCCGTCGCCGTCCAGCAAAACCGGCGTGCCTCCTGCCAGTGCCTCGCGAATGAGAAGAGAGCCCGAAGGGGTCATTTCATATCCGGAATTGCATATCAAAAGGCAATCCGTTCCATTGGAAAATCGATTGCTGATTTGCAGGCCAAGCTGCTCAAGCCCGGCAAGAATGGGCTCAGAGGTCTGACCAGGAAGAACGACGATGTGCTTGATCTTCATCGAACCTCTCTTCCTTCAGAGCAGGCGCTATTTTAACTTTATGCTAATAGAGAAGCTTTATGGCTGATGAGCGCCATTTTTCGCATCAATGGATTTGCAAGAAGCTGTAAAACCCCATCCGCTGGGCTGCATCATCAGCTTTGAGGTTGTGCCGGGATGCACGCGAATGGCCGTGCCCTCCGGCTTCAATTCCTGGAGGAGGGCTCTTGAGGCCCGCCTTACCGAAGAGCCAACAAGGGGCAGGGCCAATCGCCAGCTTGCCGGGCAGATTGCCGCAGTGCTGGGCCTTGCCGCAACTGATGTCGAGGTTCTGAGCGGCCAGAAGAGTCCCAGAAAGGTGCTGCTGGCCAGAGGCATCTCCAGTGAAGAGGCAGTAGCGGCGCTGCAGAAGAGGATGATTGAGACCGCTGGTCAAAAGGATTGAAGAGATGGCCTGGCAGAAAGAGGACGAGCAGGGCCGCCCCAGGAGGACATACGACCTTGAGGGTCTGGAGAAGCTGATTGCATCCCTCCTGGAGGCCTCTTCGGAGGGGGCGGCGGTCATTGTGGAGGGCAGGCGCGACGAGCAGGCCCTGCGCTCTTTGGGCCTGCCAGGACCCGTGATCATGGCCTCGCGCACACCTGCCCTGGACCTGGCGGAGGATGCCGCCCGCCGGTACAGGCACATCATCCTGCTCACCGACTGGGACAGCAAGGGCGAGGAGATGTGCCGCATGATCGATCTGCACCTGCGCTCCCTGGGATGCCGGCCTGATGCAGAGATTCGAAGCAGGCTCAAGAAGCTGGTCAAAAAGGATATAAAGGATGTGGAGAGCCTGAGCCGCTACACAGAGAGGATGAGAGGGCTTTATGGTCCCCAGGATCGCAGTGACTGGGCCGCAACTGGGAAAGTACGAGGGCCCTTGACGCTCTAATGGCTCGATAATTTCCCGCTTTTTCTTTTGGCGCCGCCCTTCTACTCCAGCCCCAGCTCCCTGGCCCTGGCGAAAGCCGCCTCCGCCTCGGTATCGCGATGCAGCGCCTGATAGGCCAGCCCCAGGTTCCTCCAGGCTGTGGCATACTCCGGCTCGATCTCAATGGCCTTTTCAAAGCAGCGGCTTGCCTCCTCCTGCCGGCCCAGTATGGCGAGAGAGACCCCCCGGTTGTTCCAGGCATAGACGTCGAAGGGATCTATAAGGAGGGCCTCGTCGTAGCTCTCTATGGCCTCTTCATGCCGCCGCAAATTGTCCAGAGCTGCACCCCGGTTGTTCCAGGCCCTCCTTCCATCCGGCCCCAGGGGATTGATCTCTATCGCCCGGGCGTAAGATTCCACCGCCTTCTCATACCTGCCCAGCCGGTGCAGGGCAAAGCCCCGCAGTATCCATGTGCGGGCGCTCATAGGCTCCAGGGCTATGGCCTTGTCCAGGGACGCCAAGGCCTCCTCATCTCTGTCCATCTGGCATAAAGCCCATGCATGATTTCTCCAGGCGGCTGCATTTCCGGGATTGATGGCTATAGCCTTTTCCAGTGCCTCCGCCGCCTGGCTATAGCGGCCCGTCCTGCGCAGGGCGATTCCCTCCTCAAGCCATACATCATCTTCAGGCATAGCATCTTCAGCCATTGCATTATACCCGGTTGACCACAACCTCTTTATCACCAACATGGTTACATGCCAGGCTTAAACGGATGTCGGTACTGGGAAGGACGGGCTCAAGAGGGGCTCCAATGGAATATTAGGATAGGCACAATATAGTAAAGTATATATTAAGTAAAGTAATAGTAAATGTCTGAATGTTGAACATCCAGGGGGCAGTTTCGGAGGGGTACGATGAAACCACAGCGGTCAGAGATAATTGGCCGAATGGTAAGGTTCCTCGATCTGGACACGGACGGTTTGAGGCGGATTGTTCTTGAGTCTATACTCGATGCAGGGGAGTTTACTGTAGCCACACTTCATGATATAGTGAGAAGGCGGTTGGATGTATCCAGAAAGGCAGTGGCATCCATGGTCGGATATATCTGCTCCAGCCTTGGAATACTGCATGTCATGCAAAAGTCCTATCGTGCACCCAGAAGTTATGTTTTGAGAAATGAATACGCAGATATAGCCAGACAGGTGCTGGCCGGCCCGTGACAGCCGCGTTATGACCAGCGTCAAAAAGGCCCACCGTACTGCGACAACCCTCAAGATTCGCTCAAAGTCGGAGTATGCCATAAGCCGCAGCCGCGATCCATACCATGAGCTTATGCTACGGCTCTTCCAGGAGGAAGCGACCGCCGAGAGGGGAAGGAGGTTTCTCATTCTGGTTGAAGAGAGGCAGAAGAGCGGCAGTCCCCTGAAGACGCGGGAATGGGAGTCCCTCCTCTCCGAGCTGAATGTGAGCCGCTCTGCCTTCTATGCCATGAGAAATAAGCTTCTCGGAGCCGGACTGATCACAAACAAAGGTGGAGAGTACCGCCTCTCCGGCATGTTCAGCCGGGATCTAACCGACATGGCTCGCTGGTGGTGGACGGCTGTGCTGGGGCGGGAGCTGGACGGCCTATAAACAGGATTTCAGATCATTTATCTGCTTTTCTATGGTCTCAACAACTTTGGCGTTCTCCATATACTCCAGGTTTCCCTGGCAGAAGGGGCAGATGAAGTTGGCTTCGCTGGCCTCATCGAATATGAACCTGGCACAGCCCTCAGTGCAAGCGTAAAAGATATTCTCCTTCTCATAGGCCAGCCTCTCGTCCAGTTTGTGCAGCAGCCTCTTGGCTTCGGACTCCAGCGCCTTCTCAAAGTTCTCAGGGCACAGCTGCCACAGATATGTGAGCCATCCGGAATCCGGGTCGCGCTTGCGCCTGTATACAGCCAGCCTGTGCTCATAAAGAAGGTAAAGAGTTCGCCGCACTGTGTTGAGGCTGATTCCCGTCAGATCCGCCAGCTTCTCATCGGTTATCTCTTCATCCGGTATGCATTCCACAATCCTCAGACCTTCTTCTCCCACAAGCTTGCTAAGGTATGCCCTATGAATAGACTCTTCTATGACCGTCAATGAACCACTACCTGATAATACGCTCGTTAATACTTGCTGTACAGTAGCTTCCGGCTTGCATTTGATTTATATTGGGTCTTCCTTCTATATATCCCCATCGTGAAAATCTTTCTTAAAAAGTAAATATATTTGATAATAAGTATATAGTGATATATAGTAAGCAACCATAATTATAGATATAAAGAAAAAATATATTGGATATATCTAACATTTATCCAAATCATGAGTTGCCCTCCCCTCAGCTTGACCCCGCCTCACCCAGCAGTGCCTTGAGCTTCTGTATGGACTGCAGTGCGGCATTGGCCTCGTTGAGCTTCTCCTGCTCGTAATAATGCAGTATGTCCTCTATGGGCGCCTTGAGCCGGTAGACCTTCATGGGCCTTCCAGTGCCGTCGCTCCTGGTCATCCTCTCCTCCACCCAGTTGTTCTTGCGCAGGGTGCGCAGAGCAATGGAGACCTCAGGCTGGCGCAGGTCAGAGCCCCTCTCAATCTCGCGTGAGGTGGCCTCTGCACCGCTGGCCAGATAGGCAATCATATTGGAGACCTTCCTGGGCACTCCCAGGCTCTTCAAAGTCTCCACTACCTCGATATCTTTCTCATCAAATCTCATTACGAACGATTCCTTCATTGCTATCTTCTCCCTTATTTTTACTCCCTTGCAATAATTGAAGCACGTTATGGTATAAATAGTTTATTTCTGTAAAAAAAATATTTACTATTATTACTACATTCATCAAGGATGTTAAAAATAAATAACTTTGTAAAAATTTGAATTAAAATTTGCAAAAAAATGAATTATTTTCTTCGTATCATCTCGACAAATTTCTTTTTCTTCTCCACGGCATTGCGAGCGGCCAGGTCCACCCTGCGCCTCATCTCCTCCACATCCCTCTGCGCATCCTGCCCCACCACCTTCTTAACGGGAGTATAGGCAGACTCGCGAAAGCGGGGGGAGAAGTCGCTTGCCTTGCCGTCCATGAGCAGCTCCGCGCCCGACCCCTCCTGAACTGCTCCAACCTCATCCACCGCCACCCCGGCCCGGCGGATGGTGTCTGAGATGCCCTCCGCCTCCTCCGGAGGGGCGATGATGAGCAGGGCATCGATGGAGACTCCAAGATAATCGATCTTCAGGGACTCCAGCATCTCCAGGACGCGGACGTTGACCAGCCGGCGCATCCTCTCCTCCTCAAAGACCAGCTTGACCCCGGCCGTATAGGATATCTCCCTGGCGTCGCCGCGGATGCCGCCATTGGTTACATCGGTCATGGCGTGAATGCAGTAATCCTCCTGTAGCAGGGCATCGGATGCCTCCAGGAACTTAACATTAAGCGTCTCCTCCACAACCTCATGCCTGCCGTTGTAGAGGGCTGCAGCACAGACAGTGCCTCCGCCTGCCCCCTCGCTCATGAGTATTACATCCCCTGGCCTGGCGTCCTTTCGCGCCGTCAGCCTATCAGAGACGCCCACAGCTCCCACACAGCCTGTGAGCCTGTCGCCTATGACCATGTCCCCGCCGATGCGCAGAGTGCTGCCGGTGACAAGGGGAACTCCGATCAGCTCCGATACAGTGGCTATGCCTGCGATGTGGTCGAATAGGCGAGAGATGTCCCCGTCGTCTGCCAGGTGAATATCGGATAGCAGGGCGACGGGCCTCGCTCCCATGACATAGATATCGCGCAGGGCGGCGCGTGTCACATGAAAGCCAGCCAGGAAGGGATAGTCGCTCAGCCGGGAGTGCATTCCGTCTACTGTTACGGTTATGTACTGGCCGGATGCCCGGACCACTCCGGAATCGTCCAGCTGGCGCGAATCGACTACCGCTTCAGTGCGGCCTATGACCTCGGCGATCTTGGTATGGGTATAAAAGTCGCCCGAGCCGCGCGAGCCGACGCCGAAGTCGCCCATGGTGACGCCTGAGCTCTCCAGTGAGAAGACATCGCCCCGGGGATGCAGCGTCGCCTGTGCCTCCTCCAGCACTGCCCCGGCCAGGAGGGCGGCGCGGCTCTCAGGTATCTGCTTGACCTCTCTGATAAGGGATACGAGCTTGGACTTTATATCAGGCTCGCCTCTCAACAGACCTCTCTTGGCAAATCCTTCCAGATCCATGAGGCGCTATCTCAACTGCTTCATAGAAAAGGCCATCTGCCAGTTCGGCCGCCTCCGTTCACCTTCTGGCGAAGATCTTCTCCAGATGGGCCTCGTCGAAGGTGACTGTCACCGGCCGGCCGTGGGGGCAGCTCTGAGGGCTCTTGCATCTGAACAGCTCATCGACCAGGCTCTTCATCTCACCTAAAGTGAGCTTCTTTCCAGATTTTATGGAGCCCCTGCAGGCGAGGAGCTTGAGGATATCGTCTCTGTTGCTCGAATCTGGGCGGGGCCGGCCTGAGCTAAATAGGTCCCGGAGGACGTCGTGCACCGCCTCGGCGCTCTCCAGCCTCCTTCCGAGAGCCGGGACGGCCCGCACTGAGAAACTGTTTCCCCCGAAGGGCTGGATATCAAAGCCTATCTCCTGCAGTGTCTGCTGCCAGGAGGAGAGCATGATCCTCTCGCTGGCTGAGAGTTCCACAGCCACAGGCTCGGCCAGATCCTGGCGGATCCTTTTGCTGCGGTATAGCTCCACCAGCCTCTCAAAGCGGATGCGCTCCGCAGCAGCATGCTGGTCGATGAGGACCAGCCCCTCCTCCGACTCGGCAACGATGTAAAGCCTCCTGATCTGGCCCAGGATCTTCAACCTCGGCCGGCCCGCCTGCCCGGCGGAAGGCTGCAGCTCATCCACCTCGATGGGAAGGGTGCTCTGGGCGCAGCTTTCTGCAAGAGACACAGCCGCAGATGGCAGGGACAGCCCGGGCTGCTGCCCAAAATCGATGCTCTCTGCCAGACCGTTGGCTTTCACGCTCCCGGCATCCCTGTAGCTGCTGCCTTGCTCCTGCAGAGCCCGGACTGCTGCCGCAGTTAGAACAGAGGCTATCTCCTGCTCGTGCAGCAGGCGGATCTCCCTCTTGGTCGGGTGGACATTGACATCCACCAGCTCCGGGCTGATCCTCAGGGAGACCACCGCTGTTGGGCTCTTTCCCTGGGGGATGATGTTTCTGTAGGCTTCGCGCAGGGCTGAGGAGAGGCTGCGGGATGACACAGCTCTGCCGTTGACGAATATGAAGATCCTGTCCGGGCTGCTCCTGGCAGCGGAGGGCTCTCCAGCCAGGCCTGTGAGGCTCCAGCCAGGCCCTTCCGCCTCCAGATGCGCCATGCCCTTGACAGTCTTCAGCCCGAAGAGGCGGATGAGGACATCATTCCAGCTTGGGGAGCGTACGGACTTGAAGACGGTACGCCTTCCAGAGTAGAGCTCGAAGGATATGTCGTGATGGATGATCGCCATCTCGCTCACTGCATCTGCGATGTAGACAGACTCCGCCTCAGCCCCTTTCAGGTGCTTTCTCCTGGCAGGGACATTGTAGAAGAGGTCCCAGACGGTAATGGATGTCCCGTAGGGAGCGCCCACCTCCTTTCTCTCCGCAATACGCCCCTCCTCCAGGCGCAGATAGGATCCGGAGAGAGAGGCAGCTGTCCTGGTCACGACCGCAACGCTGCGGCTGACGCTGGCTATGCTGGCCAGGGCTTCGCCGCGAAAGCCCAGGGTGGAGATGGAGCTTATGTCCTTCGCATCCCTGATCTTGGATGTGGCATGCTTTTGAAATGCCAGAGGCAGATCGTCGGCGGCTATGCCGCAGCCGTCATCTGTTATCTTGATGAAGCGCTTTCCACCATCGGCGATCTCAATTAGTATCCGGCCTGCGCCGGCGTCGATGGAGTTTTCCGCCAGCTCCTTGACCACTGAGGCAGGCCGCTCTATGACCTCACCCGCAGCGATCTTGTTGATCGTCTCCTCATCGAGAAGCTTGATTGCCGCCATCGGCCCCCTCCTCCATCAGGCGATTCTGATACTCGGCCAGGCGATCCAGGGCCTGGCGGGGCGTTATGGAATCTATGTCAAGCGCCCGGATCTCATCGAGCACGAAGCTGTCCTGTTTGGGCTGCATTATGGCGCCGTCCTCCTTGAGGCTGTCGAAGAATATCAGTTGAGTATAGCGCGGGGATCTCTTCGCCCTTTTGGCCGTGGAGAGTGGCTCGATCACCGCCTCCTTCTCTATCTCCTTTAAGATCTGGTCGGCGCGCCGGGTCACAGAATCTGGAAGGCCTGCCAGGCGCGCCACGTGCACCCCATAGCTCCTGTCTGTTGCCCCCGGCACCACCGTCCGCAGAAATGTGACGGCTCCCCTCTCCTCCTTGACGGCGATGCTGTAGTTTCTCACGCCGGGAAGTATGCCCTCAAGCTGGGTGAGTTGATGGTAGTGGGTAGCGAATATGCACTTGCACTGGATGGAGCTGTGCAGGTACTCGGAGATGGCCCAGGCCAAGGAGAGGCCGTCGAATGTGCTGGTCCCCCTTCCCACCTCATCCAGGAGAACCAGGCTGTCCCTTCCTGCCGATGCCAGGATGGCGGCGATCTCCTTCATCTCCACCATGAATGTGCTCTGGCCGGCGGAGAGGTCATCGTAGGCCCCAACTCTGGTGAAGATCCTGTCCAGCAGAGAGAGCTCTGCAAAGTCGGCGGGCACAAAGGATCCCGCCTGGGCCATGATGCAGCAGAGGGCCACCTGGCGCATGAATGTCGACTTTCCAGCCATGTTGGGGCCTGTGAGTATTATGAACCTGTTCTCTACTCCGTCCAGCAGAACGTCATTGGGCACAAATGCGCCCCGCATGGCCTTGTCCAGCACCGGGTGGCGGGCGGCACGCATGTAGATCCGTCCCCCCTTGCCACCTTTTCCCTGATCGACGAACTGGGGCTTTACCAGGCCGCCCTCAGCCGCAGCCACAGCCAGTGAGAAGAGGACATCGGCCTCGGCGATTGCCGCCGCCCTCTCCTGAATGGAACGGGCCTGCTCGGCCAGGCTGCTGCTCAGGCGGGAGAAGATCTCCTGCTCGAGGGAGACTGCTCTCTCCTGGGCGGTGAGGATCTGCGACTCCATCTCCTTGAGCTCCGGGGTGATGAACCTCTCCACATTGGCCAGGGTCTGCTTGCGGATGTAATTGCCGGGAACAAGATGCAGATTGGCGCGCGTCACCTCCAGGTAATAGCCGAATACGCTGTTGTAGCCGACCTTGAGGGACTTGATGCCCGTCTTCTCCCGCTGCTCCCCCTCCAGGCGGGCCATCCAGCCGCGGCCGTCCCGCAGCAGCGAGCGCAGCCGGTCGATCTCCTCATCGTAGCCGTCCCGGATCACGCCCCCATCCCGGATGTGAGCTGGAGGGTCGTCGACGACCGCCCTCTCCAAAAGGGTGGCGGTCTCCGGCATGGGCTCCAGCCTTGCGAACAAATCGAGAAGATATGCGCTCCGCCGACCGGCAAGCAGCATCTGCAGGTCTGGCAGCCTCTGCAGTGTGCTCCTCAGCGCCACCATCTCCTTCGGTCCGGCCAGGCCCAGTGTGATGCGGGAGAGCAGTCTCTCGATGTCAGCGCAGCCCCTGAGCTTTTCTGCCAGCCCCTCCCGCAGCAGGCTGTCTTTGACGAGCTCCTCCACTGCATCCAGCCGCCGGGATATCTCCGCCTGCGAGAGGAGCGGCATCTCTATCCACCTGGCCAGGGTTCGGGCCCCCATGGCAGTTTTGGTGTGGCTCAAATACTCCAGAAGGGTGCCGCGCCTGGATCGGTCGCGGATGTTTCGCAGTATCTCAAGATTTCGCAGCGTCACATCATCCAGGACCATGAACTCGGAGCCTGAATATCAGCGAATATCCTGGATGTGGCCGAGGCCCTCAAAGCAGCTCATCTTGAGGTATGTGAGGACGGCTCCGCAGGCGCGGGTGCACAGGGGCCTGGCCTCAAGGCCCAGCCTCACCTGCCAGTCCGGCCCAAAGCGATCCTGCAGGGCAGCGGCTGCGGCCTCCTCAGAGAAGGCAGCCTCCTCCAGAATCTGCTGCCTGCCGCCCTCCCACGGCAGGGGAAAGGCAGATATGCACTCAGCCGGCCGGAACTTGGCCATCTCCGCAGCAAGCCGCTCAAAAGCCACAACCGTCGTGAGAAACTCACCTGTAGAGACGTCCAGAAAGGCCAGCCCTGCCATCCTGCCATCTCCGCTTGGTCCGCCATCCTCTGCCACCACAGCCGCCAGGAAGTTGTTGCTGGACTCGTCGAGCATGGCAGGCTCGACAACTGTGCCAGGCGTGACAACGCGGGTGATCTCCCTCTTGACCAGCCCCCGTGCGAGCCTTGGGTCCTCCACCTGATCGCAGATGGCCACCTTGTGCCCTGCACGGATGAGCCTGGCCAGGTAGGCATCCAGTGCATGGTAGGGCACCCCGGCCAGAGGGATCTTATTGCCCTCGTCGTCCTTCTGCCTGGAGGTGAGGGTGATATTCAGGTCGCGGGCGACGATGATCGCATCCTCGGCGAATGTCTCGTAAAAGTCGCCGACGCGAAAGAGCAGCAGTGCATCTGGAAACCGGCTCTTCTCCCGGTAGTACTGCTCCATGAGTGGCGAAAGCCTGGACATAATCGGCTCTAGTCTTCTCCGTCACTTCTCATATCGCTTTCGGTATGGCTGCCACCGGAGGGCCTGCAGCTTTTTCTCTGTGCCTCTGTGGTGGCAGACCGAAACCATGTAACCAGTGGCTAGCGACGCTATCGCCACAGAGAGGTGATAACAACTGAAAAGAAAGAAAATCGGGGATGAGTGGGATGCCCCTCCACAGATCAGCTATGCTTTACGATCCCGCTCGCTCATACCCCGCCCAGAAAATCGGCTCCCTGAGTTTTCCCCTGCTCGGATAATGCGTACTTTGCTATGGCGTAATCGGACATCAGGTTGACGTCGTTGGTGGTGTATTTTTCGGTGCTGTCCATCTCATGCACTATGCCTCCGGTGCTGTTATTGGAGGCGATATAGGGCTTTTGCAGATTTACAGGTACAGCCATTTTCTCCATGAGGAGGCTGGTGTCGTTGCCGAAGTTCCTGACCACCCAGGCATTCCACTGCTCTACCAGGCTGTTGAAGGCCGGCACGTCCTGGCCCTGCGAGGCCTTTTCGAAGGCCTGGCCGAGCTGGAAGGAGAGGCGGACGCCTTCGATGGTGACATTCTGCTCAGGGGTATACGCAGCCGCCAGCGAGAGTGCCGCCAGCAGGCTTAAGAGGGTCATAATCGCCTTCATGTGTTACAGCACTTCTTTGCGAATATTAATAGTATTGGTATGCGAAATCATCTCAGCCTGCTCCGTGCAGCCTTCTGCACGCTCTGGTCCGGGTCGTCGGCCAATAGCTTCAGAGTCCCGGCTGGGGTATTGGGATTGCCCGCCACAGCCGCCCGCACCATCCAGGACCAGTGGCCGGCCAGCTCGGCCAGTATGCTGCCGTCCAGGCTGGCATTACCGGCCAGGGCCTCTTTGATCTCCCAGCTTCTGTCCCCGGCCAGAGCAGCCAGCGCCGCAGGTGGCGTGCGGGGATTTTTGGCAATCGTAGCCCGGACATCCATGATCTGATCTCCTGAGAGGCGGAGCAGCAGCTCCTCAGGTGTGGAGGGATTTTTAGCGATGTTGTTTCGCACCTCCCAGAATACGTCCCTGACCATACGGCCCATCGATTCCGGGGAGAGGAGGGGATTGCCGGCTGCAGCTGCCCGCACATGCTCATCGCTGTCGCAAGCCAGAGATGCCAGCGTCTCCGGGCCGACATTGGGGCTCTTTGCCACAGACTCCTTGACGAGGTAGCGGTTCTTCTGCAGAGTTGAGTCGTAATCCACCATCTCATCCTCTGCCAGGGATGCCAGGATCTCGCTCGTGGCCCGGCGGTTCAGGGCCACAGCCGCCCGTACATATCCGGAGCTGTCCTCAGCCAGCCTGGCCAGGGCTGCAGCAGGTGTTCTCTCATTTCCTGCCACAGCCTCCCTCACCCACTGGTTTGGATCCCGGGAGAGGGTCTCCAGCACTGCGGCAGGAGCATCCGGACACCAGGCCGCCTTTCGCCGAACATGCCAGTCCCATGAGCGGGAGAGCTGCTCTATATCCGCTTTCGCTTCCTTCCGGCCTTCAGTCGATTCGGTAGCAGACAAATCCGTAAACCTCATCCAGCAGCGCCTTCAAATCCTTTTCATTGTGCCTGGCCAGCCGCCGCTCCAGAACTGGCAGGCCTCCCACAGGAGATATCCTGCGCAGCAGGCTCTCATCTCCGGCCAGCACTGCATACCTGACCAGGGGCCTGTACCTCTCCGCCAGGGCTGCCAGAGCCTGCCCCACCTCGTCGGCGTGGCTCTTGATCTCCTCCTCTCGCAGCCTCTCAAACCTCTTCTGGCTCCAGCCGCCCTTGGAGTGCTTGCCAATCACTGAGCTTTTCACCAGCTTCTCCGCAATAAAGCCCTCCCTGCCCAGGGCAACGCCCAGGAAGCTCTCTCCGGCATGGGCTGAGAGCACCAGGACGGGCGTCTCCAGCATCTCCCGGATGGGACCGAGGCTGAATGTGGCGGCCTCAACCAGGCGGCTATCCGCGATCGGAAACGGCGGGACCAGAAGCAAGGAGAAGAGCTGTGGGCAGTGCAGTACTATACTGCCACGCAGGGAGCCGACTGCGGCAGCGGCATCCCTGAGACGGGATGGCAGGGGCGCATCAGCCGGGATGGGACCGGAGAGGTAGGCGGTGAGCAGGTCCTCGCGGGGAGAGCTGATGGAGGAAAGCCTCTCGAGGAGCAGGTCCATCTCGCGGGGGGAAAGCCTTCTTCCAGTCCCTTTCTGCGCCCAGGCGGTCCCCGGCTGGTTCATCTCACCCGGCCCCTCCCCCCCGTCAAGACCGTCGGACTCTTCCTGTCCATCAGCGCTGACACTTCCGGGCGGAGCTGCCGCAGCAGAGACTGGAGGCGAGATGGGGGCATTTCGAGAGGCGGCCTTGAGGGCAACGCTCGCCTCCTGGAGGGAGCTGGTGAGCTTTCTGATCTTCTCATCCCGCTTTTCCAGAGTGCGGGAGAGATCATCGCGCTCGCCCTCCAGCCTCGCCAGCGCCGCCTCAAGCTCAAGGATGCGATCCTCCAGCTTCTTTTTGCCAAAGAGGTCCACCATATAAGCGGTGCAATAGCTTCTGACTAATTTAAATATGCGGTCCGATGCGAAGAAGAGGATTTTATATTGATGGAGTGCATTGTATGATCCGGATGAAAGCACTTCGATACAAGATTCAGATAAGGCCGGAGACTGATGGCACATACACTGTTATAGTGCCAGCTCTGCCGGGATGCCTTACCTTTGGAGACAGCATCGGGGAGGCAATTGAAATGGCAAAGGAGGCCATAGAGCTGTACATCGAAAGCCTGGTCGCCAGAGGTAAAGAGATTCCGATAGAAGAGGACAGAATAGAGACAACAGTAACAGTCAAAGCCAATGCCTAAACTGCCTGTATTATCACCCAGATAGGCTGGCCAGAGTTCTGGAGAAGAGAGGATTTGTATTGGATCGTATCAAGGGCGGCCACCATGCTTATTGTCATCCGGATCTCGATATCACTGTCATAATTCCCTTCCATAAAAATGAGGTTGGGAAGGGATTGCTAATCGAGATCATGAAACGGGCTGGCATAACAAGAGAAGAACTTATGGAACTGCTGTAAACCCATAATTTGGGCATTTATCTGACGAACTCCTCTATCAGGTCCAGGGATGCCGCCTCCAGCCCGCACTCCTGCAGGTGATGCGCGAGCAGGCTGGCCCTCACTCCCTCCGGGTGGTAGACCAGCGCCTTCCGGGGCGAGACGTGCTCTATCATCCTCATCAGGCCGCGAAAGTCCAGGTGATCGCTCAGCTGGATGGTGGGATAGGAGGTCTCCCTCCTTCCGGTGAGAAGGTACTTGCTCCTGCAGCGGACCTGATGCAAATTCCAGGGGGTGACAACGTTGATGAGGGCAGCATCGACATCGGTCAGCGGCCCGGCTGCATCGCCCATCAGCTCCCGCGTCAGGAGCAGGCTCTTTTCATCCATGCCGATCTCGTCCTTGTATCCCATGGCCCTCATCAGGGCCACAGCTCTCTGGGCCTTTCCGAAGGCATAGGCCCCGAAGCTCGACTGCTCATCCAGGGCCTCAGAGAATCCCGCAAGGTCGTCATCGAATATGCAGGCAGGGTCATAAGGATCTCCGTAGTTGGCCTCCATCACCAGGTAGTCGCACCCTGGCAGGTGGTGGTAGTCCTTGACATCGCCCGTGACCAGCACCCTCTCCCCTGCCTCCGTCTGCCAGGAGAAGGCGCAGGAGCCGATGGTGTGGCCGGTGGGATGGCTGTCCACCCTCACGCCTCCCACCATTATGCTCTCTCCCACCTGGAATGTCCGGCCCCTGTACTCCCGGTCGTAGCGGATCTCCAGGGCGCGGGCAGTCTGCACAGATGCCACAGCCCGCGGGGAGAGCATGGCCGACCTGCCGTAATGATCGCTGTGGGCATGGGTGATGAGATAGGCATCGGGCTGCATGCAGCCCCGGGGAGCGCGACTGGTGTCGATGGAGAAAAGATGGGAGTCGAAGCGCAGTGCCAGATGGGGGGCGCAGCCTCCCCGGCTGTTTATCCTGCGCACTGCCTCCAGGCACCTCTCCCCTCCTGCTATCAATGCCCACCTCAGATAACCTTTTTTTTCGTAAATTATATGCCGGCAGAATTGATGGCCCGGACCAGCTCCTCCCTGGTTGTGACCCCCATCCACCGGGCGGCCTCAACGCCGTCCTTCTCCAGGATGATGGTGGGCACCACCATTATGCCCTTCTCCGCCGCAAGGTCACCCTCCCTGTCCACATTGACCTTCCGAAACTCCACCTTGCCGTCGTATTCCCTGGCCAGGGCCTCGAAGATGGGGGCCTGCATCTTGCACGGCCCGCACCAGTCCGCATAAAAGTCCATCAGGACCAGTTTAGCCATAATCCACACGCTCCTCCTCTTTTTCTGGGATAAACTCAAATTATATCGAATTTGACGCCGATCTTGAATATCCTGACTGTGGGCAAGACCAGCATCTCCCTTCCGGTGCGCTTCCTGATCTCCTCCAGTATCTCAGAGATTCGATCCTCTTCTGCCGATACCGTGAACCAGAGGTTGTAGCCGCTCTCATCTGGGCGGAGGTAATTGTGGGATACCTCGGGATACTCGCTGACAGCTTCTGCGGCGCTGTCCGCATCCTCAACCGAGACCTTCAGGGCCGCTAAAATTCCGGTCCGGCCCATCCGGCGCAGATCCAGTATGGGACCTATCCTGCGCACAAGCCCCTCATCCTGCAGCCCCCGCAGCCTCTCTATCACCTCATCCTCGGAGAGGTCCAGCCTATAGCCCAGATCCAGATACGGCCTGGCTGTGACTGGAAAGCCATCCTGCACCGCAGCCAGCAGCCGGAGATCGATCTCATCCATACCTGTCAGCTACACCTCCAGGGTGCATGATGGGTCCGGCCCCAGAAAGTCTCCGGCGGCCGCATATGCCCGCGCCCGGCATCCCCCGCAGATGGCAGTATAGCCGCATCTGCCGCACCTGCCGCTTAAAGCCCTCTCCCGCAGGGCTTGCAGCAGAGGCGAGTTCTGCCAGATTTCTATAAAGTTCTTTTCCCTGATGCTTCCCGCTGGGATGGGAAAATAGCCGCAGGGATAGACCTCCCCTCTGCGGGAGACGAAGACAAAGCTCCTGCCGGCGAGGCAGCCTCCCGGCCGCCGGCCTCTGCCCTGTGCAGCGAGGCGGGCGTACTGGGGGGCGCAGGTGACATGCACCTCCACACTCCGCCACTGGCGCAGCCGGTCGATCTCATGGAGCAGCTCCTCCTGCCTTTCGGGAGAGACCTGATCCTCCTGCCGCCCACGACCGGTGGCCACCAGGAAGAAAAAGTGCAGGGCTGCCGCCCCCTCCCTCTCAGCCAGATCGAATATGGCCGCCACATCAGACTCATTTCTGCAGGTGATGGTGAAGTTGATCTGAAACGGCACCCTGCTGCAGAGGCTCCTGACGCCACGCATGGCAGCGTCAAAGCTTCCCGGACCCCGGCTCGCGTCATGCCTCTTTGCACCGGCCCCGTCCAGGCTGATGCTCACCCTGGTGATGCCGCTCTGCCGTATACGCTCGGCGATATCAGGTGTGATAAGCGTGCCGTTGCTGGCCAGAGAGACCCGCATGCCCAGGGCTGCGCCGCTGCGGGCCAAAAGAAATATGTCCGGCCGCAGCAGGGGCTCGCCGCCGCTGAGAATTAGCATTGGCTGCAGGGGAGCGATGCTCTCCAGGAAGGCTGCCGCCTCCACGGTGGACAGCTCCTGGCCGTCCGGCTGCTGCGTGGCTGAGGCGCGGCAGTAGCCGCAGGCCAGGTTGCAGGCAGCTGTTGTCTCCCAGGCTACGATGAGCATTTTACAGCAGGCCTTTCTTGACCAGTAGCTCGGCGTTGAGGATGCTGGCTCCTGCCGCTCCGCGTACGGTATTGTGTCCCATGCAGATGAAGCGGATGCCAGACCTGATCCGGCCAACAGAGACTGCCATCCCGTTGCCCCGGTTTCTGTCGAGCCTCGGCTGCGGGCGGTCGACCTCGTCCTTGACTATGAGCGCCTTACTGGGGGAAGTTGGCAGGTCTCCAAGTCCCGGATCGAAGTCCAGCATGGCCTTTCTGACCTCCTCCGGGGTGGGGTCGTCCTCCATGGTCACCCAGACGGCCTCAGTGTGCCCGTCCATGACCGGCACGCGATGGCAGCTCGCGCTCACTGTGAAATCTGCGTTGACGATCCTCTTGCCGTCGAAGCGGCCCAGTATCTTCTGGGGCTCCGTCTCCACCTTTTCCTCCTCGCCCCCGATGTAGGGTATGACGTTGCCCAGGATGGCCATAGATGGCACGCCTTCATATCCTGCTCCGGAGACGGCCTGCATTGAGGCCATGTGAACGCTCTTGATGCCGAACTTCATGAGGGGCTTGAGCGGCAGGGTGAACATCACTGTGGTGCAGTTGGGGTTGGTGGTGAGGTAGCCGTCCCAGCCGCGCTTCTCCCGCTGCACTGCTATCAGGTCCAGGTGGTCGGAGTTGCACTCAGGGATGAGCAGGGGAACATCTTCTACCATTCGATAGGAGCTGGTATTGCTGGCCACGGCACAGCCCGCTGCAGCGAAGGCAGGCTCGGCTGTCATGGCGTCTTCTGAGGGCAGAGCCGAGAAGACGATATCGGCATCGACCTCCCGCGGATCCACATTGACCACTGTCATCTCAGCTATGTCCTCGGGAAGCTCGCTTTCGAGGCGCCACCTGGCGGCATCTCTGTACCTCTTGCCCGCACTCCTTTCCGAAGCTGCGAGGCTGGTAAGCTCAAACCAGGGATGGTTCTTCAGTCCTTCTATGAAGCGCTGTCCTACGGCACCGGTGGCACCCAAAACGCCAGCTTTGATCTTGGCCATTATCAAATCACCTTGAGTCTAAAGTGGGGCTTAGGATCAGGGTTGTATATATTCCTTGTCAGATGAGCTCACCGTCACTGCCCCACGCATGACTTCCGCCGCACCCCATAGCTTCTGGCGAACTCAAGGTTGACCTCAACCACCTCCTCATTGAAGTGCTTGAGGGCATCGGGCAGCTCACCCAAGGTGTCCGCCTTCTCCTGGGTATCGATCACAGCGCCGTGGGGCACGAATTTGCCGTCCGCCAGATTGACGCCTATGACCGCCGCGGCATGGCCCACAAAGCACTTTCTGCCCAGGGTTGATGCATGGACCACCGAGTTGAAGCCCACGAAGCTCTCGTCCCCGATCTTCATGGGCCCGTGAATCACCGCCCCGTGAGCTATTGAGATCTTTTTGCCGAGCTCGATGGAGCTACCCATGAGGCCGTGGAAGATCACACCATCCTGGATATTGCATTTGTCGCCGATGATGATGGGACTGGCCTCATCCGCTCGCAGGGATGCGCATGGTCCGACGTAGACCTCCTCACCGATGCGCACATCCCCGGTGATGGAGGCAGTTTCATCAACGTAAGAGCTATCTGCAATCGTGGGCAGGCATTCGTTGCCACTCCAGGATGTCTTGGGATTCGCCTTGAGCATTTTAGTACCACCTTTTCGTTTATTCTCCATTCACCTTAAAAGAGATTGCCATTAACGATGATTGGTAAAATACGATATCTCCAATTATCGATAGTGACTGATGGAATGCATCTGCGTCGGGCGCTAATTTTGGATGACGGGCAATGCATATTGTCTTCGCGGGGCAATTTTCGCTTAAAAGCCTTTTCTTGAATCTCCTGGCTTTGAAAATTCATTAATCTATAATCCAGATAATTGCCGCTAATCTTAAATATATGGGAGGCGATAATAGGTAAGGTCCATTGAACAATCCTTTAAGGGTTAATGGAGGGGTAAAAGGAGGTATTGATGAAGTAAAATATATAGTGTTTACTGGGTAATCTTTGGTTTATATATATTTATGTTTGTATCGAGTAGGAGCTGGATAATATCTATTTAAGGGTGTTGACTTATGGCAGAAGATACAAAAGTATTTGGGATGGCGGCCGAGTCAGGGCGATGGCTCTTTGTCATCGCTGGAATGATAATGAATTTCTGTCTCGGCGCCATATATGCCTATAGCGTTATTAGAGTGCCATTAGAAGCGTATTACAAATCGCTTAATGTAGTGGTAACGGCAACGAATATGCTATACCCCTACATTGTGTTCTTATTGGTCTTTGCTATTACCATGCCGGTGGCTGGCCAATATATCGTAAAGATGGGGCCGAAAAAGGTGGCGATGATAGGTGGAGTTCTGACCGGCCTCGGATGGTTCCTGGCGTCTACAGTTTCAAGCCCAACCATGCTCTCCGTCACGTACGGAATAGTTGGCGGGCTTGGGGTCGGAATAGCCTACAACGTTCCCATTCAGGTATCGACGAGATGGTTCCCGGATAGGCGCGGCCTTGCGGTGGGCCTGACGGTTCTCGGCTTTGGATTCTCCGCAGCGCTGATCGCGCCGATAGCGGATTTCCTTGTGACGAACTATGGTGGAATACTCAATACATTCAGGATCTTCGGCGTTGCCTTCCTGATCATATTGGTGCTGCTGTCTATGTTGATGGTGTTTCCACCTGCAGGCTGGGCCCCGAAAGGATGGAAGCCACCGGAGCCCAAGGCAGGAGCCGTACCTGCGGCCGATTTCATGCGCAACGAAATGGTCAAGACTCGTGCGTTTATGGGTCTGTGGATCTGTTATACGATAGGGACGCTGGCGGGGCTCATGGCCATAGGAGTTGCCAAGCCGGTCGGGCTTGAGATTGCAACCAATGCCGGAATGGATAAGGTTGCAGCAGGTGCATTGATGACAGGGCTTGTGATCCCATTTGCGGCATGCAACGGCTTCGGAAGGCCCATATTCGGATGGCTTACGGACAGGCTGACTCCCAGAAACGCAGCCATTCTGACATATGTGCTGATCATACTGGCATCACTGGGAGTTTATACCAGCACGTCGAGCGTCACAGTGTATACCATCGGCTTTGCTTTGCTCTGGGGATGCCTCGGCGGCTGGCTGGCCATTGCTCCCACTGCTACAGCGAGCTACTTTGGCATCAAGGACAATGCCAGAAATTACGGCCTGGTCTTTACCGCCTATGGCGCTGGTGCGGTGATTGGAAATCTCCTGGCAGGGCAGATAAAGGATATATTCGGAGCCTATACCAATGTCTTCCCGATAGTGGCAGTGCTTGCGCTGGTGGGCATAATCGTTGCGTTCTTTACTATGAAGCCGCCCGTAAAGAAGGCAACATAAATTTTTATTTTTTTTTATATTAATTTTTATTTAAATAGCAATTGTGCTTTAATGTTTCGCCCGTTATTTGCGGCTGCAGCATATGTAAAGCGGCAAAGTTTTATATGATCTTTGGGAAACAAACATCGTATGAGGCTGGTAATAGTTTCAAATCGCCTGCCAGTAACTATTGCAAGAAATGGCGACGAATTCTCATTTGAGGAAAGCGTAGGCGGTTTGGCTACAGGCCTCTCCTCTTACCTCAAATCACTGAAAAGTGGAACGGGGGAATATTCAGACTATCTCTGGGTAGGCTGGCCCGGCATAAACGTCACAGGAAAGAAACGGCAGGAGATTGCATCCAGGCTGGAGCATGACTTTTCCTGCCATCCTGTTTTTCTTTCAGGAGAAACGATAGATAAATTTTACCACGGATTCTGCAATAAAACACTCTGGCCCCTATTCCATTACTTCCCATTATTGACCTCATATGACGAGAATCTATGGATAAATTACATACAGGTCAATGAGATATTCTGTGAAACGCTCGAAAAGATCTTAAAGCCTGGTGATGCCCTCTGGATTCATGATTATCATCTCATGCTGCTGCCGGGAATGATCCGAAAGAAATTCCATGATCTGCCGGTGGGATTCTTCCTGCATATCCCCTTTCCGTCATTCGAATTATTTCGAATCCTGCCAGGTGAATGGCGCAAGGGTATTCTGGAGGGGCTTTTGGGCTCCAATTTAGTCGGCTTTCACACATATGATTACACCCAGCATTTTCTAAGGTGCGTGCTGCGCATCCTGGGAATTGAGAATAACCTCGGTGAGGTTATTTTCAAAGGCCGTCTGGTCAAGGCAGATACATTTCCAATGGGTGTGAACTTCCAGAAGTTTAACGAGTCCTCTCGGAGAAAGGATGTACAAAGAGAGATGGAGATCTTTAAGAGAGCCTTCAAAGACAAAAAGACGATCCTATCGGTGGATAGACTTGATTACACGAAAGGAATTGGCAGCAGGCTTAATGGATACGAGGAATTTCTCAATATATATCCGTCATGGCGAGGAAGGGTCATTTTAGTCCTGGCAGTCGTCCCCTCCAGGGATAAAATAGAGCATTATCAGAGTATGAAGAGACAGATCGACGAACGAGTAGGAGAGATCAATGGCAGATTTGGAAGCCCCGACTGGACACCTGTGATATACTCCTACAGATATCTTCCGGAACCCCAGCTCATGGCTCTATATAACATCTGCGATGTGGCTATGATCACGCCCCTGAGGGATGGCATGAATCTTGTGGCCAAGGAATTTGTATCATCCAAATCAGATTTAAAAGGCGTCCTGATCCTCAGCGAGATGGCAGGAGCTGCCAATGAGGCGGGAGAGGCCGTCATCATCAACCCAAACAACGTCAAAGAGATCGCCGATGCCATAAAGGTGGCCCTGGAGATGCCTGAGGAAGAGCAAATCCGCCGCAATCAGATAATGCAAACTCGGCTGAAACGCTATGATGTATTTCACTGGGCCGGGGAGTTCATGCATAGCATCGGATCGGCAATTGAGGAACAGAAATCCCTCGAGATCAGGCTGCTTGGAGAAGAGCAGAAGCAAAAGATGATCGGCGACTTTAAGATTGCCAGGCGGCGGCTGATATTTTCCGATTATGACGGCACTCTCGTTGCCTTTGCCGAGCATCCCCTCCTGGCAAAGCCGGATGAGCGATTGCTGAATTTGCTCAAACAACTCACCAGTGATCCCAAAAATGATTTTGTCCTAATCAGCGGCCGCGGCAGAGACATACTGCAAAAGTGGTTTGGCGACTATAGAATCTCCCTTGTAGCGGAGCATGGAGTCTGGATCAAGAAGAGCAGAGGCGAATGGAAAAATCCAAAGTGCTTGAGTAAGGAGTGGATGGCCAAGATCCGGCCGATACTGGATGTTTATGCCGACAGGGTTCCCGGCTCCTTTGTGGAGGAGAAGGAGTTCTCACTGGTCTGGCATTTTCGAAGGGCCGACCCCGAAATCGCCTCACTTAAAGCCAAAGAGCTGATGGACGAGCTTGTGAATTTTACCGCAAACATAGACGTCCAGGTTCTCCCCGGCAACAAGGTGATAGAGGTCAGGAATGCTGGGGTAAATAAGGGCGATGCCGTTCGATCATTTGTCGGCGAAGGGAAATATGATTTCATTTTGGCCCTGGGTGACGATCTCACAGACGAGGACATGTTCCGATCGCTGCCCACATCCGCTTACTCCATCAGAGTTGGGCTGAATCGATCCCTGGCCAGGTTCAATATTCAAGATCATACGAACGCATTGGATTTGCTGGAGGAATTAGTCAGATGAGCGAAGGCTTTCATTTCTACACGCAGCACCACCTCGTGGAGATGCTGGGGCTAAATGCCAGAGATCCTGGCGAGCTGCTGGATGGCATAAAGGCTGTTCCCGCATCCTCTATTTACTATCACACACACCATTTCTTGCAGAAGCACCATTATTTATCTCCACAGCCGCCAAACGATTTTGCCTTCTGGCTGATGGATATTCTGCATCAAAACAGGCTGGGCGAAGAATTCCTCAGCATAGACACAGTTCGTTACTGCAATCTGGAAAGTCTGCGCAAGAGATTTGTGGTGTTGCTAGAAGATTACCTCTCCAATGGCGGGGCAAATACAGACTGCCTTCCGGGCTTCGAATTTCATTTTTTGGCATGCAAGACATTCATCCTGCCCATGCCTTATGTTGCACATAATTTGGCGGAATTTGCGGTGATTCTAAAAAAGGTCAGCATCCGATCATTGTATTTTCACATGTTTGAGGCCAGGATGAGGCTGGGCGTACCGGATAACGACTTTTCCCAGTGGCTAAAGGGCATAGGTGAAGAGGGACTGGCAAATGAGATATCGAGGCTGGACCCATACAACATGACCCTGGAGAGCCTGAGGAGAAAAATAATAAGGATGGTTGAGGGCCGTGTCCAGAGTTGATGACTACAGGGCTATTGTCGGCGACGAGGAGGTAGACGAGCTGTATCTGCTGGCGGAGAGGCTCAAAGGAAAATCTGTCCAGAATATCAACTCCACGGCTACTGGCGGCGGGGTGGCAGAGATCCTGTCCAGAATGGTCCCTCTGCTGAGAGACCTGGGGATCGATGCTCACTGGGATGTGATCAAGGGCAACGAGAAATTCTTCACAGTGACCAAGGAGATGCACAACGCCCTGCACGGATTAAACGTCGAAGTTTCAAAGGACGATCTGGAATACTTCCTGGAGGTAAACAGGCAGAACCAGGAGGAGATGGACCTGTTCGGCGACATCGTCTTCATTCACGATCCCCAGCCCATCGGCCTCGTCGAGAAGAGAGAGCATAATGGGAATAAATGGATATGGAGATGCCATATCGATATATCTGAGCCACAGAAGGCGACTATGGACTTCTTGAGGGGTTTTATCGATCGATATGATGCGGCAGTCTTTTCGGCCCCAAGCTTTGCCAGGTCCGACATCGCTGCAAAACAGATTCTGATATCCCCCTCCATCGATCCGCTGAGTGAAAAGAATAGGGAGCTCCCTCAAGGTGTCATCGATTCTGTGACGGAGCGCTACTGCCTTGACAGGAACCGGCCTATTGTAACTCAGATATCCAGGTTCGATTATTTCAAGGATCCTCTGGGGGTCATCGAGGTCTATAAAAAGGTCAAAGATCATATAGACTGCCAGCTGGTTTTGGCCGGCGGAGGCGCAACCGACGACCCAGAGGGGCCGCAAGTTCTGGATCAGATCAGATCAGCTGTACAGTCCGATCCGGATATTCACATCATATATCTCCCCCCATCCAGCGATCTGGAGGTCAATGCATTGCAGAGAGCCTCTACAGTCGTACTGCAAAAGTCCCTCCGGGAGGGATTCGGATTGACTGTAGCAGAGGCCCTGTGGAAGGCAAAGCCGGTCATAGCCACTGCAACAGGAGGCATCCCCCTGCAAATCGAGCACAGACATTCAGGAATCCTCGCATATTCCACCGCAGGCATGGCCCATTACCTGATGGAGCTGCTGAGCGAGCCGGAATACGCCGCGAAACTGGGGATGAACGGCAGAGAGCATATAAGGAACAACTTTTTGATAACTAGGCACATCAAGGATTATCTATGTCTATTTATTTCTTTGTATCATAAAGAAGATATGGTATATCTTTGATTTTTAGGGGGTTGAGAGCAGATGGATCTTCTTTTTGAAGAGAGCAAAATTCTATGGTCCCTGCTGGGGTTTGTTGTCGGCTTAGCCATAACCTTGTTGGCAGCATATTATTTGAATAAGATATTGAAACGATCTTTTGACAGCGTCATCCTATCTCAGCCCAGATTTATCACAAACCTGGCCATAACTCGGAGGCTGATAGTTCTTTGTGTTGTTATCGTGGGCGTTATGGCCACGACGTTTAGCGTCTTTCCAGGATCCTTGGGTATAATCTCTTCGATATTCGTAGCAGCCGGCTTTGCATCTATCGTGGTGGGCCTGGCTGCCCAGTCCAGCCTCTCCAATGTCATAGCAGGGATCATCAACTCCTTCTCCCAGCCCTTTCGCATAGGCGACGCTGTGATGTTCCGCAATGAATTCTGCAATGTGGAGGACATGCGCCTCATTCATACCATATTCAGGACATGGGACAACAGAAGGCTTGTGGTGCCAAACTCCATTTTGCAAAATGAGGCCATCATAAATTACAGCATGACAGATGCATCTGTGTCAATGGCGGCGTAAAATTGTCCAATTATGGCGGGATAAAATTGACCACCTAACTTAAAAGCCTTCCGGCAATCGTAGGCAAACCATTCCTCTCATCCTGGGAAGCTCTGAGGAATCAATCCCTGCCGCTTTCGATCTTTGAGCCGGTAGCTATCCCCTTTAATGTTGATCGTAGTGCAATGGTGCAGGATCCTATCCAGAATAGCTGCGGCGATAACATGATCCTTGAAGATGTCTCCCCATTCACCATAGGACTTGTTAGATGTGAATATGATC
>Ga0116146_1000226_pt1 | contig 76187 bp, 67 predicted proteins | sample AD_JPNHG2_MetaG_FD_89748 | JGI IMG/M metagenome (GOLD analysis project Ga0116146, IMG submission 89748) | Active sludge microbial communities of municipal wastewater-treating anaerobic digesters from Japan - AD_JPNHG2_MetaG | ecosystem: Engineered > Bioreactor > Anaerobic > Digestate | place... | reverse complement strand
TCAATAAACAATAGATTGCTGAAAATCACATAGGAAAGAAAAATGAAAAAAAATTTTTGAGAGTAAGAAAAAGCATATATTTTTGCACGAAAATTTTTTCCTCCATAGCTCAGTAGGTTAGAGCGGTTGACTGTTAATCAATAGGTCGCTGGTTCGAGTCCAGCTGGGGGAGCTGAAAAGGCGGGATTTCCCGCCTTTTTCATTTTAAAATCAATATGATGCGTATTCTTGGAATCGGCAATGCCTTAACAGATTATCTTTTTCGGCTGGAAACTGACGAAACACTGGATCAACTCAAACTTCCCAAAGGGAGTATGCAGCTCATTGACAGACAGCATGCCGGCTTTATTTTCAAGGCGATTGGCACAAATGCCGAACAGATAACTGCCGGTGGTTCCGCTGCCAACACAATTCATGGGCTTTCAGGACTGGGAATTGAAACAGGTTTTATCGGAAAAGTCGGGCAGGATGAGATAAGTGAAATTTTTCATCAAAGCCTGATCAGAAGCAATATTAACCCTATTCTTCACCGTTCTGATAATGAAAGCGGTTTTGCCATTGCTTTTATTAGTCCTGATGGCGAAAGGACATTTGCAACTTATCTCGGAGCTGCAGTTGAACTGACAGCCAGTGATCTCAGGGAAGAAGATTTTGAAGATTATGATTTGCTTCATGTTGAAGGTTATCTTGTTCAGAATCATCAGCTTATAAAAAAGGCAGCGGAGATGGCAAAGGAGAATGGTTTGTTCATCTCCATTGATTTGGCCAGCTTTAACGTGGTCAATGAAAATAAAGGCTTTTTAAAGGAGTTCATAGAAGATTATGCAGATATTGTTTTTGCCAATGAAGAAGAAGCAAAAGCCTATACGGGTCTTGAATCTGAAAAAGCATTGAAAGAGATAGGGAAGCAATGTGATTATGCCATAGTGAAGCTTGGTAGCCATGGCTCTCTGGTTTATCATTCAGGAAAAATTGATCAGATCGGGATTTATCCTGCCACCTGCATTGATACGACCGGAGCAGGTGATTTGTATGCAAGCGGATTTTTGTATGGGTTATCAAAAAACCTGAGTGTCAGAAACTGCGGTGAAATCGGAGCTTTAATGGCCGGACATGTGGTAGAGGAATTAGGTGCTAAAATTTCATCTGAAAAATGGCCGCTGCTTAAAGACATGCTTCGGCTATATCAGGAAGAATAACGTTAAAAGTGGGAAAAAACCTGCAAGAAAGCCCCAGATAATTTCTTTTAAGGTATGTTGCTGAAGATAAAGCCTTCCGCTGGCTGAAATTCCACTTAGAACAATCCAGATGATTAAGCTTATTCCATGTATTTGTGGGTTTTGTGATGCGAGAAATAACAGAATGGCAAGTATGCTACCGCTACCTGCTAAATGCAGGCTGGCTTTCATTCTGAAGTTCAGCAATAGCAGAAAAATTAGTGATAAGATGCTGAATCTCAGATAAAAAATAAGAAGGGACGGCAAGGCAAATTTGCCGGAAAGGAAAAGAAAAAGCAAGTAAAAGAAAGCGGTTACAACATAAATAAAAGGGCGTTTTTCCTTCGATTCAAGGTATAAATCTTTTTGTGTTAAGAATGTAAAAATTACCGGAAGTAAAACAGTATTAATCAACACAACAGAACAAAGCAGATAAAATGAACGTACACCCCTGTAGTGATAAAATAAAGGTGTGTTAAAATAAAGATAAATAGTCAGATAGAATACGTACCATACAGGATGCAGGAGAATGGAGATAGTACGAAAGAATATTTTCAGCATTGTTGACTTCTAAAGTTCCTTGCGGAGGCGGGCAACAGGAAGGTTCAGTTGTTCACGGTATTTAGCCACTGTTCTCCGGGCGATGTTGTAACCTCTTTCATTCAGCAATTCAGTAAGTTTTTCATCGGTCAGAGGCTTCTTTTTGCTTTCATTTTCAATGAGTTCTGAAAGAATTCGTTTGACTTCCCTGTTTGAAACCTCATTCCCGTCATCTTTCATAATGCCTTCGGAGAAAAATTCGCGTAAGGGATAAATGGCAATATCGGTCTGGACATATTTTGAACTCACCACACGGGAGACCGTACTGATATCCATGCCGATCCTGTCGGCTATATCTTTGAGAATCATGGGTTTGAGTTTGGTGTAATCTCCCGTTTTGAAAAACTCTTTTTGATATTCCACAATGGTACTCATGGTCATCAGGAGTGTTTGTTGCCTTTGTTTGATGGCCTCGATAAACCATTTTGCGCTATCCAGTTTTTGCTTGATAAACTGCATCTCCTCCCTCATTTTCCTCGATTTCTTTTTCTGTTCGCTGTATTTTTCGAGTTTTTCCTGAAAGTCTCTGTTAATTCTTAATTGGGGAGAATTATGAGAGTTAAGTGAAATATCAAAATCATTTTCGGAGATTTGAGTAACAATAAAATCAGGGATGATGTATTGGGATTTGATGTTGATTTGTGATTCCCCAGGTTTAGGATTTAATTTAGTAATGATATTAATGGTTTCTTTTAATTCATCTCTGCTGATTTCCAATGCTTTGGTGAGCTTATCATAGTGTTTGTTAGCCAGTTCGTTCAGATAATCTGAGATGATGCGGATAGCCAGTTGGGTGTATCTGTCTTTGTTTTCTTTTCTTTCAAGCTGAATGAGGAGGCATTCGCGGAGGTCACGGGCAGCTATACCAGGCGGATCAAGACTTTGAAGGATTTTAAGTATTTGTTCAAGTTCTTCCTCATCGGTTTTAATGTTGTTGATAAAGGCAAGGTCGTAGGAAATGCTTTTCAGAGGTCTTCGGAGGTAACCATCTTCCTCTATCATTCCGATTAAATGTTTGGCAATATTAAGCTGGCGTTCATCCAGGTCGAATGAGTTTAATTGTTCCAGCAATGAGTCGTATAAAGTTTTATGGCTTGCCAGCGGAATTTCTTTTTTATCTTCATTCCCTGAATATTCAGGTGTATATTGCTGATAATTGTCTTCATCTCCAAGATATTCAGAAATATCGGGTTCATACTCTTCGGCAACAAAGTCTTCCTCAGATTCTTCATTGTCTTCATCAATAGCCAGAACGGTATCTTCATCGGCTTTGATTTCCTCTTCTTCATCCGGTTGATTCTGTTCAAGGGCAGAATTTTCAGACAATTCTTCCTCCACTTTATTGGCTATTTCAGAGGTGTTCAGTTGTAGAAGCTGGACAAATTGAATTTGCTGAGGCGATAGCTTTTGCTGCAACTTCTGACTGAGTGTCTGCTTTAACATAGATTAAGCTAAATTTGATTTATAACTGTTTCAAACTCAGTGCGAATTTACGATGAAATTTTTATTTATCATTCTTCATTGAATGAAAAAGTCAAATTGTACAATAAATGGATGATACTGAAAATCTTTCAGACATGAAAAGATAAGTTTTCATAATACTTTTTTAAGTCTAATTTCGCACAAAAATTTTTTATGCATTTATTTTCAGAAAACAGTATATTGATAAAAAATATTGCCGGTTTTGAAGGAGAAACGGTTGAGCTTCAGGGCTGGGTGATGAACAGGCGTTCAGGCAAAGGAATTGTTTTTGTTATACTTCGGGACGGGAGCGGATTTATTCAATGTGTTGGAACGCAGTCGGATATTGGAGATGAAAAGTTTAACCTGCTAGAAAGCCTCGGACTGGAATCTTCACTTTGGCTAAAAGGAAAAGTAGTCAGGGATGATCGGCAGATTGGCGGATATGAGGTTCATATTCAGGATGTTAAAGTTTATCAGAATGTTTCTGATTATCCGATTACCAAAAAAGAGCATGGGGTTGAGTTTCTGATGGATAACCGGCACCTGTGGCTAAGGTCAAAACGGCAGTGGGCGGCTATGCGGGTCAGAAACCAGGTAATTTTTTCCATTCACAGGTTTTTTCAGGAAAGAGGTTTTGTGCAGATGGATTCCCCGATTTTCACCGGTAATGCAGTTGAGGGAACCAGCACACTGTTTGAAACGGAGTTTTTTGATAAACCTGCCTATTTAAGCCAGTCGGGGCAGTTGTATGGTGAAGCTATGGCTATGGCACAGGGGCTCATTTATACTTTTGGGCCGACTTTCAGGGCTGAAAAATCAAAAACAAGAAGGCATTTGTCAGAATTCTGGATGATTGAACCGGAAATGGCCTTTTATGACCTGAAGAAAAACATGGATTTAATTGAAGACTTCATCCGCTTTCTGGTTGTCAATGTGTTGGAAAACTGCCGCTTTGAGCTTGAGGTGCTTGAGCGTGACCTGACTTACCTGAAAAATGTGCTTAATCCGTTTGAAAGAATTACCTATGATGAAGCCGTTAAAATTTTAAAAGGTGAAAAATCAGTTAATGGGAAAAATTCAATCGAACTGCTGAAAAACGATTTGGAACAGGCAAAGCAAAGAATGAAGGATATTGAAGCTGAAATTGAAGATAAAGAGAAGCTGGTGAAAGCGGGTGGACTGAAGAAAGGTGCAATGGCTTTTAATGAAGAGAAAATCAGGTTGCTGAAAGTTGAGTTAAAAGAGTTGCAGGAGCTTGAAAGGAATATTCCTCAATGGCTTGAATCTGCTGCAAATTTCGAATATGGAAATGATTTTGGCGGCTCTGATGAAACAGTGCTGACAAGGATTTTTGATGTGCCGGTAATGGTTTACAACTGGCCGAAAGAATGTAAGGCTTTTTACATGAAAGAAGTTGAAGATAATCCCTGCCTGGTAAAAGGTGTGGACGTGCTGGCTCCTGAGGGCTATGGGGAAATTGTCGGTGGAGGAGAGAGGGAAACTGATATTAATAAGCTGATATCCAGCATTGAACATCATAAACTGCCCATGAGTGCTTTCGAATGGTATCTTGATTTGAGACGATTTGGCTCGGTACCTCATGCTGGTTTTGGATTAGGGCTGGAACGCTTTGTGTCGTGGATGTGCAAACTTCAGCATGTCAGAGAAAGCATACCTTTCCCGCGCATGATGGGAACACTATTCCCGTAAGATTATAAACCTAAGAGATAGGCAAAAATCAAAGGTGCAACTATGGTTGCATCAGACTCGATGATGAATTTGGGTGTGTCAATTCCAAGTTTTCCCCATGTAATTTTTTCATTGGGTACTGCACCGGAGTAAGATCCGTAACTGGTCGTTGAATCACTGATCTGGCAGAAATATGACCATACCGGAATATTTTCCAGTTGAAGGTCCTGGTGAAGCATGGGAACCACACAGATGGGGAAATCGCCTGCAATACCGCCACCTATCTGAAAGAAACCTATTCCGTTTTTCCCTGCATTTTTCTGGTACCAGTCGGCCAGAAACATCATATATTGAACACCATGTTTAAGGATTTCAGGTTTGATAAGGCCTTCAATGCAATGAGCAGCGAAGAAATTTCCGCAGGTGGAATCTTCCCATCCCGGGACTATAACAGGGATATTTTTCTCAGCAGCTGCCAGCAACCAGGAATGTTTAGGGTTAATCTGATAATTGTCTTTCAGCTTTCCGCCAAGCAGGATGTTGTAAAAAAATTCATGTGGAAAGTGTCTGGTACCATTTTTAGTTGCTTTCACCCATTCTTCAACCAGGTGATGTTCGATATGCCGCATGGCTTCTTCTTCAGGAATGCAGGTGTCGGTAACCCTGTTGAAATGATTTGTCAGTAAATCATATTCATCGGAAGGAGATAAATCGCGGTAGTGGGGCACTCTTTTGTAATAGTCATGTGCCACGAGATTAAAGACATCTTCTTCGAGGTTGGCACCCGTGCAGGTGATGATGTGTACCTTGTCCTGTCTGATCATTTCGGCCAGAGTAATTCCAAGCTCAGCCGTACTCATAGCACCGGCCAGCGTAATCATCATTTTATTACCCTGATTTAATTGTTCTTCATAGGCACGGGCAGCATCAATCAAAGTGGCTGCATTGAAATGCCTGAAATTTTCAATGATAAACCGGCTGACGGGTCCTTTCTTGTCCATTTTCAATTTAATTTAACTGTTAATTTTAAGGCAAATTTAGGTTATTACATCATGATACCTGAAGCAGAAAAATTGTTTTTTGACAAAATATGACAACTGAACAAAAACAAACTGCCTTTTGTTAATATGGTTAAGATTTTGCAATAATTCTGACGATTCTTAAAATTATGAATTCCGGAGGAAAAATTAACCTGCTGATGGCATTTTGTCTCATTCTATTGCCATTTATTGGTTTTACGCAATCAAAATACTCGATCAGCGGTTATGTGAAAGATGCTTCATCAGGGGAAGGCTTACTGGGTGCATCCATCTATGTGGTTGAAATAGAGAAAGGTACTATTACCAACCATTATGGATTTTATTCCCTTCAGTTGCCTGCCGGGAAATACCATCTGAAGATTTCTTATGTGGGTTATGAAGCAAAGGAGATGACAATTTCTCTTTCCAAAAATATTCAGCAAAATATTGAGCTTCAGCCAACAGTGTTGGTTGCAAGTGAAGTAGAAATCAAGGCTGAGCGTAAAAATGAAAATGTTACCAGTGGTGATGTGGGAAAAATTGACCTGAAGCCTGAAGTAATAAAAGAACTACCTGCCATACTTGGAGAAGTGGATATACTAAAAACCATACAGCTTTTGCCGGGTGTGATGTCGGCAGGGGAAGGGAATGTCGGATTTTATGTCAGGGGAGGAGGAGCTGACCAGAATCTGGTTTTACTTGACGAGGCTCCTGTATTTAATACAGGCCATTTGTTCGGGTTCTTTTCTGTTTTTAATGCGGATGCAGTCAATAGCCTGAGCCTTTACAAAGGAGGGATGCCTGCAGAATTTGGAGGAAGGCTTTCATCCGTTCTGGATGTAACCATGAAAGAAGGAAATAATAGAAGCTATCATGCCTCAGGAGGTATTGGACTTATTTCTTCGAGACTGATGGTCGAAGGCCCGATTGTAAAAGATAAAAGTTCTTTTTTGTTTGCGGGAAGGAGAACCTATGCCGATTTTCTGATTCAGCCGTTTATCAAAAATACAAATTTTTCCGGGAATGGTTATTATTTTTATGATTTCAACGCAAAAGTAAATTATCTCTTCAGTCAGAAAGACAGGCTCTTTTTATCAGCCTATCTGGGGGATGATGTATTTACTTTCCACAGCCCCGACAATGATTTCAAAGTCAGCATCCCATGGGGTAACTATACAACCACCCTCCGGTGGAACCATTTATTCAGCGACAAATTGTTTATGAATGCGTCTTTTATCTACAATGATTACAATTTCAGGCTGGATGTGGATAATGACAATTTTAAGGTCAATTTCTTTTCAGGAATAAAAGATATTAATGTCAAGACAGATTTCGGATATTACCCCGGTTTGCTGCATAAAATAAATTTTGGTACAGAATACGTTTATCATACCTTTATTCCCAGTACAGCACGAGCTTCAACTGCTGACGGACTTAATATCAATACGGATGACCTGAAAAGAAAATATGCCCACGAAACAGCAGTTTACTTGTCAGACGACTACGACCTGAATGACTGGTTAAAAATAACATCTGGATTAAGATTTTCAACGTTTACGATAGTTCCTCCCTATTCGGTTTTGCTTAAAAATGATGAGGGAGTTATTTACGATACTCAGCATTTCAGAGCCGGTGACGGGAATAAAACCTACAGTGGATTGGAGCCCAGAATCAATATCAGAATTATGTTGTCGCAAAAGGCATCGGTCAAGCTGTCAGCCAATTACAACAAACAATACATTCATCTCGTCTCAAACTCCACTTCCACATTGCCGACTGATGTATGGGTGCCCAGTTCGAAAATGGTGAAACCTCAAAGCGGCTACCAGTTTTCTGCCGGCTATTTCAGAAATTTCCTCGATAACAGTTTTGAGACATCAGTTGAAGTTTACTATAAAAAGATGTTCAATCAGATAGAGTTCAGGGATGGATATATTGAAGAACTTGGACGGGAACTCGAATGGGATTTTGTTTTTGGAGAAGGAAAGTCGTATGGACTTGAATTGTTTATCAATAAGAAATATGGTGACTTTACGGGTTGGATCGGGTACACTTTATCAAAGACCACCCGCCATTTTGAAGATCTGGTAACCAAAGATTTTCCTGCAAAGTTTGACCGTACACACGACCTGTCTGTTGTATTACTTTATCAACTGAATGACAGAATTTCTTTCGGGGCGACATTTATTTACGGAACAGGTGTGGCTACTACCTTGCCCATGAGAAGATATATCATTGAAAATACGTTGGTTAACGAATATATGCCCCGAAACAGCTACCGTATTGAACCATATCACCGGCTTGATATTTCAGCCACTATCAAATCGAAAAAAGAGCGAAAAATAGACAGTGAGTGGGTTTTTTCCATTTACAACGTGTATAACCATAAAAATGTTTATTTCCTTTATATTGATACAGAAGGAGATCCGTTAAAGGGAACCTTGGACATACAGGCGAAAAAAGTGAGCCTGTTCCCGATTATTCCTTCCGTAACATGGAATTTTAAATTTTAACAGGATGATAAGAAAATGGCTTAAATATTTGATTTTTTCAGGGTTGATCATCTTAATGGGTTGTGAGGAGGAAATAACAATTAAATTGCCTGAAGGAGCCGACCAGCTTGTTGTGGAGGGCTTCATCGAACCCAACATGCCTCCCATTGTCATTCTGACCAGAACAATGCCTTATTTTTCAAAAACAGATGTCAGTACTCTTTCAGGAATATATGTTTCAGGTGCAGATATTAAAGTCTCGGACGGGACTAAAACAGTCAATCTTTTTGAGCTGAATTTTAAAAACCTTCCTGATTCCATTGCCGGAATTTTATCTGCTTTTTTGCAACTTTCGGTAGAAGACCTGAAAAAACTGGATTTTGTTATATATACCACGATTTCAGTGTTTGGAGAAACAGGCAAAACCTATTCTCTTTCCATAGTTAAAGATACTTTCAGATTGGAGGCAAAAACCACCATCCCCAAGCCTGTTGTTCCTGATTCTCTTTGGGTTGAACATCATCCGGACCCGAAGAATGATAGTCTGAAGCTTATCAAAATGACCATAACCGACAGGCCAGGAGAAAAAAACTATTACCGGTATTTTACAAGTGTCAACAACGGAGCCTATTATCCTAACCGTTTCCGTTCCGTATTTGACGACAAACTGGTAGATGGGCAAAGTCTGATTGTACCAGTTGTCAGAGGTGAACCCCGTGTGGCAGATTTTAATCCGCTGACCTATGGCGTTTACAAAGTAGGTGATACTGTGAGTGTTAAACTATGTACGATTGATTTTGATCACTATACTTTCTGGAGCACTTTTGAAAACTCGGTTTCAAGCGGAGGTCCTTATGCGGTTCCTGTTCAGATCAAATCTAATATTAAAGGGGGGCTGGGTATCTGGGGCGGATATGGTGCAGTTTATCGTCAGATTATTGTCAAATAAAAAAGGCTGCCTGTAACAGACAGCCTGGTGAACAATGGTTTACAGCAACGAGCCTCAGAAAGAGAGATTTTTATTTATCGTTTGACCGGAAGTCATTAACTGAACGATGTAATTTCCATGTAATAACGGAACTTCAATAATCATCTGGCCGAAAGGGTTATTTAATTTCCGGGAATAAACATTTTTACCCAGCATGTCAAAAATATTGACCGTAACATTTTCAGCTTCCATTTTATTTTCAGGGAAAACAAGATAAAGATGATGGCTGCTGTTAAAGATACGAATCTGATTATCTGCGTTTTCCGAAAGATCGGTAATTTTCTTTGACTGAATAAAATGAAGGACAAAGCGGTCGGGATTGTCGGTATTGGTTGATGTAAATAAATAATTTCCCTGGCGAAGGTTATGAATATTGCCGTTGAATTTATCTTCCAGAAATACTTCAATTCCCGGATCCATGTTCAGAAAATCCGGACTTATCTGATAGTTACCGGTTATATTGGCAATTAATGAAAGATTAACAGAATATGAGTTGACCAGTTCAGGGATGGTATTGATAGAATAATTTCTCTGGTCAGAATTGACAGTAAAGATTTGAGGAACATTCAGGTCGAAACTTAGTAATTTGTCTGCATCATATTGATCGTCAAATTCAAAGGAAGCATTGGAGTTAAACCTGATGATGGTTTCATCGGAATAATTGTCATTCAAAACCTTAAGGGAAAGTACATTGGAAGCCGTTGACCTGTGATTGACCGACATAGTGGAGACCCTGGCGTTGTTATTAATGGCGAGGCTTCCACCTCCGGCATTAGCTTTTACAAAAAATCCCTGAGTAGCCGGAATATATCTCGAACCACCATTTGTGCCAGCACCGTTTGAATAGCTCATATAATTGTTAATGGCAGGGTCCCAGATATATATAGCACCTGTGATATTTGTTTTTGTCCATCCGCTGGCTGCATCCCAGTCAATGGTGCAGGGGTAGGGATTCCCGACAAGATTGTATCCATCTTGTGCGGCTGTCAGTGATATGCTGTAATTCCCTTTGTTCAGGTTGCCCTGAAGGTTGATGGTTTTGTTGTTAGTTTTGATATATGCATCATATCCTTTCATTGTGGTCAGTGTCTGGTTATTGGTTACTTTTACCCACTCCGAGGTTGGTTCATTATAGTAGTACAATGCTGACCCCCAGAAATAGTTGCTGTTTGCATTTGCAACCGGTGACGAAACATAGTGCCACCCGTTTGCAGTGATAATTCTTTCAATAATAATATTTCCTGTAACAGAAACATTCCCTTCATCCAGTATGGCTGCAGTTTTATTATTCCCTGCTTTCAATATCAGGTCTCCATTGACATTCAGCGTTTTATTGCTTGAAACCCGGAGGCATGCCCCTGATTCGATATTCATGTCTTTTGCCTTTGAGTTGGAGTTTTGAATTTTAGGATAGTTTGAGGCTGAAGAAGGGATATTTACCTTTGCATATCCATGAGGTTTAATTTTAATATCCCAGTTGTTTTCGTTGTCCCAGTCGTCTGAGCTTGTTCCTGTCCAAGTAATTTCTTTCGGAAAGGCTGTTGAATACCATACAGGACGTTTTGTTGTATTAGGGATAAAAATACCCGGGTTACTATTGTTTTTAATATCATAAACCATTTTTCCTGTTCCTTCATTCATTTTAAAGTATCCAATCAGATTATTCCATAGAGAATCAGAACTGGTGATTTCTTCAAACATCCTTTTCTGAACCTGATAAGCACTTAGTTTGGTGTTCCAGATTCTTACCTCATCAACATAGCCACTTAAACTAAGTTTCTTGTACGTTTTATCGTAATCCTCATTTAACTGCATGCCAATGTTTAATCCGTTGCGGGTGGTGTCGCTCAGGTTGGAATAAGATAAGGTAAGAGAGCTTGAGGTTGTATTTTCAAGTTGTCCGTTTAAATATAAATCAATACCGGATTGGTTCCAGCATGCTGCAACATGATACCACCTGCCTGTACTGAGCGAAGAAGATGTCTGCAATGATACCTCATTGGCCCCGTTGACAAGCGCAAAATATAATTTATTGTTATTCCATAACTGAAGGGTGTAAGCCTCATCACTGAAATCTTTTCTGTCGCCTTTATGGACAATTCCGGCAAAATTATCGTAATTATCCAGATAAAACCATGCTTCAACAGTGCCTTGTGTGGTCAGATTTAAGGCAGAACTGCTTTTTGAATGGATTCCGTTATTGTTGTCTCTGTCGAATCTGACACTTTGTGCATTGACATTTACCAATATCAGGAAATAGCTTGATATAAACAGCAGAATCCTTTGAGTTACAATCTTTTTCATAGCCATCGTATTTAAAACAGTCACATCTATATAACTTGATATTTATCAGATCATTCTTTTGCTTACAGGATAATTCCGCTGAAAAGAAAGAGGTTACTTTTTTTATGAGCAATAACTCTGATTAATTGAAAAATAGCAGGAATGAAGACTACTGAGGAATAATTAAAAGGAAGGAGTTATTGAAATCGCAGTGCCCTGATGGGTGAGATGCGAGAAACGAAAGCAGCAGGCATGAGCATTGCCAGCGTACAGAGCAAAAATGACAGAACATTTAGAATGATAAAAAGATCCCAGGTAAACATCACCGGGACATAACTCAAATAATAATGTTCGGGAGGAAGTGTGAAAAAATGAAACTGATATTGAAGAAATAAAAGGGTAAAGGCAAAGATATTTCCAATCAGAATACCAGCAGAGATAAGCATGGCCGAATGATAAATGAAAATTTTTGACACAGAGAAATTCCTTGCTCCCAGTGATTTAAGAATGGCTATCATGGAAGTTTTTTCAACAATAATCACAAGCAGAGCTGTTGTCATGTTTACGACTGCTACGAGAATCATAAGAATCAGAATGACCCTGACATTGACATTCAGTAAATTAAGCCAGTCGAAGATCTGAGGGTAAATTTCGGTAATCATTTTTGAATCCTGGTCGAAGGGGGCTGCAGCGCGGGAAATTTCGTTCAGGAATTGAATTTGTTTAAAATCATTGATAAATATTTCATAACCGCCAATCTGATTTTCCTGCCAGCCATTCAGTTTTTGAATGTGCCTGATGTCGCAAATGGCGAAAACCTTATCCAGTTCTTCTATACCGGTACTGTAAATGCCCGAAATGGTGAATTTACGGGTCCGGGGTGGATTCTGAACAAAATAAACAATAAGCGGGTCTCCTGTTTTAACTTGAAGCCTTTTGGCAATGAATTCGGAAATTACGATGCTGTTTTCAGCGGAAGAACGGGAGAAATCGGGAATCTTTCCCGAAACCATCATTTTTTTCAGAAAATCAGGTTTAAAGTCAGCTGAAACGCCTTTTAAAATGATACCTTCAATATCGCTGGCAGTTGAAATGATACCCGGTTTATTGGCAAACACCTGAATATGATCAAAACCCGGGTGTTTCTGAATCGTTCGTACATAGTTTTGTGAATAATCTACGGGTTCGCTTTCATAGGTGTACACTAATTTTGTACGCGTTACCTGAATATGAGAGGCAAAGCCGGTGAGCTTTTCCTTGATTTGTTTCTGGTACCCTTTGACAATTGAGATGGAAATGATCATGATGGCAATACTCAGGGCAATGGCAAAGATGGCAATGAAAACAATAGTCTTTGAAAATGTTCGTTTTGACCTGAAAGTAAGCCTTTTTGCTATGTATAATTCAAGATTCAATGATTTCGTTAAATTAATTTCCGGTTAATATGGTAAAACACAGTTTTTTGTTGGTTCTTTTTATGATTATTTGCCTGGCAAATTTAGTGAATGCTCAGGTTAAAACCGGTGCAGAACAGACAAATGAATATTTTCCTTTTCTCAGTGGTAAAAAACTTGGCCTTGTTGTTAATCAGACTTCAGTGATCGGCAAAACACAACTGATTGATAGTCTTTTACATTCGGGTATGCAGGTGGTTAAAATTTTTACGCCTGAGCATGGACTTCAGGGAAATGTATCGGCTGGGGAGAAGGTAGGAAACAGCTACTATGGCAAGACAAAGATTCCGGTTATTTCTCTTTATGGTGATAAGAAAAAGCCCGCTCCAGAAGATTTGAAAGGATTGGATTTGGTTGTTTTTGACATCCAGGATATGGGCGTGAGGTTTTTTACCTATATTTCAACCTTGACTTACGTCATGGAAGCCTGTGCCGAGAACAATGTTTCATTGATGGTACTCGACAGGCCAAATCCCCATGCTTATTATGTTGACGGACCTGTTTTAAAACCTGCTTATACATCGTTTGTCGGTCTTCATCCAGTTCCGGTTGTTTATGGAATGACTATTGGCGAATATGCCCTGATGGTGAACGGAGAAGGCTGGCTGAAAAACGGAATCAGATGTAAGCTGAAGGTAATCAGCCTGTCAGGATATGATCATGATACCCGATATTATCCTGAAATACCACCCTCCCCCAATCTTCGTACACGTGAAGCCATGATTTTGTATCCATCATTGTGTTTTTTTGAGGGTACGGATGTGAGTGTTGGCAGAGGTACCGGCTTCCCTTTTGAAGTTATCGGTAAACCAGGTTTCTCTCAGGGAAATTTTACTTTTACTCCTCAATCAATTCCGGGAATTGCTGATAAACCCCTTTATGAGGGAAAAACCTGCTCTGGCTTTAAGCTGACTGATTTTGCCAATGAGTTTGTTGTCAATACAGATATGCTGTATTTACATTGGTTGATTGGTTTTTATGACAATTCTCCTAATAAGGAGACATTTTTCAATTCCTTTTTTGATAAACTTGCCGGAACTGATGAGCTCAGAAAACAGATAATTGCCGGGGAGCAGCCGGAAAATATCAGAAAGAGTTGGCAATCAGATATAAATCAGTTCCTGCTGATCAGAAAAAAATATTTGCTTTACCCTGATGCCACCTTTAAGGGGCAGATGCTGGAACTGAAGCCATCAAAATAAAAAAGCCGGGATATTTCCCCGGCTTATGCTGGATAGTGAATAGGGTTGTTATTTGATAGAAATCTGTCTGGCAGGTTTTTCTTTAGCTTCTTCTTTCTTTGGCAGATTGATTTTCAGGACACCATCTTCATATTTGGCGTCAATTTTATTGGTATCGATGGTGTTGGGCAGCGTGAATGAACGCTGGAAGCTGGAGTAGCAGAATTCTCTTCTGGTAAAACGTTCGTCTTTTTCTTCTTTTTTATCTTCCTTGCTGCATTCAATCGTCAACAGATTGTTTTCGAGATTGATTTTAAAATCGTTTTTGTTCAATCCCGGAGCAGCAAGTTCGACCGAAAAAGAATCTTTGTTTTCCAGAATGTTAACAGCAGGAACCCTGTTCATCCAACTGCTTGGGAAAAAGGGTTCATCATTGAAAAAGTCTTCAAAAAACCTTGAAAATACCGGGAATCTGTCGTCCCTGTTCCATTTAACGAGTGCCATAGCTTTGTCCTCCTTTATTTTTTATTGTTTAACAATCATTTTTAAATTTGCCCATTAATTTTCAATCAAAATGCCATTGAAAAATTGCTGAAGAAATGACCTGGAAAATTACAATTTGTCAATCTAATACTCTCATTGTCAGATACATATAGACAAAATTTCAAATCTGGAAAGACAAAATTTCAATTTGGGTGAAACTTTGACAAATTTTTGTCAGCATAAGGGGAATGGGGGAAATCCGGAGACTGAATCAGAGAAATGAGCTTTTCATTTTCGGAATAATTCAGGAAATTTGCTTTTCTTAAGAAATATTCACAGCTGCATGCAACCTGAGAACTGAATGATTGTCATTAAACATTGAAAACAAAACATAACTTGCAGGTAGATTTTGTTCATAACGACCGTGCGCTTGTCGAGAAGGCCATGAAAGGCAACCGTCAGGCACAATACCGGTTGTATCAAAACTACTCGCGGGGAATGTTTAGTATTTGCTGGCGTATGCTGAATAACAGGGAAGAAGCTGAAGACATTTTACAGGAATCATTTACTGATGCCTTTCTTAAGCTGCATACCTTCCGGTTTGAATCGACTTTTGGTGCCTGGCTCAAGCAGATAGTGGTCAATAAGTGCATTAATGCCATTAAAAAGAAAAAGATTGACATAGAATATCAGGAGAATGTATTTAAAAAAGATTTACCAGACGAAAGCATGGATGAGGATGAATTAATATACGAAGTGGAGAAAGTAAGAAAAGCCATTCAGCTATTGCCCGATGGCTACCGGATCATCTTATCCCTTTACCTGCTTGAAGGCTACGACCATGAAGAGATTGCGGAGATTCTGAACATTTCGGAATCGACCTCGAAAACACAGTATATGCGAGCAAAAAATAAAATTAAGGAAATTTTAAAATCAGCCTGAAATGAGTGAGCGTTTTGAAAAATTTGTAAAAGACCATCGCGATGAGTTTGATGTCTATGAGCCATCACCTGAAGTATGGTCAAATATTGCACATCAGCTGAAAACTCCCCTGCAAAAGAGCAAAACCATCTGGTATTATCCGCTCAGGATTGCCGCAGTGCTTGCCATTGCATTTGTTTCTGTATTTGTGTATGAAAAGTTTATCAGGAACACCACAGATAATCAGTCATTGGCAGAGTCAGAAAAGTCTATGGAAGCTGAAAAAAATGAAATCCTTGAAGCTGAGGTTTATTACAATCATCAGGTCAACTTAATGCTGGATGAACTCAATAGAAATTACCCTGAATTTCAATCAGTGAAAGCAGATGTTAAAGCCGATCTGGAAGAGCTTGACCAAGCCTGCAAAGAATTGAAGGCTGAGCTTGGAAACAATATTAATAATGAAGAAATAATCGTGAAACTTATTGAAAATTACCGCCTTAAACTGAATATACTCGAAGAAGTACTGTTTCAGTTGCGGAAAGCCAGAGAAAGTGAAAATAAGTCATCAGACAATAAAAATATATCATTATGAGGAACTTGAAAATACTCCTGCTGATAACGGCATTAGTCCTGACAGCGCTGATGCTGCCGGCTCAGACACTCAAAGAAAGCAGGCGGCTGATCAGGTCGTATAAGCTTACGCCACAACAGATTGTTGAAATAACCAATAAATTCGGTAAAGTTGAAGTAATTAACTGGGAAAAGGATTCTGTCAGGATAGTTATCAATTTTGAGATGACCGCCAAAACACAGGATAAGATTAAAAAACTTGAAACATTGCTGAACTTTAACTTTTCTGTTTCAGAATATTATGTCAGGGCTACAACGCTTATAGGTTCTTCGGGCAATACTATAAAAACAGAAATAGATAATATCACCAATGCCTTTATGACCATAGGTGCCGAAGCCGTGATTGACTATACCGTGTATCTCCCTTCTGCTAACCGCCTGAAAATCAAAAATAGTTTTGGGGATATTTACTTAGGGAATGTCAGGGCTCCGCTCGATATCGACCTTGCTCACGGAGATCTGAGGATAGCCGACTTATCTTCTTTTTCCAATATTGAAATTAAGTTTGGAAAAGCCTCTATACAATACATGCCGGAAGGAGCATTAAATTGCCAGTTTTCTACTATCAGTCTTGAAAAAGCCGGGAAGCTTAACCTTATTTCAAAATCATCCAATGTAAATCTTTCTGAAGTATCAACACTTGAAATTGATTCGAGGAGGGATGTCATCGAGTTGAAAAGGGTCGGAACTATAAAGGGAAAGCTTTATTTCACCAAAATGATGGTTTACAGATTTGATGATGATATGAATATGGAAACGTCATTTGGCTCGCTCAATCTCGAAATGATTGATAAAATGTTCAGGGGTATTCAGCTTAAATCCAATTATACTGATATTACGCTGTTTTTCCAGCCGGGGAGCAGCTTTAATTTTAACCTTACTCACACGGATGTTTCGTTTAATTATCCCCAACAGATGGTTCTAAACACACAATTAATTAATAAAGATACCAAACAGTATAAAACAACGGGTGTTTTTGGTGATGCCGGAGAGAGTGGAGTTAAGGTAATTATTAATGCAGTAAAAGGTTCGGTAAAAATTTTATACAGATAAAGGGAATATGCAACCCATGATGAAAAACATTGTCATTAAGAGAAAAAATGAAAACGATGAAAAGGTATTTTAAAATTGGTTTAGCACTGACAATCATCAGTGCAGCAGTGATGTTAATAAGTTCATGTGATGATTATTTTTATCCATGTATTTATGGAAACGGAATAGTGGATCAGGAAACACGATCCCTGCCATTATTCACCAGTGTTAACCTGACAACCGACTTTACGACTTACATTATTCAGGATACAGCTTACTGGGTAGAAGTAGAAGCAGAGGAGAACCTGATTCCATATGTATTAACGGGCATTCTCGGAGGGAACCTGATTATAAAGACAAGGGATAATTATTGCCTGAGGGAAACCTATCCGATCAAAGTATTTGTTCATACCCCCGATCTGAATAAGATAGTCATTTCAGGCTCAGGCAATATTTTTAGCGACAGCCTGAATGTCAGAGATATGAAAACGGTAATTTCGGGGTCAGGGGATATAAAAATAGAAAAGCTGATTGCAGATAACACTGAAGCCAATGTTTCAGGTTCAGGATATACAAATTTTGACTATCTTGAAACAGATTATTTTGAATCAGTCATTAGTGGTTCAGGCATGATTAAAGCCAAAGGCTATGCTGAGACTACCGACTTGCTGATTTCAGGTTCGGGTGATTATCGTCTGGTTGACCTCATGCAGGATTATTGTAAAGTTAGAATAAGTGGCTCAGGTTCGGCATGGGTAAATGTAAGCCAGTTACTGGATGTAACAATTAGTGGTAGTGGAAGCGTCTATTATAAAGGAAGTCCGGCTATTGATATGAATATCAGTGGCAGTGGTAAAATTATCAGGTTGTAAAATTGAGAAAAATGAAAAAGCTGATTTTTTTCGTTCTGTTGTTCGTTTTGCTGAATCCTGCTTTATTTGCTCAGGTAACAAAAGAATGGCGGTCGGTTTCTGAATTTGATATGGTGGTGATGAACGGCCCGTTTGAGCTGTACATTGTTCAGGATCAGAAATATGAGCTATACATAGAGGCAGAAGAAAGCGTCATGAAAGACATTGAAACTGCTGTGGCATGCAAAACACTGAATATCGGGACACTTGAAAATAAAAGGATCAAATCCTGTGAGCCTGTTAAAATTTATGTTCATGCCCCGGAAATCAGGAAAATTAAGATGACAGGTTCAGGTTTGGTCAAGTCGGTCGGATTAAAAGCCCGAAAGCTTGAAGTTGAGTTAATTGGAACAGGCAATATCGACCTTGACGAATTGCTGGTGGAGTTTCTGAATACACAGGCCTCTGGAAGCGGGAAAGTGGAGCTTGATGTTGAAGCGGAAGAAATTCAGGTGGAAATTACCGGGTCAGGTAATATTCAGCTTCAGGGGAACTGCCGGAAATCGCAACTCAGGTTAAACGGCACGGGTGAAATAAACACTGCCTCATTGGTCAGTGATACCTGCAAGGCAAGAATTATCGGAACAGGAAATATATTTACGGCAGCAAATAAAAAAATTGATGCTGAAATATTCGGAACAGGGAACATTTATTATTTCGGAGATGCTGAAATTACAGTAAATTCGCTGGGAACAGGAAAAATAATCAGACAAAAATAAATCAAGATGAAAAGACTTTTACTGGCAATTATCTTGCTCAATGCCACTGCGGCATTCAGTCAGAATGATGACGAAATTAAAACACTTTTTGGGAATGAACTTAAATTCGGGGGATATGGTTCCTTTGATATGAAATTTACAAGTATTTCCAACCATGCCTCACTGTTACTGGGCGGGAAAGGGGGCTGCATCCTGAATCATCAGCTCGTACTTGGCGGAGGAGGATGGGGTTTGTCAACACCGGTCAGGTTAGTTCTTTCTGATGGTTTAGGACATGATTCAACCGGCAGGCTGAATTTTGGCTATGGAGGAGTTCTTTTTGAATACATGCTTTTCCCGACAAAAGCAATCAATCTGTCAATACCTTTGTTAATCGGAAGCGGTAGTGCAAAGTTGTATTACCGCGACTACAACTTATTTTTCGATAATGCCCTGATCGAATCCTCCACTTTTTTTGTACTGGAACCGGGAATAGATATTCAGCTCAATTTATTGTCATTCATGCGTTTTTCTTTGGGAGCCAGTTATCGCCTGATTTCCGGTACCTTCCTGGAAAACCTTGATGACAGAGATATGTCAGGTCTTTCTATTAATGCTTCTTTTAAATTCGGGTATTTTTAATACAAGTTTATGTTTGGCAGAGGTAAATTACTACTGTTATTGTTTTTTAATCTGATATTCATGATGTTAAAAACAACTAAAGGACAGGATTTTCAGGCCATTGGCCTGCGATTTGGTGCTGGTGCCGGCTTTGTTTATAAATCCTACCTGGACTATGAAAATGCTTTTGAGCTGATTGCCTACAACAAAGAAAAAGGAGCTTTACTGACCGGATTGTACTTTTACAATGATCCATTATCACAGATTTATAGCGACAGATTCTTTTTTCATTATGGATTTGGCGGACATATTGGTTTTTACAGGGAAAAAGAATATTACAAGGCTATTGATGACAATGGGAATAAGATAACCAAAGAGCGGAGAGTGAGTTTCCCCAATCTGGGTTTTGATGTATTAGCAGGGGTTGAATACAGGCTTGAAACCTATCCCGTGATTGTCAGCCTTGATTTTAAGCCGGCATTGAATATTTTTGGTCCTTACAAAAAGTTAGGCAGCAGTGTTTTTGATATAGGTTTTTCAGTTTTGTATAAGTTCTAAAATAAACAATATGAAAGAGTTAAGATTGATTTTGATGGCTGTTTTTATGGTGTTTGCCATGAACACTCAGGCACAGAAAAATGAAATAAAGACGATTTTCGGAAATAAAGAAGTGGCAAAAGGTGGATTCGGGTCGATGTCAATTGCCTTTCAACCTGAAATGTTTGGACGGCAGGTATATTTTACCGGTTTTCGCGGAGGTTGGATCATGAATCACTGGATGTCGTTCGGGCTTGGAGGCTACAGCCTGACGTCCACTGTGAGACGGGATTTAGGCTGGTCGGGGTCAAATCCGAGGTCATTGTCCCTCTATATGACTTACGGGGGCTTTTACATTGAATCTACCTTGATGCCAAAATTTCCTGTCCATGTTTCTTTCCCATTTTTATTGGGTGGTGGTGGTGCTATTTATATTGACGAAACATTTTTTTGGGATCCGGAGATTGGTTTCAGCTACAAAAGGGAAGACTCCGATATGTTTCTGGTAATTGAGCCGGGAATAAATCTTGAATTGAATTTTGTCAAAAATCTTCGCTTTGGAATAGGGGTAAATTACCGCCTTGTCGAAGACCTGAAACTCTATGAAACAGAATCAAACGCCTTTAATGGTTTAAGTTATTCATTTACAATTAAATTGGGGAAATTTTAAATTTGAGCTTATGAAAAATGTGCTATTAACCGTTATTGCCTTTTTCGCGGCTATTCCGTTGCTTTCTTCATCTCCTTATAAAATAAATGATGAAGAATTAAACCAGATGTTCAATGTAGCAGAGGAATCGACTGATTTGAACATGAATAATGTTTTATCGGTTAATCTTCCGAATGCTTCACAATCAATGGTTTACGAGAAGGATCCATGGGTGGCATTTGCCCTGAGCATGGTATTTTATGTTACCGGTATTTCTGGCCTGCACAGAATTTATCTGGGGTCTGGTGCCGGGGTTTTTATTGCCTATCTGCTTACAGGCGGAGGCTGCGGAATCCTGCAGATAGTCGATACCGTAGTCTTGTTTTTAGGGGCTTTGGATGGCGACATCAGTCAGTATATTGACAACAAAAAACTGTTTATGTGGTGATTTTTATTCTTTACTTTTAAAAAACTTTTTACCAGTAGAGTAAGTGGTAATGGAGTAAAGAATAATCCCCAGACAGGCTATTCCAAGCAAAAAAAAAGGAGCTGAGCTTTGAAAATTGCTCAGCTTTTTTTCTAATACTTTTCCAAAAAAGAACCCAAGTCCGGAGTAAATAGCAGTCCATATCAGGGTAGTAATGAGGCTGAGCGAAATGAATTTTTTTGCCTTCACCTGGCTAAGGCCTACAATCAGACAAATAGCACCTCTGAATCCATAGAGAAAACGATAAATAAGCAGAAACAAGGTTTGCCTTTTATTGAGGAAGTTGTCCACTTTTATTTTCATTTTTTGAAGCCCTTTTCTGGATTCAATATATTTTCTGCCTCTCCACCGGCCTATAAAAAACCAGACCCAGTCGTAAGATATAGTTGAGAAATAAGCAATGAAAAATACAAGCGGGAAATTTAAATAACCGATTTTAGCAGCAAAGGAAGACGCAATCAGGGCAGTTTCACCTTCGATGAAAATGGCTGTTGCTGTTGCCAGATAGATGGCAGTTAATTCCTGTGAGGTCATTTATTAGCAATAAATTATTTTACCGCAAAGATAGAAAATATTCATGCTTGGGTTTTATTCAGCCAGAGATAAATGATTGGCGGGACATTCATTGATGAATCAAAATAAATACATTTGCCATGAAAAGAAAACAGACATTAAAAGTTGAGCAACGAAAAAACCATTTTGAGGGCTGCCTTATCCGTAGCCGTAATCGGCTCCTTTTTTACTCCTTTTATGGGGTCTTCCATCAACATTGCTCTGCCTGTTATCGGGAAACAGCTCGGGATGAATGCTGTTTCACTGGGATGGGTAGCGAGTGCATTTTTACTGGCTTCATCCATGATTCTTGTACCTGTTGGCAGAATTGCCGATCTTGTCGGCAGGAAGAAAGTTTATCTGACAGGTGTTTTGGTTTTTACTGTGGCTACCACCTTATGCGCATTATCCTATACCGGGAGCATGCTTATTTTATCCCGTGCATTACAGGGTTTGGGAAGTGCTATGATGTTTACTACTTCGCTCGCACTGGTTCTTTCAGTTTACCCTAAAGAAAGGCGTGGAAGGGCTGTTGGCTATGTAACAGGAACTACATACGTAGGATTGGCTTTAGGTCCTTCCCTTGGCGGATTTCTGACTGAATACCTTGGGTGGCAAAGCATTTTTTATCTGATGATCCCTGTCGGCATGGTAATTATTCTGATTATTCTGCTTTTTCTGAAAGGGGACTGGGCAGAGGCGAAAGGTGAAAGATTTGACTGGAAAGGTGCTGTTTTTTATTCATTTGGAATTCTTGGCTTAATTTATGGCCTTTCTCATCTACCTTCTGATTATTCAGTTACTTTTACACTCTCTGGTTTAGTGTTATTAAGTGTTTTTGTTTATCTCCAATATAAAAACGAACATCCCCTCCTGAATATCAGGATGTTGATCCAAAACAAAATATTCGCTTTTTCCAATCTGGCTGCTTTTATCAACTATTCAGCTACCTTCGGGGTTGGGTTCATTCTGAGCCTTTTTCTTCAGTATGCCAAAGGTTTTACACCTAAAGAAGCCGGAATGATACTGGTTTCACAGCCTGTTGTGATGGCTGTTTTTACCCCTCTGTTTGGCAGGTTGTCTGATAGAATTGATCCCAGAATTCTGGCTTCTCTCGGAATGGCGGTCAGCTCTGTCGGCTTGTTCTTTTTGTCTTTTATTGACAAGGATATTGGTTTGACCTATATAATTGGTTTTCTGATGTTTCTGGGGCTGGGTTTTGCGCTTTTCTCTTCTCCGAATACCAATGCAGTGATGAGTTCCGTGGAAAAACGTTTTCTGGGAATTGCTTCGGCTACCCTGAGTACCATGCGTTTGCTCGGTCAAATGATCAGCATGGTGATAGTAATGTTTTTCATCAACTTTTTTGTTGGCAAAATTAAAATTACCCCTGCTGCTTTACCGGCATTTATGAAAACCGTCAATGTTTCTTTACTGTTATTTGCTGTCCTTTGTTTTGCCGGTGTTTTTGCCTCTCTGGCAAGGGGAAAAAGAAAAATGCATACCGGTTATTCAAACAATTAGCCAATTAAGTTAGAATCTTTATCTTTAGCTCCCAAAAAATCACTGAAATTTAATAAAAATCATGCTTTTGAAATCATTATTGAATAAAATTCCTGTCATTACCAATCAATGCAGATTTAATGTATTCTGGAACATATTTATTCTGATTTTTATTCTTTTCTCATCAATAGTTATTTCTTACCGGATTAGTTTTGGGTTGATACGACCTGATATTTATTACTGGATAATTGTTTTTGTGTTTGCCATGGATGTTTTTCTGAGCTTTTTTATGGATATCCGGATTAAATATGAAGTGATCTGCGATCAGAGGATGATTGCCAGAAATTATTTAAAAACATTTTTTATAACTGATTTTCTTGCTTTTATACCATTTTTTTTTCTTGCTTTCCTCATATTTGGGCAACAGGAGAATAAGACATTTCTGCATTATTTCATGCTTGTCTTGTATGGCTTTCCCATCCTTAAACTGTATAAAATAAGGCATATTTTCGGAGAAATACAGGAAAGCCTTAATTTTAATCCAAATGTCAGGCGTTTGATTGCACTGGGATTTTGGTTTATAATCGGTGTGAATTTTATTGCATTGGGCTGGTGTGGAATCGGTGCAAGTGAAAAAGACAGAAGTTTTTTCGATCAATATATCAGGGCAATATACTGGACACTGACTACCATTGCCACCATTGGTTATGGAGATTATTCCCCTGATAAAAACAGTAATCTTCAGATTATCTATACCATTATTGTAGAGATTATTGGTGTGGGTGTGTTTGGCTATATCATTGGTAATATTTCCCTTTTAATTGCCAATATTGATATGGCAAGGGCTCAGTTTATGAAACACATGGAAGAAATAAATGTCAGTATGCAGTCGAAAAATCTGCCAATTTCCATTCAGAACAAAGTTAAAAACTATTATTACTATCTATGGGAAACCAGAAAAGGATTTGATACAGGCAATCTCTTTACAGACCTGCCGCATACCCTTTCCACTGAGATTTTAATGCACCTCAACCGTGACATTATTACGAAAGTTTCGCTTTTCCAACATACCGATGAAATCTTCATCAAAGAAATTGTTCAGTTATTGGAACCCGTGGTATTCTTACCTGATGATTACATCATCACGCAGGGAGAATATGGTGATTGTATGTATTTTTTAAGTTCAGGCGAAGTGGAAATACTGATAGATAATAAGGTAGTCAACAAACTTGGCGCAGGCTCTCCATTTGGTGAAACAGCATTGCTGAAAGATGAAAAACGGACAGCAAGTGTCAAGGCAGTTACCTATTGCGACCTGTACAGGCTTTCAAAGGAAAATTTTGATAAGCTTAGGAGCAAATATCCCGAATTTGATGAAAACATTAAGAAAATAATGGCTGAACGACAGAAATAAAATATTTTTTTCTGTGCGCATCAGTATTCAAAACTGACCAGATATCCGCCATACTTTCTGACATTAAGCACCATGTCGTCAAACATCAGATACTGTCCTTTAATTCCGGTTAGTATGCCGCTAAATCCTGTCAGCTTTTCAATATCAATGCTTTTAACTTTGTCGAGATACCGGGTAACCGGATAATTAATATGCGTAATTGAATCATCTTCAGTCAGATATGTTTTTAATTCCTCAGGCAGGAGCATAGCAGCTCTCTTCTTTTCGGCAATCAGATCGGTATTTCCGTTCGTTCTGCCACATAGCATGTCTTGCCAGTTGGTCTTGTCGTTAAAGTGTTTTTTAAGTTCCACTTCAATAATTCCTGCCAGATGTCTGTAGGGAGTTTTTGCCAGCGAAATGGCCTGGCTTGCACCCTGATCAATCCAACGGGTATAAACATTAGAGCTTCGTGTTACGCCCACCTTTATTCCGCTTGTGAGCGACAGATAGACGGTGTGTTCGACCAGGCTGTAGGTTTTTGCCCATTCCATGTCACGGGATATCCCTTCGTGTGCCATGTCCAGTTCAGGGTTTATGATGCCGGGATCAGCTTCGGGGGCGGTCATAAAACATTGGTAACAAAAGCCTTGCTGATATGACTTCGGTGTCCTTCTGCCACATTTAATACAATTAATAATCCCTTGATAATGAATTTTAACTGAATGCCCAATGAGTTCATTCAGATAAACAAGTTTTTCATTCAGCGGAAGCCAATAGCTGACCGGGTCGTTGTATTCAGCAGCAAGTTTGAATAAATTTCCTTCCAGAAACATGTTAAAAGTTTTATTTGTAAATGAATGATTATCAGTTTTTTGTCTTATGAAAATTAAAATAAATTTGCATTTGCCCCAACCGTTTTTTTTATTTTTGAGCAAAAATCGGAAATTAAAACCGAATAATTTTAAAAATTTAAGAAGATGCAGACAATATCAGCAGTTTTAATCGGAGGCGGTATTATATTCATGGTGTTATCCATCTTTCAGACCCGCCAGCTTCTTAGCCTTCAGGAAGGTAAGATGTTCAAATCATGGAAGATACTTTCCTATTTCATTGTTTCATTTTTATTAGGCTACATTGGTGCTTTGGTGTTGGTTTTTTTAGACAAAATGGACATAATGGCATTTATAACGGGTATGGTTTTTCTCGGAGGTGCCATGTTTGTTTTTCTGGTTATCAGGGCAAGTGTTAAAAGTTCCATGAAATTAATAGAAACAGCCAGCGCTAAAAATTACCTGAATGATATTTTCCAGAATATGGGGAATATTTTGATTGTTCTTGATGAACACAACATTATTAAAACGGTTAATCCGACTACCTGTGAAAAGTTAGGCTGTGATCCGGAAAAAATTATCGGGAATCATGTCAGTAAAATATTCAATCTGAATGGGTTCGGGAAGGGAAGCCTTTTTGAAACAGAGTTTATGACAAAGACCGGGAAAAAGATACCGGTACTTGTTTCTGTCAATCATCTGAAAGATTTTAATAAAAACTTTATCGTCATTGTTGCTCAGGACATCAGCATACAGAAAGAAAACGAAAGGAAACTCAAAGAATCTTTGATTGCAGTGGAAAAAGCCAATAAAGAGCTTGATCAGTTTGCCTATATTGTATCTCACGATTTGAAAGCTCCGCTCAGAGCCATCAACAACTTATCGGAATGGATCATTGAGGATTTGGGAGAGGTACCGGAAGAAGTTGAAAACCATATACTTCTGATGCGTGGCAGGGTCAACAGGATGGAAAATCTGATCAACGGGATTCTTGAATATTCCAGGGTCGGACGCCAGAAAATAGAAAAATCGACAGTAAGTGTAAGGGATTTGGTAAAAGATGTGATTGATAATCTCGCTGTTACAGATAGGATTGCCTTTCATGTTGAACAGGGTTTACCTGTTCTGGAAACCGAACAAATTACCCTACAGCAGGTATTTAGCAATTTAATCAGCAATGCGGTAAAATACCATGATAAGCCAAAAGGTAATGTTGAAATCAGGTGTTTCGAAAACGACAATATGGTTGAATTTATGGTTAAGGATGATGGCCCCGGAATTCCGGAAGAATATCATGAAAAGATTTTCGGAATATTTCAAACCATAGAAGCACGCGACACTGTGGAAAGTACAGGTATAGGGCTATCTATTGTAAAAAAGATTATTGAAGAAAAAGGCGGAAAAATATGGATTGAATCGAAAGAAGGGAAAGGAACGACCTTTCATTTTACATGGCCTAAAAAATAAACAGCTATGACAGAAGAAATCAACAGATTAAAAGAGGAACTGAAAAGGAAAACAGAAGAATTAGAGTCTTTTGTTTACATCGTGTCGCATGATGTGAAGGCACCTTTGAGGGCTATCAATAATCTTGTTGAGTGGATTGATGAAGATTTAAACGGAACAACTGGCGATGTAAGAGAGAATTTTGACCTATTGAAAAACAGGGTAAAACGCATTGAAAACATGATGAATGCCCTTACAGAGTTGTCGAGAGTCAGACGGATGGAGTTGGACATGGCGGAGGTGAATACAGGAGCAATGATAGCTGAAATCCTTGAAATGATTCCTGACAGTAAAAAGATGAAGGTCGAAACCGGAAAAATGCCTGTATTCAGGACCATGCACCGTAAATTATATAAGGTGTTGTATGCCTTGATCGAAAATGCTGTTATTTTTCATGATAAGGAGGATGGCCATATCCGGATTTCCTGTAAAGAAAAAGAGGATTGTTATGTTTTTTCCGTAAAAGACAACGGTCCTGGCATACCAGAAGATTTGCAGGGCAAGGTTTTTACAGTCTTTTATACGGTCAATTCAAAAGACATAAGGGAGACAACTGGTGTTGGCCTTACACTGGCAAAAAAAATTCTGGATTTTGTAGGGGGAAATATTCAGTTAATATCAAAACAGGGAGAGGGAAGTGAATTCATCTTTACCTGGCCGAAAGAATTAAATGTAACAAACTAATAAACAAAGATAAATGCAGAACACTATGGAAGAAAGACTCGTAAGCATCATGCTCGTTGAAGACGACATGGTTGATCAGATGAATGTTCAGAGGGCATTCAAAAAGAATAACATGCAAAATCCTTTGATAATTGCCAACAACGGGCTTGAAGCTTTAAATATGCTCAGAGGAAATGGGGTCGAAAAAATAAATCCCTTGCCAAAGATTATCCTGCTCGATATCAATATGCCAAAAATGAACGGGATTGAGTTTTTGCGTGAAATCAGAAAAGATGAGGAACTGAAATCCATACCGGTTTTTATCATGACCACTTCCAACGAAGACAGCGACAGGATAAATGCTTATAACCTCAATGTAGCCGGTTATATTTTGAAACCTTTAAATTTTGAAAAATTTGTTGCCGCAGTAGGCACCTTGAAAAGTTATTGGAAAATAATTGAATTGCCATGAATACGCTAAGAATTCTAATTATTGATGACGACCGTATTGACGCATTGTCAATTAAAAAGTCGTTAATGCAATCAGAGGCATATTTAAGTATTGATTATGCCCTCGATGCTACAACAGCACTTCAGATGCTGGAAAAAGAAGAATTTGATTGCATATTTTCAGATTTAAAACTCCCTGATATTGATGGGATAACATTGATGAAAACCATCAGGGAAAAAGGCATAAAAATACCTGTAGTCATCCTGACAAGCTACGGGGACGAAAGGGTGGCGGCTGAGGCTATCCGCGCGGGAGCATCCGATTATATTCCGAAAAGCCTGATTTCTCCGGAAGGTTTGTCGATGAGTCTTCGTAATGCCCTGAAAAATTATGAGACTGAAAAGAAACGCCAGGAAATAGAGCAGGCGCTTGTCAGAAGCGAGATGCGGCTGAAAGAAGCCCAGAAACTGGCACATATCGGCAGTTTTGAATATCATACGGAAACACGTGAACTTATCATGACGGAAGAGGGGCAAAAAATCTTTAGTCTGAGCCCGGAGGATGTATCTTTTTCACATTTTTTAAAGCAAATTCATAAAGATGATTATTCAGCCGTCATGCAGGCACTCGATATGGCCATAAAAACAGCTGAGCCGCAGGATATTGATTTCAGGATTAATACTCCAACCGGCCATAAATTTATCAATACAAGATTATTTGTCAGCAATCCGGACAATGGCAATTCATACACCGTTTTGGGGACTATTCAGGATATTACGGAAAGGAAGAAAATCGAGGCTGAACTCAGGCGTTCCAAAGAAATAGCTGAGGAATCGCTGGCCATGCGGGAGCGTTTTCTGGCGAATATCAGCCATGAAATTCGTACGCCCATGAACGGTATTATAGGGCTGACCAATATTTTACTGGGAATGGAAACCAATCAGGAGAAGATTGATTACCTGAAAGCTATCAAAAGCAGCGGAGACAACCTGCTGGTAATTATTAATGATTTGCTCGATCTGGCAAAGATTCAATCGGGTAAAATTAAATTCGAAGAGATTGATTTTGATTTGTATGACCAGCTTTCGACCACTTTAAAAATATTGCGTGTTAAAGCTGAAGAGAAAAATATCAGTCTGAATTTTGACTTCGATGACAATATTGCAAAATCACTGAAGGGAGATTACTATCGTTTGAATCAGGTCATTGTCAATTTGATTGGAAATGCCATTAAGTTTACTGAAAAGGGAGAAGTAAGGCTGAAAGTAAACCTGCTTCATGAAGAATCAGGGAAACAGTATTTACAGTTTGATGTGTCGGATAGCGGCATTGGCATTCCAGAAAATAAAATTGCCTATATTTTTGAAACTTTCACTCAGGCTACGACTGATACTGAAAGAAAATACGGTGGCACCGGTCTGGGATTATCCATCTGCAAGCAACTTGTTGAACTTCAGGGAGGTAAAATATGGGTAAAAAGTAAGGTGGGAGTTGGAAGTACTTTCTCATTTACCTTAGGATTTAAAGTAAACACAAATGCAGTGAAAAAAGAAGAGGAAACTGTCATTAAGAGCGTCAAGGAAGAAGACTGGACCAATTATCATGTTTTGCTTGTAGAAGACAACAAGATCAATCAGTTGCTGGCATTAAAGGTTCTTAAAAACTGGGGTTTAAATATAGATGTGGCAGAAAACGGTAAAATAGCGACCGAAATGGTCAGAAAGAAAAGCTATGATATTATTCTGATGGATCTTCAGATGCCTGTCATGAATGGATATGAAGCAACAAAAGTTATCAGGGAAGAATTCAACCTTAAAATACCTATCATTGCCATGACCGCCAGCGCCATGCGTGATGAACTGGAATCCTGTATCTATCAGGGAATGAATGACTACATTACTAAGCCATTTCAACCCAATGAGCTCTACAACCTTCTCGATCATTGGTTTAAGACAAAAGACAAGATGCAGATGGCGATTGGCTTCAAATAAACTTTCTATCCGACAGAAACTGTTAGTCCTGCCTCTTCAAGGGAGAGCTTTAAGGCGGTCAGATAGTTTTTATCACCATGTTTGATGACCGTTTCTCCTTTAAAATGGGTCAGAAGGGCAATCTGCTCTGCCTGAACCTCGTCAAAGTGACAAATATCCATCAGGGTTTTAATGACAAAATCAAAGGTGTTTACATCATCATTGTGCAGAATGAGCTGATGATTTTTGTGGATATTGATTCGTTCAGACTGATTATCAGGGTTATTTACTGTCATGTGATTTTCTGTTTAAACTGAAGGCATTTTCTTTTCCTTCCATCAATCTGAGAATATTTTTCCAATGGGTAAAGATGACAATAGTGATGATTATCAGCGAAAAAACAAGATATTCGAAGCGGGTAAGATGCAGGATAAACAGAAAAACAAAGGGTAAGCTGACGGTGGCCAGAATAGAGCCAAGAGAAACAAAGCGGGTTATAAGAACGGTCAGAATAAAAACGGGCAATGCAAACAAAAGTGCATTGGGCTCAATAGCCAGAACAACGCCTGTCAGGGTTGCCACACCTTTACCGCCCCTGAATTTTGCAAATACAGGGAAGATATGACCAAGAGAAGCCAGAATACCTGAGAGCATCTGGATTTTGAGGGCTTCCGGCTGATGGCCGAGACCTGAAATTAAAATCAGTTTGACGGCAAGAAATCCTTTCAGAATGTCGATAAACAAGACGGGGATGGCGGCTTTTGCTCCTAAAATCCTGAAAGTATTGGTAGCGCCTGCATTTCCGCTCCCTTTCTCTCTGACATCGATTCCGTAAAAATATTTGCCTATCAACACGGCCGTTGGAATTGAGCCTAATAAATAAGCGATGACGGGTATGAGAATTTCAATCATGCTAATACAGTTTCATTTTCTTTTTAAAGGTTTCCAGATCACGTGGGGCTGCCCGTTTCAGACGGTATTTATTTTCTGAGTATTTTGTCAGCGTTGAAGTGAAAATTTTATTGAATTCTTCGTCAGACGAAACCACATTGAATATGCCGTAGTTGTATTTGAAGAAATAAAAGTTTTCCTTATCGCTCTCGAGATATAATGTAAATGAAGTACCACTTCGTTTTTTACTTAATTGCATGGCTCCGCCTATGTATTTGTTAATAGTGGCTTTGCGTATGCTGATTAATCCGAGCATGTTGTCATCCGACTGAAATACTCTTTCTTCAGGCTCAAAAGTTATTTTAAGATCAGAAAGGACAAAGGTTTTGGTCAGGTTTTTTGTAATCGGAATTTGACCGAAGTTTTCAATTTCTGCCAGAATCGTTCGCATCTCTTTTTCATCCGGAACCAGTTCGGCTATCCCTTTCTGGACAGCATCCCGTTTGTTTCGTGTGTCTTTTCTGAAATAGCTTGACTGAACCACCACATCTATCATCTGGTTCATTGCTTTTTCATCAAACGGGAACTGGATAGTCATCACAATATCAAAAATAAATTTACCGTTCTCGGCAAAATAATTAAAAGTTCCGGCAGTTGCAATGTCGATAGCTTTTATATCTTCTCCAAAATCAAATTTTCCTTCCCCGTAAGCATCACCGTTAGCAGGCTTCAGCGAGAAAAGTGCTCCCCTTAATTCTTCATAATAGATTTTGTCTTTATCAGCAAAGACGAAAGAAGCTTTCTTTTCATCATAATAAAGGATGCCTTCGGTTACGGTAAAAATCTCCTGATCGGCAAAAGCTTTTTTATAGCCAAGGAAAAGATTGTAAACATAGGGAGAATCGGTGCCTAAATAAATACCTGTGTAAAGTTCACGCCCTTCTTTGCCTTTTGGATAGGAGAGGGCAAAATAGACAGAGTCGGGATTGATGCGGTTGTGATAGGAAAACCATCCGGTGCGGAATTCCGGTCTTTTATGATCGGGGAATACAAATCCGTCAAAATCAAGCTCTCTGATGTTTCCGTTCAAATCGGCATATCCGGTAAATTTAAATTGCGGGCTGAGTTTGAAATTCATGCTGTCGGTAATTTTCGAACGGGCATAGGTCCTTCGGCTTTCATCCACCCGAATCTGGTAAAAGTTAAGCACCTGCCTGGTTTTGTATTTGTCGATGTAGTCATATTTTCCGTATCCCGTATATTTATATTTACCAAAAACATTGATTAAACAATCATAGAGTTCGTGATAAAAATTAATGGTATCAGCTTTAACTTTAGCATTTTTCAGCGATTGCATCAGGGCATCACGTTCGATAACTGCCTTGCCTTCAAAGGGGAAGATACGTGCATCGGCTACGGGTATATAAGGTATCTTCTCAGCATTGATATAGTATTTTTTTAAATCATAAACAGCATAGGTTGACTGAAACTGCAATGAATCCTGATCTTTATGGGTTGACATAAAGTAGCAATCCTTATCTGCCTGAAAATCTCCCTTATTGAGTTCAACCCTGTCTTCGAGGCTGTACCACACAAATTTTTTCATGCTGGTCAGATACCTGTTAAGAGGAAAAAGGATTTTATGCTGATCGCTGATAGATTGTCCTTTTAACACATCTTTTTCAATATCAAGATCGAGCTTAATGTTGGGTGCAATAATGGCTGAGAGGTTCGGGTCATCGCTTTCGATACGCAGGGTGGCATCTTCTGAAAGCAGTTTTGTGGGGGTAAATACAAATTCTCCGGAGGAAATGGTACTGTTCAGGTAATCGAAAGTTCCGCTGCTGCTAAGTCTGGCTGGCGTCAGAACCAGATTTCCGGAAAAATCATATCCTTTTTCATAGATTTTAAAGGGTATCTGAAGCTTTTCGATGATCATGGTATCTTTATAGGGATACCATCGGGTGAAAACATCCTGGCCAATAACCTTGGGATATTTATTCATGGCATTGTGTTCAAGGTTGAACGAGGTACTGTTTGCTCTCACAGAATCGAGGAAGAAAATAAAATCTGGCGATTTGGTAATCGAAGTCAGGTATTCTATGCTTCCGGTTCCTCTTAAGCCTTTGTTACTCAATGAAATAGTAACATCACCTTCTCCTTTTGGCTTCCCCTGATTGATGTAGAGCGGAAAAACATCTGTTTTGGTAAATCCAAGCGACCTGTCTTTCTGGGGAACCAGCCGGTAGTCAAACACAGGCATAATGCCTCCTGAATGAAAGGTGCCGTCAAAAGTAAGGCCTTCCATGGTAAAAGTATATAAGCTATCTACCTTAAAAGGCTTTATTTCAAAATAAAACCGGTCGCGGGAATACACTCCTCCCAGAATTTCTTTTCGGTCGTAATAGACAAAGGAGTTTTTCGTACACTCAAAGATGGGATACTCCGGATAATTTATTCGCCCTGATTTATTCTTGGGATTATCGATGTATAAATATCCGCTGACATTTTGCAGAACACTCTGTATCAATGCGATAAGTGTTGGCTTGGTGGGGTCGATTCTTACCCAGAACCTGAGGGAGTCGATGTTGTTCATGGAAATTTTAAAGGTCTGGTAGTCAAAATTAAAATTGGAACCGAAAAATTCAAAAAGCCCTGCCCTGACATATCCGTTAAACTCCATGTTTCTGTCGTTCTTGATAATTAGTTTCTGGTTTTGCGGATAAATGTAAACCTTGTGACTGTCGCTGAATAATACATTTCCCACTCCTTCAATGTCCAGATTCCCGCTTTCGAGGCTAAAAACTGCATTACTTTTTTTTATGATAGATTCAATTCGCAGCAGGTCGTAGTCCATTTTATTATCGGCTGCATTGGCATATAGTATGGTTTTGTCTCTGATTAAGATTGTTTTTTTGTCTTCATCGTAAATGATAAAACCCTGCATGGTGAGGGTAATCAGCAATGAAGTAACAAATTCGGGCTGAACCCCGATATAGTCGGCAAATTCTGCCTGTGAAATGACTTTAGTCCTCTTTCTGACAGAAATTTCCTTTAGCTTGACAACAGGATTAAAATCAAGGACACTCTGAATTTTATTGAAAGTTTCAGCGGTAAAGAAGTCAGAAGAAGTAAACCATGCGGAACCTTCACTTCCATAGAACAGACGCATATCCATTTTGGGGTCGTCAATATTCCATTCAAGCTGGTCGAATTCCATTTCAAGTTTGTGATAGGTATCATACATGGGGCTCCGGTACATGCCATTGTCTCCACGGGTAAGCATTATTTTTCTCGTTAGGATCGAATAGTTGAAGATAATTTTTGGATGGAACAAAGAATCTTTCTGGTAATAAATCGAAACGGTGGAATTGCTGGCAACAATTTTTTCAGGTGTAATTAGAAAAGCATCTGATTCTGCTCTAAGGGTAGGTTTCCCTTTATATGAGATAATTACTCTCGCTTTGACTTTGGGTTCCCCCGGAATATCCATACTGCTCGAGCCCAGCATATCAATTCCTTCCTGCGTGAACCCCCCTATATAGAGTACGTTTTTAGATAATTTATCCAGAATATAAACAGCCTTATATGACCTGAATTTTGGATATTTGGAATTTACACCGGAATAGGTGGTCATAGCCCTATCCCACAGCTTGCCAAAAAGTTTGTTGGAAAAATATCTTTTATTCCAAAACTCAACCGAATCTGCTTCAAGTTCAGCGGATTTGGTATTGATGACATAGTTCCTTATTTTGGCATATACCTCTGTCGTGTCAAGTAAAACCCTTCTCCAGTTGACCAAACCATTTGAACCTCTCCATTTATAATCAATAGGATAATAAATACCTGTCGTCTGGTGTATAATCAGGGTGTCTTCCTTTGTCCGGCAGGTGAGGCTAATGGGATGCTCTACGACTATCTGAGGAACTTTTTCATAGATAATGTTGTAGTCGAAAGTATTGATTTTCCATGTTTTGCTGACTTCACTGTAAACAGCGTTCTGAGAAAAAAGAGCTAATATACAGGCATTGAAATCGTCCAGATAGCGTTTATTGTTTTTGGCAACTTCCCTGTACACTTCATCCCATTGATTAAATTTGTCGATAGTAATAAAATTGTTCTTGTAGGCATTTAAAAGTTCAAGATATTGTTCGAAATGAGGAAGTGCCTTCAGGTGAAGTTTTAACATGAAATTGCAGGTGTTCACAATTTTTAAAAATTCTTCTGCGGAAAACTGATCGTTTTTTAATTTTAACAGGAATTCATCAACAATTTTATTCGTTTTTTCAACCTGAATTCCTTTAAATAAAGTCCTGATTTCGCTTTGAAATTTTTCAGGATCCTTTGAAAAATCATACACCTGAGCTGGTGATTTGAATATACAGAGTGTCAGTAGTAACAATATGATTCCTGAAACACTCCACTGAAAGTTTATTTTTCTTTTTCCTGCCATGAACAGATTTTTAAATTTTAAATTTTGCTGCTCCCCATCCGTCTTTTTGCGCTTTTTCAAGTAGCCTGAATCCATGTTGCTGAAAAGAATGCTCAATATCAGAAAAGTCTTCCGGGCGAAAACCACTGCATATCACGCTTCCATCTTTGTTCAGAATATTACCCATTGCTTTTAAATAACGCAGAATGGTGTTTTTTGTGATATTTGCCAGGATCATATCAGATTTTTCATTTCTGATACTTTGCAATGTACCTTTTTTTACAGTAATCCTACTACAATGATTGAGTCTGATGTTTTTTCCCACACTTGCCACAGCCCTGCTGTCATTGTCGATAGCCAGAATTTTACCGGCACCTTCTTTTTCACTTATAATAGATAAAATTCCGGTTCCACATCCGAAGTCAATAATACTCTTTCCTTTCACATTCATTTGAATCAGGAAATCTGTCATCAGGGCTGTAGTGGCGTGATGCCCGGTACCAAATGCCATCTCCGGCTGTATTAAAACTGATTGATATTGCTGATCGTATGAATGATGAAAAGGAGCGATGATGATGTATTTATTGGCCAGTACCACAGGTTCGAAATTACTTTCCCATAGTTTGTTCCAGTTTTCTTCACGAACAGGAATTATGTTGAAGGAAAAGTCGGGAATGACATTGGAATAGCTGCTTAAAACAGTAACAATCCGGTTTTTTATTTTCTCATGATCAGGTATGTAGGCTTTTAATATATGCTCACTTTGAAGAAAACTGATTTCTGTATCCTGAGAAAGTTCATAAATCAGAAGTTCATGATAATTTTCAGGACATTGTATTTCAAACTCTAGGCTGCGCATTAAAAAGAATTAATGATGGCAAAAAAATCGTTCACCTGCAGAGAAGCCCCGCCAATTAGGCCACCGTCAATGTCGGGTTGAGAAAAGAGTTCGGCTGAATTGGAAGGTTTGATACTGCCTCCGTAAAGTACGCTGATTTGCTGTGAAATGTTTTCATTGTACTTTTCAGCGATTTTCAGACGTATGAAATGATGTACTTCCTGGGCCTGAGCGGGGGTGGCATTGACTCCGGTTCCGATAGCCCAGACCGGTTCGTAAGCAATGATACATTGAAGCAATTCATTTTCAGAAAGATGGAAAAGACCTGTGTTTAACTGTTCTTCAATAACCTGAAAATAAATATTTTGCTGACGCTGATTGAGGGTTTCACCGATACAATAAATGGGCGTAAGTTGATATTTTAATGCCTGCCTGATTTTCAGAGCCAGTAGTTCATTGGTTTCATGAAAATATTGTCTTCTTTCTGAATGCCCGACAATCACATAACGGCAACCTGCCTCAATCAGCATTTCAGCTGAGATTTCTCCGGTAAAAGCACCATGGTCGTTTTGATGGAGATTTTGTGCTCCATATTCTATCATACTGTTTTTCAATATTTTGGAAAATAAATGAAGGTGGGTATAGGGGGGGAAAATGATGATTTTTTTATCAGCATCCTGTTTTGCTCCTTTCAATAAATTCGTGAGTTCATTTAAAAACAATTCTGCAGAAGCATTGGTAGTATTCATTTTCCAATTTCCTGCTGCAATTTTGAACCTTTTCATACCGAAAAACTTTGTCAATGTGAAATGAAATAAGGCAAAAGAGTTTAGTTCCTGAATTCTTTTGTGATTTCAAAGATATGGCTTAAAATCGATTTATCCAGTTCGCTAAGCTCACAATTTCTTCTCGACATTACGGCTGCCATGGATTGAAAAGCTTTTTCGGGCTTGTAGGTGGTAAATCCTGCTGCTCCTCCCCATACAAAAGATGGGATAAAGGTTCGCGGAAAGCCCGCTCCGAAAATATTTGCGGAAACCCCGACACTGGTACCGGTGTTGAACATGGTATTAATCCCGCATTTTGAATGGTCTCCCATGAATAATCCGCAAAACTGTAAACCACTATCCATAAATGATTTGTGGCTGTAATTCCAGACTTTCACATTTTCATAGGTGTTTTTCAGATTGGAATTGTTGGAATCTGCTCCGATGTTGCACCATTCACCGATGACAGCATTTCCCAGAAAGCCATCATGGGCTTTGTTGGAAAAACCTAAAAATACAACATTATTAAGTTCTCCACCTACCCTGCACTGAGGTCCGATTGTGGAGCCGGGATAAATTTTTGCAGCCAGTTTGACCTGAGAGCTTTCACCAAGCGAAAAAGGTCCTTGAATGATGCTCCCCTCCATGACCAGTGAATGTTTCCCAAGGTAAATGGGACCAAAGGTAGTATTGAAAATGGCACATTCAGCGCTTGCTCCTTCTTCGGCAAAAACCGGATGCTGACCGAATATACGGTTACTTGAACTTAAAGTAACTGATGATTTCCCTTTTGTCAGAATCCCGAAATCGCGATTAATCTCTTTCCCGTTGAGCAGAAAAATATCCCATAAATGTCTGATTGCCTGATAATTACCACTAAATATCTTCTTTTCAGATTGATTGTGTTGGTTAAAGAAAGTTTTGGGATGTCCGTAGGAGGCAAGCCATTCATTTTTGGAAAGCAACACTTCACCTGGCTTAAGATTATGGATGGCTTCAACAAGCTCATTGTCAGGAAGAATGGAAGAATTGATATAGATGTCGTCTCCGCTGATTTTTGTCGGGAACTTTCTGCTGAGGTAGTCTTCAGTTAATTTTGATACAGATGTGTTCAGATAGTAATTCCATTTTTCAGCGATGGTAAGAATTCCGGTACGTATTTCGGAGACCGGCCTTGTGTAGGTCAGGGGGAGCAAGTTTTCCCAAACCTGATGGTCGTCAAACAGAATGTAATTTGCCATAGATTAAAAATAAAAAAGCTTCTTTTGAATTTCAAAAGAAGCCTTTTTTTGAGTATAAAACAAGAGTTATTTTTTGGGTTCTGTTTTCTTATACTTGGAAAAGAATTTTTCGACACGTCCTGCTGTATCAACAAATACCTTTTTCCCGGTGAAAAATGGATGCGAAGTATTGCTGATTTCAAGTTTAAAAAACGGATATTCTTTTCCGTCTTTCCATGTAATGGTTTCCTTGGTATCAACACACGAACGAGTCAGGAATGACGTACCATTCGACATATCCTGAAAAACGACAAATCTGTATTTTTTTGGGTGAATTCCTTCTTTCATGACTAAATTTTTTCGGCTGCAAAGGTATAAATTATTTTTAACAGGAAAAATAAAATTTCAAATTCTTGAAAGGAAAAGGCTCAAGGCTTAACGAGAATATGTATTTGAGATGGGTTTTCATATTGGATGGGGTGCAAAATGAGTTAATGGGGAAACCACAGAAAATTTATGATGGCTCCTTTAAGATACCGCCTTGAATTCTGAGATTATGTTTAAAATCTGGAAGTCTTTTAAAACCAACTTATTCCCATAGTTTTTTGTATTTGCCTTCACCTAAAAATTCTATTAATCCCAGATTCCTTAAAAATTGAAGTTGTTGTCTGATTTTGTCTGTAATGTGTTTATTGGCAGGAAAAATCTTCTTAAGATGGATTTCAAATTTATTAATCTCATTTAACGTAAAAATTTGACCAGGAATGGAGTTAACACACTTAAATACTTCTAATTTCCAGCCTGACAAAGAATTAATGATGGGTTCAATATCGGTCATTATTACATCTAAGTTTTCTTCCGGTGTTTCAACTTTAAATTTTGGAATTTTAGGAGAAACTGATTCCTTTATTTTTTCCAATATGCTTTTTACCGTCTCCAGATCAGATTTTCTGACAATTCCTGTTATTTCATTTTTGGATAATGAGTTGAAGTCACGGACAACGTTTTGAACTACAGTCTGATCATCTATGTATAAACCATATTCATAATTTTTAATCAACCCACCATAAGTCAGATTGCCTGATGTAATAATTGCCTTTTTATCATCAAACAGATAAATCTTGGAATGTAGTCTGGGAAAATTCTTAACTGTTCCATTGTTGTTGATAATATTTTCAATTGCAGAAATATCAAGTGCTCCCGAATAGATGCTCATCAGTTTAATCGAAGTAATTAAAACAATTTTCGAAGAGCTTTTTTTTGCACTGATTAATTCAGAACAAATATCATTTTTTACAAATGGGGAAGTTATTTTTATTGATTTTCTGGATTGGCTCACAAGCTCAAGAAAATCGTTTTTCCATGGTGTGGTTAAAATTTTCATTAAGCTGCTATTCTGCATTTTTAGCAATATAAACAACCAGATCTTCCAGAACCAAATTCTCTGAAACAGATTCTTTCTCCATGGTCAATACATTCTTCAACTTGCAAAGTTAATCAAACATCCTTTTCTGGCTGATAAAAAAATCTGCATAAGAGTTCCTTACATTATTGAGTCTATGATTCTGAATATCAGAGTACTTTTGTGAAAATGGTTTATAAATCCCGGATTTACAGCTTGTTTAGATCAGGGCAGTTTATGTTAATCCATGTATTCTACCTTTATTGATTCGTTAATTACTATCCTGAAAAACCTGTTTTTGGGTAATTTACATTCGCATTTTAAGTACCTTTGCCTAAAAAAAATTATGAGAACTATAAAAGCTATTATTCTGATTTTCTTGTCAGGTGCATTTTTAAATGCTTATCCACAATTGGAAAAAATGAAACCTGCTCCCGATGGACTTACACCTCAGACTGTCATAGATAACTATGTCAATGCCATTGGCGGAAAAGAAAAACTGAATGCGGTCAAGAGTGTTTCGACATGGGCAAAAAGCTCCATTCAGGGAAATGACATTGTAATTACGATACACAATGCAGTTCCTAATAAGTTCTATTTTGAAATGGCTACTCCCGACATTTCCATTCAGAAGCAAATATTTGACGGACAGAAAGGAATGGTGATAGCCATGGGCAATAAAATGGAACTTCAGGGTGAACAACTGGAAAGAATGAAATACGAAGCTGTTTTATTTAAAGAGATGAAATACAATGAGTTGGGAGATAATATTGAGCTTCTTGGCATTGCCGAACTGGAAGATGGAACGCAGGCCTATAAAATTAAAATCACCCCCAAAAGCGGCAATCCTGTTTTTGATTATTATGATGTTAAAAGCGGTTTAAAAATCATGAATGTTGCCAAAATTGAAAGCCCTGAAGGTAAACTGGAAATCATAACTTCTTATAAAAATTACCAGCCGGTAAAAGGAATTCTTTTTCCCTACACCATTATTCAGGAAGTTGCCAGTCAGACGCTCGAAATGAACGTTACCCTCATTACCCTTAATAAAGCAAAAGATAAAATCTTTTTAATTCAATGAAGGGGGAGCCTGTAGTTCGTCATATCAATGATATTGAGGCTATTATAGCGGGCGATCATTGTTTTTTAAAGGAAATTTTTCATCCCGGCAGAAATCCTGTAAATACTCATCACAGTCTGGCTTATGCATGGATTGATCCGCAGGGCAAAACCCTTGATCATTATCTGAAGCAATCTGAAACCTATTATATCGTTTCAGGTAAAGGTGTAATGTATATCAATCATCAGCCGGTCGAGGTTTGTTCAGGGAGTTCCTATTATATTCCACCGGAATGCAGTCAGTATCTTGTTAACACTGGTAATGAACCGCTTTGTTTTTTGGTAATTGTTGATCCGCCCTGGAGAAAGGAAGATGAATTTGTTGTTGAATGAAGTCTATTGCAGGTTTGACCTGAAATAATTGACGATAATTCCGCAGGCAACCGCAGCATTGAGTGATTCGGCTTTTCCGTAACGAGGAATCATGATGGATGAATCTAAGTGTTTCATTAAACTTTCGCTGATACCTGCTGATTCATTCCCGATGACAAGAACGGATTTTTTCTCCGGTTTGCAATGAACAATATTATTTCCGTTGAGAGATGCTCCGTAAATATGATGGTCAGGGTAGAGTTTTTTTAACTGATGAAGTTCATATTCAATTAGTTGTACTCTTGTAAAACTTCCCATGGTTGACTGAATGACTTTCGGATTGTAAAAATCGGCACAGTCGGGAGAGCAAATAAGGGTTGAGATACCAAACCAATCGCAAATGCGGATAATAGTGCCTAAATTTCCGGGATCTCTGATGCTTTCGAGTGCTACAATCAGGTCGCTTTCAACAGGATCTGACTCATCAGGCATTTTTACCAATGCAAGCACCTGATTAGGGGTGGTAAGCAGGCTTATTTTTTTTAGTTCGTCAGCGGTAATTTCAAAAACATTCACAATTTGTTTAGATAATAACTTGCCGATATTGTTTTTTAGCCATTCTTTTGTTGCAAAAACTGAATCGATTTTGTAATTGGATATAAGCAATTCATTGACTATTTTTACGCCCTCGGCTAAAAACAGTTTAAATGCTTTGCGCTGTTTTTTTTGTTCGAGTGATTTGATAAAATTTATTTGAGACTTTGAAAGCATCGGCTAAAAGCTTATGGGGCAAATTTACAGTGGCAATGACAATATTGCTGATTTTATCTTCCTGTTCTGTAAAAAAGTATCTTAATGAAAATCAGTATCTTCTGAGAAAAACTAAAGTGGCCAATGCCGAAAGTGCCCTGCAATACGAGCTTTCAGAATTAATGAAGCAAAAAGTCAGGAAAAAACTGATTGGGATTGATTTACCCCTGACCGGCCTTTATCTTCATCTTGACAGAAAGAAAAACAACTGGTACAATCGTACACTTAAAAATCTGACAGGTGTTCATCCTCTCTTTCTCGACAGCACGCTCACCTATGAATCAGCCGCTCAGATGTTTGACTATCTTGTCAATAAAGGCTATTTCAGACCCCGGGTTGAATACAGGGTGTATTTCAGGAAATTCAAGGCTTCAACCTATTATTACATTTATGCAGGAAAAAGGATGAAAATAGATCAGGTGAATTACTACATCCCTGACAGGAAAATTGACAGCCTTGTTTCACTTCACCGCTCACAGTCTTTTATTCGCAGCGGGGATTTTTATGACAGCGAAAACCTGACTGCTGAAAGGGAAAGAATCGCCAAAGTTTTGAATGACTATGGCTATTTTAAGTTCAGCAAATACTTTATCTATTATGAAGTCGATACTTCTTCCATCAGGGAGGAAAAAGTCAATATTAACCTGTTTATAAACAATCCGGGAGATACCTCAGCCCACAAGTTATACATTTTTAACCGGATAAACTTCAATCCCAATTACAACATTTTTGACACCCTGAATAAAGACACCCTGAAAATCAAGGATTATTATTTTCTTGGAAAAGATTACTATGTCAGGCCCGAAATCATTCTGTCAAGGCTTGAATTCAGGCCGGGAGATGCTTTCAACATGTCAAAGGTAAAGGAATCAATCATTAATTATAATGATCTGGAAATCTATAAGTTTATCGATATTGATTTTTTTGAGAAGAAAGATATATATTCAGATACATCCTTACTGGATTGTCTTATCAAGCTGACCCCTATGGAAAAACAATCGTATTCGCTTGAAGTAGAGGCAAATACGACAGAAGAAACCAAGAATATTACAGCAGAACATTACCGTTATTTCGGAGTTTCAGGGAGCCTGAACTACCGTAACCGGAATTTGTTCCGAAGGGCAGTACTATGGAATGTCAGGTTGGGCGGGGCTGTTGATATTCAGGCAAATGTATTTGAGGGAAAACAATCATCGAACAACTATCAGTTTGAACTATCCACTTCTTTTTCATTTCCGGAAGCATATTTTTTTGCAAAAACATACACTGACCGTATTTTTACAACTTCCAGAACTTTTCTGAGTCTGTCACAATATTTTGAGAGAAACATTGACTATGAAAGGTCGTCACTCAATTTTTCCTATTCCTATTCCTATAAAAACCCTGATTTTCAGCATTTTCTCACACCTATTGAAATTGGAAGAATCAAAACTGAAATATTAAACCCCAGGCTTATTACTTTGCTTGATTCAACGGAAGATGAATTGCTGAAAAATGCTTACGAAACCCATTTAATCAATACCTTCCGTTATGGTTTGGTTTACAAAGGGCAAGACCCTAAATACTCGGCCATCTGGCGGATAAAAGTCAACCTGATAGAAACGGCAGGAAATCTTCCCCGGATGTTATTTGTTTTGGCAGAAGGCAATAAAAGCGCAAGTGACACAACTGTTTATGAAATTTTTAAAGTCCCGTTTTACCAGTACCTTAAATCAGATGTAGATGCCAGTTATTCCCAGAAGCTTACCGATTGGTCTTCAATAGCCGGACACATCTTTGCAGGTGTAGGCGTGCCTTTTGGCAATTCTGAAATTCTGCCCTTTGAAAAAAGATATTTTATAGGAGGTGCCAACAGCATCAGAGCCTGGCCGCTTCGGGGAATCGGGCCGGGAGAATATAAAAATCCAAGTGGAATTCCTTTTTTACGTACAGGCGAAATAAAATTAGAAGCTAACATCGAATACCGCTTCGATTTGGTTGGAATGCTTAAAGCTGCTGTTTTTCTGGATGCTGGCAATATCTGGACGCTAAGGCAGGAAGACTCAAGGCCGGGTGGAGCTTTTCACCTGAATCAGTTTTACAGGCAACTGGCTGCCGGTACAGGTCTGGGTCTCAGGTATGATTTCAGCTACTTTATCCTCAGAACTGATTTTGGTATTCCGCTGCATGATCCCTCAAAAGATGCAGGAAGCCGATGGGTGATCAGGGATTTTAAATTCAGGGATATTCAATTTAACCTTGGAATTGGTTATCCGTTCTGAGTTTATTTCTTAAGAAGGGACCTGACAATTTTTTCTCCTCTTTCGTTTGAGATTACCAACTGATAGGTTCCGTTTGGCATATTATCCATATAAAAGCTAATTCTGGCTTTTCCCGGTTTGACATAATCTTCCCTCAATTGCTTGACCAGCTTGCCATCCTGTGTGAAAATCTGAAATAAGTACTTCTGGAGATAACGATTGTCAAATTCTACAATTACCTGATCTTCAAAAGGATTGGGGTATGTGAGTAGTGGATGTGAAATAGCAGATTCATGAGCAGACAAGTAAGTAGGACTTTTCAACTGGGCAATCCATGTTCCGTTGACACGCTGTGAAGCAGAAATAAACTTACCAAAATAACCTGAACCCCATACGACTCCATTTTCGTTATATTTTCGCTGAAGGCCGGTATAATCTCCCCATCTTTGCGTTTTTCCGGTCTGAACGGTTACGGTGGTTTGGCCTTCCTTTACCACGACAGGTTCTGAAAAATCTCCATTTTTATAAAAGAATGCCGATATTCCGGGATTGGTACTATCCGCACTGTGGTTTACCAGAATAATGCCTTCATCATTGCTGCCATCTCCTGTATATTCAATATTGGGATAACCAAATTCAAGTTTTGGATGATGGATGATGTCAAGTTTTATCTGATAATTGTTGCCAGATTTACTTAGTTTGCCATGATAAAAACTTGCTTTATTGTTGCTGAAATCAATGGAATTTCCGACAAAGCGGATGGAATTGTCAGGAAAGACGACAGCATCGAGAATGCGTGCATCATTGGTTTCGAGCAGGCGGTTGAAAGGCATGTCGGCTGAAGGAGCTACTCCGTAGTTATTATCAGCCTTTATGTAATGAATGTTAAGCTTTGTTGACGGATTGTCCATTTTTCCGGTAATTTCGAGCAGAAAAAATGAATCGGTCTGCTGGCTGAAGTTCATGTTGGAGAGAAAAAACATATTTTCACCAGATGCACCTGTATAATGAGGAACCGGGCAGATATTTCTTAGTCTTTTTCCTTCAAAATCAATATTATCGTAAAACTTGGCCAGAAGCGAATCGCCAGAAAATCCGCTGTTCAGGTCAACCTGCCAGATAAGTGTTTGTTTGAAATTGGTTTTCCATGTTTCGTTTCCGCTGATATTTTTTAAAAGGTTAATGGTCAGAAAAAGTTCATGATTGTTGACAGCAATCATGGGGAAGTCCGACCAGCTTGTGTCCTGAAGGGGATTGCCCGGGAGCGTATATAAATGCCAGTTGCCTAAAGGGTCGTTGCTTTCAGAAAAGGCTACATAAATAAAACTCGTCTGATCGGTAAATCCATTCAGAAAAACGATGATAAAACGGTCTCTCTTCGGGTCGTAAATCACACGTGGGTCATATTTCCCGTGGGGATGCTGAATAAGTGCACCAAAGGTGTCGAGCGATACAGGCGAATGAATCTGACTGTCGTTATAATAAAAATGAATGATGGAATTGGTTACCGAAACAATTTTGCCTTCATTTGAAACAGCCAGATGATTGTCGTTTGGTACATGTCCGTGAAATTTATTTCCTTCAAAATTGAACAATACCGCTGGTTTTTCATTTAATACCAGCGTGTTTTCTCTTCTGCTGCTGTAATCTTTTGGCGGAATATTCTTTTTGATTTTTTCGAGATATGTTAATTCATCTCCGGGTACAGGCATTTCAGTGGTTATCAGTGAAAAATAATAATCATGGTCAATGTGTTGTACATTGACAATTTTTTGAAGGGGGAATTTTTGAATACTCTGTTGGATATCCTGTGCAGAAATGCTGCTTACAAGAGTAAACAGCAAAAGTGTTACCGGTAGGTAATGTAATGATTTATATAATTCTCTCATTTTCTTTTGTTTACAGTTTAAAGCTTTTTGCAAATCGATTGCATGAGTAACTTCAGGTTTTTCAGATAGTTGACAGCCAGTAATAGTCTGTTGCCATACCAGCAGAAATACTGTCCGTCAACAAGAAGTACTTTACAATGGGGGAGAAGTTGTTTGTATTGTTCAATATGATGTTGCCCGAACTGAAAAGGTTCAGACGGGAGAAGAACGATATCTGCCTGAGCTTCAGTTAATTGCTTGTTGGTGATTTTCTGATAACCTTTAATCCCTCCAAAGGCATTTTTAATACCGGTTTTTGTCAGAATATCATGAACAATGGTATTGTTTCCCGCTACGATAAAAGGTTTTTCCCAAACAAGATAAATGACACTGATACCAGTCGGTTCTTTCAGTTTGTCAAAACTTATCGATAGGTTTTGTGTCAGGTTTTGAGCCAAATCGGTCTGATTACATATAAATCCGATTTTTTCTATAGCTTTGAATGCATCTTCAAGACTATTGATATCACAGATAAAAACAGGCACTTTCTCCATTAATTTATTGACCAGTCCTTTACTGTTTTCTCCTTTCGATGCAAATACTATATCAGGCCGGAGACTTTCAATTTTGTCAATGTCGAAATTGAGTGGCCCTCCCACCTTCGTTTTGAGGACGACCTTATCGACAGGATGAACACAAAAATCGGTAACACCTTTGATTTTTTCATCCATTTTGAAGAAAAACAAAAGCTCTGTCAATGAAGGTACCAATGAAACAAGGCTTTCAATTTCATCGGCCACCCTGATTTCATTTCCTGTTTGGTCAATTATTGTTTTCATAACAACCTCAAAAATACTGTTAATTTTGTGGATAAATCAGACAAGTGTTAAAAAAAAGTCAGTCAATCATGCTGATTAACACTAACTTCGCACTCAAAATTTAAAATTGTTTGGGTAAATTCTGACAGATAATTGGCTGAATCGATGGATAGTTTATGGAAAAAATATGATAATGAGGATGGTACTTATCTTTATGAGTTGCCCAACGGACTGCGTATCGTTTTTACTCCCACTGCCAAAAGCGGTATTGTTTACTGCGGATTCCTGATTGGCACGGGAAGCAGATATGAAAGCGAGAAAGATAATGGCATGGCTCATTTTATCGAGCATAGCCTGTTTAAAGGCACCCAAAAGCGGTCGTCAGGTAAAATTCTGACAAGGCTTGAATCGGTGGGTGGAGAGCTGAATGCCTTTACCATGCGTGAAAAAACCTGTTTCTATGCAATTTCGCTTAAGCAATATTTCGAAAGGGCCGTTGACCTGCTGACCGATCTGGTTTTTAATCCCTTGTTCCCTGAAGAAGAACTTGAAAAAGAAAAAAAAGTCATCATCGAAGAAATTGAGATGTATGAAGACAATCCTGAAGAAACCATTTATGATGAGTTTACAGGGCTCTTATTCAACAATCATCCTCTTGGGCACAACATTCTCGGAAAAATTGAAACCGTCAGTAATTTCAGACGTGACGATGTCGTAAATTTCTGGAAATCATTTTATTATCCTGGCAATATGATCTTTTCTGTTGTCGGGTCTATCAGTTTTAGAAAACTCGAGAATATCATCAATAAATATCTGCTGATATTGAAGGATGCTTCTCCGGAAAATGAGTTTGTTTCAGTCGGTAAGTATGAACCTTTCAGACATACAAAAGATAAAGATTATCAACAGGTTCAGGTTATTTTGGGCAATCGGGCCTATCCGCTGAAAGAAAAGAAACGTATTGTTTTATCGCTGATCAATAATATTCTCGGAGGCGACTGGATGAGTTCGAGGCTGAATGTTATCCTAAGGGAGAAACATGCATTTGCCTACAACATTTCAAGCGGCTACAATGCCTATCTCGATTCAGGTTCTTTTACCATACAGTATGGAACGGATATACAGTATCTCGATAAAAGTATTTCGCTTGTCAGCAAGGAATTGAAAAAACTCAGGGAAAACAAATTATCTTCATTTGAACTCAACCGTGCCAAACGTCAGATGTTGAGCCAATATGCCATGTATCGCGAAAACTACGGACTGGTAATGCAAAATCAGGCACGAAACCTGATGGATTTGGGTTATGTTTTATCAAAGCATGAATATTTTAAAATGGTTAATCATATAGACGCAATGGCTGTTCTGGAAACGGTCAACGAAGTAATGGATGAAAAAGAAATGAGTTTGTTGATTTATAAAAACAGACAAAAGTTGTCGTCTGAAATAAAAAAATAATGTTATGAAGACTAGGGCTAAATTATTGTATATCACTCCGTTGCTGTGTTTGCTGCTTTTACAGGGATGCAAGGCTACAAAGACCAATGTGTCGAAACCGCCCGATGAGTCAGGCAAAAATACACCGGCTTATCAGGATCCCTATGCCGGAAAAAGTGATGATGAACTGAACGCAACGCAAAAGTACATTAAAAAATACAGGGATCTGGCCATCAGTGAGATGAAACGATCAAAAGTTCCTGCCAGTATCACATTGGCTCAGGGAATACTCGAGTCGGCAAGTGGAAACAGTTATCTGGCAACCAAAGCCAACAATCATTTTGGAATAAAATGCGGAAAAGACTGGAAAGGAGAATCTATTTATTTTGATGACGATCAGACCAACGAATGTTTCAGAAAATACAAAACGGTTCAGGAGTCCTTTATCGACCATTCTGATTATCTGACAGGCAATGCAAGGTATGCAGCTCTCTTTCAGCTTGATATTCTTGATTATAAGGGATGGGCAAAAGGACTGAAAGAAGCCGGATACGCTACCAGAAGAAATTATGCCGAACTTCTGATAGATTTGATAGAAAAAAATCAATTGACAATTTATGATGTTGCCTTACCAAAAGGTTATAGCACCGAGCCGGCTCCGGTTGCCGATCAGCAGTTTAAATACAACGGAATACCGGCTATTCAGGCCAAGCAGGGTGATACCTATGCACTCATTGCCAAAAGGAATGGTATCAGTCTGGCTAAGTTGCTTGAATACAACGACTTAACAGAGCAAAAGCCTTTAAAGGAAGGACAGATTGTTTATCTGGCACCCAAAAAAACCACGGCTAAAGAATCTTATCATATCGTCAGAAAAGAAGACAGGATGTACTCTGTTTCACAGGAATACGGAATAAAACTGGCCAGTCTGTATGAAAAAAACCTGTTGAAACCTGGAGAAGAGCCTGCTGTAGGTGAAATACTTTATTTACGGCAAAAGCGCACAGAACCTGCCGAGACAAGAGTGATCAAACCCGAAGAGCCTGTTGCAGAACAAAAGCCGGTTGTTCAGGAAGAAGAAAAACAGGTAACTGAAGACAAGCAGGAAGTCAAGGAAAATGTATTTGAAGAAGTACCTGTGGTGCAACCTGAGAATCAAAAAGAGGGGACAGAAGAACCTGTAGAAGTGATAACTCCCGAAACAAAGACGGTTGTTGTTTTTGAAGATGAAGAAAAAAAGCCCGGTCAGGAGACGACCATTAAAGAACCTGAGCCAACCAAAGCTAATGAAGTTACAAAAGAAAGTGAGCCGCCTGCTGCTGTCAATATGCATGTCGTTCAACAGGGTGAAACACTCTTTTCCCTGTCAAAAAAATATAGTGTTTCTGTTGAAAATCTAAAGAAATGGAACAACCTGACAGGGGATAATATCAGTCCGGGAGATAAACTGATTGTCGGTCAGGGGACCACTGCTTTTGAACCTACTGAAACGCCTGAAGAACCCAAAATTGCAACACCGGCAGTCAGGTCCGACACTGTTTTTTACGTGGCACAGGCAGGAGAAGACCTTTATTCCATAGCCCAGAAGAATAACACAACCGTATTTAAACTCATCAGCCTCAACCATCTTACTTCACAGAAAATTTATCCCGGAATGAAAATAATAATTTCTGTACCAGAGGTGAAAACGGAAACTACGGTTCCCAAAACAACCAAAGACGGTTTCGACAATCCGGATGCGCTGATTATTAAGAAACCCGTTGTAAAACAGCCGGAAAATCCTGTTTATCAGAAACCGGCAGAAACACCGGCACCTAAATCCGAACCAAAAGTAACGGCTTCTGGAAATGAAACCTATCATATCGTTCAGGCGGGAGAAGGCTTGTTTTCCATTGCCAGAAAATACGGAGTTACTGTTACTCAGATAAAACAGTGGAACAATCTGACCTCCGATTATATTCAGGTTGGGCAGAAGCTTATTGTGGGAACGGGGCAGGCACAAACGCCACAGGTTCAACCGGCCGTTCCGGCTGCAACCCCTCAACCTTCCGGTGATGAGATTTTTCATGTAGTTGTCCCGGGCGAAACATTGTTCAGTATTTCAAAAAAATACGGTGTTTCGGTAGAGAGCATAAAATCTTTGAATAACCTGCCTGACAACAATATTAAGTCAGGGCAAAAATTAAAAATCAAGTAATCATGTTGTACGGAAAAGTTGCGGTAGTTACGGGGGCTTCCTCAGGCATAGGGGAAAGTCTTGTTTATGAATTGGCACGAAATGGCTGTAATGTGGTATTATCGGCCAGATCGGAAGAAAAACTTGTGGAGATTGAGAAAGATATCCGTCAGAAATTTGACATCAAAACCCTTGTAGTGAAAACGGATGTCAGCCTCGAAGAAGATTGCAGAAACCTGATTGAAAAAACTGTTGAATATTTCGGTCAGATCGATATTCTGATCAACAATGCCGGAATATCCATGCGTGCGGTATTTAAAGATTGTCAGTTGGATGTCATCAAAAAGGTAATGGATATAAATTTCTGGGGAACGGTTTATTGCTCCAAATATGCATTACCTTACCTGATTGAATCAAAAGGAACCCTTGCAGCTGTTATTTCCACAGCAGGTTTTCGCGGACTGCCCGGAAGGACCGGCTATTCAGCATCAAAATTTGCCATCACAGGTTTCCTTGAATCCGTCAGAACAGAAAATCTGAAAACAGGCCTGCATGTACTGATTGCTTCTCCCGGATTTACTCAATCCAATATTCGTAAAACTGCCTTGAATCATCTCGGGCAACAGCAGGGAGAAACCCCTCGTGATGAAAATAAACTGATGACATCTGAAGAAGTAGCTAAAAAAATAGTTAAGGCCATCTTAAAAAGAAAACTGTTTCTCATCACTGATAAAACAGGGCTGGCAGTACGTCTGCTTAATCCTCTATTCCCGGCATGGATGGACAAACAGGTTTTAAAAGATTTTGCCAAAGAGCCCGGCTCTCCCGTAAGTTAAAATCATTCAGCATAATGAATATCAATCAGATACTTAAGCAAACTGTTCAGGATGCTTTTCTGTCAGTGTATCAGGCAAAAATAGAAACCGCTATGGTGCAGGTGGAAGAAACCGATCCGGGTTTTGAAGGAGACCTGACCATTGTATTGTTTAACCTGTTGAAATTCAGTCGTAAAAAGCCTGAACAAACAGCCGGAGAGGTTGCTGCATATCTGACACAAAATCTTGATTTTATTGAAAGATTTAATATCGTCAAAGGCTTTCTGAACCTGGTCATAAAAGACAGTTTTTGGCTAAATCACCTGAAGGAGATACAAAAGGAGCAGCACATTCCTATTGAAAAAACAAGCCTCCCGCAAAAATACCTGATAGAATATTCATCGCCCAACACCAATAAACCTCTTCATTTAGGACATATCCGCAACAATTTACTGGGACAGTCGTTGAGTGAATTTCTGAAACTGCGGGGACATCAGGTGGTGAAAGTCAACCTTGTCAACGACAGGGGAATTCACATTTGTAAGTCTATGCTTGCATGGATGAAAGACGAAACCCATCCGACTCCTGAATCATTGAGAATCAAAGGGGATCATCTGGTTGGCAATTACTATGTGAAATTTGATAAAATGCTCAAAGCAGAAATTGAGCAGGCAATATCCCTGGGTATTAGCAGAGAAGATGCTGAAAATCTGTCTTCAGTAATGAAAGAAGCCCGGCAGTTGCTTATCAGGTGGGAAAAAAATGATCCGGAGGTCAGGAAGATATGGGAAATGATGAATGACTGGGTGTATGCGGGTTTTGATGAGACCTACAGAAGACTTGGAATCAGCTTTGACAAAATTTATTATGAATCAGATACTTATCTGCTTGGGAAAGCCATTGTGGATGAAGGGCTTGAAAAGGGGATTTTTTACAGAAAAGATGATAATTCCGTTTGGGTTGACCTGAGTGCCGATGGATTTGACGAAAAACTTCTCCTGCGTGCTGATGGTACCTCTGTTTACATTACTCAGGATTTAGGCACAGCCGAACTTCGTTATCACGACTATCAGCCCGATGTGATGGTTTATGTAGTTGGTAATGAGCAGGAATATCATTTCAATGTGTTGAAAACCGTGATGAAAAAGCTGGGAAGGCCTTATGCTGAAAGCATTTTCCACCTTTCATACGGCATGGTCGATTTGCCTGAAGGTAAAATGAAGTCGAGGGAAGGTACCGTGGTTGATGCAGATGATCTGATGGATAAGATGCAGGAAACTGCGCTTCAGTACATGGCTGAATCGGGAAAATCGGCTGAAATTGACCAGGAAGAGCAAAAAATATTGAGTGAAATGGTCGGAATGGGAGCACTTAAGTTCTTCATTCTGAAAACAGACAGTAAAAAGCGTATTTTGTTCGATCCCAAGGAATCCATTGATTTTCAGGGATTCACAGGTCCTTTCATACAATATACACATGCCCGGATACAATCCGTTTTCCGGAAAGGGAGCATCCAAAAACCCTTTGATTTTCAATATAATCTGAATGTCCGGATTTCAGACGAGGAAAAGGAAATTTTAAAGAAAATTTATTTTCTCGGTCAGAGCCTTGCAGTTGCTGAACAAAGACTTGATACTTCTGTCATTGCCCTGTATATTTATCAGTTGGCCAAGCTTTACAATAAATTTTACCACGATTATCCTATTCTTAACGAAACTGATGAAGACAAAAAGGCTTTCAGGATTGTGATGAGTTGGGCAGTATCGCTGGTGTTGAGAAAGCTTTCAGGAATACTTGGAATAGAAATGCCGGAGAAAATGTAAGGTGATCAATATCAGAAAAAAGGAATAAATTTAAAGAGATTTCCCCGTAAAAACCCTGACCTTCAAAAAAAAAATTTCCGGTTTTATAATTTTTGTATTTTAGCCAACGAAATAAAACGAGATAATTTTAAGAAAAATGAGTATTAATAAAGCATTTACCCTCTTTATTTTACTGATGTTTTGCTCAGTAGCAGTTTTACCACAACAATTCGGGCCAAAAATAGTCAAAAACTTCGACCAGAAACTTGTCAAGGGAAGGACAATGTTGATTCTTCCGGCAGAAAAAATCCCGGTAAAAAATGCCGATATGACGGTATTTAAGGCATTTAAAACCGACATTCAGAAAGAGCGGGAGTGGAAACGTATGGTTGACAGTGCCATAAAAGCCTCCTGTTTTGATTATTTTGAGTTTCAGGTAAAAGATTTTTTCCTCGATGATATGAAAAAATCAAAAGACAAGAATGTCGTTTTGCTTTATTACACAAAAGATTATTACGATAACTATTATGCCGAAATAGCCACAGTTGAACCAAAATATGAAATTCTGGCCTGCGTTCCCATCAATGGCTTATGGCTGACCAGCTTTGACGACCTGAAACTCATGTTTAATATGCTTCAGTATCAACTGGCTGTCAATTCAGGTTATTACGGAAATGAAGCTAAACCGCTCTACCGTGGCCATAAAAATAAATATGAAGCTGACCTCAGGCAGTTTTCCGAAAAACTAAGGAACAAGGTCTTTCTGTTTGCCAAGTACGAGAAAGATGTGAAGGGCTTTGCCAAGAAAAATGACAAGATGAATACCTATCTTAAAATGAATTGGAAACTTACTGCTTATGAAATGGCTTCTCAGAAAGATATTGAACAGCGGGTAAAAGCTGGTTTTGATGGTTTTTACATGAAGCCCATTTATATTTATACCTCCAATCCTAAAATTACTTATAACTATAATCTCTTTTTAAATGGCAGAAGCGGTAATGTGTTGTTTATACATCAGACCAACGGACTTATTCCGCCAGCCGCCTTTAAATATGTCCAGGAAAGAATGGAAGAATGGCTGGTTGCCAATATGGACCCCAAACAGCAGAAAGAATTTCAGGACAGCAAATCTCAGGTCAGGTCGCCTTCTCCGCAGAAAACAACACCTCAGCCGGTAAAACAGGATAAATCAAAAACACAACCCCAACCGGTAAAACAGGATAAATCAAAGCAACAGCCCGAACCTGTTAAGCCCGGTAAAGTTAAGTAATCCTGGCAACCGGTTTTTTACGTTAAATTACAACTATTATGATTTCCAGAGTTTTAGCCTTTTTATTTTTCCTTCTCATAAGCTGCATTCCGTATTTGTATTCGCAGCATATTTCCTATCCCGTTGATGAGAACTTGGCAGCACATTTTTTAGCCATTCCTTCTGATAATGAAATCAATACACTTGAACTGTCAAAAGAAATAAATCATTCCGGACAGACTGACTGGATACGAACATTTGTCTTGTATCCTGAAAAAACCAGACATGGTGCATTTGAAGAGAATTCTGTAAATGCCATCAAACAGCTTAAAAACAATCTGAAACTTCAGCTTACTCACGATTCCTTTTATCAGGAACAAAACCTCTTGCAGCCCTTGGCAGATGCTCCATCTGTCTTTAAAACCTTTGAAGCTAACATTGCCCTCGAAGGTACTCCCACCGACAACACCCTTGCGGTTTCCAACGGAGGCATTATCGTCAGTGCCATCAATTCAAACATCAGGTATTACAACACTTCGGGCACAGAGCTTTTTTCAAAGACTTTTTTTGATTTTCTGGGTGATACCAATCTGAAATCAAAGCTATATGATCCGCAGGTAATATATGATTCCGGTGCCGACCGCTTTATTTTTGTCCTTTTGCATGGCAGCCATTCTTCAACATCGAGAGTGATAGTTTGTTTCAGCAAAACTAATAATCCTCTGAATGGCTGGTACGTATATCAGTTTCCTGTAACGACTCTAAGTTCCGTTTATGCCTTTAAATGGTTCGATTTTCCCAAAATTGGCATTTCCAATGATGACCTGTTTATTACCGGAAATATTTTTAAAAATGATGAAGGTGGTTTTTCTGAATCTGTTATTATTCAGATGACGAAAAGCAATGGTTATCAGGGAAAAACACTCATCTGGAAACTTTGGAACAACCTCTCTGACGCTGATGGAGGAAAACCTTTTAGTATCTATCCGGTTTCCTATGGCAAGCAAGGAAATTACGGACCGGTTTTTTATCTCCTGTCAAATAAAAATGCCGGCAACAGTAATAAAATCTATCTCTATGAAATTACAAATAAACTGGGGAGCAATCCTCAGCTGAAATCATTTTCACTGACAACAAATACCTATTATCTGGCAGGTGATGCCGTACAAAAGCGTGCCAGTCAGGATATTGATCCCGGCCTTCTGGATATTGGCGATTGCCGTATTCAGAATGCTTTTTATCAGATTTCAAACGGAGAGGGGATTATTCATTTTGTTTTTCATTCAGAATATAACCAAACATATAACGCAATCAATTACAACAGATTGAATCTGAAAACGATGAAAATTTCATCAAAAATGTTTGCCAATGCTTCTGTAGATTATGCCTATCCTGCTGTAGTTTCTTCTTCTCCCGAAAATGATCCTTCAAAGGATGTAATGATTGCCTTTTTATTTGCTTCTGCTACTCATTTCCCGGGATTGGCCGTTGTCAGTTGTGACGACCAGATGAATTTTTCCAATTATGTGGTTTTAAAAAACGGACTGACAAATGTTAATATACTGTCGGATGAAAATGAACGATGGGGGGATTATACGGGTATATGCCGGAAACACAATACATCAGCCCCGCGAATCTGGATCAGCGGTGCATACGGAGCCAATATCTCCGATAATTCCGTCAAGCCACCGGTGTTAAAGCCCTATCGCTATAAAAATTTTATAGCAGAAGTTGCTGATAATCAGATTACTGAAATAAATGAAGAGGTAAAACCTGAAGACTACACAGTGAACATATATCCCAATCCGGTAGTCAAAACTTTTCAGCTGAGTTTTGACGTCAGGGAAGCCGGAATGCTTGAGATTTCTTTGGTTCAGGCTGACGGTAAATTTGTAACTACACTTTTCAGGGATTATGTCAGACAGGGGAAAGCTATATTTTCATTTAACAGCCTGGCTCTGAAACCGGGGATATATTTTGTCAGAATCAGTCGTGAAAACAAACAAATCATGTATGAAAAAATGGTGGTATCTGATTAGCCTTTTGCTGCTGTTTTCCTGTAAAAATCAGAAAATCAGCTCACCCGAACCGGTGATGGAGATGGAAAACTATACTGATGTCATCATTGAAGACGGTATTCCTCAGATTGATTCCGGTAGTGTTGGTCAGGAAGGTAACATTGAATTTGAGGTTAAACATCCTGCCATGGATCAGGAAAAAATTGATAGTATCAAAGCATTGAAAAACAAACAGAAAAAACTTAAATAGGATAAAATGGAAAAGGTTAAGAATTTTATAGGCGAGCATAAACAAAGCTTTTTAGACGATTTGTTTGGATTGATCCGGATTCCATCGGTGAGTTCTTTGTCGGAACATAAAAGCGACATGCTGAAAGCTGCGGAATATTGGAAAGAAAGTATGCTGAAAGCGGGTGCCGGCAGAGCTGAAGTGATACCAACCAGTGGTAATCCGGTTGTTTATGGGGAAAAAATTACCGACCCGGATTGGCCGACTGTTCTGGTGTATGCCCATTACGATGTCATGCCTGTTGATCCGGTTGAACTTTGGAAATCTTCTCCTTTTGAACCTGTCATCAGGGAAGACAAGATTTTTGCCCGTGGTGCCGATGACGACAAAGGGCAGAGCTTTATTCAGTTAAAGGCTTTTGAAACGATTCTTAAAACAGGCAATCTGAAGTGCAACGTCAAGTTCATGATTGAAGGGGAAGAGGAAGTAGGCTCTCCTTCCATGGCTGAATTTTGTGAGAAAAACAAGGAAATGCTGAAAGCTGATGTCATCCTTGTGTCCGATACCGGAATGATTGCCGAAGATGTGCCTTCCATCACCACAGGGCTTCGTGGATTGAGCTATGTGGAAGTTGAAGTAACCGGTCCCAATCGCGATCTGCATTCCGGGTTGTTTGGCGGTGCGGTAGCCAACCCTGCCAATGTCCTTTGCAAAATGATTGCTTCTCTGAAAGATGAAAAAGGAAGAATCACCATCCCGGGTTTTTATGACGATGTATTGGAAATCAGTGATGAAGAGCGTAAAAAAATGTCGGAAGCACCCTTCAGCCTTGAGGAATATAAAAAAGCACTCGACATCCGTGAAGTAGAAGGAGAAGATGGTTATTCCACCATAGAAAGAACCGGCATTCGCCCGACACTTGATATAAATGGTATCTGGAGCGGTTATACTGGTGAAGGAGCTAAAACCGTTTTGCCTTCAAAAGCTTATGCCAAGATATCCATGCGTCTCGTACCTGATCAGAACTATGAGAAAATCAGTAACTTATTTGAGAAGCATTTTAAAAGCATTGCCCCCGACAGTGTCAGGGTTGAGGTCAAAAAACTGCATGGAGGTCAGGCTTATGTTTCTCCGATCGATTTACCGGCTTATCAGGCTGCTGAAAAGGCATACTTCAAAGTTTACGGTAAAAATCCTGTTCCTTTCCGTAGCGGTGGAAGCATCCCGATTATTGCTACTTTTGAAGAAAAACTGGGTATTAAATCAATCCTGATGGGTTTCGGACTTGAAGCAGATGCAATCCATTCTCCCAATGAAAATTTTCCGCTGAAACAATTTTTTAACGGTATTGAAACAGTCTGCTGGTTTTATCATTTTTTTGCCGGATAGAGGGGATTAAGGCCATTTTAAGCTCTTTTCAGCATCTTACTTTGCTGACCTGAAACAGGAGTTTGTCTTTTATTATTATCTTTGAGAGGTTATTTTTTACAGGCATATATTATTGTTTACTCATTCTGCCAATATTATTTGCTTTGGATGAAGAAAAACTGAACAGGGAAAAATATGAAAGCAATTGAAATTTTAAAACATGAGTCTGATTTTAAGGCGAAACTGACCGATAATAATGGCCGTAGAATGTTTTTATCGCCTTTCTCACTTGATATCCCCGGCACATCCGAAAAAATTGATTTTATCAGATGTATGCCTGAAATTCCCGATGAATCTTATTTCTTTAAAGATACCCCGGCAAAAGAAAAGATTGTGTTGCACCATACAGCTGGATATCTGAAAAGTGATATTACCACACTCACCAAACCAAACTATCACGTTTCTGTACCTTTTGTTCTGGGCAGGGATGGAAGCATTTATAATCTATTTGCTTCAAAATACTGGTCATATCATCTCGGAGGGAATTCTGTCGGAGGAAATGAAAGCATGAGCAAGGCTTCCATCGGTATTGAAATCAGTAACATCGGGCCGCTCCGGCTCAATGGCGACAATCTCTATGATTATTATGGCAATCTTTACTGTCATCTGACAGAAACGCAGTATTACAAAGTGCTGGATGTGGCATGGAGAGGATACAGCTATTTTGCCACTTTTACCGATGCACAATATGAAAGCCTCATCAAACTTCTGAAGTTTCTGACGAATCGATACAATATTCCGCCTGTATTTTTACCTGAAAACAGACGCTTTGAAACGCTTACCCTGCAGGAAATCAGACAATTCAAAGGTATTTTATCCCATGCAAATTTCAGAAAAGATAAATCGGACATGAGTCCGGCATTTGATTATTCAAGACTGGTTGGACAATTCTAAATGATTAGCTATGTTTAATTCAACTTTACTCGACATTGTATTGTCAATGATTTTTTTGTATTTATTGCTGGCACTGGTGGTAACAGGTGTCAATGAATTCTTTTTTACTTTCCGGAGGCAAAGAGCCAGACACCTTAAAAGGGCTCTCATGCTTATGTTTTATGATGAAGAATGGCAGGAATTATTTCCGAAACTACAGGAATCTTCTTTTATTAAAGTTTTAAGAAGGAAGAAGAAGGAATTTCCTTCATACATACCTTCGGAAAATTTTGCCAAAGCCTTAATTTCTGTGCTTGGAGAGGGAAAAATTGATTTCAAAGCCATCAAAGAAAAGATTGCAAAAAATGAGGAAAAAGGGGAATTAAGCACTTTACTCGACCATCTTTTTCAGAGCGGGGTTGATAACCTTGAAAAGTTTCAGGCTGAGCTTGAAAAGATATTTGACCAGTCGATGGATAGAGTGTCAGGTTGGTACAGGCGTCATGCAAAACTGTGGTCATTTTACATAGCAGCCCTGATTTCCGTTGGTTTCAATATCGATAGTATGCAGATTGCACGGGATATGTTTAAAAACAAGGAAAAAGCAAAATTCAATGCAGATGCTGCACAAAATTACCTGGCCGACACAGCTAAAGTAGAAAAGAAAGTAATAATCTTCAAAACTGACAGCACAGATGAATCCGGTATAACGCTAAATGAAGATAAGAATGCTGAAATAACCATGGAACTGGATACTTTTTCAAACCCTTCGGATTCCTTTGTTACCGACAGCGATACCGTCATCACCAAAAAGCCGGAAGAGGTGGTAAAAGATATTAAGGTGGTTGTAACTGAGATTGATAAACTGGATATTCCCATGGGCTGGATAAAAGGAAACTACCCTGAATACAAAAAGGGAGACTGTCTTTATATGTTCATTCTCGAATGGCTGGCAAAATTCTTTGGCTTATTGATAACAGCTTTTGCCGTTTCTCTGGGAGCACCATTCTGGTTTGATTTGCTTGGGAAAGTAAGTCCGCTGAGGAAAAAGGATAAATAAAACGAAAGGTTACTGTTCAGCTGCCAATTGTTATTGTTACCGCGAATAAACGCAGATTAGACCGCTGATCTTCGAGAAAATTAGCGTTTCATAAGCGAGAATTGACGGTTTATTTCTTTTTAGGAAAATATAAATTATTGATATTAAACACAATGGGATAGCTGAACAGTAACAACGAAGGTTTTTCATCAATCAAACCTGAGAATATAACCTGCTTCAATCGACCATGCCCGGTTGGCTCCGAAACTTTTGTACTGATAGGGAGAAACTGCCTGGTCTTTGGCAACGGCAATAAAACCAATGTCATAACGAAGTTGCAGCAAAACCCTTCCGGGGCCGGCATCTATTTCAGCACCTGCTCCGAGGTCAAAACCTATGTCAAAACGTGTAAAATCCTGTTTCCGCTCTTCAAAAAAGTCTTTGAGAATCATCTCCCTTTTTCCTATGATGGCAGTTCCCTGTTCCGATGCCATACCACCCATCAGAAAAGCCACATAAGGACCGGCCATCCCAAAAAGATTAAACCTGTCGAATGGGATTTTTGCTTTCACTGTCAATGGGAGTTGAAGGTAGCTGAATTTGTAAATATCGCTCCTCGTTTCAATGGTATTGCTATCTTCATGCTTATATTTTTCTGTCCCTTTTCTGAAAAAAAGAAGTTCAGGAGCCAGTGAAAAATAATCATTGACGAAATAATCGAAAGAAACACCTGCCAGATATTTGGTCCCTCCGCGATCTTCCCATGATTTCCCAAGGTAGCCTTTGGTCATGTGCGTGAAAACAAGGCCGGTTTTTGCTCCGAAATAATAAAGCTGTGCTTTGCCGATAAATGAAGTGGCTGAAATTAAGGCCAGAATTATCAGTGCTTTTTTCATGTGATAGTCTTTTTGAGTTCAGGCAAAGATAAAAAAGGAATTAATATTGACCGGAGGTAAAAGTTTTCAACAGTTTAGTATCCCAAAACCGTATCAAGCCATTTTTCAGCTTCAGCCATGCTGATTCCTTTTCTTTCAGCATAATCTTCCACCTGCTCTCTGGTAATTTTATCAATGATAAAATATTTGGCTTCGGGATGGGCAAAATAATAACCCGAAACAGAGGCAGCAGGATACATGGCAAAACTTTCGGTCAGGCTGATACCTGCCTGTCTTTCTGCCTGAAGCAGATCAAACAAAACCCGTTTTTCGCTGTGATCGGGAATAGAGGGATAGCCAACAGCGGGGCGTATTCCCTGATATTTTTCTTTTAAGAGGTCTTCCAGACCAAGGTTTTCATCAGTGGCATAAGCCCAGAATTCCTTCCTGACTTTTTCATGCAGCAATTCGGCAAATGCTTCTGCAAGACGGTCTGCAAGTATTTTTAGCATAATGGCCTGATAATCATCATGTTGTTCTTCGTACTCTTTGACCCGTTTTTCAATGCCCAGACCTGTTGTTACGGCAAAAGCTCCCAGATATTCTGTGAAAGGACTGTTTAGAGGTGGAACATAATCGGCAAGGGAAAGATTAAGGGTGTTTTCCCCTTTATCCTGTTGATTCCTGAGGAAATGCAGCGTAGCAACAATCTCAGATTTTGATTCATTCTGAAACAGCAGAATATTGTCTTTTTCTGCAGCAGCAGGCCAGAATCCGAAAACGGCATTTGCCTGCAACATTTGTTTGTCAATGATTTCCTGCAAAAGTTTCTGCCCGTCATTAAACAATTTTCTGGCTTCTTCTCCTTTTACCTTGTCATTTAATATTTCGGGGTATCTGCCTTCCAGTCGCCAGGCAAGGAAAAAGAATGTCCAGTCAATATATCTGGCAATTTCATCCAAAGGATAATTTGTGATGGCTTTAAAACCCAAAAAAGAAGGCTTAACTGCTTGATAATCTTCCCATCTGATATTAAGCCGCCTGTTTCTGGCTTCGCTGAGCGAAAGGTATTTTTTGGTTAATTGTCTGCCGCTGTGTATTTCACGGATCTGACGGTATTTCTCTTTTACATTTTTCACGTACTCTTCTTTCTGCGTGTCAGAAAGCAGGGAAGAGACTGTTTGCACGCTGGTTGATGCATCTTTGACATGGACAACAGCATGAGCATAAGCCGGGTCAATCTTGACAGCAGTATGTACTTCTGAAGTCGTGGCTCCTCCTATCAGCAAAGGTATATTCATCTGCCGCCTCTGCATTTCTTCTGCTATTCTGGCCATTTCTTCGAGAGAAGGTGTAATGAGCCCGCTTAACCCGATAATGTCCACTTTTTCTTTGATGGCTGTATCAAGAATTATTTCCTTTGGTACCATGACCCCGAGGTCGATGATTTCATAGTTGTTGCAGGCCAATACCACTCCGACAATGTTTTTCCCGATATCATGAACATCTCCCTTGACCGTTGCCAGCAATACTTTTCCGGCTGGTTTCTGATTCCCGCTTTTGATTTTTTCTTCTTCAATGTAAGGTGTGAGATATGAAACTGCTTTTTTCATCACACGAGCGCTTTTGACAACCTGCGGCAGAAACATCTTTCCGGAGCCAAACAGTTCGCCAACAATATTCATCCCATCCATCAACGGCCCTTCAATGACTTCGAGTGCATATTGGTAGCCTTTCCGGCATTCTTCAACATCTTCCTCAATAAAGTCTGTGATTCCTTTGACGAGTGAATAACTCAATCTTTCCCTGACCGGTTTTTGACGCCATTCTTCTTCTTTTTTATCCTTCTTTTCAGTGTCGTGATGATGTGCAGCATAATCAAGCAGTCTTTCGGTGGCATCTTCTCTGCGGTTTAAAACCAGATCCTCAGTAAGTTGCAGTAAATCTGGTGGTATGCTGTCATAAACATCCAGTTGTGAAGGGTTGACGATACCCATATCCATTCCTGCCCTGATGGCATGAAAAAGGAATACGGAATGTATGGCTCTTCTGATTGTTTCGTTTCCTCTGAATGCGAAAGATAAATTGGAAACGCCTCCGCTTACTTTGGAATAGGGGAAATTTTCTTTCAACCAGGCAACAGTTCGAATAAAATCCACGGCATAATTGCGGTGTTCTGCAATTCCGGTTCCTATGGCAAGTACGTTCGGGTCGAAAATAATGTCTTCCGGAGGAAAATTCAGTTCCCGGGTCAGAATCCGATAGGCTCTGCTGAAAATTTCTATCCTGCGTTCAAGGTTATCGGCCTGACCTTTTTCGTCAAAAGCCATAACAATGACTGCTGCCCCGAAACGCCTGATAATTTTTGCTTCTTTACGAAAAACTTCTTCCCCTTCTTTTAAACTGATTGAGTTTACGATGGCTTTTCCCTGAAGGCATTTTAATCCCGCAAGAATTACTTCCCAACTGCTGCTGTCAATCATCACAGGTAATCTGGCAATTTCCGGCTCTGCAGAAAGCAGGTTCAGAAACCTTGTCATGCATGATTTGGCATCGAGCATGGCTTCATCCATACATACATCGAGTACCTGAGCACCTCCTTCCACCTGTTCACGGGCAACCGACAAAGCTTCTTCAAACTTATTTTCCTGAATGAGTCTGAGAAATTTCTTCGACCCTGCTACATTAGTCCTTTCACCTACATTGACAAAATTGCTATCGGGGCGAAAAACCAGGGCTTCGAGTCCGCTAACTTTTGTCAGACGCGGTATTTCAGGTATTTTTCTTGGTGAAAACAAAGGAATTAATGATGAAAATGCCCTGATGTGTTCGGGGGTGGTGCCACAGCATCCGCCAATGATATTGACAATTCCAAGTTCGAGAAACTCGTTTAGCTGGGCTGCCATGGCTTCAGGTGATTCGTCATAGCCCCCAAACTGATTGGGCAGTCCCGCATTGGGATAAGCAATGGTATAACAATTACTTTTCTCCGAAAGCTCTCTGAGGTGAGGCAGCATATCTTTCGCTCCCAGTGAACAATTCAGCCCGATGGCAAAAATATCTGCCTGAGAAAAAGAAATCAGAAATGCTTCTGCTGTTTGTCCCGAAAGGGTTCTGCCGCTTGCATCCACGATGGTACCTGAAACAATGACCGGCAGTCTGATATTTTTTTCTTCAAATATTTGTTCTATAGCGAAATAGACTGCTTTGGCATTCAGGGTGTCGAAAATTGTTTCAATCAGTAACAAATCCACTCCGCCATCAATCAGGCCATTTATTTGTTCGGAATAGGCTTTTACGAGATCGTCAAAACTTACTTCGCGATACCCCGGATCATTGACATCGGGCGAAAGAGAGGCAGTTTTATTGGTGGGGCCTATGGCTCCGGCTACAAAACGTTGCTTTTCGGGTGTTTTAATCGAAAAACTATCCGCTGCCTGGCGGGCAATTCGCGCAGCTTCAAGGTTCAGTTCATACACAATATCCTCCAAACCGTAGTCCGACATGGAAATACGGTTGGCATTGAAGGTATTGGTCTCAATGATGTCGCTGCCTGCTTCCAGATATTTTTCATGAATTTCTTTGATAATATGTGGCTGTGTAAGACAAAGCAGGTCGTTATTTCCTTTCATGTCTTTCGGATGGTTTTGGAAACGCTTTCCACGATAGCCTTGCTCATCCAGATTGTAGGACTGAATCATTGTGCCCATGGCTCCGTCAAGGAGCAGGATTCTATGTTGTATAATTTCATGAATGCCCATCTGATCAATACTTCAGGTGTTCGATGACTTTAATGGCAGAGGCAGTGTCGTTCATCACATAAAAATGTATGCAGTTAATTCCGTGGTCAAGCAGTTCCTGGCATTGTTGTATAGCCCATTCTATTCCGATTTCTCCGGCCAGTTCAGGATTTTTCATGACTTCATCCACCAGCGCATCAGGAAGATTGACATGGAAGTTTTTGGGGATGGATTTTAAATGTCTTTTATGATTTAATATTTTTATTCCCGGAATAATGGGAACTGTTATACCTTCTTCCCTGCATAAATCCGTGAATTCAAAAAACTTTTGATTATCGAAAAACATTTGCGTAGTGATAAATTCAGCTCCTGCATCAATTTTTTGTTTCAGATAGTGGATGTCGGTTTTCATGTTGGGAGCTTCAAAATGTTTTTCAGGGTATCCGGCAACACCGATGCAAAAGTTGAGAGGGGAAGAATTGATGATTTCGTCAAGGTAAATGCCTTTTTTCAGGTCATTGATTTGTCTGACAAGATCAATGGCATAGGTATTTGAAGATTTATTGTTGTTGAGGGGTTTGGCATAATTGGTTTCATCTCCCCGAAGGGCAAGCACATTGTGAATGCCGAGAAAATTAAGTTCAATCAATGCATCCTCTGTTTCTTCCCTCGAAAATCCGTTGACCAGAATATGGGCAACCGTATCGATGTTAAAGCGGTTTTGAATGACCCCGCAAATGCCTATGGTCCCTGGCCTTTTACGTTTAATTCTTCTTTTGATGCTGCCATCCGGCATTTCTTCATAATATGCTTCGGCTGAATGGCTGGTAACATCAATAAATGGCGGATTAAACTGCTTTAACTGTTCGACAATTTCGATAATATACTGACCACTACTACCGCGTGCAGGTGGGATGATTTCAAAACTGAATAATGGTTTGTCGTTCCTCTCTAAATGCTCTGTAACTTTCATTATATTGGGAAAATAACATTGATTTTTTCAACTGCAAAGGTACCATAATTTAGAATGATTTTCATTTAGTAAAATTGAAATTTTACATTAAAAAGTAAATCAGGATTAAAGTAAAGAATGGAATTTGATTTTAGCTGTTTTGATTATCATAGCGAGGAATAGGGCAGAAAGACGAAATTTCCTCCTTTTTCTGAAATCAGAAAGATGCACATGTTTTTTTCAGGATCTTTATAAACCGATTTGAAATATTCTTCCTTTTCAGGTAAAACCACCCCTTCCTCGACAAGGTCTTCAAGGATGGTGGCATTGATGGTCCAGGTTTTCCCGAAATCATCACGGTTGAGGATTACTTCTCCAATATTGACCTCAAACTGATGGGCGATGAAAACAGGATATTTTGAATATCCTGACCGGATAATTTCATCAGCGACTTCTTTAATGTATTTCTTGTAAAACTTCAGGTCTGCCTTCAGGCTGTTCAGTATTTCCTGCGCATTCATAGAATCATTTGCTTTTAAATAGTGCTATATTTTCAACGTGGAGTGTGTGGGGAAACATGTCAATAGGTTGAATCTCAATAAGTTGAAAGGATTCGGATAATAAAGCAGCATCTCTTGCCTGAGTTGAAGGATTGCAACTGACATAAAGAAGCTTTTCCGGTTTTATCTGACATAATGTTGCAATCAGGTCTTTATGCAAACCGGCTCGTGGCGGATCAAGGATTATGACATCGGGCTTCCCGTAAGTAGCAATGAGGTCCGGGGTAAGCACCTTTTCCGACTGGCCGGCAAGAAAATTCGCATTGTCAATTCCATTCAGTTGCATATTTGCCTGGGCTTCCTCTATGGATTCCGGAATTGCTTCTATTCCGATGATTTTCTTACATCGGTGGGCGAGGTACAATCCGATGCTGCCAACTCCGCAATACAGGTCGTAAACAGTTTCTTCTCCTGTTAATCCGCAAATTTTTTCAATCTGGCTGTAGAGGATTTCTGCCTGATGACTGTTGGTTTGCAAAAAAGATTTTGGCCCCACCTGAAGCCTGATGTGTCCGGTTCTTTCTGTAATGTATGTATTCCCGTGAAAAAGATTAGGTTCAAGGTCATAAATACTGTCATTGACCTTGGGATTGATAAAATAATACAAAGAATGAATGGGCGGTAATTGTCGAAGAGCTTCAGTTAAAAATGACCTGATTATTTCATGCTGGTCTGCAGTAAAAACAACAATGACCATGATTTCTGAAATTTTGGTCATGCGAATAATTAGGGTGCGAATAAAACCTGTATTATTTTTCTGGTCATAAAATTCAAAATCATACTGTCTGGCCAGTTTTCCAAAGGTATTTCTGATCAGGTTTGCAGGCTCTTCCTGTAAATGACATTGCTGAATATCAACCACTTTGTCGAACCTGCCCCTGACATGAAAGCCTAACACCCTTCTGTCGTCATGTGAGTCAGCCTCATCATTTTTACTGACAAACCATGGATGTCTTGAAAAGGTAAATTCCAGTTTATTGCGGTAGCCAAGGACTTTTTCAGCCCCAATAACAGGATGAATCTTATAGTCCGTTAAATGGCTGATACGCTTAAAGTCTTCAATCACAAGGCTTTCCTTGTGCTTGAGCTGAAATTCATAAGGGAGGTTCATCAGGCGGCATCCGCCACAAATTCCGAAATGATTGCATGTTGGCTCTATCCTCAGGTCAGAAGCTTTTTTCAGATTTACCATTCTGGCTTCTGCATAGTCTTTTTTATTCTTAACTATCTGAATATCAGCAATATCGTTGGGTACTGTATCTTCTACAAAAACTACTTTATTGTCGATTCTGCCAATACCTTTACCGGTATGCGATAAGCTTGTAATGACTACATCCTCAGCAAGGATGTATTTCTTTTTGTAATGTTTAGCCATGAAACCCCTGATAGGTGTTATTTTTTCTTTTTATCAAGCCTTTCCTTGTATTTGATGCAATTGTAAAGCATGTAAACATATACATCAGGAGGCTGGAATCCCGGCTCAACAAAAGTTTTTTCTTCATTAGGCAGGTAAAAGATAGTGGTGGGATATACGAACTTATTGATTTCTTCATTTTGTGAATTGAGCGTCAGCATGTTGATTAATTCAGATGCTGTCAGTGTCTGGTCTTTATACTTATATTTAATGGTTTCATCTTTGGGATTTACCTTGCAGGCATAGAAATTCTTGTTAACCATGTCAATTATTTTCGGACTGGTATAGGTTTCTTTGTCCATTTTTACACAGTAGGGACAAACGGTAGTGACAACTTCAAGAAGAACCATCTTGTTTTCTGCTATTGCTTTTTCGTAGGCGTCTTCCCATTTGATCCATGTGATATTTTCCTGTGGGGATTGCCATACAAAAGACAGGAAATTAAGAGGAAGAAGAAGCAGGAAAAAGCTGATCAGTCGCATATTTTTTTTAGGCAAAAATAAAAACAAATGGTCAATCCTTCGATAATTTTGCGGTCATTTTTTCAAGGTTGTTCAGGTGCGATCTGAGAAGTTGTTTAAATGAGTTGGCTTTTATATAACCTTCTTCGCTGTAAACCGTACTGAAATCTGAAGGATACAAAAACAGAATGGCAGGATACTTAATCTGATCAGTATTTTTCTCTAAGCTAACCAACAACTGACGTGCTGTAACCATTTTCCCTTGATAAGAATACAGCGTTTTCTTATCTTCAGGGTTCAATCTTACCGGAATGAAATGTGAATTAAGCAGTTCAACAATTTCAGGATTGACGAAGGTTTCTTTCTCCATTTTTTTGCACCATCCACACCAGTCGGTATAGAGTTCAAGAATAATGATTTTGTTGCTTTGACGGGCTTCTGTAACTGCTTTATTCCAGTCAACCCACTTAATATTGTTGTCAGGTGGAGTCTGAGCACTTATCAGGAGAGGTAGCGCCACCACTAAGACAGTTAACATTGATCCTATAGATTTCATAAAATTCTTATTGAAGTCTCAAAAATCTATTCTGTTTGACCGTGTAAAGTTACTGCATTAAATAATCGCTCTGCAAATTAATTTGAAAATTATTAAGTTGGGGATGAGTAAATAATTGATTTACTGTGCTTTATTCTCCGTTTTTTTGAATCTCAATGTATTTGTTCAGCATTTGAACGAACTGTTCAGGCCCCTGATAACCCGGCTGAAGGTAGAGCTTTCTCTCTTTTGTGTACAGGAAAACAGTAGTCGGATAACCGGTTGACTGATTGTTTACAAGCATGGCATGTAATTGCCTGCCATCATAGAATGATCCGTCAACATCGTAGGAAACATTTGTTTTTTCAGGGTTGAATTTTACCGCAATAAAATGTTTGTTGATTAAATTGATGACGTCAATATTGGTGTAAGTATCTTTATCCATCTTCTTGCACCAGCCGCACCAATCGGTGTAAATATCAACCAATAGGATTTTGTTCGTCTGTTTTGCTTTTTTGTATCCTTCATTCCATGAGTACCAGTTTATGGTAAGTGCCTGTGAATGTGCATAAAATGAAGTAATTAACATTAGAAGAATGATGGAAAAGTACTTTTGCATGCTTTAAAATTTTGGTCTTAAAAATCAAATTTTGTTCCAACATTATTTGAAAAACGATGTTGTTTATCATATTGCAAAATGCTCTTTGAAATTATTTATAAGAAACGAATAAATTTTTCCGGTTCCTCCTTCTCTGCTTGAAATTTCATTAAAAGCAATCTTCCCTGTTTTTTTTGCGTTTTCACCTTCCAATAAGAAATCTGTTATTTTTAAAAACTCAATTGAATTCTTTACTAAAAATCCTGATTTTGAGTTTATTAGCCATATTGCTTCCGGAAATTTCTGATGATTTTTAGGTCCGAAAATAACCGGGAGATGGTGGGCAACTGGTTCAAGTAAATTATGAATTCCCTTATTGAAACCTCCCCCAATGAGGGCAATATCTGCGTACTTGTAAATCTTGTTGAGTATTCCAACCAGATCAATCACGAGAATATTCTTTTGAATGAGTTGTTCCGGAGATAATGATTCAGAGTAAAATATTGCTTTATCCTCAAATCTGTCTTTTAATTCCTTTAACCTCCGGTCATTAACATGATGGGGCACCAGGATGTATTTTACCGGATCATTGCGTTTTTTCAGACGCTCTTCAATGAACTTTTCTTCGGTCAGGTAAGATGACCCGGCAATGATAATTTTTGATGTTCCTTTAAAGATTTCAATCTTTTCATCCCTGAATGCAGTTGATTCGCCAACGATGGTAAGAACTCTGTCGATACGGGTATCACCTGCAAGACTGACGTTTGTATATCCTTTTTTTCTGAGAAATTCTTCCGATTTTTCATCCTGAACAAAAAAATGTGTAACAAAAGAGGGGATTTTCTTTAAAATTCCTGAGAATGAATTAAATAGAAAATGTTTGTCGTGGAATATTGCAGAAATCAGGAAGACGGGTATATTTTTAAGCCGGAGATACTTAAAGTAAAAATACCAGAACTCATATTTGACAAAAATGGCAAATATCGGATTTATGGCCTCAATAAATTGAACGGATGATTTTTCCCCATCTGATGGTAAATAAAATATATGGTCAGCAAAAGTGTAATTCTTCCTGATTTCAAAGCCTGAAGGAGAAAAGAAGGTCAGGACAATGGGTATTCCAGGATGATTCTTTTTGATGCATTCAATCAGGTTGCGTCCCTGTTCAAATTCACCGAGGGAGGATACATGAAACCAGATGCATTTGGTGAGTTTTAAATCCGACAATACGCTGGCTTGTGCTTTTCTTCCTGTTATCCACAACCGGGCTTTTTCATTGAATACTGCAGCTATACGGATGAATGACAGGTAGCATGACATTGCAAACGAATAGACAATTTCACCCAAAGTCATCAGTTCTTTACTTAATATAAAACTCAGGAGAGGTTTTCCGATAGATGGGAATATCAAACCCCAGCTGAAAACCCAGCAAAAAATCTTTTCTTTTCAGGTCATCTTTCTTTTGGAGATAAAAATCAAAGTCCCGTCTGCTTTGTGTAAAAGCTTCCACCATATATATGCTGAAATGGTAGTTGCCCAATCCTTTATTTCCAAATCGTTGAAATCCAATTGTTTGAATTAATCCTATGCCATTGGTCAGCCTGTCGTAGCCCTTTCGGTATTCGCCCTCAATCTGATTGACAGGACCATTGCTGTAGTCAAAGAAAAGTTTATGCTGAAGAAAAACCGGTCCTGCTGAAAAAACAATTCCTGAATTGAGATTGGGTTGATTGAATGAATAAAGATAACCCAATTGTATTCCTGAATGAAAACCTCGTTGTTCGATAGCTACCGGACACAATGTCCCCTGGTTGTTGATTAAATAGCCATCTCCTGTTTTGATGGCGTCAAGAACAAAACTGTCGTTAACTTTGCCACTGAAAAAATAGGCAAAATAAGGAGAAATATAAAAATTGGCAGTTGTCTTAAACATATAACTGACTGAAAGCTGAGAGGAATTTCCGAATCTGACAGCCATATCTTTGAACGGGATGTTGAAAGAATAATTAAAGCCAATTACATGCATGCTGATAGCAGAATCCCTGATGCTGACCTGCGAGTGTGAACGATAAGCTGTGCATACGACAGTGATAGTCAGAAGCAGATTTGCTGTTATTTTTATTCTATTCATTTTTTCGGTAATGCGGCAAATATCCTACAATAAACTGACATATCTTTGCACTAAATTAAAAACCTAAAAAATCTTTTGTAAATGAAATTAGCTGTTGTTGGTACGGGCTATGTCGGTCTGGTAACCGGAACCTGTTTTGCCGAATCAGGGAATCAGGTGGTTTGCATCGACATCGATGCAGAAAAAGTGAAGTTAATGAAGGAAGGAAAAGTTCCGATTTATGAACCGGGGCTTGATACCTTGTTTGAACGCAATATTGCACAGGAAAGGTTAAGTTTTACAACCAATCTTGAGGAAGGAATCAGGGAAGCCAAAGTTATTTTTCTGGCATTGCCTACACCTCCGGGAGCAGATGGCTCTGCTGATCTTCAGTATGTTCTTGACGTCTCCAAAAAATTGGGGCCCATGTTGAAAGAATATACCGTTATCGTCAATAAAAGCACGGTGCCGGTTGGTACGGCTGATAAGGTGAGAAATGCTGTTGCTGAAAACTGCAAGGTTGAATTTGATGTCGTTTCCAATCCGGAGTTTCTGAAAGAAGGCTATGCAGTTGAAGATTTTATGAAGCCCGACAGGATAGTTATCGGAACGCGTTCACATCGTGCCCGCGAAATCATGGAAAAACTTTATAAACCTTTTGTCAGACAAGGGAATCCGATAATTTTTATGGATGAAAGGAGTTCGGAAATGACAAAATATGCTGCCAATGCTTTTTTGGCCACAAAAATTACTTTCATGAATGAAATTGCTAATTTATGCGACAGGGTGGGCGCCAATGTGGACATGGTCAGAAGAGGAATCGGTACCGATGTGAGAATAGGCAAACATTTTCTTTATTCAGGCATAGGATATGGAGGCAGTTGTTTTCCGAAAGACGTTCAGGCAATTGTCAAAACTGCTCATGAAAACGACATGAATCTTGAAATCCTTGAAGCAGTCATCAGGATAAATGAAAAACAGAAAACGATTTTAATCCCAAAGATGAAGGAATATTTTGGCGGTAGCCTGAAAGGCAGGAGGGTTGCCATCTGGGGTCTTGCTTTCAAAGCCAATACTGACGACATCAGGGAAGCCCCTGCCTTATATATCATTGAAGAATTGCTTAAGGAAGGTGCGGAAGTAGTGGTGCATGATCCTGAAGCACTTAATAATGTCAGAAAACTTTTTGGAGATAAAATTAAATACTCCGAACTGCAGTATGAAGCTCTCGATGAAGCCGATTGCCTGATGATTGTTACCGATTGGCAGAGTTTCCGTAACCCGAATTTTGGTAAAGTTGCCATTAAACTGAAGAATAAAGTTATTTTTGATGGTAGAAATCTCTTTGAACATGATGAAATGGCTGAAATCGGGTTTACTTACTTCTCCATTGGCCGAAACAAAGCCTTTGAAATGAGTAAAAAACAATCATGAAAAAGCGGGTACTGATAACAGGAGCAGCAGGATTTATCGGCTCACATTTGTGCGATAAGTTTATTCAGGAAGGTTATGAAGTCATCGGGATGGATAATCTCCTGACAGGTAGTCTTTCGAATATTGAACATTTATTTCCGCTGAAGGAATTTACATTTTATCATCATGATGTCAGCAAATTTGTTCATGTGCCGGGACAGCTTGATTATATCCTGCATTTTGCTTCACCTGCCAGCCCGATTGATTATCTGAAAATGCCTATTCAAACGCTGAAAGTTGGTTCTCTCGGAACGCACAATTTGCTTGGTCTTGCTTTGGCTAAAAAATCCAGAATACTGGTGGCTTCTACCTCCGAAGTTTATGGTGACCCGCTGGTACATCCACAAACTGAAGATTACTGGGGAAATGTCAATCCTGTCGGGCCACGGGGGGTGTATGACGAGGCCAAACGTTTTCAGGAAGCCATCACCATGGCTTATCATAATTTTCACAGGGTGGATACCAGGATAGTCAGGATTTTTAATACTTACGGACCTCGTATGCGACTCAATGACGGACGTGCCTTGCCGGCTTTTATTGGTCAGGCATTACGTGGTGAAAACCTCACAGTTTTTGGAGATGGAAGCCAGACAAGGTCTTTCTGCTATATCAGCGATCAGGTCGAGGGAATTTACAGGCTCTTGCTCAGCGACTACAGTCATCCTGTCAATATTGGTAATCCGGAAGAAATTTCTTTGCTGGATTTTGCCAAAGAAATCATTGAGCTGACAGGCACTTCATCCGATATTGTGTTTGACCCTCTTCCTGTTGATGATCCGAAACAACGTCAGCCGGATATTACTAAGGCAAAGGATTTGCTTGGGTGGGAGCCAAAAGTAAGCAGGCGGGAAGGCCTGATGAAAACCATTGAATATTTTAAATCATTACCTGAATTTAAACAGTAAATGAAAAAGATACTTGTTACCGGAGGAGCCGGATTTATCGGCTCTCACCTTGTCAGAAGGTTTGTCAACCGATATCCTGAATATGAAATTCATAACCTCGACAAACTGACCTATGCCGGTAATCTGGAAAACCTGAAAGATGTCGAGCATGCACCGAATTATCACTTTATCAAAGGCGATATTACCGACAGCCCCTTTATTCATCAACTGTTTGAAAAAGAACAATTTGACGGGGTGATTCACCTTGCTGCCGAGTCTCATGTCGATCGCTCTATCATGGCTCCGAATGAATTTATTGAAACCAACATTGTCGGGACTTTTAACCTGCTTCATGCGGCTAAAATGACATGGAAAGATACGAGTGATAAACTTTTTTACCACGTATCCACTGATGAGGTGTATGGTAGCCTGGGGGATGAGGGTTACTTTGTTGAGACAACTCCTTATGACCCGCGTTCGCCTTATTCCGCTTCAAAAGCAAGTTCTGACCATCTTGTACGTGCTTTTTATCACACGTATAAACTTCCTGTTAAAATTTCCAATTGCAGCAATAACTACGGGCCATATCAATTTCCGGAAAAGCTTTTACCTCTGATGATTAACAATATTAAAAACAATAAGCCATTGCCGGTTTATGGTCAGGGACTTAACGTGCGCGACTGGCTTTGGGTTGAGGACCATGCTGCAGCCATTGACCTCATTTTTCATAAAGGAAGAATTGGTGAAACCTACAATATTGGCGGAAAAAATGAATGGAAAAACATTGATATTGTTCATCTCTTGTGTCGTATCATGGATAAAAAACTCGGCAGAAAAGAAGGGGAATCAGCTAAGCTGATTACTTTTGTAAAAGACCGTGCCGGACATGACCTTCGGTATGCCATCGACCCGTCAAAACTCGAAAATGAACTTGGGTGGAAGCCATCTGTAAGCTTTGAAGAAGGACTTGAAAAAACCGTTGACTGGTATCTTTCCAACGAAGAATGGCTGACACGTGTAACCTCCGGTGCTTATCAACGTTATTATGAAAATCAATATTTAAAAAGATAATTTTCACCACAGAGTCTCAGAGATACAGTATTCACAGTTATGACTGAAAATGAAATAAATAGAATTACAGGTTTAATTGTAAGTGCTGCTTATGAGGTTCATAAGGAAATAGGGCCAGGTCTTCTTGAATCAGTATATCAAGCTTGTTTAGTAAAAGAATTAAAACAAAGGGGGCTTTTAGTTGAACAGCAGGTTATTACTCCTGTGATTTATAAAGGTGAAGATTTAGGAAAAGATTTTATTATTGATATATTAGTTGAAAATGAGGTTATTGTAGAATTAAAGGCTGTTGAAACCATACTGCCGGTTCATGAAGCTCAGTTGATAAGTTATTTGAAATTAGCAGATAAACGAATTGGGCTTCTAATCAATTTTAATGTAGCTTTAATTAAAGATGGAATAAAACGAAAAATTAATGGTCACTTTGAAACTGAGTAACTCTGAGTTCTCAGTGTCTCTGTGGTAAAATTAAAAAAAATGAAAGGAATAATTTTAGCCGGTGGTGCAGGAACGAGGTTGCACCCGTTAACGCTGGCTGTCAGCAAACAGCTCATGCCTGTTTATGATAAACCTATGATTTATTATCCGTTATCCATTCTGATGTTGTCAAATATCAGGGAAGTATTGATCATTTCAACACCTGACGATTTGCCCAATTTCAGAAAACTGCTTGGTGATGGAAGTCAGATCGGGATGAAATTATCCTATACCGAACAGAAAGTTCCCAATGGGCTGGCACAGGCTTTTGTCCTCGGTGAACAATTTATTGGAAATGAGAAAGTTTGCCTGATTTTGGGTGATAATATTTTTTATGGCGGTGAATTGCCCCGAATACTTCGTCAATGCACCAATCCTGACGGAGGTATTGTCTTTGCCTATCCTGTTTCCGATCCTGAAAGATACGGTGTCGTTGATTTTGATAAAGATAAGAGAGCCCTGAGCATTGAAGAGAAGCCGAAACAACCAAAATCAAATTACGCAGTTCCCGGGCTGTATTTCTATGATAATGAGGTGGTTGAAATAGCTAAAAACCTGAGACCTTCTGCACGGGGTGAATATGAAATAACTGATGTCAATAAACATTATCTTGAAAGAGGAAAACTTAGGGTGCAACTCTTAAGCCGTGGAATTGCATGGCTTGATACAGGGACATTCGATTCACTTGTTCAGGCAAGCCAGTTTGTGCAGGTTATTGAACAACGACAAGGCATGAAAATCTCCTGCATTGAAGAAATTGCCTGGAAAATGGGTTTTATTGATGCAGAACAATTGAAAAAACTTGCTGAACCATTGGTGAAAAGTGGTTATGGGCAATATTTGCTGAACAGGTTAAAGTCGGAGTTTTAGAACTTAACCACGGAGGCACAGAGACACGGAGTTTCACAGTTTAAAAATCCAGCAGTTCCCTCTGACGGAGCTTTAAAACTTAACCACGGAGGCACAGAGACACGGAGGTTCACAGTTTAAAATCCGACAGTGCCCTCAGTAAATCTGAGTCTCTGTG
>Ga0116146_1000217_pt1 | contig 77269 bp, 58 predicted proteins | sample AD_JPNHG2_MetaG_FD_89748 | JGI IMG/M metagenome (GOLD analysis project Ga0116146, IMG submission 89748) | Active sludge microbial communities of municipal wastewater-treating anaerobic digesters from Japan - AD_JPNHG2_MetaG | ecosystem: Engineered > Bioreactor > Anaerobic > Digestate | place... | reverse complement strand
TTTGAATGCAGGTCGATTCCGGCATATAGTGCCATTGCAAGCCTCCTTGTTTGAGTAACCTGTTGATCCTGAACACGAACCAACAGCATACCTCTCGGAGGCTTGCTAGATGATTATCAGCTTGGCGGCAGAGCGTGCGCTGACACGCACAGGAGAATCCGGACCACCCGCGCGTGCGTCGCCCGTCATCCATTTATTGCCGCTTCAGCGCCTCGATCAGTGCGACAACCTCTTTTTTACCGTCGCCGAAGAGCATCAGGCAATTGTCCATCGCGAACAGCGGGTTGGGGATGCCGGCAAAGCCAGGGCTGAGGCTACGCTTGATGACCACGACGGTGCGGGCCTTGTCCACATCGAGAATGGGCATGCCCGCGATGGGGCTGTTGGGGTTGTGGCGAGCCTCTGGGTTCACGACGTCGTTGGCTCCCAGCACGATGACGACATCGGTCTGTTCAAAGCCGGAGTTGATCTCATCCATCTCCTTGAGGCGGTCGTAAGGAATGTTCACCTCGGCCAGCAGCACGTTCATATGGCCGGGCATGCGTCCGGCGACCGGATGAATGCCGAACTCAACGGTCGTGCCCCGTTTTTCCAGTTCCTGGTAGAGGTCGCGGACGGCGTACTGAGCCTGGGCCACGGCCATGCCGTAACCGGGCACCACCACCACGCGCCGGGCGCCCTCGAGCAGCATGGCCACCTCCTCGGGAGTCGTGCTCTTGATCCTGCCTCCGTAAACGTCATCGGCGCCGGCGGTCGCGGCTGTCGGCCCCAGCCTTCCGAACAATACGTTGACCAGTGATCGGTTCATCGCCTTGCACATGATTCGTGTCAGGATGATGCCGGAGGCTCCGACCAGCGAGCCGGCGATGATGAGCATATTGTTGTCGATGACAAAGCCGGTGGCCGCCGCGGCCAGGCCGGAGTAGCTGTTCAGCAGGGCAATGACCACGGGCATATCGGCTCCGCCGATCGGCATTACCAGCGTAACGCCCAGCGCGCTCGCGACGGCGACCAACAGGAAATAGATCCACATGCCGTGTTCGGGCTGCCATACGATCCAGGCGCCGAGCAGGACCGCCGGCAAGAGCAAACCGAAGTTGATCAACTGATGAGCCGGGAGGAAGACGGGTTTATTGAACCGCCTGATTTCCTCAAGTTTAGCGAACGCGACCAAAGAGCCCCAGAAGGTGACTGCGCCGATAAGGCCTGACGCTGCCGTCGCAATCGTCATCTGCAAGTCGCCGACCGCTGCCATTTCGGGAGGAGGCAAGGTTGGCTGAGTTGCCGCCGCCCGCGTCGCCGCCTTTTCGATCAGCGCCGACCACGCCACCAGCAATGAGGCCGCACCGCCGAACCCGTTCAGCAGGGCGACCATCTGCGGCATCTGGGTCATCCGCACTTTGACGGCCAAGATCACGCCGATGAGGGCCCCGACGACAAGGCCGGCCAGCACGATCGGCAGCCCGTGCGGGTGGCCGAAGATGATCGTGACCGCGACGGCCGCCAGCATGGCCACGGCGCTGATGAAGTTGCCCCGGACCGCCGTCCGCGGGTGCGTCAGACCCTTGATGCCCAGAATGAACAGCACCGATGCGCCGAGGTAAACGAGGTTGAGTGTGGGATCAGACACCGTGCTACCCCTTCTTCTTGAACATCCGCAGCATCCGATGGGTTACCAGATAGCCGCCCACGACGTTGATCATGGCCAGGGTGACCGCCAGGAAAGCGATGACTCCGCTGAGAATCGGATGGCCGGCATGCACCGCCAGCACCGCCCCCACGATGGTGATGCCCGAAATCGCGTTCGAGCCCGACATCAGCGGCGTATGCAGCGTCGGCGGAACCTTGGTGATGATCTCGAAGCCCACGAACACGGCCAACACGAAAATGGTCAACAGCATGATCAGCATCAGCCATCACTCCTTTCCGGTCCGGCCGGCGGCGTCAAGCCCATCGCTTCCCGGACGCGCGGATGCAGGATCTGCCCGTCGCGACAGACCAGCATCTCGCGGGTGATTTCATCGCCGGTATCGATCCGGACCTGTTTGTCCTTGGCGATCAGGTGCTGAAGCAACTGGACCATATTGTTCGAGAAGGTCTGGCTGGCATGGCAGGGTACCAATGACGCGGGATTAACGGGGCCGATGATGATCACGCCGTTGTCCACCACCGTGCGGTCGGGCTGAGTCAGTTCGCAGTTTCCGCCCCGCTCGGCGGCCAGATCCACAACCACCGAACCCGGTTGCATCCTCCTGACCATGTCCGCAGTCAATAACACGGGGGCCTTCTTACCGGGGATCGCCGCCGTCGTGATCACCACGTCACTTTCGGCCACGACCCTGGCCATCAGCTCGCGCTGCTTGCGGAGCTGCTCCTCGGTTTGTTCCTTCGCATACCCGCCTTTCGTTTCGGTCCCCGCGGTCTCGACGGGCAGTGCGACGAACCTGGCCCCGAGACTTTCGACCTGGTCCTTGACGGCGGGTCGAACATCGCACCCGCTGACGACGGCGCCCAGCCGCCTGGCGGTCGCAATGGCCTGCAGCCCGGCCACGCCCGCTCCGATGACCAGAACCCTGGCCGGCTGAATTGTTCCGGCGGCGGTCATCATCATGGGAAAGACTTTTCCCAGCGTGTCGGCGGCCATGAGAACCGCCTTGTATCCGGCGATGCTCCCCTGGCTGGAGAGGACGTCCATGCTTTGTGCCCGCGTGATGCGGGGCATGAGCTCCAGCGCCAACAGCGTGACGCCGCTTTCGGCCAAGGCTCTAATTGCCTCAGCGGCCATCAGCGGCTCGGCCAGACCGATGAGGATTTGATCTCGCCGCAGCAAGGCCAGATCGGCCCGTCCGGCCCGGGGATTTGCCCCGAGCGTCCGAACCTGAAGAAGGATGTCGCAACCTGCGAAGACTTCGCCGCGAGTCGGCACCACCTTGGTTCCCTTTTCGTGATACTGCGAATCGGGATAACCGGCCGCCAGTCCCGCGCCCGTCTCAATGATGACCTCAAAACCACTCTTCATCAGAGCGGTGACGGATGACGGCACCAGAGCGACTCGCTGTTCGCCGGGAAAGCTTTCCTTCACCACACCGACAATCATGATCGTACCTCGGCAAGGATCATCGTCCCGCGGTTTGCACGGCTGGGCCGAGACCGGCAACTACCACCTTACGGCCGGGAAAGCACGCGGCTTGGGCGCACGTTTCCGGATCGCCGGGTGCTTCGGTTGCGGCCGAAGGCCGCCTTGGGACGCTGCGCGAAAGCACGCGGACCACAAGAATGCGCTGATCCGGCAGACTCCGCCACCGATGCGGTGGTCAGTGGCGGACACCCCAGCCTTGCGGCGGCGACCCAGGCGTTGCCGGGGGCTGTCAGCGGCGTACTCGTATACCAGATATTAGGCCTTGCCTTGCAAGTGACCAACGTACCCGGTGTTTTATAGCCGCGGCTGTTGTTTGCCGTTCGTCAGAGAAACGAGTAGATTCTATACCCTTTATCCAGCGTCCGAGGCAGGTTCCTCGTTTGTTTCCCGCGTGGAGGACGCCGCGCCGACGAGGATTCGACGTATGCCGAGGGCGGGGTTAGAACCTTACGGCCAGATACCTGTGCGGCTTGCTCGCATGTTTCTGGATCGCAGAGCACTTGGGTTGCGGCCCGCAAAAAGGCGGTCCGCCTTAGGGGAGAGTCATGCCTGGCACGATGGACCTGAATGGGAGATGGGGCCTGACCTGGGCGGAAGGCTCCGGGCTCATGAACCCGGACCACTACACGGCCCCCACGTTGCGCGGACGGAAGATGCTCGATGCCGCTGTGCCGGCTCCCATCCACACCGTCCTGATGAACGCGGGGTTGATCGACGATCCGAACGTCGGGTTGAACTCGCTGAAGGCCCGCTGGGTCGAGGAGCAGTTCTGGATCTACCGCCGGTCATTTGTTGCTCCTGAAGAGTCGACCAAACAACACGCCTGGCTGGTGTTCGACAAGCTGGAGTACGAGGCGGTTGTGTGGCTTAACGGGCAGGAGATTGGTCATCATGCGAATGCTCACCGCCCAGCTCGCTTCGATGTGACCGGCAGGTTGCAGGAGGGCGACAATCTTCTGATCGTGAAGCTTTCCACGGGCATTCACTCCGCCGCGGACAAGCCCGGTGCCGAGTATCACTGTCACCTCATCGACTTGTTGACCAAGCGGCCGTGGCATCGCAAGCCGCAGTACCAGTGCGGGTGGGATTGGAATGCTCGGCTGATGAACGTCGGGATTCTCGGCGATGTTCGCCTGGAATGGCACGCGGGGCCGTACCTGGAGCAGGCGGCGGTTTTTGCCATCCCGTCGCCGGATCTGCGATCGGCCAAGGTCCACGCCCGGGCATTTGTGTTCAATCGGGGCGACTCGGAGGTCGAAGGCACATTGCGGGTCCGCATCCGCGAGACCGGCCAGGATATCTCCGCGAAGGTTCGCATGGTACCGGGTCAGAGCAATCACGAGCTCATCATCGACCTGGCCGACCCGCGGCTCTGGTGGCCGATCGGCCACGGTGAGCAGTCTCGCTATACCGTCGACGTCGAGCTGACCGCTTCGGGCGAGACTCAGGCAGTCACCCGCAAGACAGGCGTGCGTCGCGTGGAGATCGACCAATCGCCGCACCCGGAGGAGGGCCGCCACTTCATCATCCGGATCAACAATCGTCCGATCTTCTGCAAGGGCGGCAACTGGGTACCGCCGGACCTGCTGTACAGCAGGGTGACGCCGCAACGGTATCGCGACCTGGTCCGACTGGCGGTCGAAGCAAACTTCAACACGCTTCGTGTTTGGGGCGGCGGTTGCTTCGCTGACCATGCTTTGTGTGAAACTTGCGACGAAGCGGGGATTCTCATCTGGCACGATTTTTTGTTTGCCTGCGCCAAGTATCCGGGCGACCATCCCGATTTCGCCGCCGAAGTACGTCGCGAGGTAACCTGGGCGGTTCGCGATCTGGCCCATCACCCGTGCCTGGTCGTTTGGTGCGGCAACAACGAGATCGAGTGGGGGGACTGGAACTGGGGGTACGACAACAAACACCGCACGCACCCGCACTACGCGTTGTTTCACCATGACATTCCGAAGATCGCGGTTTGCGAGAACCCGGCGACGGCCTACTGGATCAGCTCGCCCTACTCGCCGGATTACATGGAACCGAATGACCCCACGGTCGGCGATCAGCATCCCTGGGGCGTGTCGATCCTCGAACCGCACGGCGCGGACTTCTGGAAATACCGCCAATACGTGGATCGCTTTCCGAACGAGGGCGGCGTGATCGGTGCTTCTTCGCCGGCGACGCTGCGGCAGTTCCTGTCCGAAGACCAACGATACCTGCTGTCGCCGGAGTGGGACCATCACGACAACCCGTTTGCGTGCAACGCCCCGACTCCCGGCGATCTCGGCCGGGCCTACGCGACGGTCGAGATGTGGACCGGGCTCAACCCGGAAGAAATGCAGTGGGAGGACTATGCCTACGTCAGCGCCCTGATGCAGGCCGAGGGCTTGCAGGAGTACATCGCCAACTACCGCCGCCGGATGTTCAGCAGTTCGTCGGCCATTTTCTGGATGTACAACGATTCCTGGCCGGTGACCCACGGTTGGACGATCGTGGACTACTACCTGCGAAAGAAGCTCGCCTATCACCCCGTTCGGCGGGCGTTTCAACCGGTGCGGGTGGTCGTGGCCGAGGACAAAGACCAGGTGTTGGTCTTCGGCGTCAACGATTCGACGAGCCAGTGGTCGGGCAAGCTGCGCAGCGGGCTCTTCCGCCTGGCCGGCGGCCTGGAGGACGACAAACGCAAGACGGTGACCTTGCCAGCCAACGCGTCGACCGTGCTGGCGACCATCGACAAGAACAAGTGGCAGCAACTCGGCTCCGCTTCAGCGGGGGCATTCGCTGTCCTCTCAAAAGACGGCCGCATGGTCAGCCAGCACCGACTGTTCATCGAGCGTTTCAAGGACCTCAAGTTCGTCGAGCCGAGGATCGAAATGTCCGTCAAGGATGGGATTCTGACGCTGTCGTCAAAGGCGTTCGCCTGGGGCGTCTGCCTGGACGTGGACGGCGAAGCCCCGCTGGCCGACAACTGCTTCGACCTGCTGCCGGGTATCCCGTACAGCCTGCCGTGGCCGTCGAGCCTCGGTGAGCCCAAGGTCGTCCGTCTCGGCAATCGTGATGCGGTGAAACGTTGTTGAGGATGCGCGTCCGTGACGCGACAGGGCATGAACGGCCTGTAGAGGGGCCGACGCCCTCGTCGGCCCTCTGTGATAGACCGTCGGGCATAAGAAGAGGATCTTCCATGTACGGACAGACAATCATCGCATCTGCACTTCTCGCAACGCTGTCAATTGCTGCCGGCGCGGCAGAGCCCCCGGCCGCCAAGGGTTGGAAACAGAAGCAGTTCATCATCACGTTCTGGTGCCCGCCGCCGGCGACGGATGAGGCGTTGGCGAACGTCGCTGCGGAGAACTACAACCTGACCTGGGTGCCGGTCGAAGGCCTGGACGTGGCGGCCAGACACGGCCTGCGGGCCATGCTGACCAGTAATCTGTTGAGCCCCGACGTGCTCGACGACCCGGCCAAGCGCGCCCAACTGGACACGCTGATCGAGCGGGTGAAAAGACACCCGGCGCTCGAGGCGTACTACATTACCGACGAACCCGGGGCGGGGGCGTTTCCCGGCTTGGGCAGACTGGTTGCCTACCTGCGCGAGCGGGATCCCGACCATTTGGCATACATCAACCTCTTCCCCACCTACGCCACCGAGGCCCAGCTTGGCGTCAGCGCGGACGCTGCCGAGCGGGCCAAGGTAGGTTACCCGCAGAACTTTGCCGGCGTCGGCACCAGCGACAAGACCGTGCTGGCCTACCGTGAGCACCTGAAGGCGTTCATCGAGATCGTCAAGCCGGATCTCATCAGTTACGACCATTACCACTTCCTGCTCACCGGCGACGGCAGCCAGTATTTCCTGAACCTCGCGTTGATCCGGCAGGCGGCCCAGGAGGCGAACAAGCCGTTCCTGAACATCGTTCAGGCCTGCAACGGCGAGAAGGTGTGGCGGCTGCCCAACGCAGCCGAGATGCGCTGGCTGGCATACACAACCATGGCCTACGGGGGGCGCGGGATCAGCTACTTCGTCTACTGGATGCCCAAGGTCTACGGCGGGATCTACCAGGACGGCAAGCCCTCGCCGCTGGCCAAAGTGGTTGCCGAGCTCAACGGCGAGATGGCCAAGCTCGGCCCGTGGTTGCTGCAACTCGATTCGACAGGTGTCTACCACACCGCCCCGCTGCCTTACGGAACGCAGGCTGTTCCGGCCGACTCGCCGGTGCAGATTGTCGGCAAAGGCGAGTTCGTGCTCGGCCTGTTCGGTGCGTCCGGACGAACAACGAGCTTCATGATCGTGAATCGCAGCTACAAAGAACCGGCGGAGGCGGAGTTGAAGATCGCGATCCCTGGGCGCAAGCTTCAGGAACTCGACCGCAAGACGGGCAAGTGGTCCGAGGGCGAAACCCTGCCCGCGGACCGCCAAGTGAAGGTCAGACTCGACCCGGGCGATGGACGACTGTTCCGGACGGTCGAGAGGTAAGGGCCTGGTCAACACCGGCGGGCCGGCGCCTTGAGCCAAGTGGAAGAAAAGCGATTGCCATTCAGGGTGCTGATCGTTCCGCCGCGCGATCAGGCCACGAGCAGTCCTGGATGAAGCCTGTTCCGGCGGCGTTGGCCAAGCCGCCGCAGTTGCTCCCATCTCGCGATGGTGAGGCGATTATCCCCGCCGGCGGATCTCTTCGATTCGGGAAATGAATGCGTGCGTATCCTCGCGCACCTGTCTGACGAAGCTGTTATCCTCGGCCCGGCCCAGGACCGCCGTCATTTCCTCCGGCGTCCGGTAGACCATTCGGCGGAAGGGGTCTTCGTCGTCCTTCTTGCGGGAGCTGAAAACCGCGTCGGCAATGTAGTGCTGAATCTCGACCGCGCGGTCCAGTGCAGCGTCCCACTGGTCCTTCGACGGTGAGTTGCTCCCCAACAAGGTGGTCAGGCAGGCGAAGGCATGTTGCTGCTTATCCAGCGGGTACTTGGCCCACCAACTGTCAAACACCCGGTGGATGGCGTGCCATGTCTGGTGGAGCCCCTGCTCGATTCCGGAAAGGAGGGTTTCCAGATCATCCGCCCGGACGATCTGCCCTCCGACGTTCACCCAGTTCCGCCACTGCGGGCCGGCCAGTGCCTCGGCCGCCGACGCCAGGGTCGCCTGTGGATCGGCCATCAGGTAGTCGACCAGGTTTCGCACACCGTAATAGTGAAGCATGTCCCGGTAGGCCAGGTAACCCTGGCGAGGTTTCAGGATAACGACCTTCCGCGAGGATTTCTCGGCTCCTTCGGCCAGAACCTCAAGCCTGTCGACCTCGTCGGGCGATTCCACGAGCAACCGCCGCCCCGTCTCGGCGAGTGCGTCCGGCGACATGTGTTCGGCGGATTCGCCCCGGCTTGGCAACGCGGCCTTGGCCACCCACATCTCCAGCAGCCTCAAGGCCGTGAAGATCTCTTCGGCGGTGTCGGGGGCCAGATAGTCGAACTCGATGTGCTGGCATTTGCACTTACGCTTGTCGCGAGCTCTGAACTTCCACGTGTTGCGGGCCAAAGCGTACATATTATGCCGCCACCACCACGCCGGCGTGATCCGCAGCCGGTCGCCGCCCGGGTCGTTGCTCACCAGGCAGAAGGGGAGGCGAATGTCCATTTCGGCGGGGTAATCGCCGCGAGCCAGCAGCGTGAACGAAGCGAACCGGCAGTTGTGCTTGACGCTGACGCAAAGCCCCGGCCAGAAGCCGCGTTCGGCATGAACCTCGCCGTCGGGCGCCCGGCTGTTGTGATTCGACCCGATGGTGGCGCCCGCCGCGATATTGCTTTGTCCCATGACCAGCGAGGCAATGAGAAACGAGTTGTTGTGGTGCTGTTCATGTGCGGGAAACACGAGGTTGTTGAGGATCTCGCAGCAGGAAACCGTCGAGTTGTCTCCCAGATAGGAGTGGATGAGCCGGGCGCCGTATTTCAGGTTGCTATTGTAGCCCATGATGAACCTGACCGCCTTACACCCGTAAAAGACGTGGCAACCCGGCATCACAATGCCGTTGACCATCTCGACACCCTCACCGATCTGAGTCGGCTCCGCTTCGGTCGAGTTGATGGTCAGGTTCTTGAGTTTGTTGGCCCCCTTGATATAGCAGCAGTCGCCGATCTTAACGTCCTTGATGATCCCGGTGTTCTTGATGACGCAGTCCTTGCCGATCGTTCCGTAGATACCCCGGTGCGTGTCGAACATGCGCTGGGTGATCTCGGCAAAGCGGGTCATCAGCGCGGGTCGGTCGCGGTAACGGGACCACAAGTACGCATCGCCGGTCGTCATGCCATCGAAGGGCATCACGCGGCGGCCTCCGGCCTCGTTGATCAGGTCCATCCAGACCCGGATCTCTTCCGATTCTCCTTCCTTGACAATCCCGTTGCCGAACTTGGCGTGATTGGTGGTGTGGGCCTCGTCAATGTTCAACAGAATGCAGTGGTCGCCGATGATGTAATGGGCCAGGTACCGCACGTGATGGACGGCAACGTCATCGCCGAAATCGCAGGCGATGATGCGGCTGTCGGTTATTCCCACGGGCACGCGCATGTCGTGATGTTCGAGCATCATTTCCTCAAGCCGCCCGATTCGCACCAGCCCGTAAAACTCGCACCGCTTGATCCGGTGCGGCGCGAACTGCTCGGTGACACGGATGTTGTCCCAACTGTCGGCCGTATTGCCGTTGCGAATCAGCACCTCGATCTCGTCGGCCCGGAGGCTTCGATACCGGTCCGGCCGACTCGGGCACTGCTGATCGCGCAGGTAATACTCATCTTTGCCCGGCGGCAGGTAGGGTTCCTCGATGAAACCGTGTCCCAGTGTCCGGATCGGAAGGATGCGAAGATCGCTCATGGACGGCTTTCCGTGCAACCGCGTGACCACGTGCAGGACGCGAACCGGAGGGCCGAGAAACAGCCCTCTGGAGCGCCATTCCGGTCGCATCATAACATGTCGGCAGACACCTGTCTTGGTCTTGTGTTGTTTTGGAGCGGGCGCCGCCGGACGGCGGGGTTTGCTTCGGCCATCGGGGGTCACTAGACTTTTCCACTGCCGCCGGCGCGTGTTTTGCGGACATGTTTCCGGACCGCAGAATCCTTGAATCGCAACCCGCAAGAAGGCCGTCGGCCTTGGGATTCGCGTCACCAGGAGCATCGAAGTGACGGATCTGGCAACACTCATCATTCTGGCTGCGGGCTGCGCGGCATGGTGGGCAACCTGTCCATGTGACGTCTCGTCGCGTCGGAAAGCCGCTCTTGCGGCCATCCCGCCGGCGGGCATGCTGATTGTCCGGGCGGTTGGGGGTGCGGGTCTAGCCCTTGATCTGGCATCCGTGGGAATGGTGGTGCTGGTCGGCCTGCTCGCGGGGTACTGGTTGGTGGTGCGTCGAGAATGGCCAAAGGGGGCGATGGTTCTGGCCCTGGCCGCCGTGACGGCCGCCGGCACCTTCTGGCGCCAGGAGGTCATGGAGCAGGTTCGGGCCAATCCGTTGCAGCCCGATGTGCGGCATTTCCAGCAGCAGGCACAACGGACTTTCAATCCCTACGCCGCAGGTCTGAAATCGCCGTTGTGGTCGGCGATGCACGCTCCACTCCTGCGGCTCGCGGCCAACCCCGACCACGCCATGCGTTTCTGGAGCTGGGTCTTCGGGGTGGCCATGTTGCCTATCGTGGGGCTGGTCATCGGCCGCCTGTTCGATCCGGTGGTCGGGGTGGTGGTGGCCGGTTTGTTGGCTGCCGATTCATACCTGGCAAACCTTTGTTGCGAAGGGCTGCGCGAGGAGATGGGTCTGTGCCTATGGATGGCGGTGCTGTTACTGCTGTTCGAGGGGGATAGCCGCTCGTGGAAACGCGTGGTGCTTGCGGGAGCAGCGGGGGGGGTTCTGATCTGGTTGCGCAACGTGGAATTGGTTCCGCTGGCGGCTTTGCCGGCATGGGCGGCCATCTCACGACGATGGACGCTCCTGCAGGCTGCGGTAGCTCTGCTCCTGTCTTTGCTGATCGTGCTCCCGTTCTACGTCAACCAGTATCGAACTTACGGGAACGCGCTGGCGATGGAACAGCGGGAGGCACGCGGACTGGTTAACCTCGAGTTTCTAGGGCAGTCGGTGCCCGCCGATGTTGCGATGCCGACGGCCGAGCAGGTCGCAGCGGATCCCTTCGCAGGCGAACCGGTCTCACCTGCCAAGTACCTTTTCGGCATGCGGAGCCCACGTGATCTCGTCAGCCGGCAGTTGCGGGGTCTGTATCATGTGTTGGCGGGACGTTCGTTTGAATACGGTTACTCACGCTGGACGGCCCTGGCTTGCGGGGCGGGACTGGTGGCGACGGTTTTGTCCCGCCGTCATCGATTTGTCATCGTGATGGTCCTGTTCAGCCTGCTGGGGCTTCGGGCACACATGGTTTCCCTGGGGCACGTGGACCTGAGGTTGCTGCTGCCGGTGATGGTGATGTGGCTCACGGCCGGGACGTGGTTCGCGGCGTTGCTGGTCCGCCTCGGGGGACGGCGATGGCTGACCATGAAGGCTGAAGGATGAGTCAAGACCGTCTGTCGATGCAATCCCGCCTTAATCCTTCAGTTTTTCTCACCGTCCTTGCCCGGCCGAAAGGGTCAACCGCGAGGCCGCCGATTCGTCGGCCAGGACGGTGACGTGTTCGTGAAGCTGCAGGGCGCTGGCCGGACACATCTCATTGACGATGCCCTCGACGGCCGCCGCCAGAATCGCCGCCTTGTTCGGGCCGCTGGCCAGCAGCAAGATCCGGCGGGCCTCAAGAATAGTGGCGATCCCAAGTGAAACCGCCATCAGCGGCACGTGCTGGCGGCTCGGGAAGAAGCGGGCGTTGTCGTCGATCGTCTGGCGGGCCAGGGCCACCCGCCGGGTGCGGGAATCGAATGAGCTGCCGGGCTCATTGAACGCGATGTGGCCGTCGGTGCCGATGCCCAGAATTTGAAGATCAATCCCACCGCAGTCGGCAATCTGCTGCTCGTAGAAAAGACAGTGAGCATCCAGGTCCAACGCCAGACCCGAAGGGGCGTAGACCTTGTCGGGGCACATGTCTACGTGATCGAACAGATACTGGCGCATGAAGCGATGGCTGCTCTGGGGATGCTCGGGGCCCAGGCCGACGTATTCGATCGGGGTAAAGGCCCGCGCCCGGGCGAAACTGAGGCCCTCTTCGCGATGCATTCGGACCAGTTCACGGTAGAGACCGATCGGTGTTGAACCGATCGGCAGGCCGAGAACGGCATCGGGCTTGGCACGAAGCAATTCGGCGACGATCCGGGCTGCGCGGATACTGAGATCGTCGTGGGTCGGACAGATGACGACTTCCATGTCACAGGGTCCTCGCAACGCGGGGAAAAAGACGCCCGCCGTCGGTGGACGGCGGGCGGCACTGCTATACAGAGAACAGCATCCGCCGCAATGTCGATGGGAGCTGATTGAAAGAACCCTGCTATAAGGGGGATGGCTTGAATTCGGTTTTGAGAACCTCCCGTCCAGCGGGCTCGTTCCCTTTGGAGATTCAGAGGCCTCCTGGGTTCCGATTACGGTTCAATCAATGAATAACTCCCTGTCGAACATGACAGACACTATTCCCTACCCCTTAGATATAACATCGCGCGGGACATTTTCCAACCGTTGTTTGCCACATGGGCCGGCTGGACCGAGCCGGCCGATAAGTCCGCCCGCTCAGACCGCCGGCGACCTCGTCTGCGGCCGCAAGCGCCTGCCAGGAGGGAACTTGGGTGCCTGCCGCCCGAGTGGCAGTTCTGGGACGTTGGCGGACGTTCCGCTGTCAACGAGAGGATCGCAAAAGTCGGTCAACGGACGTCGAAATGCCTCGTTCACAGTGTTTCAAGCCTGCCTCAGCAGGCCCCGGCAAAAAGCCTGACGCCTCCTCTGTCGAGGGAGATCATCCGCAGGCGGCAAAGATCCGTTCAGAGGTGCGTGACAGTCTGGGCGGGCATGCCGACCGGTCCAGATTGGGCGATCAAGGCCTTTCAGCGGGTTTGCCCGCCAAAGGCGGCCTATCTGCCCTTCGGGAAAGACCGGTGAAACGCTCTGCTTTCGGCTTGCGTTCACGACAACCGGGTCAGCCGCGAGGAGTGCCGCCGCTTCTGTCACGGGCCCTCCGTTCAGGGCCGGCAACTCGTCACCTGGGCGCTGGGATGAGCCGTCGTACAATGGCCGAATAGGACTGGAAGATCCGGCCAAGCAAGGTTATCCGGGGGGCTTGATTCATGAGAAACGACTGTTGGGTTGCCGCTATGAGTGTATTGTGGCCGGCGCTGTGGTGTGCGGGCGCCTCGACCTCAACCTCCGCTCCCGTCGCCAAACTTGCCCCGGCGGCGCGAGCCATCATCGGTTGCCGGGGAACCTACGATGCGGCCCCTCGCCTGCCCAACGGACGAGTGGACCTGGACCGGTTGCTCTTGGAACTCGGCGACCTGCGGGCCAACACCTATCACTGGTTGATCTGGCACGCCGACACGGACTGGGAGGACTTGCAGGCATTCCTGCCCCGCGCGGGCGAGGCCGGGCTCAAGGTCTGGGTCACGCTGGTTCCGCCCTCGGAATCGCCGCCGCACACCAAGCGATTCTCTGAACCCTATCGGCTGGACTATGAACGCTGGGCGGTCGAGATCGCCCGTCTCAGTCGCAAGCATCCGCATCTGGTTGCCTGGAGCATCGACGATTTCACGCACAATCTTGGCGTGTTCACGCCCGCGCGGATCAAGGCGATCCGCGCATCCACTCGCGAGATTCATCCCCAACTGGCTTTCGTGCCCTGCAGCTACTACAGCGCCGTTACGCCCGCCTTTGCTCGCGACTATGCGGGGCTGGTTGACGGCCTGCTGTTTCCCTACCGGCATGAATCCGGCGGCGCCAATCTGACCGATCCCGGCCTGGTCGAAGCGGAGGTTGCCCGGCTGCGCGAGTTGATGGGCGTAAGCGTGCCGATCATCGTGGATGTCTACGCCACGGCGCACAGCCGGTTGGGAGATTCCACCCCGGAGTACGTCGAGCAGGTGATCACGGCCGCGACGGCCTGCGCTGACGGCGTTCTCATCTACTGCCATCAGGACCCGGTCAAGCAGGCGGCCAAGTATCAGGTCATTCGTCAGCAGTTCCGCGCCTCGCCGGCCGGCGACGTGCCCTCGATGAAAACCTCGCTCCTGGTCGGGGCAGCCTGTGTGGACATCACGCCTGCTGGTCCGGTGGCATTGCAGGGACAGTTCAACCTCCGAATCGCCCGGACGATTGAAACGCCGCTGACCGCCAACGCCGTGACCCTGGAAGCGCGCGCGGGTGAGAAGTCGCTAGACGCGGCGGTCATGGTCTCCTGCGACCTGATTTCCATCCCGGACGTCGTGCTGCATTCGGTACGCGAGGAAATACGGAAACGGCTTCCGGAACTCGGTGCAGACAAGATCATTCTGAACGGAACCCATACTCACACGGCACCCGTCATGGAAGCGGGCCGATACGAGCTTCCGAAGGAAGGCGTTATGCCGGTGGAAGCATATCGAGCCTTTCTTGTCGAGCGGCTTGCCGAGGTGATCGCAAAGGCATGGACCAGCCGCGGGCCGGGCAGCGTAACCTGGGGCCTCGGGCATGCCATGGTGGCTTACAACCGGCGCGCAGTCTACGTCGACGGTTCGGCGGTAATGTACGGCAGGACGGACGTACCGACGTTCCGCGGCCTCGAGGGCTACGAGGACCACGACGTTGGCACGCTGTTCTTCTGGAACAAGGACGGCAGACTCATCTGCATCGGCGTCAACGTATCCTGTCCTTCGCAAGTGGTCGAAAGTCGAGCCACGATCAACGCCGATTTCTGGCACCCGGTGCGCGAAGCGTTGCGCAGGCAATACGGTCCGGAGGTGTGTATCCTCGGATGGACGGGGGCCGCCGGCGACCAGTCGCCCAGACCGATTCACCGGAAGGCGGCCGAGGAGCGGATGATGCGGCTTCGCGGGCTGGAGCCGACGGAGGAACTGGCCCGGCGCATTACGCGGGCAGTTGATGAGGCTTACGAGGCGGTCAAGAACGATCGGCATGCCGATGGGCCGCTGATCCACCGGGTGGAAACGGTTCAGCTTCCCATGCGGCTGGTGACCGAAGCAGAATACGCCGAAGCAAAGGTTGCTTGCCGGCAGGTCGCCGACGAAATCGCCAAGGATCCGAAAGCCGCCGACCGTTTGCACCGGCGGATGAAATGGTACGAGGCAACCGTTCAGAGATTCGAATCGCAGAAGGATAATCCGAACCCCACGCACGAGACTGAATTGCACGTGCTGCGCATCGGCGATGCGGTGATCTGCACGAATCCATTCGAGTTGTTCACCGACTACGGCGTCCAGATCAAGGCCCGCAGCAAAGCGGTTCAGACCTTCGTGATCCAGTTGGCCGGCGGCGGAAGTTATCTTCCGACCGAGCGGGCCGTGCGCGGAGGCGGTTACAGTGCGGTGGTTCACAGCAACAAGGTCGGTCCTGAGGGCGGGCAGATGCTGGTCGACCGAACAGTCGAGGCGATTAGCGCACTGTTCGGCCCACATCCGTCCCAGTGAATACATGGAGACAACCCTGGATCCTGCTCGGGAGACGAGGCGGACCACACCCTTTGACTCTCGGAACGCGCGTGGAAACATTCGGGCATGGTCAAAGTCACCGAAGAAGGCGGAGACCTGCCGGTCCCGGCTGTGCATCAGCCTGCCGACCACCGAGATCAGGCAGGTTGCCGGTCAACCGGCTTGGAAGCCGTTTGCCGACAATCACTTAGTCGGCTCTTGCCGCGCCTCTGGCATGAACCGCATGCCGCCCAGTCCGGTCCTGACGGCATCGCGTGCAGGCAACGACGAAACGCGCCGGAGTGGGTGATACGGACTCCCGCAGGGCTTGACGCAGGCAAGAAACGGGTGCCAGCAAAGCCCAGCATGCGGTATACTCCCTATTGACTCGGTATTCGTTTCCCAGTACAAGGACAATATCCGGACAGGCCGTTGGAGGGTAGGAAACAGGACGTTTTGCACATCTCCGGGCATTCTGCGATTCCAACCGGTCAGGTCGACGGTTCCGGAACGGTCTCAGGCGCAACGCCGCCATCGGCGGGAAAAGGAGAAAAGCCGTGAGAGAACAGAAGCAGCATATCCAACTGCTATGTGTATCTGTTGCCGTAATCATGTCCTGTTTTGTTGCCGTGTCCGCAATTGGCGAAGTGACCTTCGACGGGGTCATCGGTTTTGGCGCCGGCGAGGAATGGGCCAACGCGGAATCGACGGCGGTGCAGGACAACTACACCGGCTATGGCGATCAGGTCTGGAATGATCCAGCGGTCGTCGGCTCAGAGTTGGATGAGTTATACGTCCGGACGGACGGCACGTACCTTTACGTCGGCGTCACCGGCAATCTGCAATTCGACGGCAACGCTATCGTGTTGTTGCTGGACACTGATTTGACCCCCGGGGTCGGGCAGAACGTCCTCGCCACGGAGATCGCGCCGATCATCAGCGAAATGCCATGTTCCTCGGTCGGGCCTCCTTTCGCGGTCCCCAATTTGGGGCAGGCGCTGGCCACCAACAACAATGGCACGCCGGATGACCCCAGCGACGACCTGACCATTCGAGATCCCGCCTCCACCGGAACGTTGCTGGACAGCGGCTTCGAACCGGACCACGCGATCGCGGTCGACACTTTCGGCGGAACGGTCCACGTGACCCAATATGACCTGTATTCCGCGTCGCTTGGAACCTGGGATGATCCCGGAACGAACAACGGCGTAACTCCCTGCTTCGACCGCATTGAGTCTCTGCCCTACTATGCCGCGCGGATCTATCGAGGCCAAGTCGCGGTGGACAGCAACGACGGCACGCTGAGCGGCGGCACCAACCCCAACGGCTCGCAGTACGCTTTCAACAACCAGGGGACACAGGGTGTCACCGCGACAGCGGTGGCCGCTGCCGGGTCGGGCCTGCCGGGCGATCCTCGCACTCAGACCCAAGGCCTGGAGGCCAAAATTCATCTGGCCGACCTCGGCTATACACCACCACTGACCAGCGACTTGACGATCAGGATAAGCGTACTTCTCATCGGCGGCGGGGGGTTGGTCAGCAACCAATCTCTGCCGGGCACGGCGCGTGGCACCAATCAGACCAACCTCGGCTATCGACCCGACTACACTGCCGTTGCCGGCAATCAGTATGCAACCGTGACGAGATCGGTCCAGGCCTTCAGCCCGAACATCGACGGGATGAACACGGTCAGTGAATTCGGTCTGGCCAACCTGGTCGCAAGCCAGGACACGGTGACGAGCTTCGCCGATCGAACGGCAGTCTGCACCTATTTGACCAACGGGTCCGAACTCGACGAGCTTTATCTGCGAACCGACGGCAATTACCTGTACATCGGGCTGACCGGCAACCTCGAGGAGAACGGCAATTCCCAGATTATCCTTCTGGACGTGACGGACGGCGGCCAGAACGTTCTGGCCACCGAGATCGCGCCGGATGGGCCTGTCGAGAATTGCCCCGGTAATGGACCACCCGGTGCCGTTCAAGGACTTGGTCAGCCCCTCATTCGGAACGTCGGCAACGAGACCATTCGTGATCCGGGTTCAACGGGTACCACGCTCGAAGCGGGTTTTTCGCCTGACTACGCAATCGCGATTGACACAGACGGCGGCTGGCTGCACGTGACACAGTATGATCTGTCGGCCGCCGTGCTCGGGCAGTGGAACGATCCAACCACGCCGGAAGGCGGGTTGGGCGATTGTACCGAGGCGCCCATCGAACAACTCGACTACTTTGCGACACGCGTTTTCCGAGGCGAAGTCCAGATCAACAGCAGCAGCGGCATGCTGTCCGGCGGCACGAACCCGAACGGTTCGGAGTACGCCTACAACAATACCGGCACCGCCGGTGTGACGGGCGAGAGCGCAAACGCCCCGCCCGCGCCGGGTTCCGGTTTGCCGGGCGACCCAAGAAGCCAAACGCGCGGGTTGGAGGCGAAGATTTCGCTGGCGGATCTGGGGCTGACGCCGCCGATCAGCGGCGATTTGGCCCTCAAGGTGGCGGTGCTTCTGACCGCCCCCGACGGGTACGTCAGCAACCAGACGTTGCCAGGGATTCAGAACGGCAATGACCATGCCACGAATCTCGGGCCGCGGCCCGATTTCACGACGGTGACGGGAACGCAGTTCGCCCAGGCGATCCTGACGCCGGCTGCTTTCTTCCCCACATTGGACGGCCGCGACATTGTGGCCGAGTTTGGCACGAGCAACGCTGTCGCCAGCCAGGACACGGTGACCAGCTTCGGTGACCGCGTTCAGGCCCAATGCCAGCCCGTTCTTGCCCCCGGATCAGAGATCAACCAGATCTTCGTTCAGGACGGGCTCGACAACCTTTCCATCGACGTCGCTGTCACAGGCAACTTGGAGGCCAACGGCAACCAGTTGGTCGTGTTCCTTGACACCGTGGCGGGCGGTGAGTTCACCTTGGATGCCAACGCCGGACGAATCGGCGGAATGGCCGGTGATACGGTTCCCCTCGAAGCCGATTTCGCCCTGGTGGTCAATATCTGGAGTTCCGTCGCTTACGTTGATCTGATCAACCTTCAGACGAACCAGAGCATTTACATCGGGTCCAACCCGGTGAACTCGGGCGAGGGCGTGCTCGACAACGGCGGGGTGGTACCAGATTGGCGGGTCGCGATCAACAACATGAACGTGGTCGGCGTCAACAATCGGTCGGCCGATGACCCGATCTATAACCCCTTGGGTATCCAGCCCAATAACGCCAAGACGGCCACCACCGGATTCGAAATCTCGATCCCGGCGTATGCGGTGGGTTCTCCCACTGAGGGTGATCCAATCTGCCTGTTTGCGATGATAACCAACAGTTACGCCGGGTGGCTTTCAAATCAGTTCCTCCCGGCAGGATTAGGCGGCGGCCGACCCAACTATAACGACGGAATTGATGATCTGGCGGCCGCGGGCTATTCGTGCCTCACCACTTACATCGGTCCTCCTCCGCCAGGCTGTCCCGATCCGAGATACGACGCGGACGGGGACAATGACGTCGACCAGGCGGATTTCGCCGCGTTCCAGGCCTGTTATACCGGCAGCGGTGGCGGGGTTGGAGCCGGTTGCGCATGCTTTGACTGGAACCCCGCGACGGGGGAGGGAGACTTCGATATTGATGCGGAGGATTACGGCCTGTTTGAATTCTGTGCTTCCGGTCCGGGAGTTCCAGCGGACAAGACTTGCGACGACCCGGTGGAACCCTGATCGGCTTGTATGCGGGACTTTGGGGAGTAATCAGTAGTACTAGGTGTGTGCGGTATGAGGGTCAGTATTTGAGCCAGCTCTATAAGAGGAGGAGCGAAAACATGAGGAATGTGACTGTTGTCTTTGTGGCTGCGGTCGCCATGGCCGTGGCTCCGTTGTTCGGCGACTATTACATCGCCGGCGATTTCAATGGTTGGAACCCGGCCGGCACCGCCATGACCGACCTGGGCAGTGGCATCTGGCAGGCAAACCTGACCGGCGTCGGCGGTCGGCATGAGTTCAAGGTCACGACGGGGAGTTGGGACCAAAACTGGCCCGGCAGCGGGAACAGTTGGTTCTTTGGCGATGGTGACGGCAAGGTCACCATCACATTCAACGCCAACGACATCCAGGACGGCTGGAGAGGCAACTGGGGCCGCATGGGCCTGAGCACCGATCCAGGGACCTGGACGGCGGTCGGCGACTGGCAGGGCTGGAATAATGCCAACCCGGCGACCGCGATGGTGGCACAGGGCGGCGGGATCTACAAGTATCAGCAGACGCTGGCCCCTGGTTGGTACCAGTGGAAGGCCGTGGTTACGGGTTCTTGGGACGCCATTGGCGACGACTTTCGCGGCGTCAATGCGAACACGACCTGGTTTGAAGTGACCGCAGCGAACCCGACCGCCGTATTCCAGGTTGATGCTCTGACCGGCATCATCCGCGTGGATGTGGTACCCGAGCCGGCAGCGGTGATTCTGGTGCTGGTCGGCGGCCTGTTGTGCCTGCGGCGACGCCGCTCGTAAGAACCTATCCGGACGGGCTTTCGGCCGGTCGGGGGTTTGGGGACGGGCTCCAAGCCGCCTTGCCCCGAGGGCCGGCATTCTGGAAAGAGGCGGCCGCGGCGGCGCGTGAGGATTACCACGCAAACTACATGGGCGAGGTGTTGACCCAGCAATGAGTCCACGTCCTGGCCGGGATGGGCGCGGGGGTAATTGACGGCTGCTGTCGCCCGGGGCTGGGTACATGCGCCGCCCGGCCACGGCGGCTCCACCCTGCCGTCTGTCGCGGAGCACCGGGTCATGGCAAGACGATGGACGACGAGATCGATGGCCTGTTCGGCATGCTTGGCCCTTGTGTCGGCGGCTGTCGGCCAAGGCGTGCCGGTTACTCTCCAGTGGTTCGAAACATCCTGGCAAACCATAGAAGACCGCACGGCTGATGCCTTCATCGCCGGCTACGGCCAGGTCTGGACGCCTCCACCCAGCAAGGCGGAAGGTGGAACCTCGAACGTCGGCTACGCGGTCTTCGACCGTTTTGACCTCGGCTCCCCGTCCGGCCCGACACGTTACGGCACGCGAGCGGGCTTCGAGGCGGTCGTGGCCGAGCAAAACAAGGCGGCCATCGGCACCTTCATTGACCTGATCCTGAACCACAACGGCTTCTCGTCCAAGGACACGCCGGGGTTCGAGGCCACTGGAGACTACCCCGGATTCGTGGTCAGCGGCGGGCCCGAAGGCCACGGCGATTTCCATGCGCCCGGAGCCAGTTGCAACTCCAGCCCGACCACTTGTTGGATCTCGAACCTGGCCGACATCGGCCAGGAATTCAATATCGCGTACATTCGGCATCCGGTCACATCCGGGGACCCGCAGAACATCCCGGCCGGAACGGCGTATGATCGGCCAAGCCCGAACAACCGGCAGTTCTATTCGGACAACGATCTGCCGGCCAACAGCATCGGCATCCATCCGTTCAACACGAGCAATCCCATGGCCGGCGATCCCGTGGCAGAGAACGCCACCGGACTTCTGCTGCGCTACTGCCGATGGCTGATCGAGGTCGTCGGAGTCGATGGCTTTCGGATCGACGCCTGTAAACATACCCCCGACTGGTTTTGGCGGGATTTTTATGACCGTCACGTCTGGCTGCGGGGCAAGCCGGATCTCAGCGGCGCGCCGACCACGCCGCTAAGCTTCGGGGAGTCGATCCTGGGCAATCCCGAGATTGCCGCTTTCGTGTGCAAAGGCACCACCGGCAACTGCAACACCTCCGGCGGGGTCACCGGCAATCGCGACGCCCTGGACTTCCCGCTCTATTACGCCATCCACGACATGCTCAGCCAGAACGGCTTCGGCAACTGGTCCAGCGTGGTGAACGCCAGCTTCGATGGGTACTTCGACGGCAACGCCAATAACGGCGACTTCGGTGTCACCTTCGTCGAGAACCACGACGCCGGGCAGCCGCTGCCCTCACCGGGGCTGCTCGCCTATGCCTATCTCCTGACCCGAGCGGGCTTGCCGATTGTCTACTACCAGGCCGGTGAGTTCGGCAGCGTCAGCTTTCCGCGGCCCAGCCGGTCCGATCCGCTGGGGAACGACGACAGCTATCTCACCACCCTCGTGGATGTCCACAACGAGTACGCCCGCGGCAGCTACCTCGAACGATGGATCGACGGAGACGTACTGATCTACGAACGTGACAATGCCTGCCTGGTGGGCCTCAACGATCGCCATGACAACGGGTACGATCAAAGAACGGTGCAGACGAGCTTCACGGCCGGCACCCGCCTCAAGGAGCTTACCGGCAATGCGACCGACGTAGCCGTCGATCCCACCAACGCCATCTGGGACGTTATCACGGTCGACGCCGGCGGCCAGGCCACGATCCGCGTGCCGAGAAACAGGAACGTGAACGGAGATTGGCATGGACGCGGTTACGTAGTGTACGGTCCGGTGAATCCAGACGGTGACCTCTTCGTGACACCGGTGGCCGAGACGATCCCGGCGGACTCGCCGTCCAAACCCAACGGTACGCGGCGACTCACCCCTATTGACGTGATCACCGCCGACCAGTTCGAGGTCCGTCTCGAGACCGTTGACGCCGATCCGCTCGACCCGGCCGAGGATGATCTGGCCCTGCTGCGGATGGACATGGGAATGGACATCAACGGCAATGGCTATATCGACAGTCTGGACCCCGGTTTTGTGGGTTATGGCTACGAGCATTTCCTGACCGAGTCGGTCTCGCTCGAATCGGGCGGCGTGGACATCGGCGGCGTGCAGAAGGGCCTCTACCGTCAGATCATCGATGCAACATCGCTTTCCGAGGGGCGGCATTATCTCGGCGTCATCGCCTTCCGTTCCCGACCCGCCGGGTCGCCGCCGATTTTCGAGACGTGGCGCAAGGTCATTCTGATCGATCGGCTGGCTCCGACAATGACGTTGGCCGATCCGCCGCCGGGTACGCCGATCACCTCGAGCATGTATCAGATTGCGGTGCGTTCGCCCGACCGCACCGCCACGCGGGTACATCTGTTCCTGGACCAGCAGCCGGGGACCGACGTCGTCGCTCTGGCCGAAGCCGGGCAGGGGCTGGCCACGCAAACAGACAGGGACACGTTCGCCCGCACGTTCACCGGGATGAACGAGGGGCACCATCGACTTGACGTCGTGGCCTATGAACCGACCAGAGCTGAGCCCGGCGTCACGACGATCACCGGCATCCTCGTGCAGATCAACGGCTTCGACGGTCTGGGCGACATGAACAACGACAACCGAACCAACAACCGTGACATTTTCTCTTTCGTTCAAATGGCCGGAGCCGGCAATCAGTTCAGTCCCGCCGGCGACATGAACGGCAACGGACTGGTCGATCAGGACGACGTGCCCCTATTTGCCGATCGGATGTACGGGGCCGGCTTGCCGCAGGGACCGGGACATGAGGCAACGGCGTCCGGCGGAAGTCAGATCAGCACCGGTCAGTCCTTCTTCTGGCTTCAGGAGGAAGCCGCGTTCAGCCGCTTGGGCAGCGTCACCAACCCCGATGTGCAGTTGGTGGCCGGCAGATCGGTGCCGCTGTATCTCTGGTTCAACAAGGCCACGGCCCCCCTGGGTTTCGACGGCATCAGCTTCGATGTGCGACTGAGGAGCGACGACGGAGGGTCAGCCCAGGCGTCGATATCGATCGATGAACCACCCGGCCGCTGGTACGGGGCCACTGCCGGCACAACCCGAACCGACACGGGCGGCCAGGGCATCGATGATGCCAATGCCTTCGATCTGTCCAACACCGACACCCTGCCGGACAACCCGAGCCGGTTCGCCACGCTGAGCTTGACCGGAGTGACACCAGGGACGGTCAAGGTGTTTCTCTGCGTGGGCGGTCTGGGAATAGCCGACAGCGGCGACGGTGCCGTCGTGTGGCTCGGATTCAATAACGGGCAGACCACGCCGGAGAACACGAACATCGGCGGCAACGTATTTGGCTTGTGCTCGTCGGTTCCCGAGGCGACCATCCACGTGTCGGCCCCTGTGCCGGGCGATTTCGACTTCGACACCGACGTGGACCAGGAGGATTTCGGCCATTTGCAGGAGTGCCTCAACGGCTCGACCGTGCCGCAGACCGAGCCTCGCTGCAATGACGCCTCGCTGGACGGCGATGAGTTCGTCGATGAGGCGGACATGAGGGTCTTTTTGAGCTGTCTGTCGGGTGCCGGCGTGCCCGGCAATCCGGATTGCGCGGGCTGAACACCGGGGGCCGGTTTGAGATTCGGACGCAGTTTGTATCTCATGTTGGCGAGCGAAACCTGCCGGCAATCGCGATTCTGCGAACAGGGAGCACGTTTCCCAGGGCGAGAGCCTCCACGTCGCCTGCGGGGGACGTCCGGAACGGCCGATGGGCGTCGCGGCTTGTTTTGCGCCGCGGTCCTTCGTGGTATGATCCCTCGCCGAGTTTCTGTTATGGAGACCACAGGCATGACCGACCGGGAACTGTTTGACGCAGTGGCGGCGGCGGCTTTGCTGCGAGGCGATTTCACCCTTCGCTCGGGCCGCAAGAGCAAGTATTACCTTGACAAGTATCTGTTCGAGGCCGAACCGAAGATCCTTCGCGAGCTGGGCGAGCGATTCGCCGGACATATCAGTCCTCAGACAACACGGATCGCGGGCGCAGAACTCGGCGGCGTGGCTCTGGCCGCCTCCACCTCGATGGCCTCAGGCTTGCCGTTCGTGATCATCCGCAACGCCAAGAAGGACTATGGCACGAAGAAGATGTACGAAGGCAAGATCGAGAAAGGCGACCTCATTCTCCTGGTCGAGGATGTCGCCACCACCGGCGGCCAGGTGCTCGAGGCAGCCAAGACCATCACCGAGGCCGGGGCGACCGTCGAGAAGATCGTGGCGGTGATCGACCGCCAGGAAGGTGCCCGTGAGAACATCGAAGGCGCCGGTTTCGTCTTCGAGGCTCTGATGACCAAGACGGATTTAGGGATTGATGAGTAGACAAGAAGCTGCTCGCTCTCGGCCGTCGGCCATGAGTCAGGATGGTACCCACGGTATGTGTCCCTGACCGCGAAAGCCAAGAGAGTTTGCAGGTTGCCCCGTCGGCGGCAGCAGGCGGACGTAATCATGGCTCGGCGAATCCTATGCCGAGCGGTCGCGATGCCGAGGTTTTTCGGTCCGGTTTCCGTTTCAGGAGGGCTTCCGGGCTCATCAGGCCGAACAGCGGCATTGCGGTCATATCCCAGAACGCCTCCCGGCGGGCCTGCTCCGGGGGATCGCTCCTGAGCTTCGGCTGTTCCAGCGTTTGCCTGTAGCCGCGATAACAGATTTCCGCTTCCCATCCCATTTCGTAAAAGCGCAACGCCGCCGCTTGGGAAGCCTCTCGACGATCCTCTCGCAGGCCTTCATGAGACTGCATCGCAGAGCCGCATCCGTCTCCCACATCATCAGCATCGCGGTCAGGACCAGATACTCCACCGACCACCGTCCGGCCTTCGGGCGCCATTGCTTTCGGCCCGTCTCCCGTCCTTCCAGCGACGAAGAAGGGGAGGCGGAAGATGGAGTCTGACGGCCCACAGCAAAGCTTGCCGATGTGAAGACCGAACAACCCTTTGCTCGTGCGTGCGCGAGTACATGCCGCGCCTTCTTGTTGACGTTCTTGTCGCGCGAGAAGAAAACCATCGGCAAGGAGGCCGCTCTCTCTACTCCTTGTCTTCATCTACATCACGAGGCACGGCGGCCAACAGCCTTATGGAGCAAGCTGATTGCCGACCGGTGAAAGCTGACGGCTCCCTCATTTCGCCGCCAGGCACACCTTTTCCGGCACGACATCCACCGGGTAGTACCGGTGGACGAGCCGGTCCCTGTACACCTCGACGATCCGCAAACCGGAGGGGTCTTTTCGGAGCGGTTTACCGATCGGGCCGGTTGAGACGATCTCCATCCGGCCGTGTCGGGTGATGCTGTCGCCGTGGCGATGGCCGCAGAAGACGGCCGAGACGCCGGCCTGCGTCAACCAATCGAGATACCGGCCTCGACGCGATAGGGGAATGTTCTCATAGGCGTCCGGTTCGTCGGCCGTCTTGTTGAACCACGGATGGTGCTGGAAGACGATGCGGTGGACCGGCCGTGGCTGTTGCGGGTCGGTCAGCTCGTGCCGGAGCCACGTTTCCTGCCGCTCCATTTCCTCCGGCGCCTTGGACGGGTCGTGGATCAGTGTGGTGTTGATGACCACGAAGCGGCATCCGCCGTGGTTGAAGGCGTACCAGTCTGAGCCGAACCGTTGCCGGTAGCGTTCAAGGCCGGCGGGAGTGGGCGTGTTCTCGACGTCGTGATTGCCCGAGACGAGATGCAGGGGAATGCCGGGGTCCAGTCGGCCGGCAACACGCAGGAACTCGGCGGCTTGGCCTTCGTCGCCCGGCCTGTTGATCAGATCGCCGCAGATGACCACGAACGCCGGCCGTAAGCGGTTGGCATGATCGAGAGCCTGGCTGAAGAGAGCCGTCTCCTTCTCGACGTCCTTGTCGCCGGAGAACATCCCGAACTGCGGGTCGGCCATTTGGATGAAAAAGAACGGGCCCTGCCAGCGAGCCTGCGGATCTGTCACGCAGCCGATGAGGGGGGAGAGAAACAGAATAAGGATGGCTGCCCACTTCGAACGTGTAGTGCATTCTGTCATTGCGAATTCCCTGTTGATCGAGATTGTCCCATTTCTCGCGGAGCGAGGAATGGGTGATCATGACTACTCCACAAGACAACCGAAGGCAATCGAAAGGGTAGAGAGTGTCGCCCACGTTGTGAAGGCAATTGCCCCGACAATCGTCCCGCCACCCGGTCGTCTCAGGCAGTCAGCAATCCACAGGACACCCCAGGAGATCAGACACACGACGAACAGGCGATGTGGGGGCCAGATAAGCCCGTGTGGACGCCGGCTTGTCTCCCATATGGCAATCTCAACCAGAGCATAGTACCCGCCGAGTAGCAATAACCCCGCGACCATGACCAAGCGGGGCATCGGGGCGCGGACGGCATTTCGCAATCCTTTGACTGTCGGATAGAAGCGCAGGTCTCGTTTTGATGAAGCCCCGTGGATTCGTTGAACGCCCAGGTCAACTGTCACGATAACCGCCACGCCGACGCCAAACCGCAAGGCCCAAAAGAGAGCGTTCCGCGCCGCGTAGGTCAGCCACGTACCAGACACGTATACCGGGTGTGGTTGAGTGATTGCACTGTCAAGGATGAACAGGAGAAAGGTGGAACCAAAGTAACCAGCGACAACGATCCCCGCACGCAGGATCATCGGCCTCATCTTGGATTCAGTCATGTTCATGCGCCAAGCGGCAGGTGGCATGGGTTTTGCCCGACGTCATGCCGGTCGCGAGATCCTGGGTCTCGGCCGGCATGCTTACTCTTCACCAATCCCGAACGCCTGAGCATCGTCACGTCGGTCCTTCAAAGCTCGATCGAGGATCCGACGCATCTGGTGTTCAACCTCGTCAACGTTCCGTTTGTCTGCGGGCAGTGTCATCCAGCAAAAGTGGATCGCTTGGCGGATTTGCTGGTCAATCTGCCCAGGGCCAAACATGCTTCGAAACTTGTCAGCAGCGTCGGGGTCATCCTGCGAGAAGGCTGCCATCATGGTCAACTTCCTTCGTGGGTGTGCGGATGACTGTGCAATCCCGCAGATCGGGCTCTGCCCGCTGCCGACGATAACAGTGCCCGGGATAAGGGGATAATGAGCTTTGTCGGGGCGCAGGTCAAGTGGTACTAAACCGTCGGCGCGTCTGAAGCCGATGCTTATGGTATCCTGCGAGCGGGCGTATGGGCCCCGGCCGGTCCGGGGAGGGGCACCTACCCCCGGCAATGGCTTTTTCTGGGCGTTTGCGTTAAGATTCCCGCTGACTTCGAACCGCCGGCCTTTCGCCGGCCGGGCTTCGCGGCCGATGCCTTCGAGGACCTGCGATATGACAAAACGCCTTCTCACGGTGTCTGCGCTTCTGGCAGCAGGATGCCAGATGACACCGATCCCGGTCTCCGTTGAGAAATTCAATGAGCAGGCCAAACAGGACGTTCCCGTTCTCGAGCCTGTCTTGAAGGAGGGCGACATCATCTTCCGCCTCAGTCGCACCACGCTGGCCGGCGGTCTTGTTGACTTCAGCAAGGTGGTCGCGGAGGCGACTGAGAGCGACCTCTCCCACGCCGCGCTCGTCTATCGCGTTGCTCCCGATGGCATCATCCTGGTCGACGTCTCGCCCGTGGGGATCTCGCGGCGATACCTGGTCGACTGGTACCAAGATGGCACGTGGAATACGGTCGTGCGGCGGCTCCGGCCCGAGTATCAGTATCTCGTCCCGCTCGTGCTGGCCGAGGTTGACAGGCTCATCGCCGAGGATGTCCTCTACGATCAGAAGTTCATTCCCGACGACGACCGTTTCTACTGCACCGAGTTTATCGACCACTGTTTCCGGGTTGCCGGACGGCCCTTGGCTCCGCGGATACGCATCAAGGATTTTCCAAATAACGGTCTCGTGATGTACATCGGCTGCGCGATCGGTGGCATCGACATGAACAACGAGGTCGTGGTGGCCGGCAATCAACGAATTGGCCTCTTTTCCTCGTCCATGTTGGAGACCGTGATCGACCTGCGTACCTCGCCGCCGACCGCGAGCCCTCGCCCTGATCCGGTGCTGACTTCCTATCGTCCGGTGCCTTGGCCTTGAGCCCGCAAGGCCGGTCGGAACGATTTGCATTTGCCTGCGGCAGCCGATCTCCGGGGCGGCTCGATCCATAGCCGCAACAACGATCAAAACCCGCGTGTGACGGACTTCGTCTACCTGTAATGGCCTCTTGGCTGGAGCTAATAGCTGATCGCTGACGGCTGATCGCCGGGGGCTTCCTCACGGCCTCTTCGCCCCAACGAAGCACTGATCCCAATACTGCTCGTAGAGTCGGTCGCCCTTTTGGAGGCTGCTGATCTGCACGGCCGGCGGCGACGAATGAACGAAATGCGTCGAGCTGATCGCAATCCCCGTGTGGAAAATCTTGCCGTAATTGTCGAGGAAGTAGAGCCGGTCACCCGGCCGGATGGTATCGCGATACCAGCGCGTGGCCACCAGCTTGCCACTGAGGAACTGCTGCGTGGCGTCGCGGGCGATCGGCAGGCCGCTGCGATCAAAGAGATTGTTGACCATACCGCTGCAATCCAGCCCCAGAGGCGACCGCGCCCCAAACACATACGGAACATACAGCATTTCCAGCGCGGGCATGATCCGCGGTCGGGTCGTCGCGAAATCATCGATCACGCGGACCGAGCCGGATGGAACGACAGCAGCTTCACCCAAGGGGGTCCGGATGGAGATGTCCCAGGGCGTTTGTACGACCAGCGGCAGGCGCGCCCCGGCCGGGACTTGCGTTCCGCTGATCTCGATGGTCTTCAGCACCGCCGCTTGCTTCGAGTTGAGCAAAGACTCGAACTGCGACGGCTCGATGATCCGAACCGCCTCCTGTCGGACCCAACCCCAATAGCCGTCGCTCGCGTGAACAAGGTACCAGCCGTCGCGGTGGTCGAGCAGCCAGAGAAGTTCACCGTATAGCAGTTGGGTCTGAACATTACCGAGATCCGACGGCCTGCTGTAGGTCCGCGCCGTCGAGACGGTCACGGCGGCAAACCTGTGCCCGTCGAGCCGCCCGTTCTCCGGCAGGCAACGCATCTCGTTGCGGACCCGTTCAATGCCGGCTCTCTTGAGTGCTCTTTCCAGTGTGCCGGCCAGAGCCGGCGCCGTCGTGGCTCCGCGCAGTACGACATCGCCTTCCTCGATGCTGACCTGCGGATTGAAATAGACCGTGGTTGCATCCGTCAGACTCGTCCGGCGAAACATGTCACAGAACCACGCGGCCTGCTCAAGGGGTAAATCTCCTGACGGCCGGATGGTTTGGACGATGGTCATGATCCTGTCGGCTTCGGGACGCATCGGCCGCACCGCGCCCAGATCGACGGCCGACGGAGCGCTCTGCGGCCAGCGGGTCGAACGCGAAGCGGCCAGCGACTCGCGCCGCCCGGCCGCGAAAGTCGCGATGGCCCGGTAAAGACGCTCGGCCATGAGGCGATGGGGCGGCGGGGCGAAGCACCGGGTCGCGGGTTGCGTCGCCGCCATCCGAATTCTGATCGCAGGCGCGTTGAGACCGGCAACGATGTCCGCGGGGCCGGCATGCCCCCCGAGCGAGTTTGCGACAGTCTCCGCAAATTGCTGTGACGGGGGTTCCGATGAAGCGGCTCGAACAATCAGCTTGGCACCGGCTTGTGCCCCGTTCTTAGCGGGAGGCTCAAGGATGACGCACAGGTCGCACTTGGCGGCGGAGGCGGTGCGGGCGAGGTCGGCGCGGTCGAGGGTGTCCGGGGAGGGGAGCAGGTCGGCATCGGTGCGGTACATCGCCGGGATGCCGCTACCCCCCCGTACGAGGTGATAGAAGTAGCCGGCGGTGAGCAGGTTGAGGCGGTCCGTATCGTCTGGGCAACCGGCCCGCCGGGCCATCGGTGCAATGAGAACCACGAGCCTGTCGATTTCGCCCTGTTGCGGCTGCCAGTCGGGTTCGAATTCGCGGATGGCCTGGTCGATCACCGCGTCAAGCCGAGAATCGGCCCGCCCCGCACAGCCCAGGCTGACCGTGCATGACAACACGGCCAATGCCGATCCAAACCATCTCGTTCTCTTCGTATCGTTCACAAGAACCTCGCTTGTTTTCCGAGACCGCACATGTGGGGGCCTTTGCCCCGGACCAATTGTCGTGATCGGGACTTTGTTGTCCAGGACGGATTCGGTTGACACATGCCCACGCAGAGCCGTGGGCATGCCACCCGGTCTGAGAAACCTCGGTCATCCGTTGACGGGATGGCTGTCGTCAGTTTTTCTGCGGGGGCCAGAAGACGTAGTCGTCCGAATTGCCGTCTTTGTTCATGTTGCCGCTGGGGCTGTGGATTCCGCCGTCGTCGATGCCGTTTTCGCCGGCAGTGTAGATGGTGAAGCCGTCGCCGTCGAGGCGGTATCGAAGATCCTGGTCGGTGAATGGGTCGGCGCGGACGGATTCGCGGTGCTCGGGGGGCAGTTCGTCGAGACTGGCGGGCCAGCGGCCGTTGCGGGCCTTGAACAGGTGGGCGGCGTAGGACAGTTGGGTTGCCCGGCGTGAGGCCTCCGCCCGGGTTTGCATGTGTCGGACGCGGTCCAGAGAAGGCATGATGATTCTGGTGATGGGATTGGACTTCGCTCGCTGCTGTTCCCGTTTGGCGAAGTCCGATTCGCGGAACGCCGGGTATCCCCTGGCCATCAGCTCGTCGAATTCGCGGTAGTGTGAGTTCAACAGATCGACAGCTTCGTTGACCGTCTTGGCCGGGAGCAGCGCGGCGAAGATCATTTCGGTCGTGCTCAGGTTGCCGCCGATCTGTTTGATCTTCTCGGGGTCGGACGCGATCGCCGAACCGTCGCCGGTTGGCGCGAAAACATACTGGATCGCGTCCAGGCTGGCGGCACACTCGAAGCGGACGTAGCTTGCGGGGTGGGGGTCGGGCACATCGTACATCTGGAGGGTTTCGAGGGCGGCCTCGAGATCATCGGCGGTTTGGAATACGCCGTACTCCAGGGCCGACCTGGCGTGTTCCTGGACCAGGGCCCGCTCGGCGACGCTGACCAGCTTTTCGATGGTCGAGGCGCCCTGCTCGAGGTGCTGAGCATTGCCCAGCACCGTGGTCCAAGCGTCCTTCATCTTCTCAGCGTCGATCTGCCCGTTCTCCAGGCGCCAGGCGTTGGCCAGCGTTGTCTTGGCCAGGTATCGCGACGCGGCCAGATGCGGCAGCAGATTTTCGAAGAGCAAACCGGGGCCGTCCGGCGCTTCATAGTACTCACCGTTCTCGGTCATACGGAGGGGGGGTACCCCGTATGGTCTGGGGTCCGCCGTCGCCTCGCGGAACTTGACGAGCAACTCGTCGGCGGACTGAAAGGCCGCATCCCAATCAGGATGAGCGGCCGGGTCCCATGGTTCCGCGGTTTTCCAGCCGCCCTGCTCGAGAACGCCGATCACCCTCCATTCAGGCCCTTCACGATTGCCGAGGAGAATGTCCGCATAAGACTCCCACGCGTTTTCGCCGGCGGCGGGCACGGAATTGGCGGTATACCAGCTCATGTAGTTGACCGGATTCTGGAAGTCCGGCAGCGGCGGGAATTCATCCGGAACGTCGGTCGTCGAAACCTCCGTGAAATCGGCAGGACTCGACAAGTCGGACCCCACCTCGGCGGCCGTATCCGCTTCGGTGAATGCCTCCCAGGCGGGAGCTCCAGACGGGGTCTGCCCGAACAGATCGGACGCAGCCTCATCTGATGAGCCCGCCGATGCGAGCGCCTTCTCGGGTTGCCGCGCCGAACGTTCATCGAGCGGCGCGCAGTACAGCATCAGGTAGCTGTTGTCTTTGAGTTGGACCACCGCCGGGTCACTGCCTCCTCGCAGACATATCACCGGATGAAGCCGCCAGCGCATGCCGTCGGGCGAGCCCATGCACCGGATCTGTCCGCGTTCGCAGACGTACATGCGATAGCCTTCGCGGTCGCCCAGCACGTCACCAGGTGTCACCGGCTCACGCATCGGTCTGGCAGCCTTGAAATGGCGGCCGTCGGGGGAGGTGAAAACCCAAACGGGCGGCGGACGCATGGAGGCCCGCGCTGCCGCCGGTTTGACTGGTGTTGCCAGCAAATGCAGTTCGCGCCCCACCCAGAACGCCAGCGGATTGACCACATCTGCTCCGTCGCATCGCACGCCGACTTCAGGGTCTGTCTGATAGGTGAAACCATCTCGCGTGACTGCCGATCCCAGCCGGGCAGCCCCGTCCTGTGAAGAAGCCAGACTGAAATAGAGCCGCACCATACCGCCGGGCATCAGTGCGAGGCTCGAGCCGGCGATCTTGCCGAAATCGCCGCCGCCTCCCTTGAACACCAGTGGGCGAGGTGCCGACCACGACCGCCCGTCATCGGCCGACCACACCGCCGCAAGGACGGCGGCGGCTTCGGGCTGCGGCTGCCAGCGAAACACCACGAGCAGATGGTCGTTGGGCAGCCGGACGATATCAGGCTTTTCAGCACTCTTGACCAGGATTTCACCTGTCTCCGTGAACGAGAAACCATCCCTTGAGAGGGCGAATCGGATGACCGAGTCGATGGCCGGCGCAGGTCGCGCCCCGGCAGGGACTTCACCCCGCTCGCGTGCCCGGGTGCCGGCCACGGCCGGCTTGTCCGTGGAGACTAAAACGATGACAAAGAAGATGCCGATGCGCAGCATGACCGCGCTCCCGATGGTCCGCGGGGTATTGCCAACAAACCGAACACTCAAACAGACGCGCGACTCGGGCGGTTGTTGGGGTCAGGGAGAGAAATGATGAGGGATGCGGTCGCCCCTCTTCAATCGCCCACGATCATGTCCAGGCGATCGATGAGGGGCTGAAGCTCACTGTGGTCCACATGGGCGATGACGGGCCCCATGGTCGTCTTCCTGATCGGGGTGATCCTGCAGACCATTAGCGAGCTATCGTGGTCGAGTCGGTTGTGCGGTGTCTTCGGGACGCTGATGTCAATTGGCTGAGGGGGGTAGCTTGTGAGGGGGCAGGCCAGGATGTGAGGACTGTCTTCGTTGAATGACTCGCGAGAGACTACCACCCATTTGCGGCGCTTGCTGCCCATAGGATGATCGTCCGAAACATTAGGCCACTCGAAGACATCTCCCCGGCAGATTCTGGCCATCTCACTCTTCCTTCATGAGCTCAAGGGCTGACTGTCCGGCCTGCTCTGCAATCTCATCGAATTCCGCCAGTTCGGCCTTGCTGCGAGCCCGACAGGACTGACGGACCAACTGGTCCCTATGCTCCCGTCGCCGCTCCCGAAGCCAGGCCTCGATGGCTTGGTGCATGACCTGCGAGAAATTTAGTCCGGAAGCAAAACGATTAACTTCCTGGGCCGTCTTCTCATCGATGCGAAACGATTTTGTAATCATTCTCGTCATACTTCTCGTCTTATATCGGATTATACGATACGTATCTTCATCTGTCCACAGTGATCTGCAAATCTTTATTAATAAGTCACTTACGTCATTTATCGCTGTGTCCGAACGACCTGTGCTGTCACCCAGCGCCTGCCCGGCGGCGGAATTCGGTCTCGTCGATGACCTCGACGCCCAGTTCGCGGGCCTTGTCGAGCTTGGAGCCGGCCTCGGCGCCGGCGACAACAAAATCGGTCTTCTTGCTGACCGATCCGGCGGGCTTGCCCCCCAGTTGGCGAATCAAATCCTCGATGTCCTTGCGGCCATAGTGCTCCAGCGTGCCAGTGACGACGATGGTTTTTCCGGCAAAGGGCTGGGAACCGGGTTTCGCCTTGCGCGGCTGGGTCATATTGACTCCCACGTCGCGCAGATGGGCGATGGTCCGCCGGCCTTGCTCATTGTGCAAGAAACCGTAGATGCTCTCGGCCAGCTCGGGCCCGATGCCTTCCACTTGTTGCAGGTCTTCCCGCGACGCGGCAATCAGCGCGTCCATCGAGCCGAAATGCTCGGCAAGATCGATGGCCGTGCTCACGCCGACGTGCTGAATGTTGAGTGCCGCCAGAAGCCGAGCAAGCGGATTGGCTTTGCTTTTCTCGATGGCGGCCAGCAGATTGTCGGCGCTCTTGGCCCCCATTCGTTCCAGAGCGATCAACTCTTCGCGGCAATCCTTGAGCCTGTACAGATCGGCAAACTCGCGAACCAGACCGCTGTCGACGAGTTGCCCCGCCAGCACGTCGCCCACGCCCTCGATGTCCATCTGGTCGCGGGCGCAGAAATAGCGGAGACGTTCCTTGATCTGCGCGGGGCACGCCGGATTAACGCATCGCAAAAACACGCCGCCTTCATCCCGGACGGTCTCGCTGTCACACTCAGGGCACCTAGCCGGCGGCCTGATTTCTCTCGCATCCGGCGGTCGGGCCTCGATATCCACCCCGACCACCTGGGGGATGATCTCGCCGGCCTTCTCAACGTAGACCATGTCGCCGACGCGCACGCCCAGCCGCTCGATCTGGTCAAAGTTGTGCAGACTCGCGCTCTTGACCGTCGTTCCCGCCAGGAGCACCGGCTCAAGGTTGGCCACCGGCGTGATGGTCCCCAACTTGCCCACCTGAAAGCGGACGGAATGCAGCTTGGTCCGGGCCCGCTCGGCTGCATATTTGTAGGCGATACACCACCGCGGCGAACGGCTGGTCGCGCCCAGTCGCTCGCGCTGGTCGAGTCGATCGACCTTGACCACCATGCCGTCGGTGGCATAGTCCAGCGAACCCCGCTTACGGTCCCACTCCCGGATGATACCGATCACCTCTTCGACGTTCTTCGCCCGGCGCATGTACGGACTGATCGGGATGCCCCAGGCCTTGAACGCCTGGAAAAGCTCGTATTGCGTGTCACACTCCAGCGGGTCGACCTCTCCGAAACCGTGGGCCGTAAAGCTGAGTTTCCGCTGGGCGACGACGCGAGAGTCGAGTTGTTTGAGCGTCCCGGCCGTGGCATTGCGCGGGTTGGCGAAGGTCGGCTCGCCGGCCTCCTGACGCTTGCGGTTGAACGCGTTGAAATCGTCCAGCGGCCAATATACCTCACCTCGAACCTCGAGCAGCCGTGGGATGTCCCTGCGGAGCAGGCCGCCGTCGGCCGTCAGGATCAGGGGGATTGCCCGGATGGTCCGGGCGTTTGCGGTGATGTCGTCGCCGCGCTCGCCATCACCCCGCGTTGCGGCCTGCACCAGCCGGCCCTCTTCGTATCGCAGCGAAATGGCTACCCCGTCAATCTTCGGGTCCACCACGTACTCGTATTTCTCTCCCCCCAGCCCCTTGGCCACCCGCGCGTCAAACTCTCGAAGCTCCGCCTCGTTATAGGTGTTGTCAATCGACAACATCGGAACGGCGTGAGTGACCTGTTCAAAACCCTCCAGCGGCATTCCGCCGACTCTTTGCGTCGGCGAGTCGGGCGTGACCAGGTCGGGAAACTGAGTCTCAAGATCCTTCAGCTCCTTGAAGAGCTTGTCGTATTCCAGATCGGAGATCGTCGGTTCGGCCAGCACATAGTAGCGGTAGTCGTGCAGGCGTATCTCGTCACGAAGACGAGCGATTCTCTTTTCGGCTTCGGACTTGGTCATGAGGCAACCGGACCTGATTGGAGTTCTCAGTGGTCAGTTCTCAGTTTTCAGTCAGAAGCCCGGTTTGGATGTCTGAACTGAGTACTGACGACTGAAGACTGACAACTGTCTTCAAGTTACTTCGGACACGCACAGTTCTGCTCCGACGGAATCAGGCAGATAAACTCCACCGGTTCGTTGCCGGTGTTGCAGAATCCATGCTCGACGTTCGGCGGCACGAAGATCACGTCGCCCTGCCTGAACGGCCGGTCGCCCGCGGGGGTCTTGGCCGTACCGCTACCCTTGAGGACCAGGATTTCGTGCTCGTACGGATGCTCGTGGTGCGGGGTGCAGCCGCCGGGTTCGACCTCGAAATGCCGCATGCAGAAGTTGCATGCCCCGTCGTCCTGGCCGATGAGGATGCGGATGCGGGCCCCCTTGGCCCCCGGCATGTTCACCGGCTCCTGCCGGTGGGCCTTGATCTGCTGTATCTTGATGCTTTCGCCTGCCACGATCGGTTTCTCCCTTCGCTGTCCGTCCTTCCCCCGCGTATCTTTGGCAACAGCCCGGCAAATGCACTTTGCCGTTTCACAATCCCTACGTCGGCGGGAGGCATCATATCACAGACGGCGATACGAATCACCCTTGATGCAGCCGCGACACTGCGTTCGCGTCCAAGCCTCGGCCATCATCGTTGCGAGGTACGCCGGTTCGGCATTGCGGCTCGGAGGCTGGTAGGTACGACACGGGTTTGGACGCCTTCGCCGGATTGCGGCTGCTTCAAGGCATCGGTTTTCTTGCATCTTGTCCCCGTCACCGATAAGTTGACGCTGATTGATCTTACGGGCGCTGGGGAGCGATGGTAACATGTATCTGGTCACCGGCGGAGCGGGTTTCATCGGCAGCCATATCGTGCGGGCCCTCAACGACCGGGGGATCACCGAAATCACCGTGGTCGATGACCTGACCCAGTGCTCGCGCTTCGCCAACCTGGCCGACTGTCGGATCGTCGACTACCTGGACCGCAGCGAGCTTCGCGGACAACTCGACGCGGGCACGTTCACCGCTGCGGTGAAGGCCATCTTCCATCAGGGCGCCTGCACCGACACCATGGAGACCGACGGCCGCTATATGATGGACAACAACTTCACGTTCTCCAAGGCCCTGCTTCAGTTCGCCCTCACCTGCCGCGTCCCATTTATCTATGCCTCCAGTGCGGCCACGTACGGGGCCAGCCCGGTCACGCGCATCGACCCCGCCAACGAGCGGCCGCTCAACGTCTATGGGTATTCCAAACTCGCGTTTGACCAGCATGTTCGCCACGTGCTCCCCGCCGCCGGCAGTACCGTCGTGGGCCTGCGGTACTTCAACGTCTACGGCCCCAACGAGGCGCACAAAGGCCGCATGGCGTCGATGGTGTACCAGATTTACCGTCAGCTCTCCCAAACCGGAAAGGCCCGTCTGTTTGAAGGAAGCGGCGGGTATGGCAACGGCGAGCAGCGGCGAGATTTTGTGTTCGTCGGCGACGTAGTCAAGGTTAATCTGTTTTTCGCCGAGGGGCCGGTTCGCAAGGGGATTTTCAACGTGGGTACCGGTCGCAGCCGGAGTTTCAACGACATCGCCCGAACGCTGATCAAGCTGCGAGGCGGGGGTGAAATCGAGTACATCCCGTTCCCTCGCGAGCTGGAGGGCAAATACCAGAGCTTCACGGAGGCGGATCTGTCCGAGCTGCACGAGTCCGGGTATACCGAACCCTTCACGGGTCTGGAGGAGGGCATCGCGCAATGCGTCAAAGCATGGTCGGCTCAATGAAAAAAGTGTCGGGGCCGTCCCCCTGGCGCAGGAAGACGAGCTGTTCGCAAGAGCCTCCAAGTCCGGCGTGGGCCGTTTGATCGGGCCCAAAGGGAATGCCCCGATCCTTACTTGAGCAGACAAACCGGAGTCACCCGAATGGCGCGGGTCTACCAGGAATTCACGTACCAGTTCCCCCCCGACGGCTCAGCCTATCCCGAGCATCTCGTCGACGTGCTTTGGGAATGGGCGGAATACAACGCCGCCCAGGAAATGCCAGCGGAAGTTTTCCGTCCTCGCTCGAAGGCTCAACTCGCAGCCCTCGTCAACCCGGCTTTTCAGGCCAGCCTGCGTACCGAGGAGCGCCGCCCGGTTCGGTTTCGGGCCTTCCTGTCGGATTTGCCCAGGGAGCTGACGGTTCGATTCGTCACGCCCTTGCTCTACAACATGACCGAATTGGTCAAGATCGCGCCGACCGTCGACTCGGCCCACCGCGCGATCGTCGTGGTCCCCCGCACGGGCGACTCCGATCAACTTGAGATTGTGGGCATTCGCGACCCGACGTTGTCGCCTTCCGAGCGGTCCCCCAAACGTCCACGGTGGGAAGACCTGCTCGGACTGTTTGTCAAACACTACGAATGGACGGTCTCGGTGTTTGGGCCGGGGTCGATTCTCGTGCAGACGCTCGGCTTTCCTATCGAGCTTCGACACGGACGCATTCGCTGCCCGTTTCCGGTGCATCGGATCAAGCACGTGCGTCAATGGTATCGTGAAGCGACCGCCGAAGGCCGGCTGGGCGATCAAACGATCGCCTCGGCGCTGCTTGGGCAGGTCTGGCAGAGCATCCTCAGCGAAGTCTGCGAATCACACCGCGGAGGAACCTTCCTGATCGCACCCGACGTGCCGGTGCGTGATCTGCCGCTGCGAATCAAATACCGGCTGGATTCCAACGTCTTGGTCGAGACTCTCCAAGCTCGGATGACCGTCGAACCGAAGCTTTCACACCATTTGTATGCGGGCAAAGAGATCGAAACCACTGCTCTCGATGACGCCCACTGCCTGCAGCGGGGCCTCGTCCGGACACAGAACCTGCTCGCTGCGCTCAGCTCTGTCGACGGCGCGGTGGTGCTGAATCGTGATTTGCACATCATTGGTTTCGGCGCGGAGATCACCTTGAGTTCACCTGCGACGACCGACGAGGTGATCCACTTCGGCCGACATCCCGATCCGGTCGGCATTCCGCCACCGAGGCCGCTGCTGGACTACGGCATGCGCCACCGCTCGGCCTACCATTTCTGCCAGGCCGTGGCCGGAGCCATCGCCTTCGTCGTTTCCCAGGATGCCGCCATCACGGTGTTCTGCAACACGCAACGCGATCCGCGCAGGGAGGAGATCCAGGCGGACGTCGAGATGTACCAGGGATTGACGCCGGAGCGGTGGCTGATGTAGCCAGGCTTCAGGCATCGGGGTTCAGGGCTCCGCGAAAGCGGGAGTGGAAACGACTGATGGCGTCACCCTTGGCGATCCGGCGTGTGGGCGGCTAGAACCCGCTCGATCTCCTCGGCCGACATCCCGCGTTCGACCATTGTCCGCTTGAGGTCATTCTCGGAGAGGGTCTTGCGGATCTTGTACCAGAGCCCGCCGGCAACAACCACGATCGGTATGGAAAAGGCCCCGAGGATTGCGAGCTGATCGGGACTCGGCCAATTGTGGCCCGACACTGCCTGATACAGCATAGCGAGCATAGAGGGTACCTCCAGAAGCGTGGTCACGGGTCGCATCGCTTTATTTCACCCGAGCGGCCATCTTCACTGACCGCTGAACCCCGAACCCAGGACCCTATTTCCCGAACTTGCTCATATCCCTCAGCCGATACAGGATTTCGCCGGCCTTGGGCAGATACAGCACCCCTTCGTCCTCGCGTCCTGCGTAGTCGGCCGGGTTGATCGAATCCGGGTTCAGGTATCCGAGGTTGATCCGCCGGCAGCGTTCCTCCGGGATGCGGGTGGCCAGGACGACATTCACCCGCGGCCACTCCTTCCCGCTCTCGTATCGGCCGACCCCTTTGACGTGCGTGCTGTGTGCGAGCACCCCCCAGGGAAAGTCCTTGAACCGGTCCCACTGCTTCACGAAGTAGTCGCGAACGTGGTAGCCGACCTGGTCGAGCACCTGGCCGTGGGAGTATGAGACTTCGTCGATGTGCGGCGCGTAAATAATGAGCGTGCCGCCGTCGGCCACCACCGGTTCGAGCTTGTACATGCACTTGCCGGCCGTCCAAATGTCGTCGTACATTCTCGGCGCGCACGACAGCACCGTATGGTAGGGCTTATCGCGGTAAACGATCTGCAGTTCTTCCGACAGCTCCGTGGCCGCGTGCCATGCCTCCCGGACCGGCCCGGCAAACACGCCCCGGGCCTCGTGTCCCTCGACGACGTAGCCGATCAGGCTGCGTTCGATCGGTACCATGTCAGCGGCGGCCTCGATGGCCGACCGCACCGGCGTGTTTCGCGTGCCGTTGATGACCGGGTTGGTGATCAAGGCCCCGAGCCAGTGGGTGAAGTTGATGATTTGCGGGGCGGCGATGCCGGGAAACAAGTACTTGTGTCCGCCCGAAAACCCGACGACCTCGTGCGGGAAGATCGGCCCGCAGATCAACAGGTGGTCGTAGTCGAAAACCATCTTGTTCAGCAGCACCGGGACGTCCAGGCTGAGCATCCCGTCGGATAGCTCCTCAACCTTGCGCCGGTTCAGCGTACCCACCTGTTTGAGGACCGACGGATCGTTCCAGCGATGATTGTATACCCCGATCTTCGTGAACTTCGCCAGCCGGTCCGCCGTGCTTACCTGTAGCAATTCGGCGATCTTTTCGTCCGGCATGGGGGCGTGCGTGCCCAGAGCGATCAGGAAGTCGAGTTGCCTGGCCCGCCGCCCGAGCATCTCGGAAATCAGCCGGAAAAAGGTGCCCGTCGGCCCGCTGCGCGTGTGGTCGGGGATAATCGCCAGAACCCGCCGCCCATCGAGCGAACGCGCTTCGAGTAGCTCCTCGATAAGCGAGCGAATGCGCGAATCGTCGAGCGGCGGCCCCGTTGAAACCTGCGAAATCACCATGTCATTCAGCCCCAATGCCCGTGCGGCAGACGCCAACCGCACATCCCGGCAGTATTCAGTGTCAAAACGAGGGTCATCGCTCCGCGGCCGGCGCGGTCGTCGTGGCCGACCGGCTCAACTGGTCTTTCCGGAGAGCCTCCAGAAGCCTGCGGGGTGCCGCGCGTTCGGGGGGCATCTTGTGCACCGCTTGGGTCATATCGGTCATGCCCGCGGTCTCGTCGCCGCTGCAATACTTGGCGTAGCCCAGCAGAAAGCGAAGACGGAAATCGTCAAAGCGAGCGAGGTCGGCCTGGAGTTCCTTGATTCTCTCCTTGACCATCGCGACGTCGGGCAGCAGGCTGTTGAAATCCTGCCGGAACGTGGCCGGGTCCGGCGACAATTCCACGGCCAGCAACAGACTGTTCGCACTGCTGCTGTACTCGCGGGTGGCCAGTTGCGCGACGGCGCGTCCCAGAAGCGGAACCGGGCTCTTGGGGGCGACAACGCGGGCCAGGTCGTAGCTCGTGGCCGCTTTCGCGTACTCACCCGCCTTGAGATGGGCTGCGGCTATCTCGAGGTGTTTGCCGGCGGCTGCCTCGAGCGTTGCGGCCGTCGCGATTTCCGGTTGGCGGGCAACCGGCGTCGCGACCGGCGTCTGATCGCCGCCCGCAACCGGCGGTCGGGCCGCTTCGGGCGGCGTTGTGATCGGGCGGAGGAGGCTGCCTCCCGGGGCCTCGGCTCGCCGTTCAACAGACCGCCCGGGGCCGCCCTGTAGAATCAGATCCAGCGGAGATTCGGTGCCTTCCGGCAGCAATCTGAGGCCGTCTTCTCGGCTGCGTGGCAGCGCCAACGGTGGCGTCGGTGCAAGCAGCTTGGTACCGGATTGCGGCGCAGCCGTCACAGGGGCCGGCTCGGCTGTGCCTTCCCAGGGCAAACGCGGGAGCTGAAGCGTTTGAGATCCGCTGCCGCCCATCGGCATCTGCCGATAAGGAGTCAGGCTTTGATCCAACGGCCCGGCAGGACTCACGGGGTTGATCTGGATCGGGCTCATCGGCTCAATAACCGGACTCCCAGGCCGTCCCTGCTGGGAAGCCGCTGCCGGGGCGGCGTAATCCACCATGAAACGCGTCTGGCCCGCCGGCGGCTGCGTCAACCCGGATGCCGGCTGCATAGTTCTTGGCAGGGCGAACCGGTCTTGTAGCGGGCTTCGCGAAATGTTGCTTGATGGAACGTACGTGCGCAGCGGCTCGGGTCGATACCCATAGCTGGGCCGAGTCACACCCGTGCTCTGGGGAAAACGCAGGTCCAGTGAATGTGGCACGCTTTCCAGGCCGAGCGAGCTATACCCACTGCCCACGTTCTGCCACCGTTGATCATACCGCTGCAAGCCCTGGGGCACTTGATTGGCGGTGCTGTTCTGCTGGGCGACGGTCGATTGACCCATCGCGCTCCCTGCGGACAGCAGCAGCGCCGGCAAAACGGATGCATAAGACATTCCTCTCATGTTCCACCTCTCGGCGGCGCCGGTAGCCTGTGATACCCTCCTGGTATCGGCACAAGGCTGAGGGCAAACGGAGTTCAAACAGGCATCCTTTACTATTATAGCCGATTTATCGGTACTTGGCCGATCGCTGCCTTGACGAGCCGAGGGGTTCATCCCGTCGGTCTTCCAGCCCGTCTCAGCAGGTTGTGTCGGGCACCATGCCCACGGCTTTGCGTGGACATGCTCGTACTCCGCTGGAAGTGCGATGCTTGAGCCGTTTTGCCTAAGGTTCCTGGCGGACTGCGGATGGCTGCACGTCCGGTGCCCGTTCAACAACCTGGTCGGCATGGCGTACGTTGTTGGCCGTCAGAACGATCCCGCCGCTTTGCTCGCCTTCCAGACGCACGAACGTCCTGACCGGGTCCGAGACGCTGCAGCCGTGGATAAACGCCTGCTTCGTCTGGATCAGGCGAATCAGTTCATCAACGCCCTTGCCCGCCGCGCGAAAGCCGTCCAGTTCCAGGTCTTCGACGTCGTCGCACACAACAGCCGGGCGATGATCGGCCTGCTCCAGTTCAAATCGCACGCCCCGCAACACCAGCCCGCGGGCATGTCGGGCGTACAGTCCGTAAGCCGGGAGCGTCCCGAACATGTAGTACTCAGGGTACTCGTCCTCCAGCTCCGGGATGTCCCGGCGGGCAGCTTCGCTTGCCGTACCGCCGCCGGCGAACACGATCCGCACGTTGCTCAGCACGACGTTCTCCGGCGGATGGCCCGGCAAGCCGGTGATCGAAATGCAGGAGCGCCGCGTCTTGGCGGACGGCTCGCTGGTCACGCCGCCCAGGACAAGTGGCGGCGGGCTCTCGGGAACACGAGCCGTCACGTTGCTGATGATAACGTTCCGCAAGGTGCCCACCGGCGGCGGTGCCACACGCTTGTCCACCTTGTGCTCGGCCTGCTGCCTGGCCCCCAGGTAACCCAACCACTGTGCCAGCCGGATCGAGATCGGACCGGTCACGTTGTCCATCACCAGGTTCGAGAACACGACGTTGTCCAACGAGCCACCTTCCACCATTTGGATTTTGATCCCGTTGTGGAACGTGTCGCGAATCACGCAGTTCGACATGGCGATATTCTTGAACGGGCCGTCCGACTCCGGGCCGATGCGGAAGGCCGCACAGTAGCTGCTGATCAGGCAGTTGGTGATCGCGACATCCATCGCCGAGCCCTTGAGTGCGATCGCGTCGTCCTCGCAGTCGAGGCGGCAATCCGAGATCGTGACGTTGCGGCAATTCTCCAGGTCGATGCCATCGTTGTTCAGGTTCGCCCGGTTGTTGATCACAAGCCCGGTGATGCGGATGTCCGCACAGTCGATGTACTGCGAGCACCACGAGCCCGAGGCCTGGAAGCACAGGCCGTCAACGGTGATATCCTGACAATTGACGAACCGCACGAGCATGGGACGATGCGTGGTGTCGCCGGGAGGGTACAGATGCCCTTGCCCGTTGATGGTCCCGATTCCTCTCAGACAGATCTTGGATGCCTTTTCGGCGTAGAGCAGGCACTTGTTGAAGAACGGGTAGTACTCAGGCCCTTTTGTCTTGTCGGAGTAGTCCGCCAGTCGCCCGCTGCCCAGCAGCACGGCTTGCGGGGCCAGTTCCAGGGTGACGTTTGACTTCAGGAACACCGTTCCGCACAGGTATCGGCCGGCCGGCACGTACACGATCCCGCCCGAAGCATCCGCGCAGGCATCGACGGCCGCCTGGACCGCCGCTGTGTCCAGCGTCTGGCCATCGCCCTTGGCGCCGAAATCCCGCACGTCGAACACGTGCCTGCTATAGCCGCTGACTTGCGTTCCGCGCTCACCCCCCGCGGCTGCGATGCAGCACAACATCATCGCTACGGCTGCAGCCCGTCCAACGATGTCGCTACCCAGCAGTACAGAGGGGACACAGCTCCTTTTCCTGACTTCCATATACCCCTATCCTACCCTTCAGCTTATGCCACCACGAGCTCGTGTGTTCCTTGCGGCTTGATTTGTCGCGTCCTCAATTGGGCGGCGGCTCGGCTGCTGCTCCAGAAGCCGTAAAACGATGCGGCCTTGGTATACGTGCCGGCCGAGGCCTGACAGCGACGCCCGGGCCGTCTGCCGGCCTACTGCCCGATACCCAATTACCGGCACATGGTACTCTGGGTGAGGGCTGACGGCGAGTTTGCCGCCTTCAGTTGCTGGTTTCCTCACACCCCAACCATGCGCCGGCAAGCGGACCATCATACCGTCGACATCGGGCATCCTCACCAAGGGCAATTGCCTTGACAAGCGGCGCGGCGTTCGACCCCCGGATCTGAAAAGATGTCAACAGATGCGATTCTCATAACCGTACGACTCCACCGGGTGTTGCGGGTGACTCCAGACAGATGGTCGAGTTGCTGCTTTGGTACGGGCACGATTGCGACGGAAAGGATTCAGACGGCTGTATGCCTCTGTAGTTTGCCGTACGCAAGAGTTTAGAGAAGGTTTTGGAAGTCATAGCAGCAAAGGGTACCGATGCGAATGCCTGTGACAACAGTGGCAAGAGCGTTGCTGTTGCCGCGGCAGAAGGTGGACATGCGGCAGTCGGCGATCTTCTGAGGCGACTGGGATCGAAGAGGTGGAACGACGGGCATGAATGGCAAGGCGCAGCAGGGCACCCTCGCAGGGAGGGGCGTACTCTGGACTCAGCGCGGAAGCATCAGGTGTACACGAACTGGGCCGTTGCCACGCACGGCCGGTCGGCTCGCAGTCTCACCCAATGGGCGCTGAAGCCGGCCGGGAACTCGTGACAGGCGTACCCGGCGGCATCGACCCTCAATTGCACATACGGAGCCCACGTGCCGTTACCCAGGAAGTCGACCTCGACGACGAAGTCTACGGGTTCGGCCGCCCGGTGCGCCACATGCAGGCACTTGTGCTCGAAGCCGGTCATCAGATATGGGTCCGAGGGTTGGCCCGGCTGGATCGGCGTATCCCGCCACGGCCCGCCCCAGCCCTGCGGCTTGCCGAAGCCCCACAGATCGTCAGTCTTCCCGAACCACAGGTTTGACTGCGGCTCGCCGACCAGGTGAGCGTTGCCGGTGCAGGCCGTGACCTGGTTGCCCGCCAGCACCAGCAGGCCGCGCCACGAGCAGAAATCAGGCACGATCCGCATGTGCCGACAGATGGGCGTGACGCCGTGGACCTGCCCGCCGTAGGCCAGGCGCGGCAGTTCATAGAACAACCCGTGCATGTCCATGAGGAACCGTTCGGTTTCCACCTCGCGAATCCGAGGCCACTCGGTGTACCATGCCTGATCGTGCGTGTGGCTACCCTTCGGCAGGCGGTACCTGGACCATTTCCCCCGGTTCAATACGCAGAGCATAACTGACGCCCGGTCCCAGCCCGTCGCGAAGGCGTTCGCGTGATCGCCCATGGGCGTGCCCGCGACATCGTTGAACGCCGTGCTCTCGATGATGTCCCACTCGCCCCGGCCCTTCCATTCGGCCAGGCGGCCCCCCGTCGAGACGCCCTCGGTTTCGTCGCGCTCGTGGTAGGTGTTGTTGGCGACGATGACTCGGTCGCCGGCGGTGAAGCCGCCCTTGTAATGAGGCTTGAAGCCATCCGGCAGCTTGAGGTTCTTGTTGAGTGTGAACAGCAGCTCGGTCTTGAGCGTCCGGATGTCCACCTCGAAGAAGTGCGATTCCATGCCGAGGACGTAAACCTTGTTGGCCGGGTCTTTCAGATGCCGCATGGTCGCGGTGAGCCGGTAGTCGGTGAGCGCCTCGATCGTGCGAACCTTGTTGTCGGTGTCGATGACGTGAGGCCCGACGATCATCTGCTCCGACTCGGCATGCACGAAGCGATTGGCGTATGTCCCGACCACCGAGGCCGGGTGCTTGTGGACCCGCATGTGCTCGTCCACATAGAACAGCCCCGTTCCGCTGCCGGTGGTGGAAGTGTGCGCGGTGTAGGTGACAAACCACAACCGGTCGGCCCAGGGCATGAGTGCCCCGATTCCCGATTCGCTGCGCGGGCCGTTGAGGCCGGCGCTGACCCCCAACCGCGGAATGACGCCGCTGATGACCAGCGGGCAGTCCGATTCCATGCCCTCGATCTTCCGGTTGACGGCCGCATCGCCTGCCAACCTGTCTTGATCGTCCTCGGCGGCTTGCGCGGCCTGCGAAGCGCCAACCCCCGCCGCCATGCCGCCCATGGCCACGGCCTTTTCCATAAGATCGCGACGCGTGACCTGCGAATCTTTCTTCATCGACCAACTCCTGCCTGCTCACCGGAAATGAGCGATTGAACCCGCCTTGCCGGTTCCTCGGTGGGCAGCAAGTCGTTCACACGGAAGAACCTGCAGACCGACCCGAAGCCCCCTGAGTCTAACCTCGCCTCCGTCAGCGACAACCTTGTTACCGGACAGGCGATCATTGTGGTTGATTCGCGTTGGCTCATTTGCCAGAATACGTACAGTCGCATCTCATGCGGAAAAGGTAATTCCTCGATTGCAGGGGAAAGAACATGGGTTCCCGTTGCCCTCATCTTCTTGTCGACATCGCAGTTCTCTTTCTGACGACAGGTTCTGTTCTTCCTGCCTTTGCCAGTAAGGTCAGTATCTCCAGTCTGCCAGTACTCAGTTCCTCGGTGCTGGTCGCCGACGACACGACGCAGTACACAGTGACACTCACGGCCAGCAGTGTGGCGGGCTACAACGACATCACCAGCGTCCGCATCCTCTTCAATATGACCGAGTCCGGGCCGGACACGAACAACGGCCGCGGCTACATGGCGTGGGGCGCGACTGACGCGGACATCACCAACTACGGCGGGTCCTGGGTTTTCGCGGACGCAACCGGAGGCGGGCGATGGGCTTATCGCACCGACACGTGGGGCGGCACGACCTACATCACGCCGCTGGGCTGCTCGGTGTCCACGGCAGGTGCCGCCACCGGGGCCACCGGCGCTCGCACCGTCACGCTCACCTTCACGCTCAAACCGGCTTGGGCTCACAACCCGGTCTTCAACGTCGCCGACGGACGGCGACGTGGATCAGGGCGACTTCGGTCACTTCCAGGCATGTCTCAGCGGCACCGCCGTCACACAGAACGACCCTGACTGCCAAGATGCGAAGCTGGACGGCGATACGGATGTCGACTCAGAGGACCTCGCCGTCTTCCTGGGCTGTCTCAGCGGTCCCAACTCGCCGCCGATCCAAGACTGCCCGGACTGACGAGCATCTTGCTCTGTGCGGGCCGTTCAGGACAAATCCTGGAACTGTCCGGCTTGGCCTCTGATGCGGGGGTTTCACACACAACCGCCCGACGATGGTTATCGATTCTCGAAGCGAGCTTCGTGGTCTTTCTTCTGAGGCCGTATCACCGCAATTTCGGCAAGCGGATCATCAAGTCACCCAGACTGTACTTCGTCGACACGGGGCTGCTCTGTTACCTGCTGCGAATCCGGAATCCCGAGGAACTCAGCTTCCACGCCAGCCGCGGCCCGGTGTTCGAAACCTGGGTGGTTTCGGAAGTCCTCAAGTTGTTTCACAACCACGGCCAGGTCCCCGACGTCTACTTCTGGCAAGACTCGAACGGGCGTGAGGTTGATCTGCTCATCGACTTGCCAGGAACCCTCGTGGTCGTTGAGGCCAAGTCCGGCCAGACGGTTGCATCGGATTTCTTGAGGGATCTGACGCAATGGAAGGCCACTACCGGATGCCTGGACGCGCGGGCTGTTCTCGTCTACGGCGGCGACGAGTCATACACACGCCAGGATGTTTCGGTGATCTCCTGGAAAGACTGGGCATGATCTCAGGCGTGTCCACGGCGTTTCACGTTGGCCGGGCCGCATTTGTGGCTTTCGCGTTTCCGGTTTATGATGTTTGCTCTGCGTGGGCGGGTGGTGCCGGGTTCGTCGGTGCCAACGCTCCGTGCCAACAGGAAGTGCTCGCATGGCGATTCGTTTTGCATGTCCATCCTGCCGCCAGCCTATCGAGGTCGACGATGAATGGGCCGGCCAGTCTGTCGGCTGTCCCTATTGCCGCAAGGTCATCACCGCTCCGGCCGTCAGTTCCTGGCCTTCTGATCAGATCCCCATGGCTAGCCCTCTTCGCGAGTCGCCCGAGCCGGTGGTGCCTGCGTCTGGATATCCCGTCCGCTCGCCTGCGCAAGCCGCCAGCGCCGCTCCCTGGGCGCTCACCATGGCGATCACCAGTGCCTTGCTGTCGATCTTCGCTTCGCTGGTCTGGCTCGGGAATCTGGCGCGGGTCCTGACCGAGAAGGCCGGTCCCAATGCGACCCAGGAAGAGCTTGCGAAGGTCTACTCTAACATGATTGCCAGCGGGCAGTTGCCCCATTCGCCGTTGGCCACGGCGGCGGCGGTCGTCGGCACTCTGTGCGGCATCGGCGGCCTGGTGTTGGCCATTCGTACTCTCCTATGGCAGCAGCCCCGTCGCGGAATGGCTATCGCCGCCTGCATCATCTGTGTCGCTTTCAGTTGCTGTGGCGGGTTCGTCTTGTTGACGAATCTCGCCGGCCGAGCAGCCGTCCAGCCGTGAACCAGCCGCCATCTGTCGCAGGGCGTGACGGCTGACGGTTTGTCACCGCCGCCGCGCCCGTCTATCATATTCCCCATGTTTGAAGCTCTGACACAACGATTCAGCGAGGTGTTTCAGAACCTTCGCGGACGCGGCAAGATCACCGAGGCCAACGTCGCCGAGGCCATGCGCATGGTTCGGACGGCGTTGCTGGAGGCGGACGTCCACGTCCAGGTGGTGCGCAAGTTCTGCGATGAGGTACAGGCCAAGGCCATCGGTGCTCAGGTCATCTCTTCGCTCAAACCCGATCAGGTGCTGGTCAAGATCGTCCATGACGAGCTGGTCAGCCTCATGGGGCCGGTTGATCCGCGCATCCCCTTTGTGACTCCCGGTCCCACTGTCATTCTGATGGCCGGCCTTCAGGGTTGCGGCAAGACAACGACCTGCGGCAAGCTGGCCAAGTACGTCATGGCCCGCGGCAAACGCCCCTTGCTCGTCGCCGCCGACTTGAAGCGTCCCGCGGCTATCGACCAACTCGAAGTCATCGGCGGCCAAGTGGGTGCGCCCGTCTACACCGAACGGGATCATGCCCATCCTGTTAAGGTCTGCCGCAACAGCATCATCGAGGCCCGCAAGACCGACCGTGACGTGGTTATCCTCGACACCGCCGGCCGTCTGGCGATCGACGAGGAATTGATGACCGAGATTGCCCAGATCGAGCAGGCGACGACCCCGCACCAAGTCTACCTCGTTATCGACGCGATGACCGGCCAGGATGCGGTGAACACCGCACGGCATTTCAATGAGCGGCTGGAACTCGACGGTCTGATCCTGACCAAGTTCGATTCGGACACCCGCGGCGGCGCCGCCCTGTCCGCCAAGACGATCACCGGCAAACCCATCAAGTTCATCGGCGTGGGCGAAAAGCTGGAGGCGCTGGAGGAGTTTCACGCGGAGCGAATCGCCGGGCGCATCCTGGGCATGGGCGACATCGTCAGCCTGGTCGAGAAGGCCCAGCAGCAATACGATGCTCAGGAGGCCGCCAGGCTTCAAAGGAAGATGGCCACCGGCTTGAACCTGGAGGATTTCCTCGGCCAGCTCAAGAAGATGAAATCCATGGGGTCCATGAAGGATCTCATGAAGATGGTTCCGGGCTTGAGCACCCAGATGCCCGACATGGAAGTCGACGATTCGGAGCTGGATCGCTACGAAGCCATCATCCACTCGATGACCCCCAAGGAGCGTCGGGATCCGAGCATCATCGAGGCCTCGCGCCGCCGCCGTATCGCCGCCGGCAGCGGGACCGACCCCAAGGACGTCTCTGCATTGATCAAGAGCTTTGCCCAGGTCCGCGACATGATGAAGGTCATGAGCGGCATGAGCATGCTTGATCGCATGCGATCGGTGGGCCACATCGCCAAGATGGCTGCCAGCGGCATCATCCCCAAGATCAAGGCCGGCTCAACTTTCAAAAAGCGCCGCGAGACCCAAAAAGAGAAGCGCAGACGCCGAAAGAAGCACCGACGTTAAGGGTTCAGAGTTCGGGGTTCAGGTCCGCCGAAGGCGAGACTCGCCGTGGCGAGGTTCAGCAGGAGCGGCTTGCAGCGGCAATTCTTGACGAGCCGAGGGGTTTATCCCCTCGGTCTTCAACGAGCGTGGACCGGCCCGCCACGGTGGGATTCGCTTCGCTCAACTTGCGGCCGCGATTCTCCGCTCGATCGAGAATTCCTTCCTCAAGGCGTGTTTTGCCCGTAGGCGGGGTGCTGGGTTGCCGTGTTACTGCTTGCCGCCGTCAGCAACGCCAGTCCCAGCATGTCGCCGCCGCCGCTCGACGGCTCAACGCGGCGAAGCCGGATAAGACGATCCCGAACCGCAGGGCAATAGATCGCCAGACGGGCCCACCGCATGACCTGTGCTTTGTGCGCGTTCACGCCGCTTTGTCCACCGATATGGTCGGCGACCGAACCGTCCGGCCGGATCACCCTGGTCAGCAGGGTTTTCTCCAGGCCGTCGATGTCCCGCTTGTCAAAGACGATGCCGCGCTCGTAACAGAGCACGATGAAGTCAGCGTTGATCGCGGCGTGGGACACATCCTCGAACTTGGTGCCTGAACCGTCAAGGGGTGGGCGATACTCCCAGGCCAGGGCCCCGTCCGGTTCGACCCGCAGACGATTCTTGAAGAATCTCGCCAGCCGCTCGATAAGCTCGCGATGATCGGGTTTTCCGGTCGCGTCGTCGATGTAGATCCATGCGCGAGCCAGCGCGTTCTGCATGTTGAGCGGCAAGTGGGTCCGGTGAACCGCACCGTACAAATGCGCCTCATCCTTCGCGGGACCGGGCCGGTAGTCGGGCTCATGAACCGCCACCGCCTGTTGGGCGGCGGCAAGGTATTCGTTTGCCTTGGCGGCGTACCCCCTGTTCAGCCTCGGGTTCTTTCGCACGACCGCCGCGAATCGAGCCAGCGGTTCGCAGATCATCCCGGTGTGGACCGCCCACACGTGCCATCTGCCGTCGCTGTATTTGCTGGATCCCCAGGCCGGTTTGACCGTTCCGCGATACTCATCACGGCGATCGTGTTGGTCGTCACGCGCCTTGAGAACATGGTCGGCGAGTCGAACGAACATCTCCGCGTATCGCTCGTCTCCCGTGGCGGCGAGCATCTCGACGAGTGCCGACATCACGTAACTGTCGCCCCAGGCGATTCCCCCGGCGGCATTGTCGGCCGGCTGTGTCGTACTGGCTCGCAGAATGGCATGTGCCTGCTCGTCGAAATTCCTGATCAGCCAAGCGCGGTGGTCCTCGCGAACATCGGCCGATCCGGCTGCCGAGGCTGTCAACAACACGGCCGCCGACAGGCAACCACAAACGAACTTCCTTCTTCGCTGCATTCCGTCGGCCTCAACGATTCGTCTCTTCCGTCGCAACTGGTGCCCGTCTTGCGCGCATGTTTCCGCGTCACAGTGCGCTTTGGGGTCACGGCCCGCAAAAAGGCAGTCCGCCCTGGAGCAGTCTCAGGTCGTCGGCGGAGCCTCATCAGGCGTTCGGATCGGGATCCGTACATCTTGGGGCCCCGTCCCCGTGGCTTTGGGCAGTGTGACGGTCAGCACGCCATCGGTCAGGACAGCGGCGACCTCGTTGATCCGCACCGGTCCGGGCATATTGACCAGGCGTTTGAAACCGCCGTATCGTCGCTCACTGTAGATCACCTTTGGAGCCGAGGCGCTGTCCGAAGCGGTGGCCGAAAGCTTGTCGCCGACGATCTGCAGTGTCGTGCCGACGGCCGTCACATCGATTGACGAGCGCGGTACGCCGGGCAATTCAAGGGTCACGCGATAGCAGTCGGCATCTTCGGTCAGTTCCACCGGCGGGGCCCAGTCCTGCCCGTCCAGGGGCCCGGTGTTTACGCCGCAGTGCCACCATCGCTCGACGAGGTTGCTCAACTCAGATTGCAGTCCCTCGAGAGAAACCTTGCTCGGAAGGCGAAACGGGAATCTCGACATGTCTCATCTCCTCACCACGCCGCTCGGCGCCTGATCAGCGTGCCGGCGAGGCCGGCCCCGGTTTGCCGATCTTGCGGAGCAGCATCTCGTAAAACTGCCTTGCGACGACTTGTTCGGCCTTCACCACCTCGTCAGCCCCGTACTGGGCGGCTTGCATTCCCGACGAGGCATGGAGAGTCCGAGCGACGATATAGATACTCGGGTTCAATTGACGGGCCAGTCTGGTCGCGGCCAGAACCGCCTCCTCGTCGGGGACGGTCAGCGCCAGGATTGCCGCACTTTCGATGCCTGCGGCGCGCAGCGTAGCCTCCTCGGCAATGTTACCTTCGATAACTTGCCGGCCGATGCGACGCTGGGCATCAATGGTGGCTCGGTTGGTCTCGACAACCACGTATTCGATGTTGTGGCGGTCGAAAATGTCCGCAATCCACCGCCCCGCGAGTCCGAAACCCGCGATGATCACCTTGCCCAGCTCACGGCCGTCGGCCACGCGGCCGGGGAGCGGCTCAGCCACGCGAACGGAGACAAACGTCCCGTCAGGCCAGTCTACCTGCGCGGTCAGATGAATTACTCCCTGGGAGTAGACGCCCAGGTACTCGTTCTGTCGCTGGGCACCGGTATCCGGCTGATCGCTCATGAGTTCGCCCTTGCCTTGTATCCTGCCCCGCAACCCCCACCTGAGTGCGTTGCCTTACCATTATATGTGCCCCGAGCTTCGAGCGGTATCGCGGACGAATCACCCAGCCGTCAATGAGCGGCAATCCGCCGGCGTCAGCTCCAGACGATCGACCGGCCGTCAAACACGGGTCCATCGGTGCAACAGAGGCTGTATCGCCATCCTTCAGGATCATCTTGGTCGTGAGTTCGGATGACGCACGACTGGCAGGTCCCCATGCCGCAGCCCATCATTCGTTCCATGCACACTTGGCAGGGAATCGACCGCTTCTCGCAGGTCTTGGCCACGGCGGCGAGCATCCTCTCGGGACCGCAGGTGTAGACAACCGCAGATTCGCTGAGTGAGTCGCTCTTGCTGTTGAGATACCGTTCAAAGTGCTCCACGATCAGCCCCCATGCCCCCAGGCTGCCATCGTCCGTGGACACCACCGTGGGAATCTGATGATCGGCGAATTCTCTGAACGCCATAGCCGGTTCGGCACCCGAGATCCGGGCATCGGGAAGGCGGGTCAGCGGCAGAAGGTCGGCGGTCCTCGCGCCGGCAAATGCGATCGTTTGCTTGCCGGCTTGAGCCAAGGTTTCGGCCAGCCAGATCAGCGGGGGCAGGCCGACTCCCCCGCCCACCAGCAGCGCCGCAGGCCGTTGCGGATCGATCGAGAAGGGCCTGCCGAGCGGACCAAGAAAGCTGATCCCGTCTCCGGCAGTCAACTGCGACAGCCAGCGCGTGCCGATGCCCAGAACGCGATGGGTGATGGAGAGCGAGGCCCGTTTGCCGCTGCGCCGCAGTCCGCCGATGCTGAACGGACGACGCAGAAACGCCCCGCCCGCCCGATTCTCCTCCAGCGGGTCGGCACACAGAATCTGAACGAATTGCCCGGGCATAGCCGGGGGGAAATCATCGAACTCCGCTTCAAACCGCCAATGCTCACGGCAAAGGGGTTCGTTGCCGGTAACTCGGCCGACAAATACGCCACGGCCGGATTGGGTCTGTCTGATTGAAGTCATGCTGTCCGTGCCCCGCTCACTCGCGTCCTGCACCTGCAAGGCTCTTCACAGTCATTCCCTCCACACTCGCACCAGTCTCGAGGTTTACCACCAAAGCGCGGCTCGTGAGCCACGCGCATCGCTGCTTCAGGCACTTGCTGAGAACAACCTGTCGGCTCTTCTGCCGTTTCGTTTCGACCGGGGAGGGAGCGTACGCGTCGGTTTCAAGCCAGAGCAGGACACGAATCTCAGTGTTTCGTGTCAGAAGTCGTTCAACGAACGGGCGCGTCAGGTCAGCATGGTTCCTGTGAAAGCCTCCGACGAGTCCGGCAAGAGTATCTCGGGTCTTCACCGCGACCTCCACTGCCAGATCGTCTCCGACACGGGTCTTTGTTTGGATACGGTGCCCGCGGAAGTCCTTGATTTCGAGAAAGAGCAGGAGCTTGGGCCGGGTCGCCACGACGTCAACAGCAGTGGTGCGCCAGCACTCCTCCTCACCCCGGTTGTTCACCACAGTACCTTTCAGCTTCTCCATGACGGCGCGGTAGCAGAGGTGTTCGTCATACTTAAGAACGACCCAGGGATCGCTGAACTCGAACCGAAGATTGCTTTCCGTGATGGTCGTGCTCATCCGGGCTTCCTTCCTGCTGCTCCTGCTTGTCGAAACAGCGCATGCTCGCGGTCATAGTGAGCAGCAAATTCCTCGAGGATTGGATTGTGAGTCAATTCTGCGAGGGTTTCACCCGACTCAATGGTGACCGGGCCTTTATCTGCCCGACTGAATGCGAAGAACCGCATCGGAACCCGCGGGGGAGTCTCATACTCTGCCGCCAGAGAAAGTTCGTGGCTGAGCAAAAAGTCATGCGTCGCAATGAATACTTGTACACCGCCGCGTGTCAGAGTACGAAGGGTCTCGGCAACGCGAGTGACAAGCTTGGGATTGAGGTTCGCCTCGGGCTCGTCCCAGAATAGCAGGCCGTTTTGCATGAGAGAACCATTGGCGATGAGATGCGCCAGCCCGGCGATCTTACGGAATCCCTCCGCAAGTAGATGAGCTTCGATGAAACCATCGGCGGCGGCGACATGGAAACGTCCACCCTCAAGCACCACGCGCCCCCCGAGGATGTGTTCGAGTGGCCGGAGCAGAGAGGCAATGTCCCCGCGACGTGGCCCGCGCAGCGGTTTGGCGCTCAAGGCCACACACAGGTCGTAGTAGGTCTCATCAATGGAGATCTCTCTACGATCATATGTGCCGATGAAGCCGTCAAACATGGCGAGTGTCTCACGCGATGGGACGAAGATGCACCGCTTAGCGGGCGGCGGACCGGGCCACTCAAGGTGCAAACGCCCCAAAGTTGTCAGTTCGAGGGAGGCCGCCCAGTCGCCCAGCCCTAATCTCGCGATCGCCTTCTTTCTTCCTCGAGTTCTGCGGACGAGGCGCCCGATCTCGCCTTTGTCCGGCATGAACACGTTCGCCAGCTTCTCCTTCAACTGGTCATCGGGTGAAACGTGGGACGGTCTGCCTGGTCTCTGTTCTGCCGCCTTGATGATCGAGTAGAGCAGCTTCATGAGATGTGATTTTCCGGTCGCATTCGCCCCAATGAAGACGTTCAGCCCTGGAGAAAACTCGATTTCAACGTTCTCGAAGGCAGTGAACTCCCGGACCTGAATCTTCTTGACTTTCATCTGGCCACCTCAGCAACCCCCGGAGCTTCATCCGGGCGGCAAGCTCTCGGACCTTCGCGCGTTCACAATGGGCGATCTCCAAGGCTGACAACGCCGTGTCGCGACGCGCCCGGATCGGTGACGGCTCGCTTGGTCAGAACATATAGTCTAGCTGCAGATGTCGTGAGGTCCAGCGGCCGGCACGTTTCACGATAAACCCGCCTGCCTGGCTCGCCGCATCAGGTGCCCCAGCAAGTCGACAATGGCTCCAATGGGTGCCAATGGCTTGGTGTGGAGCTCTCACGCGACTCCACCCCGTTCGCCGACTCCAAGCCAGGTGGAAACGCGCCTCTTACAGCCCCTTCTTCTCGAACCAGACGAGCACGACGATGTAGACGACGGCCAGGATGGGAATCACGACCCAAGGGCTCAGACCCAGCACGCTCGCCAGGGTGATCTTTCCGAGCGCGCCCCAGGACAACAGATTCGCCTGCAACGCAGGATAGGCTTCGGCGAACAAGGCGGCCCCCACCAGCATCCCGAGAATGACCCAGACCGCGTGCCAACGACCCTCGGCCACCGCTCCGACCGACGTGCCGGGGCAAAAGCCGGCGATGGCCCAGCCGATGCCGAACAATGCTCCGCCGACCATGTTGGCGGCCAACCGTGTGTCGCGGACCCTCAGCTCGATGAGCCCCAGCGACGCAAGCAAGTTGATGCCGACCATTCCCACAATGATCGCCGAAAGCATGAACTTGAAGATGGTCATGTCCTTCAGAAGCAGGGCCCCGAGCTGTTTCTCGAATCGCAAAACCCGTCCTTGCTGAAGCAACGCACCGAAGAGCACACCCGTCAACAAACCCAACCACTGCTCGTTCATCGCGCACCTGCCTTCCGAACATAGACCAGACGGGCAACCAGAACGCCAACGCCGAAGAAAAACGCGAGGGAGATGAAGCCACTGATGGATAGCTGCATGAGGCCGCTCAGCCCGTTGCCGCTGGGGCAACCGTCGGCCGTTCGGGCGCCGAACATTGCGATGACGCCACCGATAAAACCGCCCAAGGCGCGAACAGCCGCTCGGTTCCCGAACCGTTCCTGCCAGATCGGCGGCACGGCCTCTATCTTGAAGCTGCGATCGATCAGCGAGGCCACAAGCGCCCCCACGAAAATGCCCGCAACCAGCATGAACTGCCAGTCGACTTTGACCTGCTCCTTCGTGTAGTAGGCGTTGTCCTTTACGTGGTCCGGAGCAACGGTCCTCTCGATGAGGCCGGCTGCCCGGACAAAAGTCGTGGAAGTGCCCAGGTATTGAGGCTTTCCCAACAGTTTTGTGGACAACAGCACCGACAGCGTCGCCATAACGCCCAGTAGGGCCCCCGCCCCATAGGGTCTCCACTTCACATTTTTGTTCATGTTTCCTCCTTGTGAAATCCGAACACTCGGAAAGACGTCTTTCCGTTCAGAAGAACGCTTCGTTCAGCAGCGCCTGCCGGAAATGGGTCAAGCGACGCTGCCGGTCTTGACGAGCACCACGCCCGCATATCCCACGGCATCGGCCGACTCGCCCAACCGGTCGCGGGCGACCTCATTGCTGGTAGTATGCCGCAGGACGTACGCTCGGTCGGCCCCCATGACTTTGCCGGCCTCCATGGCAGCGGCAACCGCTCCGCTGCCACAAGCGTTGTGATGCTCGATGGCCTCCGGCACGATCTGATCCGACTTCAGAGCTTCCACCAACTCAAGCAGCCGGCGGTCGTTGACTTCTTTGGCCCATCTCAAGGCCTCCGGTCCGCAACCCATGGGCGTAAACCGGTATCTCGGCCCGTAATGGGTCAGGTCGGTGGAGCCCACGAAGACAGCCTTGCGGCCGAGGGCCTTTGCCTGCTCTGCTACGGCCGCCCCCACCGCGGGGGCCGACGCCGACGGCGGCACAATGAGAGGCAGGATTCTGGCTGAGGGGGCAAGATGCTGAATAAAAGGGACCTGGACCTCGACGGCGTGTTCCAGATCGTGAGCCGCGGCGTCCTCGGCGAGCATCTCCGATCCCGCCAACACGGCATCGGCCAGTTCCTCGTCGACGTCGATCCGGCCCAGCGGGGTCTCCCATGCGCCGGATGCGAAAACAGCCCCCGCAGCGCGTCCGCCATATCGGTGCATGGCTCCGAAGACCACAAAGGTCTCGACCGTACCCTGGCGGGCCAGCATGGCGATCACCTCGGCCGCGACCGCTCCGCTGAACACCCAGCCGGCATGCGGTACGATTCCGCCGACGGCCAAGCCGGTGAACTTTGCCGGCTCACCGACCTTCGCCAGCAGTGCAGCGATTTCCTGCTCACATTGCCTGCGAGAACCCGGATAGAATTGCCCCGCCACCGCGGGTTCGCGGATCGACATGAGCGACCACCTCCCGCCAGAGCAACCTCCGGATCGTTGGATGATTATGAACCCGTTCCGAGATCCGTGCGCTCAGTCTGCGACGCCGTCGCGCCAAGCCTGCGCGGCGGCAGAGTGACCAGTCTGTCGGCGTACTGACGCTGGTGCTGGGCGATGCGCTGACAGAACACATGCAGGTCGTAGCCCGCCTCTCGCGCCAGTTTGTTCCCCGCCTCTCGGACCCCGCGTATAATCGGATCTTCCCACATCGAACTCACCCCCAAGTTCCTCGGGCGTACATATCACCGGAGATTCTATGCCCTGCTCGGTGTTCAACTCCAGCAGCCGCCGCTTGCTCCAGCCTTGGGCAATATGGCGGCAGTTCCAGGTAACCAGGTAATTCATCCCGTTCAAGGAGGCGATGGCCATGTGCAGTGCGTCCCGGATGGCCTTGGATGGGAGGGGCATTTCGCGCATATACAGCCCGGCAAGGCGCTCGGCCCCCTCGGTGACGGCAAGAATGGGGAAGCTCGATACCAGTGTTAAGCGATCCTGGGCGGCCTCGGCATCTCCTTGTTCGATCTCCTGGATCACGATATCCGAAATGAAGACGTCGTATCGCCCCAGTTTGCTATCCCACCACTCGCGCGTGATCTGTTGGTGAGCGGCCACCAACAGGTCGCGCGAAGGTCGCGACGCTCGATAACTGACAACCGAGGTCTCCATGTAGCGATTGTCGGACATAGCTGTTCGATATCGGCCGGGTCATCGGCTCCCGGGCTCGATGCCCCTGGCACCCGTCCGATTCTATGAATTATCCCTTTGTCTGATGGCGGATGCAACCGGACCGCCAATCGCGGTACAATCCGTGATAAGAGGCCCGGACGAGAACGTCGAGCTGGCGGAAGATGTTCGTGAACACGGACGATATGGAAAACACGCGTCGCGAAATCCGTACCATCCGCCGGACAGCCATCATCTTGTCATCCTTCGCTGCAGTCGTTTTGAGCGGCCTTGCGATCCTCAGTTGCCTGGTACCGGTCAGCCTCGCCGTCCGGTCAACAAGGGCACCGTGGAACACCGCGATGATCCTCAGTGAGTACCGTGGGCGCCTCCGCCTCGATTGGCGCCCCGATACCACGTATGCATTTGGGGAGCCGACCCCGGGTCATTGGTGGGGCAATCTGTTTGTGCCCCCCGAAGAAAGCCAAAGTCAGTCACAGCGAGTCGGCTTGACGGTGCCTGCTTGGGTGCCGATCGCCTGTGCACTCGCGTACCCTGGCTACATGCTGACCCGGCTGCTCGTCAGGAGCCTCCGGCGTGGAGAGCCGAGCACATGCGTCACGAATGCTTGGAGGCGGGCAGAACAGCCTGAGCACCGGCTCGGCCGGCTTGGCTTGAGCATAGCGACCATCGCTCTGCTTCTTGCCGTTCTGGTAGTCTCATTTAGTATCGCCAGTCAATGGCTCAGAGTCACAGTGATAGCATGGCGATTACAGGAAGGTAAGCTCAAAGGTGTGATCTTGAGCTCGGACAGAGGTTGGTGTTACGCCGAAGGCTTCAACGGTCCTCTCAGCGTCGTAGGATGGCACGCATTCACCCACAGGCCGCATGGACAGTTCAGTCTGACCGTTGAGAGACCCCCTGGAGCACTGTACTGTGCAGGTGAAGCTCCCTCGTGGGTACTGATCACCGTCCTTGGAGTGGCCCCCACAATCGTTCTCTGCCACAAGGTCGGTCGGCATAGACGTCTTCGACAACGACGGGCGAGGGGGCGTTGCCTGTCCTGCGGCTACGACCTCACCGGCAATGTCTCCGGCACCTGTCCCGAGTACGGGCGAGCGGTCGGGGACAGAAGCGATTAGCTGTTATGTATTAGCCTTTAGATACTTTAGTAAGTTTTTAGCCTGTATATACTGGTGCCTGTCCGGAGTCGAATTCCGGGCTGCTTGATCGGCCGCGATGGGGATCCATTTGCGGTTTTGATTCGCGTTTTCTTTTCGGCGGTATCGGCTCGACATAACTGCCTGGCTCAATGAAACTTACAGGGAACCGGCAGACTGGCGTTTCGGGCTCAGATCGGCTATAAAACGGCGGTGAAAAGAGACGACTGGATCGACCCCCAAGGAGACCTGATGGCCGACGCTCCCAAGAACCCCCCGACTATCCTGCCAATCGTGGAGGAATTGCAGGATTCGTACCTGACCTACGCGATGAGTGTGATCATGTCCCGGGCCCTGCCGGACGCCCGCGACGGCCTGAAACCGTCGCAACGCCGCATCCTTGTGGCCATGAACGACCTGAACCTCGGGCCGCGGGCCCAGGCGCGCAAGTGCGCCAAGATCTGCGGCGACACCTCGGGCAACTATCACCCCCACGGCGAGAGCGTCATCTATCCGACGCTCGTGCGGCTGGCCCAGGACTGGAACATGCGCTACCCGCTGGTGCTCGGGCAGGGCAATTTCGGTTCGATCGACGGCGACCCGCCGGCGGCCATGCGTTATACCGAGGCCCGGATGGCGCAGGCCGCGGTCGAAATGCTCGCCGATCTCAAGTTGGAGACCGTCGACTTCGAGCCCAACTACGATGAGACGCGCGAAGAGCCTGTCGTTCTCCCGAGCAAGTTTCCAAACCTGCTGGTCAACGGCTCGACCGGCATCGCCGTGGGAATGGCCACCAACATCCCGCCGCATAACATCAACGAGATTGCCGACGCCATCGTCAAGGTGATCGACGAACCGAACGTGACGATCGACGAACTCATGGAAATCGTGCCGGGACCGGACTTTCCCACCGGAGGTATCATTTGCGGCCGTCAAGGGATCCGCGATGCATACCGGACCGGGCGCGGGACGATCACCCTGCGCGGACGCACACACATCGAGGAAAAAAAGGGCCGCACGCTTATCGTCATCGACGAAATTCCCTACCAGGTGCTTCGCACAACGATCAAGGAGCGCATCGTCGATTGCGTCAAGGGCAACATCATGCCCGAGGTGGCCGACGTGCGCGACGAGTCGGACCGCAAGCACGCCACGCGGTTGGTGGTCGAACTGAAGAAGGACGGTAATGCCGACCTGGTGCTTAACCAGCTTTACGAGTACACCGCTCTCCAGACCAACTACACGGTGATGAACATTGCCTTGGTCAACCGCCAACCGCGCACGTTGAACCTGCGACAGATGATCGACGTGTTCATCGATCATCGAAAAGAGGTCATTCGTCGGCGGACGGCGCATTTGTTGCGCAAGGCCCGTCAGCGGGCTCACATCGTCGAGGGGCTCCTCCTGGCCGTCGGCGACATCGACGCGATCATCCAATTGATCAAGCAGTCGCCCGATCCCCCGACTGCCAGGGAGCGTCTCATGGCCCGGCCTTTGCGGCTCCCGGAGAACGCCACGCTGATCCGACTGCTTCCCGAAGCCTTCGTGCGACGTACCACGCGGGAAGACCAGAACCTCAGCGGTACCCAGGCCGACGCCATTCTGTCCATGCAGCTCCAGCGTCTCACCGGGCTTGAGATGGAGAAGCTGGCGGAGGAATATCGCAAACTCACCGAGGAAATCGAAGGCTATGAGGCCATTCTCCGGGACGAAGCACTCGTGCTCGACATCATCCGGGAAGACACCTACGAAATGAAGGAGAAATTCGGAGACAAGCGCAGGACCGAGATCAGCGGGCAGGAGGTCGGCGAGTTCCGAATGGAGGAACTCATTCCCGACGAGCAGATGATCGTGACCATCACCCGCGACGGCTACATCAAGCGGGTACAGGTGGATGCTTACCGCAAGCAGGGTCGCGGCGGCAAGGGCGTCAAGGGGTCGGATATCAAAGAAGGGGATTATCTTGAACACCTCTTCTCGGCCAACACTCACGACTATCTGCTGTTCTTCACCAATCGTGGGCGGGTCTACTGGCTGAAGGTGTACGATATTCCGGCCATGCAGCGGACCAGCCGGGGGCGCTCGATCGCCAACCTGCTGCACATGCTGCCCGACGAAATCCACAAGGCCGTGCTGCCGGTCAGCAGGTTTGAAGAGAAGTTCGTCTTCTTTGCGACGGCCAAGGGCGTGGTCAAGAAAACGCCGCTCGCCGCATTCAGTCGACCGAGACCGAGCGGGATCATCGCCATGAGCCTGGACCTCGACGACGAGTTGATCGGCGTCTCCCAAACCAGCGGCTCCGATGAGATTGTGCTCGGCACCCGCGACGGCTGGGCCGTCCGGTTCGATGAGAATGACGTCCGCGCCATGGGGCGGTCCGCCAGAGGCGTGCGAGGCATTGATCTGCGCGGCGAAGACCGGGTGGTCGATCTGGTGGTGACCAACGAAGGGGCATCGCTGCTGACCGTGTGCGAGAACGGCTTCGGCAAGCGGACGCAGGTCAGCGAGTACCGCAAGACCCGTCGCGGCGGCAAAGGGGTGATCAACATCAAGACCACCGAGCGCAACGGGAAGGTCGTCGCCCTCAAGAGCGTCACCGACAACGACGACCTGATGTTCATTTCCGCCAAAGGCATCGTGCTGCGCACGGAATCGACGTCCATGCGGGAGATCGGCCGTGCCACTCAGGGCGTACGGCTGATACGGCTGGAGGAGGGCGACAAGGTCGTGGCGGTAGCCCGGATCATCCCTGAAGACGAGGACCAAAGACCGGCAGACGCCGAAGCCGGCGCCGCTTCCTCTGAGACGGCGTTGATCGAGGCTGGCGAACCGCCCAAAACTGACCAATCGACCGAGCCGGATGAGAATACAAACCCCTCTGGTGCCGATAGATATGATCGGGAACCGACCGACGGCGAGCCTGAAATGGATCAGCCGCAGGACGGCGAAGAAGCGGAGTGAAGCCCTGACGGCTGGTGGTTTTTGGCTGCGCGGGGGGCCGGGGCGGCTGGCCCGCCCGAGCGCGGTCGGCTGCTTATGCGTAACCGGGGCCGCCCGTGAAGCCCGACAGCCAGGATCAAGGCAAGGGACGAACGCGGCAACCGACAGGCATCGGAGCGGTATAATTCGTCTGGAGACGACCCGAGAGCGAGCTGCCCCCGGGGCGTTATCCCAAAGGCGGATCGCCTTTTTGCGGGCCGCGACCCAAGCGCTCTGCGATCCAGAAACATGCGCGCAAGCCGCACAGATATCTGGCCGTAAGGTTCTAAAGGAGAGTTGACCCTATGCTGACTTTTCGCGGCTTCCTCACCGGCCTGGCCGTCTTTGCTCTCCCGGCATTAGCGCTCACCTTCGCGCCTCCACGCGCCTTTGCTCAGACATCTCGACCGGAGACGCCCCTTGACCATGTCCAGTCCGGCTCCGTTGCCGAACGGGCTCCCGGGCTCTGGATTCGAGATGCCCTTGCCTACTACAGCCGACGGCATGCCGAGATGATTAATCCACCCGGCCCGGTCAACGCCGAGGTTCAGGGCCCATCCGCAATGCAGGAGGTTGCCCAGGCTTTTGCGGATGGCATCGTGCAGCTTATTCAGGATGTCTTCAAGGCCTGGGTTGCCGCCGCAGTACCTCCCGGCGGCTTCCCCGGCACTTGGACCGATTTGGACAACGATGGCATCCGCAACCGGTTGGACAATTGCATGACGGTGGCCAATCCCGGCCAGACGGACACCGACGGCGACGGGGCTGGCGACGCATGTGACTCCGATGATGATGATGACGGCATCGAGGATTCCATCGACAATTGTCCTGCAGTCTCCAATCCTGATCAGGCTGATGCCGACGGCGACGGCACCGGAGACGCATGCGAAGCGTCATGAGAACGTCCTCTGATTCCTGCCCAGGGATTGAACAGCAGACAAGATACTGATGCTCAGCACGCGCAAAGCGGCGGCTTTGGAGTCTAGCCGGCAGGCTCGTTCATCGGTGCGGCTTCGCACGGCGCAGGCGGTCGGTTGTTCCGTGACCGCCCTGCTGTGCGAAGAAGAGATTCCGGGCTTCCGCTCGGCTGACGGTGCCGGTAAATGGGCCTGATAGGGGTGCTGCCCGCAAGCACTCGTGACGCGCAGAAGTCGCGCCGGGACGCGCAACAAACACCCGTCAAATCGCCGAAAGTTCTTTCGGGCCGACGGCCGATGACTCATCCACGACCAGCAGGAGCCTGATCGGAAAACGCGGGAATACACCTCTCCCTCTTGGGAGTTGAACCTCAGGAGCGACCCATATGACCAAGCAGGACATCATTGCCGACATTCGTATGCGTAATTGCTCCGCCTCGGAAGAGTTCCTCGCCACTTTCAGCGAGGAAGACCTCCTGGCGTATCTCTCGAATTTGAAAGAGGTTGTGCCCACTCCGGTCGTCGGCCAGCCTCGTTCCGCCCAGGATCGGCACGCTCCTGGCAGGCTTTTTGGCCCCAGCCGCATCCCGTTTTTCAGGTCCTATAAACAATATATGGTGCGCTCAACGCACGCAGATACAATATCTTGCATAAAAAAGAGCCGAAATCGCGCCCAGCTACGTTGATTCTTCTCAAGAACGTCCGCTAGGAACGTCGATAACAGTATTGGTGCGAGAGCACCGTGAGAGCGGGTTGACGGATCGGCCCTTCACGCAATCCTGGTGGGGGTCAGTTAAAGTACTCACCGGCGTTTCATGGAGGAATGCCAAGTTCAATGGCATGGGTTGTCTTGCGCCTGTGCCGGAGGTGAGGAGGTCCTAAAACCCGAAGTGGCAAGTGCAGTCGGATTCGCAAGGCGCAAGCCGGTCACGCTGCTTTTGAGCGTGGAGTCCTCAAGGTTTCGCGACCGGAACAGGGTGATTGCCGATGAACGACATTCCGCCAATCAAGGCAACAGCCAACCCGGTCGGGCTGAGGCTCCCCGCCGTGCCGGACCAAGCGGGGGATGAGGAGGCTCGGCAGGCCCGGACAACCGCTCCAGTCCAGGCAGACCGCGTGGATATATCAGAAATGGGACAGTTGCTCAGCACGCTGGACGTCGGTTCACAAATCCGGGTTGATAAGGTGACGGAGATCCGTGAGGCGATAGCCAACGGCACGTACATCACGGACGCGAAGATCAACTACACAGTAAGCCGGCTCATGGAGGAGCTCAAGGCGAACGAGGAAATCTAGAGATCTAGACCTCGACCGAACACACGGGTTCGGCCGACAAAACCAACGTCTCACGTACAAGCCCACGATCCTGCAATCGTGGGCTTTTGCTTTGGGTGCCGTTCGCATCGTCCACAATCACGGTTCCGCTTGTCGCCCGACACTGGGGGTTCGAAGTCGTCCACAATTGCCCCCGCGTCTGAAACGGCCGCCCACCGGTGCCCTTCCTCAAAACGCGTCGATTGAAATGACGCGCCGGTCGAGGTTTGCGCCTCTGGCTTGCGAGAGGCCATCGGGATCAACCGGCTCGGACTTTTCCGGTCTGATTGAACTGTCGGCGTTCGCCGACTCGCGAAACCACGGACGGCAAGTTGAAAAGTGGGGCCGGATATGCTTGCCAACATTGGGCTAGACGGAGACAATGCCGAATCCTGCAATTGAGCAATGACTCAACAAGGACAACGCTGAACGGGAGGCAATCATGGTTAAGCGATTCATGGTGATTGGGGCGAGTATGCTGTTAGCGACCGGCTCGGTGTTGGCGGCCGAGGAGGCGACAACGCAACCGGCAGCGGCGAAGGTTGTGGCGGCTGGACGATGGAATCTCACGGTGACGATGACGGTCGAGAAGACCGATCCGTCGGGACAGAAGAAGACCGACACCTGGTCGCATCCCGCCTGGCTGGCTATTGAAAAGCAGGGCGGCAAGCACGTCGGGCGATTCCTCGGCGGCGCCGGCAGCGTTCATCCGATTGGGGAGGTCAAAGTGGACGGTCTCCGCGTCGAGTTCAACGCCGGCGATCGCAAGTGGTCCGGAGTGATCGACAATGACACCATTAGCGGAACATGGGAGAAGGGCCAGGAGAAGGGAACATGGTCAGGTAAGAGATCCGTTCCGAAGACCGATGTGGCGGGCACATGGACGATCAGGCCGCTGGGCACCCCCATCGAGCGGCCGGCGACCGTCGAACTGACCCAGGCGGACCGGCAGATCACCGGCACCTACAAGGAAGACGACAAGAAGTATCCGATCGCCGATGGCGTGGCCAATGCGGGCATCATTCGGTTCACCGTCGAGCTTCCGTCCGGGAAGAAGACTTTCGGTGCCGCCGTCAAGGGAGACCTGCTCGATGACGGTATGATTCTTACGCAGGCCTCGAGGCTGGGTGGCAGCTTCAAGGGATACCGCCAGCGGAAATGGGGCGCACCCGTCGAGTTGTTCAACGGCAAGGACCTGAGCAACTGGGAGCAGTTCGGAAACGAGAAAGAGAAGAACTGGAAGGTCGTCGACGGCATCATGACCACCACCGGCGGCGCCAACATTGTCTCCAAGCAGAAATTCCGCGACTTCCGCCTGCACGTGGAGTTCATGGTCCCGCCAGGCGGCAACAGCGGCGTGTATCTTCGGGGGCGGCACGAGATCCAGGTTGCCGACAGCATCGGCAGCACTCCGCCGAGTTGGCACGATTGCGGAGCCATTTACAGCCGCATCGCCCCGGCGGTCAATGCGTGCGGGAAGGCCGACACTTGGCAGACCTTCGACATCACCATGGTCAGCAACTACGTCACGGTCATTCTCAACGGCCAGATCATTATCGACAGCGAAGAAGTCGAGGGTATCACCGGCGGCATGCTTGACTCGAACGAGGAAGAGCCCGGACCGATCTACCTGCAGGGCGATCACGGCAAGATCAGCTATCGCAAGATCACCGTTTGGCCGGCGGAGTGATCGGATCGTGCCGGTTTTCGGCTGCAAGCCGCAAGAGCGGCCCAATGAGTAGCGCACGGGCAGGGGAGGGGAGAGCTGTCGCAGGACGGATCAGCGTCGATAGTGGCAGCTCGTGTGCTGCGCGGTTGCGGCATTAATTGTGCGGGGCAGAGGCGGTCCGTGCTGCAAGCCCGAAAAGAAGCTGACCAGCGGCCGGCTTGATTTATGCTTGGTTCCTCTGCCTTCGGGCTTTGCCTGCTCGTTCTCCCCCGCCCTTAGTCCCTTCCGTCGCAACTGGTGCGCATTTTGCGCGCATGTTTCTGGATCGCAGAGCGGTTGGGTTGCGGCCCGCAAGAAGGCGGTCCGCCTTAGAGGATGAACCGGCTTACATCCTCGTCCTTGATGATCTCGGCCAATCGCTTCCGCACGTCGGGCTCATCGATGATTACCGCCTCACCCGATCGTTCGGAAGCGCCGAACGACAGGTCCTCGACCACCTTCTCCATAATGGTATACAGCCGCCGCGCGCCGATGTTGAGCGTATTGCGGTTGACCTGCCACGCGATCTCGGCCATGGCCTCGATCGCCGAGGGAGTGAAATCGAGCTTGACTCCTTCGGTGGCCATCAGGGCGATCTGCTGGCGCGTCAGGGCGTTCTGCGGCTGAGTCAGAATGCGAACAAAGTCGTCCTTGGTCAGGTCGCTCAACTCAACGCGGATGGGAAAACGGCCCTGAAGCTCGGGCATCAGGTCCGACGGCTTGCTGATGTGAAAGGCCCCGGCGGCAATAAACAGGATGTGGTCGGTGCGAACCAGGCCGTGCCGGGTGCCTACGGTGCTGCCCTCGACGATGGGGAGCAGATCCCGCTGCACCCCCTGGCGAGAGACATCGGGCCCGTGCAGGCTGCCGGTGCCGGCGATCTTGTCGATCTCGTCGATGAAGATGATGCCACTGTTTTCGGTCCGGCGAATGGCCATCTCGGTCACTTTCTCGCGGTCGATCAGCTCGTCGCAAGCCTGCTGGAAGAGCACCTTGCGTGCCTCGCGCAGCGGCAAACGGCGATTCTTGCGCTGTTGAGGGATGAGCTTTTCGAAGAAACTCTGGATCTCCGGATCGAGCTGATCGACGCCGAAGGTGGCCATCATTCCGGCCGGCATGGGCCGCTCTTCAGCGGTGATCTCGATGTCGCGGTCGTCGAACTCGCCGTCCCGCAGCTTCCGGCGGAATTTCTCTCTCGTGCGGTGACGTTTCTGGGCCGTATCGCTGTTCGGGTCATCATCCTCGTCGCCGGTTCCGGCGGGCAGGAGGGCGTCGATCAGGCGCTCCTCGGCGATCCGCTCGGCCTCCTGGCGGACGACCTCGGTCTGTTCGGCGCGGACCATGTGAATGGCCAGGTCGAGCAGGTCGCGGATCATGCTTTCGACGTCCCGCCCGTGGTAACCGACCTCGGTGTACTTGCTGGCCTCGACCTTCACGAACGGGGCGTTGACCAGCCTGGCCAGCCGCCGGGCGATTTCGGTTTTGCCCACCCCTGTCGGCCCGATCATGAGGATGTTCTTGGGGCCGACCTCACTGCGCATGTTCTCGGGCAACTGTTGGCGCCGCCAGCGGTTCCGCACGGCGATGGCCACTGCCCGTTTGGCTTCGTCCTGACCGATGATGTATTGATCCAAAGCTTCGACTATTTGTCTGGGGGTCAGCTCTTTCATAACTCGCGTGTATTGCTCCTGTGACGATCTTCAACTTATCGCCGGCCGACATTCTACCGGAAACCGGGCTCATAGAGCAGTGGCCGGGGGAGCGTCGATGATTCGCAGACACCATCCGCAAGCAGTATCATGCTCTCATGATCGCCCCCGGCAGTCCGAGCGAGGAAGGCTTCTGCGCCAAATGCCGCTACCCGCTGCGCGGCCTGCCCGAGCCGCGATGCCCGGAATGCGGTAGCGAGTTTGATCCCGCGAACGCTCGCACATTTCTTGTTGCGACACAACGATGGGCCTTGGGGCCGGTCTCCCGGCGTCTCTGGAACCCTCCGACATGGAAGCTTCACGCCCTGTCCGCCGTACCAGCGTTGCTGATTCTGTTCAGCTATTCGGTGCCCGGTCAAGTCACCGTTTTTCGGGATCTCGGCACTCTTATCGCGATGGTCCTGCTGGTGTCGTGGCTGTTGCGCCTCATTTTGTCACTGGCTGTTGAAATCATCTATCGCCCTCCTCTCGATCAGAGGCGTGCCCCAGGGCCATGGCTGCTGACGCCCTTGATCATCTTCGTGACAGCCGTTCTCTGCCGCTTGGACGTGCCGGCACATGTGGCGTTCGCTCTCAGCAGGCCGTCTCTTGATCGCCTCGCCGCCCGAGCGGCCACCACACCATTGAGTCCGCCCCTCATGGACCGGTGGGTTGGCGTGTATCCCATCAAAGAAATTCGCAGAATACACGGCGGCATGCGGATATGGGTTTGGGGAACCTACGGCCTCGGCGGCGGGTTCGCCTGGTTCCCGCAAGGGCCGCCCGTCAGCAATGAATACGTCTACTTTCATTGGTGCGATTCCTGGTACGGCTGGCATGACATGGCACGGGGGGGACGGTCACTGGCATCCGGAGACTTGTGGCATTTCAGATAGTGCCATTGGGCTGCCCGTTGTCGGGCCACCGAGCCGAATGGATCCCCGACACTCTGGGCGGCTCGGTTGGTGGCTTCGTTGGCGGTGGGTCTCTGGTACAGGCCAGAGACCGAGGACACGAAATCCGCAATCCGTTGGGCGTTGCCACCCGGGTTGTTTGCTTTGGCAGGTATCCTGTATGCGTTGAACGTTCCACTGTTCGTGGTATTTGTGTTGCCGAGCCGTGCCCGTGCCAGGGATGGCTAGCCGCTTCTCAGCAGATTTGATACACTGGAAGCATGCGAAACGCCCCTCTTCGATTCGAAGGCTTCGTGTTGCGATCCGGCCGCAAGTACGAGTCGATCTGCCCCGACCTCGATGTGGCCAGCTTCGGCAAAACGCCCGCCGATGCTCGGAAGGCCCTGCTGGAAGCCTGTCGGCTTCACGTGGAGTCAGCGATCGAGTGTAATCTTCCCTATCTTCGCCCCGTGCCTCCTGACGATCACCCATTAAGGGAAGAGCCGTCTCGCATTGTTGAACGCTTCATGGTCACGATCGAGATCGCGGTCAAAGCTCATGCCTGAATTGCCCGTGTTAACAGCGAGACAAGTGATTCAAGCCCTATCAGTATTGGGATTCACCACATTGAGGCAGCGGGGCAGCCACCTGCAGATGAGGCGGGGGAACCGGATGGCCACCGTACCTCTCCATCGAGGTGACATCCCGCCGGGGACCTTGAAATCGATTTTGCGACAGGCCGGGATTACCGTACAGGAGTTGATCGATTCTTTGTAAGAGGCGATTGTTCGATACAGGTGCCGATGCCAATGCCCAATGGCACGTGCTACGAAGCCCGGCCGATCATCCTGGCCTCGCAGAGTCCGCGGCGGGTGGATCTGCTGCGCGAGGCGGGGATTGCCTTTGAGGCAGTTGCGCCGACCTGCGTCGAGCCGGACGTCGCCACATGGATGCGCAGTCCGGAGGAGTTCGTCCAGTTGGCGGCGTACCAGAAGGTATCGAGCGTAGCCGAGAGATATCCCGATCGGGTTATCCTGGGGGCCGACACGGTGGTAGCCCTCAACGGGCGCATGTACGGCAAGCCGGCCGACCGTGACGACGCCCGACGCATTCTTTCGGCGCTGGCCGGCGTGACCCAGGACGTGATCACCGGCGTGACCATCCTCCAGCCTGCCAAGGGCAGGCAGCTTGTCGAGTGCGACGTGACCCGGGTGACCATGCGGCCGATGTCCGAAGAGGAAATCGAGGTCTATCTTGATAGTGGCGAGTGGGAGGGCAAAGCGGGGGCCTACGGTATCCAGGGCACGGCCGACCGATTCGTCGAGAAAGTGGAAGGCAGCTTCAGCAACGTTGTCGGCCTGCCGGTTGAACGGGTGCTTCGCATGCTGGCCGAGTTCGACATCCGACCGACATACGGTTTCTCGCGTCAGCCACGGGTGAGTGACGCTCAGGAGTGCGAGTGATTCCTGCAACATGGATTGTGATCGTTGCCTCAAGCTTTGCTGCGAACGAGTACTCGCCGCTGACGGCGGGTGAACTGTTACTCGTGTACAACGACGCGGATGTCAGCTCGCGAACCCTGGCCAAGCACTATGCTGAGCTCCGGGACGTGCCTCGCGATCAACTGTGCCCGCTGGTGATCATGCGGGTTGGCGAGGAGATCGCCCCTGCCGATTTCGAGCGGCTGATCCGTGAGCCAGTTCGCCGCTACCTGGAGGAGCACGGTCTTCGGGACAAGGTTCGTTGCCTGGTGACCTTCTACGGTCTGCCGATTCGCGTCGGTCGGCAAACACCGTCAGTTGCGCAGCAACAGTTACTGGTCAAATGGCGGCCGCGACTCAAGCGGGAGATTCGCGAGTTCGAGGCGATGCTGCGGCAGCTCGAGAGCGTGGCCGGACTGGCTTCCCGTCCCGCCGAGGTGAGACCACCCGATGAGAACGATCTTCCCAGACTGTTGCAGCAGTACGTCAAGGCCCGCGAGGCCGCAATCAAGCTCATGGCCGGTCCGTCCGCGCAGCCTGAGAACGAAGAACGCCGCCGCAACTGGCTGGAGCTGATGCAGAAGGCCGAAGGACAGGCGTTCGTGGCGACCCATCTGCAGGTGGTTTCCGGAGACGGTGACCAAGCCGTACGCCGGCAACTCGAACGGCTTCGCGAATCGGTTTCCGCGGACGACGCTCGGGTCCAGCAGATACTTGCCGAAGGGATCGAGTCGTCTTCCCGCGAGGAGGCATGGCAGATACTCCAGCGCAACCGCGGCCTGCTTGCCCTGTTGTCCGCGATCCAAAGGGATATTCAGTCCATCCAACCGGAGGAAACCGAAGCATCCGTGGACAGTGAACTGATGCTCCTGTGGTGGCGCGACTATCCGCGATATCGCTGGGTGGTCAACACACTGAACTGGCAACGGCGGGCGGCGGCCGAGCAGCAGGTTGCGCAGTACGAGCCGCCGTGGCTCTGGAGGACGCTGATGGTCAGCCGGATTGATGCCGGCAGCGCCGCCGTCGCCCGCCGGATGATCGACCAGGCGATCACCATCGAGAAAGTTGGCATGACCGGCAAGTTCTACATCGACGCCCGGGGGCTCAAGCCCGACGGCAATTACGGTGATTACGATGAGAGTCTTCGGAAGCTCGCCCGGATGTTGCAGAACGCGGGAAGCATCCCTGTCGTGCTGGACAATCGGGCCGACGTGTTCCAGCCCGGCCAGTGTCCTCAGGCAATTCTCTATTGCGGCTGGTACAGCCTGCGCAAGTACGTGCCTGCCTTTACGTTCGTTCCCGGGGCGGTGGGCTTTCACGTCGGCAGCTTTGAGGCGGCGAGCCTCAAAGGCCCCAAGGAGACCGGCTGGTGCAAGAACCTGCTCGACGACGGCGTCATTGCCACCATTGGCCCGGTAGCCGAGCCGTATCTGAACTCGTTCCCGCAAGCCGACCGTTTCTTCGGCCTGTTGCTCACCGGGCGCTACACCCTTGCCGAGTGCTACGCCTACACGCTGCCGTTCAACTCGTGGATGCAGATGCTGCTGGGCGATCCGCTATACCGGCCGTTTGCCCGCAGCCCGGTGTTGACGGTTGAGGATGTGTATGATCCGCGGGAAATCCCGAGAGCGTTTCGGCAGCGTGCGACCAGTCAGCCTGCCACCGATTCCGCGGACAATAAGTAGGCCGCAACGTCGTCGGTTCTCTGCCGGCCGCTTCCTGATCACTCTTCTCGCAACGTCGGCCCGGCCTGCTCTTGCTCGGCGATCAGCAGGCTCAGTGGGGCAAAGCGGGTCATCGGCACCTCGAAGACGCCTTCCTTCACCGGAATCGGTTCACCTGAAGGCCGCCCCCGCAGATCGCACGGCAGGACGCTTGTGGGCCGCAACCCGTCGGGCAGTTGAACGCGGCAGGGTTGATCGCTGCCGATCTGCTCCCACAGACGCAGAAGCAGCCCGTGGCCGTCGGGGTTCGGTCCTAACGCGGTCACCAGGACGCCCTTGCGCGACAAGGTCAGGCCGGCGCGGGCCGGCGGAAGGGTTCCGGCCTTTCCTTTGACCAGTATTGCCTGGCAATGAACGCGGGCCTCCATCGCCGGAGTGACGAGGGCGTCCTCCTCGGCCGTGCCCGAAATCGGCCACAGACGCACGCGGCACGACCATGCGCCGCCGATCCATTGCACGAAATTCGTGGACCATTGGTTGTTGAACAGATTCACGTACACCATCGGTCGTTTGGGAACGAAATCCCGCGAGAACTTCCACAGGCCGCGCTCGTCGAGGCAGACCAGCGGTGAATCGATCGGGCAGATACCCGCGCCTTTGCCCTTGGGGGCGGTGAGGGTCAAACCGGTGGTCAGCGCATAGACCATGTGGTTGGCCGATGGCTGCACGTCGCGGGCGGGGTCGACGACGCACCCGAGGCGCCCGAGCCGAAACACAGGCTGATCGATCCGTAAAGGCAGGCAAAGCCATCCGGCTTCGGGCCACGGAGTAGCCTGCTTGTCGGAGACCTTCCATTCGAAATCGACGAACGGTAAATCCTCGTAGAGGCGAATCGTCAGACTGACGCGGCCGTTGAAAAGCTCGGACGGCTGAGCAGCGAGGATGATCCGCGTCGAGACCGGACCGTGGTCGATGGTGTGCGAGAAGCGCGGAGGCGAGAACACGCTGTGAGGAACCTGGTCGGCCGGCGGCATTCCGGGTTTGCCGAAGTCGCCTTCGAGCCATGGAGCCTTGCCTCTCGTGTAAACGTCGAGGAATTGCGAGACATCGTCGGCGCCGTAGCGTTCATAGACGAACTGACCAAGCCCGATTCCGTCGATCTCGCCGGCAAGGTTCTGATCACTCTGCTTGTCATAAAGCGAAGTAATGGTTCCGCGCGTCGTATCGATGCGGACGCGCCATCTCGGGTTTTCGACAACCTGCAGAGCATCGAACGAATCCGCCCTTTGCCATGCCGTTTTGCCCGTGGGCGAAACGGTTCCGGCACTGTCGAGCACAAAAGTGCGATAGCCGAGCGGCGGGACCCCGTGGGCGACGAAAGAGAGCTGCTCATCCTTCAGTTCCGCCGGGACAGACCGTCCGGTCTCCAGATCGCGGACCTTGCCCACGGTCGCCTGCGACCACGGCAGACTGACCACGTCATCCCGTGACCACGGCAGCGGGTTGAACACGACGATCCGGGTTCCTTCGACGTTGACAGCGGCGGCCAGTGCCCGAATGCCCTCCCCCAGCGTCGGCCTGATCAGTTCCTCAACTCGACGGATATAGGCTGCATGCTGGCCCCACGACTGTTCAAGCTTGACGAAGGTGCCTTTGTCGTACTCATCCTGCCATGCCTGCCCATAGAGGCGCGGAAACCGCTTGCCGTCCAAGCCCCAGGTGTGCTCGCCGAAAAGGAAGCTCTGCTCGTAAGCCTCAGCGATCGTCCCGCTCATGTCCACGTCACCGACGCGCCACAGGTCAAGCAGCGTGCCGAGCGATTCGGTCGCCCCGATGAGCGGACGCACGCGGCGGGCCAGGCCGCTCTCGACCGGCATCGACATGATCCCGTGAATCCAGGTGTCGGGCATGTCGGCGCGGACGACCGGTAGATCCGGCTTCTCTGCAAGAATGGCATCGGCGAAGTCCGACAGCCGGCCCATGCGGATCTTGACATCGGGCAATTCACTCTTGGCCTGTGCCAACAGCTCTTGTATCTGCTCGGGCGTCGGTGGTCCATGGTTGTCGCCCGTGTGGATCAGGGCCAGCCAGGCGGCGTGCGACCAGTCGGCCGGCGGCGTGAGGCCTGTGCCGTAGGCGGGAGATTGCATGGTGAGCACGCGACTGCCGTCGGGCCCCTCCCACCAGAACAGCACCGGCACATCCGGCGGCGTGCTCAGGCGGTTGCAGCCCAGGTGCAGGAAGGTCACGCCTGCCTGGGCCAGGATCGTGGACAGCGCCCAGGCGTGCGACGGCACGTCGGTCATCTTGGCGTCGCGGGGCAACTCCTGACCGAACTGCCGGGCCAGACGCGACGAGAAACCCATGCCGCGGACGAGGTCTTCGAGTTCGAGCGACTCGGTGTGCGTCGTGCCCGGCAGAGCGTGCCAGACAAGGCGGCTCTCGCGGATCATCGCGACGATGCGCTCACGCCGCGCATCCGTCTGCAGCGGACCGAGAATGTGGCTCAACGGCCAGCCGGGCAGAGTCCACACGAACCGCTGCTCGGGCGGCAGATCTCGCGTCTGGTCGCAAACCGCCAACGCCTTGTCGATCATCGTCGTGCGGTAGTAGTCAAGCACGTTGGACACCAGGTCGGTATAGCCGATGTCGAAATGCGTCTTGCAGACGACGACGACTTCTTTCACCTGTGCCGGCGAGGTTGTCTGGGCGGCCAGTCGCGAACTCGCCATCGAAAGAAGAACTGCTATCAGGCAGAGACGCCGAATGATTTGTTCATCCTTCATCCTTCCGCCTTCATCCTTTCTCAACGAAGCCCGAACCCTTTGATGGCCCCGCAGGCGCTGACTTCTTTCCGTAGACCGCAAACTCGTCGATCTGCTGCGCCAGCCCGATGAGAATCTGTGCCTCGGCCCGCGTCAGCCGTGCCCGCGAGAGAATGTTTCGGATCGGAAACATCAGGTGATCGGGTTTTTCGGGCCTCAGGTATCCGATAGTCAGCAGAGCATGTTGCAGCTTGATCATCAGCCGATTCATCAGTTTCAGGTCGGCCGGGTCCAAGCACCGTTTCGGGTGCCCCTTCGGTTCCGGCGCGCCGGCCACGGCCACAAACGTCTCATACAGGCAGATGGCCACTGCGTGCGAGAGATTCAGCGTGCCGTAGGCAGGGCTGGCCGGGATGTTCACCACCGCGTCGCAGTTGACCAAATCCTCACGCGACAGCCCATTGTCCTCGGTCCCGAACAGGATGGCGACGTCGCCTTCGCCGACGTGCTCGGCCAGGACGCGGGCCATCGCCGGCGGAGTCAGATCGTCGGCTTGATGAACCGGCCCGCGCCGTCGGCTGGCCCCCACCGCATACACCACGCCATCCAGCGCCTCGCTCAGCGTCGGGACGATCCGGGCCGAGGTCAGCCGGTGCTCGCCGTGCGTGCTGCGCTGCAAAGCCTCTCTTGAAACCGCGCTGGCCTTCGGCTCGACCAGCACAAGCTGCCCGGCATCGAAGTTCTCCATCAGCCGGGCGACCGCCCCGATGTTGCCGGCCACCTGCGGGCGCACCAGGACCACGCGTACGCGCCGCATCAGATCGAGACGACCGTTGGCCGCTTGTTTGTCAGTCATGGCTTCCGTCACCGGCGGTGATTCTACTCGAACCGGCCAAGAAGTGTCCTCACCCCACAGTCGGCCCATCTGTCGCGATTCCGCGTCCGGCGATCCTGGTCGTGTGCCGATGCTTCTTGAACCTGTTGTCACCGACATCGGTCAGGAGACGAGAACGCCGGCACAACTGATGCCTCGGTTGCACAAGAATCTCCGCAGGTCTGCAGAAGAGTACGTTTGGAGCGGGCGTTTCGCGCTGAAATACGGCTGCCGCCGGATCTCACCGGCGGCGACGTTCAAGGGCGACGACAGAACACGGCCCATTCTCAATTCCACATTCACAATTCTTCATTCCCCGGCGTTGCAGTATGCAACGCTGGGGTTAAAACACCGCCCCTCTGGCTGCTGACAGCCGAATGCTGACCGCTGAATGCCGAGTGCCGACCGTACCTGCCCCAGCGGCCCGTCACCACCAAACCCTGAGGAGTCTTCACATTTCAACGATCGTTCGAGAAGACTCAACTACACCCTTGACGTTCTATAGCGGGTCTTTTCCGGGCCCTTTTCCTGGCGCGTCCACAGTCTGCCCTCCCGCAAAGCCGGCGGGGGTCCTTACGCACCAGGGAGTAATTCTTTAGCCAAGGCTTGACACGCGGAGGAGCGTACCGGTAATATGCATATGGTTCAATGCGCCAGTCCGGCTTGCGGGAATCCCACCGGCCGGGCCGTGAGAGGAGGCAAGAACAGGGCCAAGAGAGCCCGAACGGAACGTACGTAGCTGATTGAATATCAGCGTTACAGACTTGGGCGCTTATCTGAAAACCGCCAGCCAGGGTTCTTCCTGGAAAATGCCAAAACGCACAGGGCTGGGCGCACTCCCGCATGGGAGTGTCGTCCTGGTCCGTGCTTGGCGTGGGTCTGGCGACCCTTCAGATAGTGCGGGTCCTTGGCGGCACTTCCTTTTTCTTGTCGCCGTATCCCGCCACCCGCTGCGACTGATCTGCGAACCGATGACCTGATTCTCCGGCGCATTGCGACGGCATTTCGGGAGTGGTGAGTGTATTTGCCAGCGTCGTTCTGAAAGTGCAGAGATTTCGCCGGTTTGAATATGTAGTCTTCTTCCTCTTGGTCTTCTTCCCTCCGGGCGCGCACTTGTCTTCTTCAACTGGGTCTTCTTCCCGCTGC
>Ga0116146_1000206_pt1 | contig 78369 bp, 47 predicted proteins | sample AD_JPNHG2_MetaG_FD_89748 | JGI IMG/M metagenome (GOLD analysis project Ga0116146, IMG submission 89748) | Active sludge microbial communities of municipal wastewater-treating anaerobic digesters from Japan - AD_JPNHG2_MetaG | ecosystem: Engineered > Bioreactor > Anaerobic > Digestate | place... | reverse complement strand
GTATGGCGCTTTGGCGATCCGGGCGGTTCTACGGCCTTGCCACCCATACTTGCTCAAGTTCCTCCCCCTCTGGGTTGAGCAAGTATGGCGCTTTGGCGATCCGGGCGGTTCTACGGCCTTGCCACCCATACTTGCTCAAGTTCCTCCCCCTCTGGGTTGAGCAAGTATGGCGCTTTGGCGATCCGAGCGGTTCTACGGCCTTTCCGCCCATACTTGCTCAATTTCCTCCCCTCTCGGTTGAGCAAGTATGGCGCCCGAATGATCCGGAGCCTTCCGCGGCCGTTCCCGCCCATCGCCTCCCCTTCGCCATCACATGGGTGATGCAGGCGAGCAACGGGCAGGCCCTGGATGCCTCCGTGCCGAGGGCGGCCAGGGACAGGGGCCACACTGCCGCTCGCCGCTCGCGGATTTGGCCTTGCATCCGGCCTCAGCCCACGCTATGATGCATTGTTGCGTGTTGCGCCCACAAGGGATAGGGGCGCCGGATGTCATGCATGAGGCGACCGAACCGGTGAAGCGGACGTGCCAACAGCCGTGGCGCGACAACTGAGCCTGACCGACAAGCGGTGGGTCTTCCGCGATTGCGACGAGCGACAGCGCGACCGCCTGGTCGAGGAGCTCGGCGTGTCGCCGCTCACCGCGCACCTGCTGGTGAACCGCGGCGTGCGGGAGCCCGAGGCGGCCAGGGGCTTCCTGGCGCCCGACCTGAACGGCCTGTACGACCCCGGGCTCCTGCCGGACATGGACCGGGCGGTGGCGCGCCTGCGCAAGGCCATCGGAGCCGGCGAACGCATCCTCGTCTATGGCGACTACGACGCCGATGGGGTAACCTCCATCTCGCTGCTCATCGAGTTCCTGCGGCTCTTCGGCATCGAGGTCCCGCACTACATTCCGCACCGCGTGGAGGAGGGCTACGGCCTGCACGCCGAGGCCGTGGAGGCGGCGGCGGCTCAGGGCGTGAAACTGATCGTCACGGTGGACTGCGGGACGAGTGGCGCGGCCGAGGTGGAGCTGGCGCGGAAGCTGGGAGTGGACGTCATCATCACCGACCATCACGAGCCGCCGCACACGGTGCCGCGGGCGTGCGCCGTGGTGAACCCCAAGCTCACGGGCAGCCTGTACCCCTTCCGCGACCTGTCGGGCGTGGGCGTGGCCTTCAAGCTCGCCTGGGCGCTGGCCCAGAGCTTCAGCCCCGGCAAGCGGGTGAGCGACGAGTTCCGCCGCTTCCTGCTCGACGCCATCGGGCTCGTGGCGATCGGCACCGTGGCCGACGTGGTGCCGCTCCTGGGCGAGAACCGCATCTTCGCAATCTACGGGCTGCACGCCCTCCGGCGCTCGGCCAGCCCCGGCATCGCCGCGCTCGTGCGACAGGCCTGCGTGGGCGACAAGCCGCTCACGCCGCGCGACATCTCCTTCGGCATCGGGCCCCGCCTCAACGCGGCCGGCCGCCTGGCCCAGGCCGGCCTGTGCGTGGAACTGCTCACCAGCAATTCGCCCGAGCGCGCCGCCGAGATCGCGCGCGAGCTGGACAGCAAGAACCGCGAGCGCCAGCGGATCCAGAACTCCATCCTCAGCGACGCGCGGCGGCGCCTCGAAGGCCACGGCCTGGAGGGGCGCAGGACCATCGTGCTGGCCGACGAGGGCTGGCACGCCGGCGTGGTCGGCATCGTGGCCGCCAAACTGGCCGAGGAGTTCTGCCGCCCCACCGTGCTCCTGTCGCTGGACGGCGACGTCGCGCGCGGCTCGGCCCGCTCGGTGCCGCACCTCAACCTCTTCGAGGCCGTGGGGGCTTGCGAAGAGGCTCTGCTGAGCTACGGCGGCCACAGCCAGGCCGCCGGCCTGAGGGTGCTGCGCGGAAACCTCGAGCGCTTCCGCGAGCTCTTCGAGGCCGAAGTGAGCCGCTGCCTCGATGGTTGGGTGCCCTGCGGCGTGCTGGAGATTGATGCCGAGGTGCTCTTGCCCGCCGTGACTCACGACCTCGTGCGCGACCTCGAGCGCCTGGCGCCCCACGGGGAGGGCAACGAGCCGCCGGTGCTCGCCTGCTCCGAGGTCAGGGTGGCCGGCCAGCCGCAGCTCATGGGCAGCCAGGCCAACCACATCAGCTTCTACGTCGAGCAGGGCGGCCACAGCCTGCGCGCCGTGGGCTTCCACATGGGGCACCTCTACCCCCTCCTCGCCACGGGCGACGTGGTGTGCGACATCGCCTTCACGCCGAAGATCAACGACTTCCGTGGGCTGAGCGAAGTGGAACTGGACCTCTGCGACCTGCGGCTCCGCGCGTGAGCTGCGCGCGAGAGTCAGCCCATCAGCTCCCGCAACCGCCTCCACGCCGCGGCCAGGCGGTGCAGGCAGGCGCGCTCACGCAGCGCCTCTTCGGCCTCCGCGCTGAGCTCCACCCGCTGGATCGCGACCCGCAACGGCGCGGCGCGCGGCTGCACCTCGCACGGGATGTGAAGCGAGGGGCGCACGGCCAGAGGCTCGGCTCCCGTCTCGATGTGGCAAGTGGCGTTCATCGTGGTGCTCTCCGGCTCTCTGTCCTCCATCTCTTTGGACGCACGGACGGGCCGCACGCTTCAGTCCTCTGAGCGAGCAATCTGCGTGCCGAAAGCCGCAAGCAGGGAAGCCCCACAGCCCGCTCGCCACAAGCGAAGAGCGGAGGCAGGCTTACGGCGAGCCCAGCGCCCCGGAGCGCCCGCGTGCCCGCGGGGCGGCAGGCGCCGCCGTGTCTGGAAAAGCGAACGGGAATCAGGCCGGTGTATCGGACGTGAACACTACAGTCCCATCGCCCTGCGAACCTCGGCCATCGTGCCCCTCGCGATGGCGCGGCAGTGCTCGGCCCCGCGGCGCAGGGCGTCCCACACCCGCTCGGGTTGCGCGAGCAGGGCCTGGGCTCGTTCGCGGATGGGATTGAGCACCGCCATCATGTGGCCGTACATCAACTTCTTGCACTCGATGCAGCCGATGGTGGCCCCGCGGCAGCCCGCCGCCACCCGCTCGATGTCCTCGGGCGGCGAAAAGTAGCCGTGCAGCGCGAAGATGTTGCACTTCGTCGGCTCGCCGGGGTCGGTGCGCCGCACGCGGGCAGGGTCGGTCACCGCCGTGCGCACCTTCTCCCAGATGCTCTGGGGGTCCTCGAGCAGGCCGATGGTGTTGCCGACCGACTTGCTCATCTTCTTCGTCGGGTCGTCGAGGCCCATCACCCGGGCGGCCGCGGTCAGCCGCGGCTGCGGCTCGGGGAAGATCTCCCCGAAGCGCGCGTTGAACCGCCGCGTGATCTCGCGCGAGAGCTCCAGGTGCTGCACCTGGTCCTCGCCCACCGGCACCACCTCGCCTTTGTAGAGCAGAATGTCGGCCGCCATCAGCACCGGGTAGTTCAGCAGCCCCGCGTTCACGCTGCCCTCGAACTGCGCCGACTTGTCCTTGAACTGCGTCATCCGGAACAACTCGCCGATGGGCGTCACCGTGTTCAGAATCCAGGCCAGTTCCGTGTGCTCGGGCACGTGGCTCTGCACGAACAGCGTGCAGCGCTCGGGGTCAATGCCGCACGCGATGTTCACCGCCGCGGCCTCCAGGATGCGGCCTTGCATCTCCGATGGCTCGTAGGGCACCGTGATCGCATGATAGTCCACCACGCAGTAGATGCACTCGAACTCGGGGATGAGGGCCACCCAGTTCCGGATCGCCCCCAGGTAATTCCCGATGTGTATGCCGCCGCTGGGCTGAATGCCGCTGAACAGCCGCCTGGCCAATGCCTTCTCCTTTGGCCCCGCCAACGTAGCGACAAGCACCCCGCTTGTCGAAGACCCGGGGAACACCGCAAGCAGGACGCTTGCGGCTACGCCTCGATTGGACAGGATGATAGCAGAGGCGGGGCAGAACTGTCAATTCTTGACTTGCCCGCCGCCAAATGCTACCATAGTCGGTGCCGATTTCTGACTGGTGGCATGCCTATGTCGAACGAAACGCAGTTCTCCTACGGACAGAGCGCTGTCGGCGTTCGCCGCCGCGACCCGGGCCGGTGAGCGCCCGGTGATCGCGGCTATCCCCGCTTCCACATTCCGCAATCCCAGATCCGCAATCCGCAATGGCTTTCTGCCCGGAGCGACCCGATGGAACTCAATCTACCTACCCGCTATGACCCCGCCGCCGTGGAGCAACGGTGGTATCGCTTCTGGGAGGAGCGCGGCTACTTCAACGCCGACCCCGACCCAGCCCGCAAGCCCTACACCATCGTCATCCCGCCGCCCAACGTCACGGGCGTGCTCCACCTGGGCCACGTGCTGAACAACACGTTCCAGGACATCCTGACCCGCTGGCGGCGGATGCAGGGCTACAACGCCCTCTGGCAGCCCGGCACCGACCACGCGGGCATCGCCACCCAGAGCGTGGTCGAGCGCCTGCTCGACACCGAGGGCACCAGCCGCCACGCCCTCGGCCGCGAGAAGTTCGTCGAGCGCGTCTGGCAGGTGAAGGCCAAGCACCTGGCGACGATCAACGAACAGCTCCGCCGCCTGGGCGCCTCGCTCGACTGGCGCCGCGAGCGCTTCACCATGGACGAGGGCCTCTCCCGCGCCGTGCTCGAGGTCTTCGTGCGCCTCTATAACAAGGGCCTCGTCTACCGCGACCGCTTCATGATCAACTGGTGCCCCTTCCACCGCACGGCGCTCTCGAACGACGAGGTAGACCACCGCACCCTTCAGGGCGGCCTGTGGTGGATCCGCTACCCGTTCAAGCGCGGCACCGGCGGGGTCACCGTGGCCACCACGCGGCCCGAGACCATGCTCGGCGACACCGCCGTCGCCGTCAACCCCCACGACCCCCGCTACCAGGGCCTCATCGGCAAGACCGTGGTCCTGCCCCTGATGAACCGCGAAATCCCTATCATCGCCGATGAGTACGTGGACAAGGAGTTCGGCACCGGCGCGCTCAAGATCACACCGGCCCACGACCCGAACGACTTCGCTATCGGCCGCCGCCACGGCCTAGCCGCGCCCTGCGTGATCGCGCCCGACGGCTCGATGAGCGCCGAGGCCGGCCCCTATGCGGGCCTCGACCGCTTCGAATGCCGCAAACGTGTGGTGGCCGACCTCCAGGCCCTCGGCCTGCTCGAGAAGCACGAACCCCACCAGCACGAGGTCGGCCACTGCTACCGCTGCGACAGCATCGTCGAGCCCTACATCTCGCTCCAGTGGTTCGTACGCATGAAGCCCCTCGCGGAGCGCGCCCGCAAGGTGGCCGAGGACAAGAGCGTGCGCTTCTGGCCCCCGCGCTGGGAGACCATGTACTACCACTGGATTGACACCGTGCCCGACTGGCCGATCAGCCGCCAACTCTGGTGGGGCCATCGAATCCCCGCCTGGTACTGCCAGGACTGCCCCGACCCGAAGCTTGACCCAGCGACCCGGCCGCCCGAGCCGCCCTACGGCGTGGGCGGCCGCCCCGTCGTCTCCGCCGCGCGGCCCGACAAGTGTCCCCAGTGCGGCGGCACGAACTTCCTCCAGGACGAGGACGTGCTCGACACCTGGTTCAGTTCGTGGCTCTGGCCCTTCTCGACCCTGGGCTGGCCCGACGACACGCCCGACCTCCGGTACTTCTACCCGACCAGCACCCTGGTGACCGGCCCCGACATCCTGGGCTTCTGGGTCGCCCGCATGATCATGGCCGGCCTCGAGTTCCTCGACGCCATCCCCTTCACCGACGTCTACCTCCACGGCATCGTGCGCGACGACCAGGGGCGCAAGATGTCCAAGAGCCTCGGCAACTCGCCCGACCCGCTCGACGTGATGAACGAGTTCGGCGCCGACGCGCTCCGCTTCTCGATCATCCTCATCACCGCCAGCGGGCAGGACGCCTATTACTCGCACGACAAGGTGGCCATCGGGCGCAACTTCGCCAACAAACTGTGGAACGCCTCGCGCCTCGTCCTCACCAACCTGGCCGAATCGTCCGACCTGTCCGACCTGTCCGACGGGTCCTACGCGTCCGACGACCTGTCCCTCGAGGACCGCTGGATCCTCAGCCGCCTGAGCCGCGTGACCGCCACGGTGACCGACGCCCTCGAGCGGTTCAACTTCAACGAGGCAGCAATGGCCCTCTACGAGTTCATCTGGCACGAGCTGTGCGACTGGTATCTCGAGGCCATCAAGCCACGCATCCGCAACGCCGCGCCCGAGGCCAGAGCCTCTCGCTTCGCCGCCCAGAGCGTCGTATCGCACGTGCTCGACGGCGCGCTGCGCCTGCTGCACCCCTTCGCGCCCTTCATCACCGAGGAGATCTGGCAGCACCTGGGCAAGCTGCTGCCCGCCCGCGGCACGCTGCCCGCCGAGCGCACGCCCGCCGCGCCCAGCGTGATGATCGCCCCCTGGCCCCAGCCCGACGGGCGCTGGCTCGACGCCGCGTGCGAGGCCACGTTCACCCAGGTCCAGGAGATCATCCGCGCCATCCGCGCCATCCGCAAGAAGATGCGCCTCGCCGACCGCTCGCCCCGCCTGCGCGCCGTAATCTCGCTCGCCGACGCCGCCCCGCTGCCCGGCCTGGAGGCCAACCGCGCCGTCGTGTGCGACCAGGCGGCCCTCGACGCCCTCGACATCGGCCTCGGCCTGCCCAAGCCGCCGCACGCGGCCGCCGCCGTGCTCGCCGGCATGGAGGTCTACGTGCCGCTCGAGGGCGTGATTGACTTCGACGCCGAGCGCAAGCGCCTGGGCGACCAGCTCGCCAAGACCCGGGGCTTTCTCGAAGGCTCCGAACGCAAGCTCGCCAACGCCAACTTCGTCGAGCGCGCGCCCCACGAGGTCGTGGCCAAGGAGCGCGAGCAGAACGCCCGCCTCCGCGAGGAGATCGCCCGCCTCGAGGCCAACCTGGCCGAACTCCTGTGACCTCTTGACAACCGCGCGGGGGCGTTGTACAAAAAGGGGAGTGGTTGGCTGAGAGGCGGACGTCTCTTGGGCACAAGGAGGTCGGCGATGCGGAACCTGTGGATACTCGCCGCGGCGTTGGCGCTCGCGGGCCGTGTGGCCGCGGGCGGGGAAGGCCAGTGGCGGCTGGGCCAGCCGTCCCAATATCAATACCAGTACGGCTACCCCTACGGCCAGCCGCCGGTCGAACTCTCGGTCGAGCAGCAGCGCAAACTCGGCCTCAGCGACGAGCAGATCCAGAAGATCGCCGAGTTGCGCCGCGATCTCGAGAAGGAACGGGCCAAGCTCGACGCCCAGCTCAAGGCCGCCAGCGAAGCCGCTGCCGCGGCCAACGCCGAAGTCTCCCGTCTCAGCCAGGAGGTCCGAGCCTTCTCCACCACGCGCCTCCAGAAGATCTACGACGCCGTCCTCACCCCCGAGCAGCGCAAGGCCCTCGACCAGCAGCGGTACCTCGAGCAGGCCAAGGCCTGGCTGCGCGGCTACCAGACCTGGCTCAAGCTCACCGAGGCGCAGGTCGAAGACATCTCGAACCTGCTCGTGCCCGTCTTCGAGAAGTACGCAAAGATGGACGATGAGGCGGCTGATGCCCGCGAACGGCTCGCCGAGCTGCGCCGCGCCGACAAGCTCGACATCGCGGCCATCGAGAAGGCCGAGAAAGAGGTCGAGGAACTCAGCAAGCGCAACGTCTATCAGCAGCGGCAAGAAGACCTGATGGACAGGATGCGCGCCGGCCTCTTGCCCGACCAGCTCGAGAAGATCGGCCAGATGCGCCGGCACTGAGCCGGCGGCACGGGACCAGCCCCGTCGCCCCCATCGTAGCCCTTAGGCCGCACCCAGGGCGGGTCCCGCTCGGAGTGAGGCTGGGTGAGATGCTTCCTCACCTTGGGGCCACGTTCCACTCGGCCTCGAACTCGTACCAGCGCCCTTCGTCCATCGCAGACCCCTTGCCGTCCAGCAGGGCAACAAAGAACTGCCGCCCGTGGACGAAGACACTGGGCTTCGCGCCCTCGGGCGTCTTGAGGCCGTTGAGGCTGAACAGCGGCTTGCCCTCCTTGAGGAACTCGATGCGGTCGGGAGCCGGGCCGCCGCTGGTCTGGCCGCGGCGGGCGCCGCCCTCCCCCACTACATCCTCCGTAACCTCCCGCGGGTTCGCAACCTGCGGGAGGTTAGAGAAGCGGAAGCGGTCGGCCTCGGGCAGTTGCACGATGGCCGCGAGGAAGGCGGACTTGTCCTTGAACGCCTTCTCGGAGCGGAAGGCCCATTTCTGCTTGAAGGCCGGCTTGTCGGTGAAGACGTATTCGGTGCGATACCAGAGCGGCGGACGCCGAAGCTCGAAGCGCCCGAAGCCGCGGAGCTGTCCCTCGAACGCCAGGTGCAGCCCGTCGTCGGCCTTCCAGATGCGGATGCCCGATTCCACGTCGTTGCTCGCCGCGATGCGCGGCGACTCGTGCGGCTTGAAGAACTCCTGGTCGCCATACAGATCGTGCTCCTTCGCCACCACCTTGTCGCCCACAAACAGCTCCCGAATCACCCCCGCCTGCCGCCGCAGGACGCAGGTGAAGTGCCTGTTGCTCACGATGTAGTCCGGCCCGACGCAGGAGAGGTCCGCGCCGCACAGTTTTGCAGGCCTGCCTGTCAGGATAATGCCTGGACAATCCTCTTCGCGTCTTACCGCAAGTCCATCGAGGCCTACAAGAGACAGGCCAGGCGCGCCATCCAGACGGTCGAGAAGCTGCACGTTCTCTGGCAGAAGTGCCTGGAACCCGACACCTGACCACCGACCACGCCACTTTACCACGACGGATGTCTTCTCCGGGTGAAGAGGAGCGGACTCGTTCTCCCAAAGGACTCCCACGTTCTGTGGCCGCCAGTAGATCGAGGATCGCTTCTGCACGTGCGCGGGCTGATCGGGGAAGCCTGCGCTGTCCCGCAGAAGTCCCTCGATGGTGTGCACGCCCCACTCAGTAGCGTCAGGGAACCCGATGCGACCCTTCACGACTTGGGGGGGCAGCGATGTGTCAGCGGGGCGAATCCCCCAACCCCAGCCGCCACCACCTGGTCCGGCACTGAACAAGTCATACTCCAGAGGTCCCAGGAGGCGACCTTGGTTGATGGGCGAGTAGTCAATGTGCATTCTGGTGTCGCTGCGGTTGAGATTCACGAAGACCACACTTGTCCTGTTGGGGCTGCGCCGGAGAGAGGTGAACACGCCGGCAGCTCCGCAGTCTACGGCTCGATATGATGCTTCGCCTCGCGACAGCTCGGCGCAGGCCCGTCGAGTTTCGTTGATCCGCCGGAAGACAGGGCCATGACCTCGTTCCATCCGTTGATAGACCATCGGCACGCCGTCAATCCAGGCGGTGAGGGCGTAGAGGGCACGCATCCCCTCGACGCCATACCAGCCCTGGGCACGCAGGGTGTCGTGGCTCTCGATGTGCCGAAGGAAGATGGTGCCACGCGGGTTGATGTATTTCTGCTCCTCCAGGTATTCCTGGAGCAGGGGCACAAACTCGGCGGCGGGCATGTGGCGCCAGGCGTGGAGGACGGTGAATGCGAGGCCAAAGTCGTATTGGAAGTCGCTCACGCCGGCGTGGCGGGGACTCTCGACCTCGGCGAGGACCGCGCCGTCCTTGGGCTTGAGCTTCTTGACCTCGTCGCGGATGCGCTTGACCATCTCGAGGCCGCCCTTGAGGCCGGCGTGGCTCGCCCTCGCGTAGGGGATGGCGGGGTCCCAGTTGTACTCCTTGCTGCCGTAGCAGGCGTCAATGCGATAGCCGTCCACGTCGTATTCGCGGACGTAGTGTGCGGCGACGTGGGCGATGTAGTCCTGCCAGTCGGGGCGGGCGAAGTCGTTGAGCCAGTAGGTGAGGGTCGAGCCGTCCTCGCGGCGGAGCATGAACTCGGGGTGCTGCTGGTTGTGGACGGCGTTGGGCGCGCCGCCGTGGGGCACGAGGTCGAGGAGCACTTTCAGGCCCAACTCGTGCGCGCGCTTGACCAGGGCGCGGAACTCCTCGGCGGTGCCGAGGCCGTCCTGGAAGCGGTAGTAGTCGAGCGGCCAATAAGGGCTCTTGTATTCGACGGGGAGAATCCAGATTGCAGTGACGCCGAGCTTCGGGAGCGTGGGCAGCAAGTATTCGGTCGCTGCCTTGAAGCCGCCGAGATCGGTCCAGTTGCTCCCAATCGTCCCGCCAGGATGGAAGGAATAGAGGACTGCGCCGTGGAGCCATTCGGGCCTGTCGGCGGGCACTTTCACTCCCACGCTGTCAAACCAGTCCCAGAGCATCGGCAGGGCGTCCCAGTAGGCGGCGTCAACGGCCTGCATGGTCACGAAGCCGATGTGCTGGGGGACGTTGGGGCGGAGGTAGCCGGCGGCGCCGACGCCTTGAACGACATCGAACTGCCCGGTGCTTTCTTCGACGCGGACGTGGGAGGAGTCGTCGGAGCAGGCGGCGAAGAGGAGGGAGCGCTTCGGCGTGAGCTGCGCGAGGAGCGGGGCGATGGAAAGGCCGCTGCTGTGGCTGACGCCCGGCTTCATCGCCGCAAAGGGGTAGCTGTGCGGCGGCCAGTGCTTGGGGAAGCGATAGAAGCCGTCGGGCGTGGCCTTGATGCCCGGAGTGCGAAAGGTGAATGCCCGCAGTTTCACCGTCTCCTTGCCGCGATTCGTCAGCGTCGCCGAGCGGTCTACCCTCGGGAGGTCGGCGTGAAGCTTGTAGCGTTCGACGACCTCGTAGTCGCCGACGGAGATGGTCAGTTCCAGCGTGTCGGGCGCGGGCTGCTCGCGCTTGAGGAGCTTGCGGCCGGGCTTGAGCTGCTCGGCCCAGGTGGTCTTCTGGTACTCGCCGACGCCAAAGGAGATGGGGTGACGACTGGCATCGGCCTCGGCGAGAACCTCGTCCCCGCGCGTCAGGCGCACGAGCGCGCCCGTGGCCTCGTCGAAGGCCAGCGAGAGCGGCCCGTGCTGGAAGGTGAACGAGGCGGCAGGGGCGAAAGAAGTAGCCATCAGAAGGAGGGTGGCGAGGCGTTTCATGGGTGCGGCTCCACCTGTCCCACTTGTCCCACGGGTCCCACTGGTCCCGCGGAACTTGTGGGACGTGTGGGACGTGTGGGACGTGTGTGGGGTTGTGCTTTGAGCTGCTCAAGATAGCGGGCGCGGGCCCTGGCGAAGAAAGCCAGATACGGCTCAGTGGCGTAGTCACGATAGGTCCACGGCGTGGGCGCGAAGCCCCCCTTCTTGTAGGTAAGCGTAATCTCGGCGTAGATGCCCTTGCCGATGTAGATGCGGTGAACGTAGTCCTTGGTGGTGGCTAGGAGCAGCTTCGAGCCGTCGAGGAGGCCGGGGTCGAGGTTGACGGGGCGCGGCACGGGTGCGCCCAACTCGCGGGCAAGTTGGCCCTCCAACTCGTTGGTGCGCACCTTGATGTCGGCGAGGTCGCCGGGATTCACAAGGCGCTCGTGGGTGACGAACTTGCGGAGCAGGCCCGGCCCCATCTCGGGCTCGTAGTAGTCGGTGAAGGTGAAGGGGATGAGGGGGCTGGCGAGGTCGCTGGGGCCGAAGGTGTCGGCCAGAAGGCGCTCGGCGGCGTCGAACCACTCGGCCCGTCCGGCGAGCATGCCCACCAACAGTTTCATCGGTTTCGGGGGCCGGATGTCGCCCAAAGCAATCCCTCCCGCGAAACACGCGAAAGGACGCGAATGAGGAGACAGGGACGCGGAGCGTCCGAAGCCGGCGTCCCCACGCGGAGCGCAGGGACGAGAAGCCGTTCTATCACGGCGCGGGCGGGACCCTCGCCTGCGGCTTGCCGTTCTGCGCGCGGCTCAAGAGGTCGAGGAAGCGCGGCTTCAGGGCCTCGCCGCCCAGGTCGGGGTGGGAGATCTGGAGCTTGAGGATGCTCTTCACCACGAAGTCGGAGCGGTTGTCGAGGTAGATCATGAAGAGCTGTTCGTACTTCGTCTCCCACCACTCCTTGGAGTATTCGGGCACTCCACGAAGAATCGTGTCGTAAATGCGTCGCGCGCCGACGTAGTCTTTGCGCAGGCGATGAAGGTCGGCCCGCTGCCGCAGCAGGTCGAGCGAGGTGCCCACCAGCTTCTCCATCTGTTCAAGATATTGGAGAGCGTTGGCGTACATGCGGAGGTTGATGCAGCATTTCACCAGCCGGTCGTAGACGCCGACGACGATCTTGCCCTCCTCGCTCTTGGGGTCGAGGCGGCGAAGGTCCGCCTTCTCGACCTGCGGCTTGTAGAGGTCGAGGGCCTTCCGCCAATCCTCGCGCTCGTAGAAGCCGTTGGCGAGCCAGAGCTCGAGGGGCGGGTCCTTGCCGAGGGCCTTGATGACCACGGGATAGTAGAGGTTGAGGGCAATGGTGGTGGCCTTCTTCGCATTCTCGGCGTCGCCGGCATCGGCGAACTTCTGGGCGAGCGCGCGATGGAGGTCGGCCAGCAGGCGGACCAGTTCCTCGGGCGACACGACGCCGGGGAAGCGCTCGGGGAAGGTCTTGAGGAGGGCGATGGCCTCGTGCAGGTTCTCTCCGGCGCGGTGGAGGCGCACGAGCATCAGGGCGGCCTGGCCGCGGCGCTGCGCGGTGCCCTCGGCGTTCTTGGGATTCGGCTCGGGCTTGGATTCGGAGACGGTGAGGAAGCGGGAGAGCTTCTCGATGGCCGCCGAGCGCTTCTCCCGGGCCTCGGAGGTAGTCTTGTCGGCCAGGCGCGCGAAGTGGTTGTAGGCGGCGAGGGCGTCGCCGTAGGCCGCGAGCACCTCATCCACCTTCTCGCGGTACAAGGGCGAGTAGCGGTAGTAGACTTCGAGGCAGAGGATGGCCAGCGCGGTCGTGTAGACGCGGCCGCCCACGCTGCCGCCGTAGGTGAGGGGCGGCCAGCTCCCCTCCTTGTCGCCGTCGCGATCCTGGATCTTGACAAGCAGGTCGCGGACCTGCGGGTGCCACTTCTCCCAGGCCGCGCTGCGGCGCTGGTGCAGCGCGAGGTTGGCGTAGTACCAGAAGTAGTAGTTGTTGGTGCTGGTGAAGAGGGCCATCTTGTCGAGAGGGATGGGCATGTCGGCGTCGCGCTCGACCCACTTGGGCGGGTTGGCGTTGATGACGGCGCCGGCGCGCTCGATGTACGGGTCGTCGCCCGCCATGCCCAGGTACTGGTGGCACAGGAGGCCGACGGCGTGGAGGGCGACTCCCATCGGGAGCCTGCCGAGGTAGAAGGTCTTCCCCTCCTGCTTGTCGGTGACCGAGTCGAAGAAGCGGCGGGCCTCGCCAAGCGCCTTGGGCGGGACGTCGAGGCCCACCAGCGTCGCAAGCCGCAGCGCCATGACCATCCAGCCGCTGATCGAGGAGTCGCCGTCCGGGGAGTTGTGGTAGTAGCGCCAGCCGCCGGTCGAGTTCTGGCTCTTGCAGATGAAGTCAATGGCCCGCTGGGCCGGCTCCTGGAGGCGCAGGTCCTGAGTCATCCCGTAGGCTTCGACCAGCGCCAGGGTGGCCATCGCATGGCAGTACATGTAGCCGCCGGGGCGCTTGCCCTCGTGGGTGAGGGCAATGCAGCCCTCGCGGTCCTGCTGGCTCCGAAGATAGCCGAGCGCGCTATCCACCACGCGGAGGAACTTGCCCCGCTTGTGGGTGTAGCCGGCGCCGAGGAAGGCCAGGGTAGCCAGGCCCGAGATGCCGGGATCGGCCCACCGCGCGCCCTCGCTGTCGGTGCGCCAGCCGCCCGTGGGAAGCTGCTTGCGCGAGAGCCACAGAAGGCCGAGTTCGACGGCGTTCTCGGAGCCGGGCGTGGCGCCGCCGCCCCCCTCCACAATGGCCTGCCTGCCCCCCGGCGTGCGCGCGGCGAACGGCCCGCCCTCCACCGCTACGACGCGGGCGCTCGCCTTCTCGGCCTCTGCTATGGCCGGCGCATCCTCCAGCGGCTTGAACGTGTGGCGCTCGAGCGGCGGCTCGATGGCGGGCGGCTCGGGCGACACGTGCGTCGAGATATCCACAGGCGGACGAACCGGCTCGGGCGGACGGATGCTGACGACGTGTATGGTGGCGATGATCTCTTCGCGCACGCGAACGTTGATCTTCCAGTTCATGAGGATGAAGATCACGATGGCGTGGACGAGGAGCGAGAGGCCCCACCAGGGGGTTCGGCGGGCTGTGTTGGCGAGCTTTTCCCTGAAGGTCGGCACAGGCTAGCCCTTGCGCACCGGGGTCCCTGAGCGGCCAGCCCCCGGCCTCCCCCATTATACGAACTGGCGGGGTGCAATTCACGCCTTTTGGCGCGAGTCACTGGGCCAGCGTCTTCCTCAGTTCCTCAATGGCCCCTGTTGCGGCGTCGGCGCTCGCCGCCTTGAGAACCAGGCCCACGCGGTCGCCCGCCAGCAGGAATGACACGAAGTTGTCGGGCGCGGCCCCGTACACCTGGGGCCCACCCTGCTTCCCAGGCACGGCCTTGGGGGCGTAGAGCTCCACACAACGCTGGAGCGCGGCTTCGGCAGCGGCGGGTGTCGCATACTCGACTACCAGGATCTGGTGGCTCGGCTTGCCGTCGCGAGCGTAGCGGGCAAAGGCGGCGGGGATGCCGGGCGCGAGGGCCAGGCCCTTCGGCCCCGTGAGGTCGGCCGGAAGCACGTCGGGCGCGGCCAACTCGTGGTGGAAGTAGTGGACGCTGGTCGGCTGACGCGCCGCGAGCGGCAGCGCGGTGACCACGGAGGGCAGCTTGGCCGCGCCCTCGGGCATTCGCGCGAGCAGGGCTTTGGCGAGCCCCACCAGGTCCTCGCGCGAGGCAGGCTTCTGGCCCAGGCTCACGAGGTGCAGGTAGTGAGCGCCGTTCCACGCCCACACCTCGCCTTCGCCCGAGGCACCGCCGTTGCCGAGCTTCTCGAGCGTCCGGGCGCCCGCCGAGCAGTCGCGGCTGTACGCGCCGAACGCCTCCTCGGGGCTTGCGAAGTACCACAGGTCGGCATTCACCTCCAGCCGGCCCTGCTTGTACTTGGCCGCCGCCACCTGTACGAAGGCATAGGTGAGGTACGGCTCGCCGGCGCCGTTGATATACTCGAACAGGCCATTCGGCCCGACGTAGAGGCGCACGTCGCCCTCCAGCTCCCACGCATCCACTCTGGGCGCGAGAACGCTCTTGGGGTCCACTGCCCGGACCACGGCGGCCGGCTCTTCGGCCGCCACGCGGGCCGTGTCGGCCGGCCCCTCGACGCGAATGGCCGCTTCGCCTGCGACCGGGCAGACGTTCTCGCAGAACCCGCAGCCCACGCAGAGGTCCTCGACCACGTAGGGCCGGTCAATGACGATCTCCTTGCCGCCGACCTTGCCGACGAAGCGGTTGTAGCGGATCGCCTTGCCCGGCACGGGGCAGGCCTCCTCGCAGGTGCCGCAGTTGCAGTCCTTCCACTCGGTCAGGCCCTCGCGGTAGCGGGCGTGGCCGCGCCACGGGATGCAGCGGCTCATATCGAACTTCGCCTTGCCCAGGGCGCGGGTGCGCTTCTGCTCCAGCGTGAGCTGCTCGATGGCCTGCGACGGGCACACCTGGCCGCAGGAGGTGCAGGTGTAGACGCAGTAGCCCAGGCGAGGCACAAGGCGCGGGGTCCACAGCCCCTCGAGGCCCGCCTCCAGGGCCGATGGCTGAAGCGCCCGTGTGGGGCACACGCGCATGCACTCGCCGCAGCGCACGCAGCGGGCGAGAAACTCGTCCTCCGGCCGCGCGCCGGGCGGCCGCAGGAGCGGCAGCCGGCCTTTGGCGCCATGTCGAGCGGGGTTGATGCGCAGGAACGGCAGCGCGGCCACCGTGGCCGCCATCGTGGCCACGAAGCCCCGCTTCGTGAGGTCCACCGCCACGTCCTGCTCCTTCGGCTGGCGACGAAGGAAGCGGATGGCATCCACAGGGCATGCCTCCTGGCACCGAAGGCACAGGATGCACTCGCCGCTTCGCGTGCCCTTGCCCTGATCCGTGATGCAGTCCATCGGGCAGATGCGCTCGCACTTCCGGCACGAGATGCACTCTTCGCTCACCGAACGGCGGAGCAACGGCTTGAGGCCGGCGGCCCCCAACAGCGCTCCGAGCGGACAGAGATTGCGGCACCAGTAGCGGCGATACCACACGCCCATTCCGACAAGTGCCACGAAGAGGCCGAAGAAGAGGGCCTGCTGGCTGTAGGTGGGCACGCTGCTATCGGCGAGCACGGCACGCGAGCCCCTTGCCCACCAGTCGCCGAGTGCGCCGGCGGGCAGGTCCTGGAGCGTCAGCCCCACGCCGTTGCTCAGCCACGCCACATAGGGCACGATGGCCAGGCCGTAGCTGCGGGTGGCGATGCTGAGCGGGTCCAGCCAGCCCGATGCACTGACGCCCAGGGCCGCGCCCACGAGCACGAAGGCGAGCAGGTAGTATTTCAGCCTGCGCCCGTCGTAGAAGGCGGGTTTGCGCCCTTTCCGCACCATCGCGAGCGTGGCGTCACACGCATCAATCGTGCTGCCGAGCGGGCAGACCCAGCCGCAGAAGAAGCGCCCGAAGAGCACCGCCAGGACGAGCAACACAAGGGCCGGCACATAGCGGACAATGAAGTCCCCTGCCCCCAGCATCGTGGCCAACGCCGCCAGCGGGCTCAAGCGCAGCACGGCGTCGGGCGGCACAAGGCGGGCCAGCGGCGCCCCCAGCAGGCTGGCCGCATGCACCAGGAGCACCACGAAGGCAAGGAAAGTCACGACCTGGGTGATGCGCCGCAGCGTGCTCATCAGGCCTCTCTGACCGTGAATTTCAGATCGCCCAGGCCGGCTTCGGCGCCGCGGCGGATGAACCCCACATCGGCCGGGTCGCGCCCGAACAACTCGCGGGCCGCGTAGGCGTCCACGGCCACGGGGTCGGTGCCCACGATGATGCGCTGCGCGCGCTCGGGCGACTCATCCACGTCGGAACGCCTGGGGCTGTTCGGCCCGTTGCGGAACATCACGCGGGTGGCGTCGAGGATCGTGAGGTCCACCTTCACCACGCGGTGGAGGTCGGCGATCTTCTCGTGAATCTGCTGGTGGAGCTGGCCGCGTTCGCCGCCCACCATGCCGAAGGCGTTCTTCATGCCCAGCGTGAGGCCCGAGGTGCTGTGGGTCTTTGCCGCAGGCAGGTTGATCAGCACATCCACCTGGTCCTGGAACAGCACGAGTTCGTAGAAGGGCCACGCCTTCAGGGCGAAGGCATCGGGGATCGGCACCTCGTGGAAGCGGCTCTCGTCCACATAATGCACCGTGCCGCCGGCCTGCCGGACAGCGTCGGCGATGCCGCTGGTGCGGTAGGGGCCGGAGGGGTCGCGGGACATGGTGCGATCGAAGACGATGACGCGCGCGTCCGGGCTGGCCTCGCGGCACAGCCGCACCACGGCGGCCACGGTGGCGGGGTTGGCATTGGCGCCTGTCTCGGGAGGGAGATCCCAGGCCATGTTCGGTTTGATCACCACGGTCTGCCTGCCGGTGACGAGGGCTTTCAGGCCGCCGGCAGCCTCGAGGGCGCGGCGGACGTTCTCCGCCGGCATCGGGCCTTTGGCCACGATGACCTTGCCCGGCCCGAGGCGGAGTTGGTGGGGAGCGGGCGCCTTGAGCAGGCGGTTCACGCGGCGCGAGCGCCGCCAGAGCCCCAGCCCGAAGGTGGCCCCGGCCACGCTCGCGGTGCCCACCACGAAACCTCGGCGCGTCATCTCGGCCTTCATCGCCGGCCTCCACCCCCCTCGCCAGGAGACTGTAAGATAGCAGATGCCGCCGTGCGCTGTCAACCAGCAAGTTTCCCTTGCAATCTGGGGCCTGATCCATATAATTATTGGTCTGCACGGTGTTTGGAGACACTCGGCTGTTTACGTGCGCCAACGAAGGGGCAAGCCAAGCATGGCCGAAACCAGCACGCAGGTGCTCGATGTCCAGCAACTCCTCCTCGGCAGCAAGGGCGATGTGGCGCAGTACCTGCTCCTGCGCCCGGCTCAGGGGCAGTCGCTCGACCAGCGTCGCCGGCTCGAGGGGCTGGTGATCGAGCTGATGGAGAACCCGGTGGCCGACGGCAAGCCATTGGCCCGCGAAGAGGCCGCGCTCATCATCGGCGTGGGCCTGTGGGCGTTGGGCCGTCTGGAGGAGGCGATCGCCAGCCTCACAGCGGCGGGCTCGCCCGAGGCGGACTACTTCCTGGGCCAGTGCTACCTCGAGAGCGGGTACTTTGCAAAGGCCGTCGAGGCGTTCGAGCGCGCCCAGCGCGCCAAGGCGGCCACAAAGCGTCTCGCGGCCTATGGCGAAGCCGAAGCCATGGCCAAGGGCGGCCGCCCCGAGGCGGCTCTCACAAACGCCCGGGCATTGGTCCGCGCCAATCCCGACGACCCGACGGCCCACTACCTGCTCGGGCTGTGCCTGGATCTGACGGGCCGCTACGAGGACGCTATCGCCGCCTATGAGAAGGCCCTGTCTCTCGACCCCAACTGCGCGGCCGCGACCTTCCGCCTCGGGTCCATCGAGGCGCTTCGCGGCGACGCCGACCGCGCCCTCGAGCACTACACCACGCTGGCCGCGGCCCCGGCCGTCTACGTCAATGCGCTCATCAACCTCGGCGTCCTCTACGAGGACCGCCGCGAGTACGAGAAGGCGATTCCCTGCTACCGCCAGGTCCTGCGCGCCTGCCCCAACCACCCGCGGGCAAGGATGTTCCTGAAGGACGCGCATGCGGCTCTCGACATGACCTATGACGAGGACCGCCAGCGCGAGCTCGAGCGGCGTGAGAAGCTCATGGCCATTCCGATCAGCGACTTCGAGTTCTCCGTGCGCGTGCGCAACTGCCTGCAACGCATTGACATCGAGACCCTCGGCGACCTCTGCCGCCTGACGGAAGAGGAACTCCTGGGCTCCAGGAACTTCGGCGAAACGTCTCTCCAGGAGATCAAGGAGGTCCTCCAGGCGCGCGGCCTGCGCCTGGGCGAGGGCCGCGAGGAACTCCTCGCTCCGCTGGCGGCCTCGGCCGCAGGCGCTGCCGCGCCCGGCGTGCCCGCGGGGGCCGACGAGGCGGTGCTGGCCATCCCCATCGCCGACCTCAACCTCTCCATGCGCAGCCGCAAGTGCATGGACCGCCTGGGCATCTCCACCCTCGGCCAGCTCATCGATCACACGCCGGAGCAGCTTCTGGCGAGCAGGAACTTCGGGCGCACGTCGCTCAACGAAGTCAACGAGAAGCTGGCTCGGTACGGTCTGACCCTGAAGCAGACGCCGGCGCCCGAAGAGGCGGACGAGGACGACGATGACATCGCGCCGGAGGAAGAGCTCGTGAGGATGGATAGCGAGCACGAAGCCCCCGATGAAGGCGAGTGAGCCCACTCTGGTCCACGCCTGCTGCGCCCCTTGCCTCTGCGCGATCCTGGATCCGTTGCGCGGGGATGGAGCCGTGCCCACCGCCTTTTTCTACAACCCCAACATCCACCCGCTGCTCGAGTTCCGCAAGCGGCTCAAGGCCACCCAGGTGTTCTGCGAGCGCGAGCGGGTGCCGCTGATCGCCTGCGAGGCCTACGGGCTCGAGGAGTTCCTCCAGGCCCTGGCGGGAAGGCACTCGGGGCCGGAGCGTTGCGCGGTGTGCTATGGCCTGCGGCTGGAGGCCGCCGCACGTTGCGCGGCGGAGAAGGGGTTCCCCCGCTTCACGACCACGCTCCTCGTCAGCCCCCACCAGGATCGAGAGGCCGTGTGCCGCCTGGGCCATGCTGCCGCTCGGCGCTTCGGCGCGACCTTCGACGACACCGACCGCCGCGCCCTGCACGATGCGGGCGTCGAACGCGCCCGCCACCTTCAGCTCTACCGCCAGCAGTACTGCGGCTGCATCTTCAGCGAATGCGAGCGTTACCGCGATACAACCGCCGAGTTGTACCGCGGCGGGTCCCCCTCCCCGACGGCCGAGTCGAGACGAATTGGCCATGGCTAGAAGCCGCCGCGCGCGTGCGAGGATTCGACGAGCCGTGGCCACTGCCGCCGCCGCGTGCGGCATGGTCGCGCTGTGCCTCGCGCCGTCGTGCACCCGACGGCCCGGCCCCGTACACGTCCCGTCCGAAGTCATCGCCTCCACAGGCGTCGCCCGGCCCGCCCGTGTGCTCCTGGCCGAGGGCATCGAGAGCGCCGCTGTCTCCATCGCATCGCCCTACACCGTGGAGCCGTGGGGCGAGCGGCGGCGCGGCACGCCGCCCGTGCTCGCCACCTGCCCCCCGCTCGCCAACGGCAGCGTGCGGATCACCGCGTCCGCCATCATCGCGGGCGACCGGCATTTCCCCGACGACGCCGTGTTGCTCCGCGTGCAGAGCCGCGCGGCGCTCACGCTCAACGGCCGCCGCTATCGCGGCGACCTGGCCGTCCTGCGCACCGGGCCCGCCCAGTTCGACCTGCTGAACGTGTTGCCCGTCGAAGATTACCTGTATGGCGTACTCGCCGGCGAGACCTTCCCCGCCTGGCCCGCCGCGACGCTCGAGGCCCAGGCCATCATCGCCCGGTCGTACGCCCTCTGGCGCATGGCCGAGCGGCGCGAGGGGCGCTTCGACCTCTACGCCACCGTGATGGACCAGAACTACCTCGGCATGGAAAAGGAGGACCCGCGTCTCGTGGCGGCCGTGGACCGCACAGCGGGCCTGGCGCTCCTCTACCAGATGAGGCTCTTCCGCTGCTACTACCACTCGACCTGCGGCGGCCACACCAGCGCCGTGCAGGACGTGTTCCCCGAGCCGCCCCTGCTGCCGCTGTCGGCGGTGCCCTGCCAGTACTGCAAGGACTCGAAGCACTTCGCCTGGAAGCGCACGTTCACGAAGGCGGAGATCGCTTCGGCGCTCGCCGAGAAGGGCTACAGCGTGCCCCGCCTGGCCTCGCTCGCCGTGGCCAGCCGCACCCCATCGGGCCGGGCCAAGGAGCTCTCGCTGGGCCTCCCGGGCGACCGGCGCGTCACGATGCTGGCCAGCGACTTCCGCCTCGCCGTGGGGCCGGGCAAGCTGCCCAGCGTGTGGTTCGAGGTGCGCGACCTGGGCGCCAGCCTGGAGTTCACCGGCCACGGCTTCGGCCACGGCGTGGGCCTGTGCCAGTGGGGCGCCAAGGGAATGGCCGACGCGGGGTTCGGGGCGGCCGAGATTCTGCGTCACTACTATCCGGGCGCGCAGCTTCAACGGCTCTACGAGCCACGAGGCTCCATTTGACGCAGCGGGCGTTCTTTGGTATTGATGCGACTTCTGGCGCCGCGCGCGCCGGCTGGCTCCAGACCCCACACGGGCGAGTGGAGACCCCCGCCTTCATGCCCGTGGGCACCCAGGGCGCCGTGAAGGCCCTGCTGCCGAGCCAGCTCGAGGCGGCCGGCGTCCAGATGCTCCTTGGCAATGCGTATCACCTCCATCTGAGGCCCGGCGAGCAAGTCGTCGCGGGGCTCGGAGGGCTGCACGGCTTCATGGCCTGGCCACACCCGATCCTGACCGACAGCGGCGGGTTCCAGGTCTTCTCGCTGGCCGAACTGCGGCGGGTGACCGAGGAAGGCGTCGAGTTCCGCTCGCACATTGATGGCGCGCGGCTCGTGCTCACGCCGGAGCGGGCCACCGAGATCCAGAACGCGTTGGGGGCCGATGTGATCATGGCCTTCGACGATTGCGTGCCCTACCCGTGCGAGCGCGACGCGGCCGAGCTGGCCATGCGGCGCACCCTGGCCTGGGCGAGGCGCTGTCAGCGGGCCCACGCGCGCCCCGCCGACCAGGCCCTGTTCGCCATCGTGCAGGGCAGCGTGTTCGAGGACTTGCGCCTCGAGTGCGCCGAGCGGCTGGCGGACCTGGATTTCCCCGGCTACGCCGTGGGCGGCGTGAGCGTGGGCGAGGGCGACGAGCTGATGTACCGCGTGCTCGACGCCACCGTGCCGCGCCTCCCGGCCGCGAAGCCGCGCTATCTGATGGGGGTGGGCACGCCGATGAACCTGATCGAGTGCATCGAGCGGGGCGTGGACCTCTTCGACTGCGTGCTGCCGACCCGCAACGGCCGCAGCGGCCACGCCTTCACGGCCCGCGGCGTCGTGCGGCTGCGCAACCTGCGCCACCGCAACGACCCGCGCCCGCTCGACGCGACGTGCGACTGCGCGACCTGTCGCGGCTTCTCGCGCGGCTACCTGCGCCACCTGTTCCAGGCGCGCGAGATTGCCGCCGCCGTGCTCACGTCGCTGCACAACGTGGCCTTCTACCAGCGCCTGGTGCGTGGCTGCCGCCAGGCGATTCTCGAGGGACGCCTGGCCGCCTTCAAGCGCGCCTTCCTCGAGGCCACCTCGCAGCCGGAGGACACCGAGAGTTCATGAACCCCTTTCCCACGCTCTGGCCCGCCCTACCCATCGTGTCTCAGGCCGCGCCCCAGCCGCCCGGCGGCAACCCGCTCATGCAGAGCTTGCTCTTCATCGGCGTGATGTTCGCCATCCTCTACTTCCTGATGATCCGCCCCCAGCGCAAGCGCCAGCGCGAGCACATGGACATGCTGGCCGCCCTGCGCAAGGGCGACAAGGTGATCACCCGCGGCGGCATCCACGGCGTGGTGACACTGGTGCGCGACCGCGAGGTGAAGGTGAAGGTGGACAGCAACTGCGAACTCACGCTCAGCAAGTCGGCCATTGCCGGCGTGGTCACGCCGGGGTCCGACGAGGGCGACAAGGAGGCCGACAAGAGCTGAGGGAGCGCCCCCTCTTCAAGCAGGTGGCCTGTGCAGCGTTCCGCGGGATGAGGCCCTCCCGCCCACAAAGCAAAGCCTGGAGACCTGACGCATGCCGAAGTTCTGGACGAACCTGGTGGACAGCCTGCCCCGCGAGTCGAAGAGCCTCACGTGGCGCGCGCCGCTGGTGCTGGTGGTGCTGATCCTCTCGTTCCTGGTCTTCCTGCCATTCCGCGACACGCCGTACGCGATCCGCGTGGTGCACGACACGTACGACGAGCGCGGGCGCGTGGAGCCGGAGGCCCGCCAGGTGCTCTCGACGCGGGTGACCAACTGGCTCGTCTGGTTCACCAGCCCGTTCCACTACGAGATGGAGCGTGAGGTGAGCGTGAAGAAGCTCGAGCCCGTGGGCGGGCGCGAGGTGCGCGAGCGCACCCTCGAGATCCTCTCGCGCGGCCTGAACCTGGGCCTCGACCTCCGCGGCGGCACCGAGCTGCTGTACCACATCCTGCACGACCCGAAGGCCACGGGCGGCGCCACCGCCGAGGAGATCAAGGCCGTCGTCCAGCGCCGCATTGACGCCTACGGCCTGCGCGAGGTGCGCATCCAGGCCCAGGGCGCCGAACGCCTGCTCGTGCAGCTCCCCGGCCAGGAGGCCGCCGCCCTCGAGAGCCTCAAGGGCATCATCCAGAACATCGGCCACCTGGAGTTCCGGCTCGTCGCTCCCGAGAAGTCCGAAGCCTACAAGACCTGGACCGAGACCGGCAAGGCCCCGCCGGGCTGGACCGAGTACCCCTTGCGCTCTCTCAAGGAAGAGAAGTACATCGAGCGCAAGATCCTGGTCAAGGATACGCCGGAGATGACCGGCGAGAACATCGCCAGCACCCGCGTCATCACCGAGGGCAGCGGCCGCAGCCTGGGCCCCAGCGTCGGCCTGAGCTTCACGCCCCAAGGCGAACGCGAGTTTGCGCGGGTGACGGGCGACAATGTGGGCGAGCAACTCGCCATCATCCTGAACACGCAACGCTCGGGCGATCAGATCATCGAGAAGGGCACCTGCTACTCGGCGCCCGTCATCCGCACGAAAATCTTCGGCGATGCCGTGATCGAGGGCGACTTCACGATCAAGGAGGCCGAGGCCCTCTGCACCGTGCTGCGGGCCGGCAGCCTGCCGGCGCCGCTGCGCCTCGAGCACGAGAACACCGTGGGCGCCTCGCTCGGCTCGGCCCTCATCAGCAAGGGCGTGCTCGCCAGCGCCATCGGCGCCGGCGCCGTCATCGCCTTCATGGCCGTCTACTACCTCGTGGCCGGCCTCATCGCCGACATGGCGGTCATCCTCAACGTGCTCATGCTCGTCTCCATTCTCATCCTGTTCGACGCCACGCTCACCCTGCCCGGCATCGCCGGCCTGGCCCTCACCGTGGGCATGGCGGTGGACGCCAACGTGCTGATCTTCGAGCGCATCCGCGAAGAGACGACGGGAGCAGCGGAGAAGCCCCTGCGCCTGGCCGTGCGCGAGGGCTTCGACCGCGCGTTCTGGACGATCTTCGACTCGAACCTCACCACCATCCTCACCGCCATCGTCCTCTACTGGGTCGGCACCGGCCCCATCAAGGGTTTCGGCCTCACCCTCACCATCGGCCTGCTCGTGAACATCTTCACCGCCGTCGTGCTGGGGCGGGTCGTCTTCGACATCCTGCTCTGGCGCCGCTGGATCACTCGCCTGCCCATGATGCAGATCTTCGGCCGCCCCAACATCGGCTTCATGAACAAGCGCTTCAAAGCCATGGCCGCCTCCGCCGTCCTCATCGCGGGGGGCATGGCCGTCTTCGTCTCGCGCGGCGCGGAGAACTGGGACATTGATTTCCGCGGCGGCACCATGCTCCACGTGGTCTTCGCGAAGGAGATGGACGCCGAGGAGATCCTCGCCCGGCTCAAGAAGGTCGGCAAGGAGTTCGAGATGGCCGAGGTGCAGAGCATCGCCTCGGCCGCCCAGGCGGGCCGGACCTTCGCCGGCCGCGTCTCGCGCGAGTTCGAGGTGCGCATCCCCTCGCTCTCCGAAGTCATCCTCCCGCCCACCATCCCCTCGAACCCGGCGATTGACCGCGGCACGATCGAGGCCGCCATCACCCTGCCCAAGCCCCTGAAGCCCGAGGACGCGCGCCAGAACCTCCCCAGCGACATCACCCTGGAACCCACGGGCCAACCCGACGCCGAGGGCAGGCACGCCACCTTCAAGGTCACGTCGAAGATTCTCGAGACCCGCGAGTTGCGCGCCGCCCTTCGCAAGGCCCTGAGCATCGAGGCTCTCGCCGCCTTCCAGGTCACCAAGGCCGACGTCCACTACCCCTGCGAGACCCCCGTCGAGTTCGACCGCCCGGTCCACCTCGGCGACTTCCAGCGCCATCTGCGAGCCATGGACGAGCACGTGCTCGTGGAGCCCGCGGGCGCCGAAGAGGGCCAGGCCGAGTACCGCAAGTTCCACGTCAAGAGCACGCTGGCCGACGGCAATCTCGTGCGCTCGGGCATCGAGCGCGCAGCGGCCGCCGTCAGCCTCGAGGCCCAGGTCATCGAGACCTTCAAGCAGGACCTGGCGCCCGTGGGCCTCGACACGCTGAGCGAGACGGACGAGGCCACCACGCTCGCCCTCAACCTCGCGAAGCCCCTGGCCCCCGCCCTGTTCCAGGCGAAGCTCGCCTCGTGGGAGCTGGGCGCCACCGCGAAAGCCGGCCCCGCCAACGACAACGGCGAGGTCAGCCGCTTCGAGATCGTGCTGCCCACGGACCGCGTGGACCAGCTCTCGCGCCGCATCGCCGATGACCCGCAGACCTTCGTCCTCTCCGACCCCATCCCGCGCGTGGCCAAGGTCGGGCCGGCCGTGGCGCGCGAGCTCCTCGTCTGGGCCATCGTGGGCGTGGTCGCGGCCTGCCTCGCCATCATCGCCTACGTCTGGGTGCGCTTCGAGCGCATCAAGTACGGCGCCGCCGGCGTCCTCGCCCTGGTCCACGACGTCCTCTTCACGATGGGAGCGCTCGCCGTCCTCGACCGCAAGTTCAGCATCACCATCATCGCCGCCCTGCTCACGATCATCGGCTACTCGATCAACGACACCATCGTCATCTTCGACCGCATCCGTGAGAACCTGCGCAAAGAGCGCAAGCGCGATGTGGACGCCGACCTCATTGACCGCAGCGTCAACGAGACCCTGAGCCGCACCATTATCACCTCGTTCAGCACCGTGCTGGCGGTGGCGTCGCTGCTGTTCTTCGCCGGCGGCGTGATTCAGGACTTTGCTCTCACCCTGCTGATCGGCATGTTCGCGGGCACCTACTCCACCGTGTTCATCGCCAGCCCCATCCTCATCTTCCGACGGGAGCAGACCGAGAAACGGCTCGCCCGTGGCTGAGGGCCGCCAGGTCCCCCGCCGCCGCGCGCACCTGCCACCTGAACCACCGTCCTTGCTGGGGCCGGCCCCGCCGGTCCCAGCAAGGGCTCTCTCCCGGGTCCGCCCCGAAATTCCACAAAAAAATCGAATTCCGCTCTTGACAATCGCTCCCTGAGCGGCTATAAGTTACGTATCCCTCCCCGTAGTTCGCATTCTCCCCGACAGGGTCTCTCCCCGACCGCCGAGGTGCAGCCATGGCCCAGCCGGAAGCCCAGGAAAGGAGCCCGCGCGTGCGCAAGGATGCCAAGATCGCCCTCATCGTGATTCTGGCGCTCATGGTGCTGGTCGTCGTCATCTGGGGCCGCAGCCCCAAGCCAGGCGATACGCTGGCCACGCCCGCCCCGGCCGCCACCGAGGAGGCGAAGGGAGCCGCGTCCGAGGCCCCAGACCCGGCTGACGCGGCCGCACCGGCCGCCTCGGCCGCCGAGACCCCCTCTTCCTTCCCCGGCGAACCGGCAATGATGAACCACGTGCCGCCCGACAGGGCTTCGGTCACCCATCGGCCGGCGAGCGCGTCAAGCGAACGGGTCGCCCTGCGGGCCGAGGAACCGCCAGCCGACCCGCCGGCCGCCTCCCCAGGCCCTGCGCCCGCCGCGGCCGCTGGCGAACCCAAGCCGGCCTCCAAGCCCGCTGTCACCCACACGGTCGTCAAGGGCGACACCTACACCAAGCTGGCGGCCAAGTACTACCGGGACGGCAGCAAGTGGCAGCTCATCCAGCGGGCCAACGGCAATCAACCCGTGCTCCGCCTGGGCCAGAAGGTCGTCATCCCCCCCTTGCCCGATGCTCCGGCCCCCACGGAAACGGTCACCCCCAAGCCCTCTACCCCCGACAAGCCGGCCACCACGGACAAGCCGGCCCCCGACGCCCCCTCCCGGCCCGCCCCCACCACGCCCGAGCGCAACCCAGGCCGCACCTACACCGTGAAGAAGGGCGACACCTTCATGGCCATCGCCCGCGTCATTTACCGTGACCCCGGCAAGTGGAAGAGCCTCTACCAGCACAACCGCGCCAAGCTGCCCGACCCCGCCAAGCCCGACAGCCTGCGTCCGGGCACCGTGATTGACCTGCCCGCCCTCGCCAGCACCCAGTGAACGCCGCCACGTTCGCTACCGCACTGCGACCCCGACCGCTCGGGGTCGCGGTGCGCTGGGGGCCACTTGCCCCGCGCTGCCGCTCCCGCTATGATCGTGAGTGTCGGCCCTCTGGGACCTGCGGACCCTCTCGATGAACATCGTTCGCGGCCTCTACGCCCCCCTCCCTCCGCTCGTCGCACCCGTGGTTACATTGGGAGCCTTCGACGGCGTTCACAGGGGGCACCAGCGCATCCTGGATGAAACGGTCTCGTGGGCAGCCGACCTCGGCGGCCATTCGGTGGTCCTGACCTTCGACCCCCTGCCCAAGGCCGTCATCGGGCCCGAGGGCGCTCTGTGCATCACCTCACTGGAACACCGGCTCGCGCTCCTCGGGCGTCGCGGCCTCGACCTCGCCGTGGTGCTGCCCTTCGACAGCGCCGTGGCCCAGATGCCCGCCGAGCAGTTCCTCCGTGACCTGCTCCTGGGCTGGCTCGGCACACGGCATATCGTCTTCGGGCTCGACTCGACCTTTGGCCGTGGCGCCGAGGGCAACCTGGAACTCCTTCGGCATTTCGAGGCCCGGGGGCTGCTCTCGGTTCGCTCGCCGGCCCCTGTGCTTTACCAGGGCCAGGTCATCTCGAGCACGGCCATCCGCCAGGCCATTGCCTCCGGCGACCTCGCGCGGGCCGAGGCCATGCTGGGGCGCCCCTTCTCGCTGCTGGGCACCGTGGTGCGCGGCGACCGCCGCGGCCGCCAGCTCGGGTTCCCCACCGCCAACCTCGACCTGCATCACGAGGCCATCCCGCCCGACGGCATCTACGCCACCCTCGCGTTCCTCGACGCCTCGCCCCTGCCCTCGCTCACCTACGTCGGCCGCCGGCCCACCTTCGCCCGCGACGACGCCGACACCGCCATCGAGGTCCACCTCATCGGCGTCCAGGCGGACCTCTACGGCCGCGACATCGAGGTCCGCTTCATTCGGCGCCTTCGCGACGACGTGCGCTTCCCCACTCCCGAGGCCCTCGTCGCACAGATGCACGCCGACCGCGAGGCCGCGATCGCCGCCTGCCGCCAGGCGCTGAACCCTGGCCACGCCAACTGACCGCCCGCACCCAACCACCCGCGGGCATTCCACCCCCGGGCGATGCCATGTCGAGCGAGAGCATGGCTCCGGCCCTGCCCTCACTCGCCACCGAGGCGCCCGAGCTCTGCCCGTTCCTCTCACCGCGTGGAACGGGGGGCAGCTCCAGCGGGCGCCATCTCCGTAACCCTCTATGCCCCAAAGCCTTAAGCTCTCCGGCCATGCCCATTCCATGCTTGCTCATCGCGTAGATGAACCAGTATGACCGGAACTGCGAGAATCGCCCATTCTCGCCAGTCCACCCATGCTGTATCACTTTCCTTCTCACAGGGTTGATACACCATGCGCAGGCTGCGCCCGCCAGCCGCTCGCCACAGAGGCGGTTGCCATGTGAACTTTGGCCTTCGCCAGGGCACAGACTGCGCCTGGAACCGACCCGCGAGTCGCCCCGAGTCTCCCCTCCCGAACGTTCCAATACGTTTCCCTCGTCCCCACGCTCTGCTCCTCCTTCTCGTCCCTACGCCCTGCTCCCCTTTTCTCGTCCCTACGCTCGGCGTGGGGACGGGCCTCTTGGCCGCTCCGCGGCCTCTTCGCCTTCCGGGGAAACAGGACACGGGAGTCGGAAACCTCCCGCGGGTTCCGAACCCGCGGGAGGTTGGGGTTGGACGCTGGAGCGTCCGAACCTCCGCCCCCACGCGGAGCGTAGGGGCGAGCATGATTTGCTACCCCCTCATCCCCACGCTCTGCTCCTCCTTCTCGTCCCTACGCTCGGCTCCCTCTTCTCGTCCCTACGCCCTGCTCCCCTTTTCTCGTCCCTACGCTCTGCGTGGGGACGGGCCTCTTGGCCGCTCCGCGGCCTCTTCGCCTTCCGAGGAAACAGGACACGGGAGTCGGAAACCTCCCGCGGGTTCCGAACCCGCGGGAGGTTGGGGTTGGACGCTGGAGCGTCCGGGTCATCGCCCCCAGGCGGAGCGTAGGGGCGAGAGACACAAGGTGGCTTAATGCCCCCGGCTCTCGCCCCTCCAACCATCCTCCCGAAGGGATTGGAACCTTCGGGAGGGAAGCCTGTGCTTCCAAGGCAGGGGGACACGGGCGCCAGGACCACAGACACTACTCGTGGCGCGAGATGAAGTTGACAGCCCGAGGCGGGTTTCCTATCATGTCATCAAGCCGGGAACCTGGGATTGCGTCAATCTCCCTCGCCAGAGCTGCCGAGGCCCGGTGTACCGTGCGCGCAAGCGCGCCGCATAGAGGAGCATCCCGTGTCCGAGCCCGTCGCCAAGCCGCCGAAGAAGGAACGCCCGCCCCGCCAGAAGATGCCGGAGCAGCCCGCAGACGTCCGGGTGCACAACTTCGACGAGGTGCCCTTTGGCCTCACGCCCGAACAGGCGCAGCTCGAAGCCAGCCGCTGCCTCCAGTGCAAGAAGCCGCCCTGTGTCACCGGCTGCCCGGTGTGCATTGACATCCCCGGATTCATCAAGCACATCGCGGCGGGGGACTTCGATGCCGCGATCCGGAAGCTGAAGGAGCAGACCACGCTGCCCGCGGTGTGTGGCCGCGTGTGCCCGCAGGAGGACCAGTGCGAGAAGTTCTGCGTGCTGGGCAAGAAGGGCGACCCTGTGGCGATCGGCTATCTGGAGCGCTTCGCGGCCGACTACGAGATGCGGCAGGGGCAAACGGTCATCCCCGAGATCGCGCCGCCCACCGGCAAGCGGGTGGCCATCGTGGGCGCCGGGCCGGCCGGCATCACCGCGGCCTTCGAGCTCGCCAAGCTCGGCCACAAGGTGACCATGTTCGAGGCCTTCCACAAGGCCGGCGGCGTGCTGGTCTATGGCATCCCCGAGTTCCGCCTCCCCAAAGCCATCGTGCAGCGAAACGTAGACACCCTGCTCAAGATGGGCGTCGAGATCCTGACGAACTACGTGGTCGGCAAGCTGGACACCGTGGACGAGCTGTTGTCGAACGGCTACCATGCGGTGTTCATCGGCACGGGAGCCGGGCTTCCGCACTTCCTGGACATTCCCGGCGAGCAGTTCAACGGCGTGCTGTCGGCCAACGAGTTCCTCACGCGCACCAATCTGATGAAGGCGTACCGCTCGGACCACGACACGCCTGTGCGGCGGGCGAAGCGGGCCGTCGTCTTCGGCGGCGGCAACGTGGCGATGGACTCGGCTCGCACGGCGCTGCGCCTGGGCGCGGAGGAGGTGTACATCCTCTACCGCCGCACGAAGGCGGAGATGCCCGCCCGCATCGAGGAGGTGCATCATGCGGTTGACGAAGGGGTGCGGTTCGAGTTCCTGGTGGCGCCCATCGAGATTCTGGGCGACGACAAGGGCTGGGTGCGCGCGGTGCGCTGCATCCGCATGAAGCTCGGCGAGCCCGACAAGTCGGGCCGGCCGCGCCCCGTGCCGATCGAAGGCTCCGAGTTCGAGTTCCCCTGCGACCAGATCATCGTGGCCATCGGCAACGGCCCGAACCCGCTCGTCCCCGCGACGACGCCCGATCTGGCCACCTCGCGGTGGGGCAACATCGTGGCCGACGAGGCCACGGGGCAGACCTCGAAGCCCGGCGTGTTCGCCGGCGGCGACATCGTCACCGGCGCCGCCACCGTCATCAAGGCCATGGGCGCGGGCAAGGCCGCCGCCAGGGCCATTCAGCAGTACCTCGTGTCGTCTCCCCGCTGACGCCTGCACCGGGCCTCCCGCCCGCAGACGCACAGACGCTCCGGAATGCCCGACACGCCCTCGGTCCGCCCGAGGAGCCTTCAGGCTGCCTTGGAACGTGCGGGCGGGCAGCCATTGCCCAGGACAACCGAACCGAGCCTCGGGGATGCCGCTCCCCCCTTCCCCTCCGGCCCGGAGGCCGCACTCCAGGCGCTCCGTTCATCCGGCTGAGATGTTGCAAGCCATTCAGAAGTAGGCTGCCGCGCCCTGGAACGCCTTCGGAATCTCGTCCCGGTTGATCTCGAGCAGGTCGCGGTAGAGGGCGTGCGCGGCCGGGCTGTTGTGCCTCACGGGATAGGCGTAGAGCGCGTGGTAGAGGGTGCGGGGGTCCTCGGTGGCGATGGCGTCGCCGAGCAGCGTCTGGTGGGTGGCCAGGGCGCTGATCGTGCCGTGGAAGGCGTCGGGGATGGCGTAGCGGCCCGCCGCGCGGAAGCGCCGGGCGCCCAGAAGCTGCGAGTACTCGAGGACCGTGCGGTCCTTGAAGCCGTCCACCGCGCCCCGGTGGGGGTGGCTGGCGACGATTCGCTCCTCGCCCAGACCGGCCAGGGCGCTGAGGATCTTGACGATGATGTCGTGGTCCTCGCGGCGGAAGGCGAAGTCGCTCTTCCAGTGCTCGGCCCAGAAGGCGGCATCGAGGTCGCGGTCGAGCAGCGCGCGGAAGCGCCGGTCGGCCTCCTCGCGGGCCTTGGGGCCGTACCTGAGGCCGGCCTCGATGCCGGCCCGCGTGAGCCGCGTCTGGTTGCGGGCCATCATCTGCTCGTAGAAGAGGTGGGCCATGCCGTCGCCCTCGGTGGAGAAGATCACGACGCCGAACTTGTGGAACAGCTCGACGAGGCGGCGGAGGCCGTAGGTGATGTTCTGCTTCGTGACGGCGTTCCACCACGGCTGGTAGCGGGGCGGGCGCCAGTCGGGCGTGAGGTGCTTCGCCAGCAGCTTGTAGAGGTCCTGGCCCCGGTAGGTGCCGCCCAGGATGAAGCTGAGGTGGTTCACGCCGGCGACGTCGAGCACGAAGTCGTGGCACAGTTCGTCACGCCCCATCAGGCGCGGCAGATCCCAGGCGTGATTCTGGTAGCCGGCGCACACGCCGAGGCATCGGATCTTCGTGTGGTTGTTCACCGCCGCGCTCAGCACGGCCACGGGGTTGGCGAAGTCTATGAGCCAGGCCTCGGGGCAGCGGCGCTCCATCTTCCGGGCGATGCTCATCAGGATGGGGCCGCCCTTGAGCGCCAGGAAGGCGCCGTTCGGCGAGAGCTGGTCGGAGCTCATGAAGCCGTGCTTCTGGCTCGCCAGATGGCCGAGGGCGAACGAGCGGGGCGAACCGGCCATGAGCACCACGCTCACCGCATCGGCGCCGTCGAGCGCGCGGTCGAGCGAGGCGGTCCACGTGACCTTGCACGAGAGGGCGGCGTACTCGGGCGTCTTCCGGAGCATGCGGCCCATCGCCTCGGCGCGCGGCAGGTTGAGGTCCACCAGCGCGATCTCGCCGCCGTCGAAGATGCCCTGGCGGGCCATGGCGCCCCGCAGGATGCCCAGGTGGCGGTGGGCGCCGCCGCCGACGAACACGGCCTTCATCGTTCTCTCCTCATTGGGCCAACGCGACTGCCCGATCGGTGACGAGCAGGGGATAATCGAGCACGGGCACGTTCTCGAGGGCCAGCGCGCGACCGGCCGTCCTGGCCCCGGGCAGCCTATGGACGCGGCGCGTCATGGGGTCAACGAGCACGGGGTCGGCAAGGGCGGCGTCGGGCGCCGTGGCGACCTCCATGTTCAGCGTGCGCGGCTCGAAGGGAGCCTGAAGGCTCGCGGGGAGCCAGTAGGCGTGGATGGCCTTGCCCTGGCGGGCGAACGCGGCGTCCTGGAGGTTCGCCTTCTGCTGGCCGACGAGGGCGAGCGTGAGGTCGGGCCGCCGCTTCGTTTCGGCGTCGAAGAGGGCGCACAGGCACTGATAGGCGAAATAGGCGGGTTTGGGCGTGTAGTCGGTCCCGCGCAGCAGGCCTTTGAAATTCGTCTTCCCGCGATAGCCCACGAGGTCTACCGTGTGAAAATAGCTCGTCAGCTCGACGCCGAGGCGCAGGTCCGAGAGGATGCGGCGCAGCAGCCACTTGGCCTGGCGCGCCTCGTCCCAGTCCAGGTTGGCGAGCGCCCCGGTGCTCTCCTTGCCGCCCTGCGAGGGGCAGCCACATTCGCCCTGCCAGAGGGCGACGCCTTTCCTGTAGCCGTCGAGCAGCTTGCGGAGGGCGGCGATCTCGCCGTCGTAGCCGGCCTCGGGCACTGGGCGGTAGGGGTGGTACGAAAGCTTGTCCACGTGCTCGGCCAGGCCGGCGTCGAGGCAGGCCTTGATGTAGGGCATGGGGATGCCCGCAGTGGCGCCGCCGATGAGCACCGCGTCGGGCACGGCCTTGCGAATCTCGGGCGCCGTGAGCTTCACGAGGGCCACATAGTCGGCCGCTTCGGGCTTGGCCGGCTTCCAGAACTGGGCGATGTTCGGCTCGTTCCACAGCTCCCAGTGCTTCACGCGGCCGGCGAAGTGCTGGGCGACGGCCCGCACGAAACGCACCCAGGCCTGGCGGGCCGCGTCGTCGAATACCGGCGCCCAGCCGACCGCTGCGTCGTCGGCATCGGGCGTGTAGAGCCTGTTGCCGTAGCCCAGGTTGAACCACGGCTGAACGCCGATCTTCAGCAAGGAGTCGACCACGTCGTCGAGCCAGGCGAAATCGTGCTTGCCCCTCTCGGTCTCGCAGCGGCACCAGCCCGTCTGGCAGCGCGCCCACTTGGCGCCCAGCTTCGCCAGCAGCGGACAGGCGCGGGCCGGGTCGAAGTGCCGGCGGTCGAGAGTCTCGAAGCCCACCGACAGCGGCGAGGCCGCGATGGCGCGCGCGTCGCGGGGCGCCACCACGCCGATGGCCTCGAAGGCGATGGCGGAATGCGGGGCCTCGGCAGCGAGCGCCGCCGCGGGGCCCCACGCTGCCGCGGCCAGAGCCCCGGACTTCAGGAAAGTGCGGCGAGCCATGCCCGGCACGAGCGATCTCCCGAGGGTTCCGGCCGTGCACCTGCGGCCATTCTAGCGTGGCTGGGCACCCGCTGCAAACCCGCGCTTGATCCGGGCTGCGATCTCAGGTATATGGATGGAGCAAGGCTGAACACCCGGACTCCAGGAGGACGACCGTGAGACGACGCACGATGGCTGGGGGGCTGCTGGTGGTGCTCGTGGCGCTGGCAGCGCGGCACGCCGGCGCCGGCGAGGCGGCGAAGGAGGCACCCAAGGACGCGCCCAAAGAGGCGCCGAAGCCCACCACGCACACGGTGAAGCCCGAACTCTTCAAGGTCGAGGCGCAACTCAAGGGCGTTTTCGAGACCCCCCACGTCGCCGAGGTGGTCTTCCGCCCCGAAGCCTGGGCCGAGCTCACGGTGCTCGAGGCCGCCGCGCCGGGCACCCCGGTGAAGAAGGGCGACGTGATCCTGTCGCTCGACCCGCAGAAGATTGACGAGGCGATCAAGGACGCCGAGGCCGCCCTGGCGCAGATGGACCCCGCGCTGAAGGTGGCCCTGGAGGAACTCGCCGCGGCCGAGAAGACGCTCGCCATGGACCTCGCCGCCGCCGAGCGCGCCAAGCAGTACGCCGACGAGGACCTCCAGCGCTACACGGAGACCGACCGCCCGATGGCGGTGAAGCAGGCGCACGTCGCCGTCCAGAACGCCACGAACTACCTCGAATACGAGACCGAGGAGCTGCGCCAGCTCGAGAAGATGTACAAGGCCGACGACCTGACCGAGGAGACGGAGGAGATCATCCTCAAGCGCCAGCGCGACACGGTCGAACGGGCCAAGTTCGCCCTTGAACTCGCGAAGCAGAAGTCCGACCAGACGCTCCGCATCGAGCTTCCGCGCCAGGACATCGCGACCAAAGAAAGCGCCACGCGCCAGGCGGTCGGCCTGGTGAAGGCCAAGGTGGCCATCCCGGCTTCGCTCACGAAGAAGCGGCTGGACGTCGAGAAAGGCAAGACCGACCAGGCGAAGGCCGCCGAACGGCTGGCCAAGATGAAGAAGGACCGCGAGGCGATGGTCGTGAAGGCCCCCTGCGACGGCGTGGTGTACATGGGCGGCTGCGTGCGCGGGGCCTGGCCGAGACTCGGCCAGACCCTCGAACGCGGCGCGCAGCTCAAGCCGCACGACGTCGTGATGTCGGTGGTCGTGGCCAAGGACCTCTTCGTGCGTGCCGCCGTGCCCGAGGAGCAGTTGGAGCGCGTGGCCCCTGGCGGCGAAGCCGAGGTCGTGCCGGTCGGCTTCCCCAGCACAAAGCTCGCCGCGAGCCTCGACAGCCTGTCGCCCGTGCCCGTCACGCCCGGGAACTTCGAGGCGAAGTTCCGCGTCACCGTGCCCCCGGGCGCGCCGCCGCTGGTTCCCGGGATGAACGCCAACGTGAAGCTCACGTCGTACGAGAAGCGAGATGCCCTGGCCGTGCCCGTGGCCGCGCTGGCCACGGAGGGCGAGGCCACGTTCGTCTGGGTCCAGAAGGCCGAAGGCGGGTCCGAGAAGCGCGCGGTCACCGTCGGGCGCCGGTCCGACGGCAAGGCCGAGATCACCAAGGGGCTGAGCGCGGGCGACGTGGTGCTGCTCGAGAGGCCCGAGAAGTGAGCGAGTGCGGAGTGCAGAGTGCGGAGTGCGGACTGAGCAGGTGGGCGCTGGCTCTGACCATCGCGCTCGCGGGGTGCGCGCGCGTGCCGCTGGCCGAGCGGGGGCCCAAGCCCAGGCCCATCACGCCCCCAGCGCGCCAGGCCGTCGAGCAGGCCATCCAGCGCGGCGTCCAGTTCCTCCTTACGACCCAGAACAAGGACGGCTCGTGGGGCTCGGCCCGCCGCACGAAGGGCCTGAACATCTACGCCCCCGTGCCCGGCGCGCACCACGCGTTCCACGGCGCCGTGACGGCGCTCGCCGTGGCGGCGCTCATCGAAGCTGGGGGCGCTCAGGCCAGCGAAGCGATTGACCGGGGTGAGGCCTGGCTCGTGGCCAACCTGCCCCGCGTGCGCCGCGCCGAGCCGGCGGCCCTCTACAACTGCTGGAGCCACGCCTACGGCATCCAGGCCCTCGTGCGCCTCGCGGAGCGCCACGCCGCCGACCCCGCCCGCCGCGACCGGCTTCTGAAGCTGGCGCAGGAGCAGGTCCAGATGCTCGAACGCTACGAATCCGTGGCCGGCGGCTGGGGCTACTACGACTTCGGCGCCCACACGCAGAGGCCCGACAGCCACCCCACGAGCTTCACCACGGCCGCCGCGCTCGTCGCGCTCCACGAGGCCAAGGCCGCCGGCGTCGCCGTGCCCAACCGTCTGGTCGAGCGGGCCATGGCCACGATGCGGCGCCAGCGGAGCCCCGACTTCACCTACCTCTACAGCGAGAACCACCGCTGGTGGCCCAGGGCCAATATCAACCTCCCCGGCGGCAGTTTGGGCCGCTCCCAGGCCGGCAACATCGCCATGCGCCTCTGGGGCGACACCACGGTGACCGATGGCATCCTCAAGGCCTGGCTCAACCGCCTCTTCGCCCGCAACGACTGGCTGGGCATCGGCGCCAAGAGGCCGATCCCGCACGAATCCTGGTTCCAGGTCGCCGGCTACTTCTACTACTTCGGCCACTACTATGCCGCCTTGTGCATCGGCCAGTTGGACCCTGCCGATCGCCCTTGCTTCCAGGGCCACCTCGCCCACATCCTGCTCGCGCGCCAGGAGAAGGACGGCTCGTGGTGGGATTACCCGCTCTACGACTACCATCAAGCGTACGGCACCGCCTTCGCCCTCATGAGCCTGGTGCGCTGCCTGCCCGCTAGCTAGCCCCCAGAAGGCCTGCCGAGTCTGGGGAGTCTTGAGGTTGCGCCAGCCTGCCCCGCTTCGCTTCGCGCGCTTGCTTTCGACGCCCATTGGCGATATGATCTTGCCCCTGGTGTTTGTTTCCCCGATACCCAGTGCCGGGAGCGAAGGCAGGTGCCCACAGGCGTCCACATCCACACGGTGCGAATCCCCTCGCGGGCAGAGTCGCGCTACGAGGTACGCGTGGGCAGGGGCATTCTAGGGGGGCTCGTGCCTGAACTGAGACCCGGGCGCGACGCCAATCGCTTGTTCGTGGTCACGGACTCCAACGTCCAACGCGCGGGCCACTTGGCCACGCTGGCGGGCGCGACAGGCATCGGCGCGTTCGTCATCGAGCCGCCGGGCGAGGGGGCAAAGACGCTCCGCACGGTCGAGTCCATCGTAAGTGTCCTTGAACGCGAGCGTTATGGCCGCGACACCACGCTCATCGCCCTGGGGGGCGGCGTGGTGGGCGACGTGGCGGGCTTCGCCGCCGCCATCTTCAAGCGCGGCGTACCCTGCGTCCAGGTGCCCACCACCACGGTCGCCCAGGCCGACTCGGCCATCGGCGGCAAGGTGGGGGTGGACAGCCAGTTGTCGAAGAACGCCTACGGTGCCTTCTCCCATCCGCTTGCCGTATATATAGATGTGGCGACGCTCGCGACCCTCGACGATCGCCACTACCGCGCCGGCCTGGTGGAGTCGGTCAAACACGCCCTCATCGCTGATGTGGGCTATCTGGACTTTCTGGAGGCCCACCTGGTCGAGGTGCTCGCCCGCGACCCGGCGACGCTCACCGAGTTGGCGCTCCGCAACTGCGCCATCAAAGGCGACGTCGTGTTCCGCGACCCCGAGGAGGCTAACCTGCGGCGGATACTGAACTTCGGTCACACCATCGGCCACGCCGTCGAGTCGGCCACGGGCTACGCGCTCCTCCACGGCGAGGCGGTGGCAATCGGCATCGTGGGAGCCTGCCGCCTCGGCGAGCGCCTGGGCGTGACCGCGCCCGCCGTCTCGCGCCGTTGCGTGGCCGTGCTGGAGCGTCTGGGCATGCCCGTACACCTGCCGCAGGGGCTTCGGGATACGCAACTGACCGATCTCATGACGCGGGACAAGAAGGCCCGCGGCGGCGCCCCGCGCTTCGTGCTCATCGAGGCGATCGGCCAGGTCTATGCGCCGTGTGGCCAATACGCCATCGAGGTGCCGCCCGAGGCCCTCCGAGCCGCGCTGAAGGACATCCGGGGGCAATGAAGCTGTGGACTGCCCCCACGCCCATGAAGCCAAGGAGAGCTTGATGTTTCGACCGCAGATCAAGGTGGTGGACTGCACGATCCGCGATGGCGGCCTGATGAACGAGTGGAAATTCGATGACGACTTCGTGCGCGCCGTGTATCACGCCTGCGCCGAAGCCCACGTGGACTACATGGAGATCGGCTACATCAGCTCCGAGAAGTACTTCTCGCGGGCGGAGAACGGCCCCTGGAAGTTCTGCTCGGAGCCCGACCTGCGGCGCATCGTGGGCGACAACCACACCGAGCTCAAGCTCTCGGCCATGGCCGACATCGGGCGCGTGGACCACGACGACATCCCGGCGAAGGCCGATAGCGTCCTCAACATGATCCGCGTCGCCTGCTACGTCCACCAGATGGACAAGGCGATCGAGATGGCCGAGCACTGCCTGGACAAGGGCTATGAGGTGACGATCAACCTCATGGCCGTCTCGAAGGTCATGGAGCGCGACCTCGACGAGGCCCTCGACGACGTGGCGAAGAGCCGCGTGCCCGTGCTCTACATCGTGGACAGCTTCGGCGCCATGTACTGCGAGCAGGTGGAGGCCCTGGCCAAGAAGTATCACGCCGCCCTCCCCGGGCGCACCATCGGCTTCCACGGCCACAACAACCAGCAGCTCGCTTTCGCCAACACCATCGAGGCGATCATCCACAACTGCAACATGCTCGACGGCTCGCTGCTCGGCGTCGGCCGCGGCGCCGGCAACTGCCCCCTCGAATGCCTCATGTCGTTCCTGAAGAACCCCAAGTTCCGCGTCCGGCCCCTCCTCAAGGCCATTCAGGACAAGATCATCCCCCTCAGCAAACAGATCTACTGGGGCTACCACATCCCCTACCTGGTCTCGGGCGTCATGAACGAACACCCCCGCGCCGCCATGGCCTGGATGGAGTCCGACCGCCGCGAGGATATTGTGGGATTCTACGACAGCGTCGTCACAGACGATACCCTGGCGTGAGGGTTCGGTCCCAGTCTCCCCAGACTCCCTGGGGCGAGGAAGATGGGCGAGTCTGGGGGGTCGTGGACGTGCCGCCGGAGGGCGAGCGCCCGTGACCCCACCCTCCCGACCCCAACCTCCCGCGGGTTCGCAACCCGCGGGAGGTTAGCACCGAAAGGAGAGCGCCCGTGAGCGGCCGAAAGAGCCTCCAGACGGTCGGCGTTGTCGTGGTCGGCCTCGTCGCAGCAGGTTGCGGAGTGCCGAGAACGGGCGACCTGACGCCTCCACGCACGATACGGCGCCTGGGCGGCCCGCCCGTCGTCCTCGTCCAGGACGGGCAACCGAAGGCTTGCATCGCTGTCGTGGTGCCCAACGAGCGCCACTCGGCCGCCCTCCAGGCCGCCGTGAAGGACCTCCAGCACTTCATCAAGCTGGCCACAGGGGCCGAGCTGCCCATCATCCAGGGCAAGTTCCACGGCACGGCCATCGTGGTCGGCGAGCCGAGCCTCGGCGGCGACCGCATGCCCGTGGAGGGATTCGCCATCCGGGCCGAGGGCGACAAGGTGCTCATCGCCGGCCGCGACGGCGAAGTGGCCCCGCACACACTGTCCTGCGGCACGGCCTGGGGCATCTACGACTTCCTGGAGCGCTTCGTTGGCGTCCGCTGGTACTTCCCGGGCGACATCGGCGCCTCGGTGCCGACAAGCAGAGACCTGGTGGTCCCCCCCGTGCTCGTCGAGGACGCGCCGGTGTTCCTCAAGCGCGAGATCTGGCCCTCGGGAGGCCCCACGGTGACACCGCACACCGGCGCCCACCACCGCCGCATGCGGTCGAACGACGCCTGGCCCGTCCGCCTCCAGGTGCACAGCCCCACGGGCTGGCCGGCCATCTACGGCAAGGAGCGGCCCGAGTGCTTCGAGCGGCGCTCCGATGGCTCGCGGAACCTCGACATGCTCTGCTACGGCCACCCCCGCACGCTCGAAACCTACCTCGAGACCCTGGCCGCCTTCTACGAGAGGGGCGACAAGGCGCCCTGGGGCGGCAAGCCGCCCATCGGCAACTCGATCACGGTGTCGCCCAACGACATGGCCGTCTCGTGCACCTGCGAGCACTGCCGCAAGCTCTGGCAGCCCGAAGGCGGCCAGTACGGCACCGCGTCGAAGGTCATCGCCACCTTCGTGGCCAACCTGGCCCGCGAGGTGAAGAAGCGCTGGCCCGACAAGACCGTCATCTACCTGCCCTACCAGAACTACACCAACGTGCCCCCGGGCGTCGAGTTCCCCGACAATGTCGAGGTCCAGCTCTGCGGCATGCCCGGCCTCGCCCAGTGCAAAGAGCCGGCCATCGCCGCCAGCGAGCAGGCGAACATAGATGGCTGGGTGCGCCTGACCGGCCGCCGCATCCAGAACTGGCACTACTCGTGCTGGCCCGAGGACCAGACCCGCGCCGCCTACCTCTTCCCCCGCGTCGTCCAGCGCCACTACGCGGCGAACCGCCGCAAGACCGTCGGCAGCTTCATCAACGGCGAGCGCGACCACTGGGACCGCCAGAACCTCAGCCTCTACGTCTGGATGAAGTGCCTGTGGAACCCCGACCTCGACGTGGACGCCGTGATCGCCGAATACTGCCGCCGCATGTTCGGCGCCGCCGCGGCCACGATGCGCGAACTCGTCGCCCTCCAGACAGACGGCTGGGAGAAGAGCCGCTGGCCCGACGCCACGCTCTCGCCCAAGGGCATCTACGAGGTGAGCTATCCGCCCGAAACCATCGCCAGGATGGAGGCATTGCTCGCACAGGCACGGCGCGAGGCGGCGGGCGATGCCCTGGTGCTCCAGCGCCTCGACTACCTCGGCAAGCCTCTGGCCGACTTCTTCGCCGAGGCCCGCGACTACGCCGAGAGCGGCAACCGCACGCCGCTCGTCGTGCCCAGAGCCGCCGCCGAGCCGATCATTGACGGCAAGCTCGACGAAGAGGTCTGGAACAAGGCGAAAGCGGTCACCTTCATCCGCGCCACCGACAAGGCGAGCCCCCAGTGCCAGTTCCCCACGACGCTCAAGGCCGTGTGGACGCCCCGCGGCGTGACCTTCGGCTTCCGCATGACCGAACCGACGCCCGACAGGCTCCGCCGCGACATCCAGGGACGCGACGACTCCCTCGCGTGGTGGAACGACAACGTCGAGCTGTTCCTGGACGCCACCGGCCAGCGCACCGGCTACTACCAGCTCATCATCAACCCCAACGGCGCCGTGTTCGACGCCAAAGGGCGCAGCGTGGAGTGGACGTGCGAGGGCCTGAAGGCCGCGGCGCACGTGGGGGCCGACTTCTGGAGCCTGGAGGTCTTCGTGCCCATCGCCGCGTTCGCCGACGCCGTGGCCCCGGCGCCGGGCGCCCAGTGGTTCGGCAATTTCACCCGCCATCGCGTGTGCGACGGCAAGCCCCGCGAGTACCAGCGCCTCAACACCACCTTCGCGGGACCCAGCAACAACATGATGGCCTTCGGCCCCATTCGCTTCACGGAGTAGTTCGGAGTCCCGCCTTCAGGCGGTCCTGGGTTGGAGTTCCGCCTTCAGGCCGTCCTCGCCCTTGCCAGGAGACATCGTCTTGGCCTTTGCCCGCGCGGAAGTGCAAACCTGCAATGGCGTTCCGACCCTCGTCGTGGAGGGCCAGCCGCTCCACGGCATGACAGCCACGAGCTGCGCCTTCGACGATCCCGCCGTCGTGCGGGGCTTCGTCGAGGGCGGCGCCGAACTCCTGATGATCTGGATCGAGGCCGGCATTCACTGCTGGAAGGGGGAGGGAAGCTACGACTGGGGCTACGCGGAGAGGAAGCTGGCCTTCTTCGAACAGCACGGCGGCGACACCCGCTGGATCATCCGCGTGCGCCTGGGCCTCCTCGCCCCCTGGTTCGCCCAGGCCTATCCCAGCGAAGTCCACAAAGGCGGCGATCTGTCGGTCTGCAACATCGCCTCATCGGTCTGGTGTGAGAAGGTCTGTGGCCTCGTGCGCGACTTCGTAGCCTGGCTCAAGACCACCCGCTGGGCGCCGCGCATCATCGGTTTCATGCTCAACGCCGGCTCGACCGAGGAGTGGCTGATCTTCGACACCGACGAGACCACGCGCGGTCGCTACCACGGGGTCTACCCCCGCGAGTTCCGGGCCTGGCTGCGCCGCACCTACGCCGACGAGGCGGCCCTCCGCGCGGCGTGGAACGACCCGAAGGCCGCCTTCGACACCGCAACCTGCCCCACGGGCCACCTGCGCAAGGGCAGCCACATCTGGGGGCCGTTCAGCCTGCGCGACCCCGCCGTCGAGCGGCCGGCGATTGACTACTACCGATTCCTCAACACCACGCTGGCCGACCATCTCATCGCCGTCTGCCGCGCCGCCAAGGAGGCGGCGGGCACGCCCATCCTGTGCGGCGGCTTCCACAGCTACCTGTGGTGGGAGACCGGCGTCTACAGCTACATCCAGGAATACGGCCACGGCCTGATTCAGCGGCTCAAGGACAGCCCGTGGGTGGACTTCGTGTCGGACATCACGAGCTACGACGGTCGCTATCCCGGCGGCCCCTCGGGCTATCTCGGCCTCCCCCACAGCCTCCACCTGGGCGGCAAGCTCCACTACACCGAAGTAGACCTCGTCACCGTGGCGGCGATTCCAGAGGCCAATCTGCAACCCGCAATCCGCGGTCCGCAGTCTCCCCCCCTGCCCGACAAGCTGTGGAAGTGGGACCTCAATTTCTGCGGGCGCGACATGGACGAGCAGATTGCACTGCTCCAGCGCGAGCACGCGCACAACCTGGTCACGGGCACGCCCTACTGGTGGTTCGACATTCGCTGCCGCAACTACACCCCGCCGCCCATCGTGGCGGAGATGAAGCGGCTCTCGGACATCGGGAAGCGGGCGGTCGAGTGGAACCGCCGCTCGGCGAGCCAGGTGGCCTTCGTGTGCTCCGAGGACACCCCGATGTTCCAGGCGGCGATGAGCGGCGAGTTGATCCGCTTCGAGCTGGAGTGCCACCACCCGCTGCTGCTCGACCTCGCGGCCCGCCAGTGGGGCCTCGCGGGCGTGCCCTTCGACACCTACGAGCTTCACGACCTGGCGCACCCCGATTTCCCCGGCGACCAGTACCGCCTGCTCGTCTTCGTGAACTGCGCCTATGTCTCGCCCCGTGCCGCCGAGGGCATCCGCCGCTGGCAGAATGGCGACCGCGTGTTCTGCTGGACCTACGCGGCCGCCGTCCTCGACGAGACGCGCCTCGACCCCGCCACTGGCGCGGAACTCGTCGGCCTGCGCCTCGGCTGGAAGCGCGAGCGGCGCCAGATTCGCGTGATGGTGGATGACAGCGGCTACCCGCTCACGCGAGGCGGCGAGGGACTCAGCTTCGGCACCGAAGGCTCGGTAGGCCCCGTTTTCTTCGCCGACGACCCGGAGGCCTGCGTCTTCGGGCGCCTGCGCGACGGCGGCGAGCCCGCCTTCGCCCTCCGCCACCACGACGGCTGGCGGAGCGTGTACCTGGCGATGCTCAACTTCGGCCCGAAGCTCCTCCGCAACCTGGCCCGCTTCGCCGGCGCTCACGTGTGGTGCGAGAGCGACGACGTGATCTACGCCAATCGCTCACTCGTCTGCCTCCACACCGCGTCGGCGGGCGACAAGGTCATTCGCCTGCCCCGGCCCGCCATCGCGACCGATTTGTGGACCTGCGAGCGCTCGCCCGAGCCGAGCGAGACGATTCGCGTGGCCATGCCCGCCTATCGCACGCGGCTGTGGCGGCTCACTCCACCGTGATCGAGTAGGCCGTCAGCGGCTCGGCCTCGATCGCCTGCACGTGCTCCTTCGCTCCTGCCGGAATCGCTACCCCCTTGGCGAGGACCTCGAAGCCCTCGCCCGTGGCTCTCGAGATAGTGAGGTTTCGCGCCGCCGTCGCGGGCGGCAGTGCGAGCTTGAGGCTCACCTTCACCCTCGGGTAAGCGATTCCCTTGGCATAGTCCTTGTAGCCTGTGCCGTCGTAGGCCCAGCCGTAGTAGAGCAGAGCGTTGAGCTTGCCGCCGTTCTCGCTGGCATCGAGGTGCAGGTGGTCGAGGAGGCGGGGGCTCGTGTCGGCGGAGGCGAGCGCCTTCGTCGTCGCGACGCGACGGCCGCGGAAGTCGCGCCAGATCCAGAAGGCATCGTAGGCGTCGTGGATCGGCGTGCCCCTCGGGCCCACCACGTCCTTCGGCCCCCAGCCGGCCCATAGCACGCCGAACATGTAGATCGGCTCGACGTACTGCCACAGGCGGTAGTGAATGGTGCCCAACAGGTCCTCGCGCGGCACCGACGCGAACCAGCGGGTCATCATGTAGTCGAACTTCTCGCGGCCCTGGATCCAGAAGTCCCACTCGGTGATCATCAGCTTCAGGTTGCTCAGCCCCTTCGAGCGGGCGTAGGCCTGAATCCCATCGGTGAAGCGGTAGAACTCGCTCGCCGTCCAGCCGTAGGGATGGAAGGAGAGCCAGTCAATCTCACCGCCCGCCTCGTCGAGCAGTTGGCGAATGTAGCGCATCTGGTAGGGGGCGTAGGAGCCGACGAGGACGCCCGGGTGGTCGCGGTGGACCCGCTGGCCGACGGCTTTCACGATTCGCACCCAGCCGGGCAGGCTCTTGTGGTCGAGCTCGGGCTCGTTCCCAAGGTCCACGTACTTCACGTTCAGCTCGTAATTCGGGCTGCCTTTGCGGCCGCGGTTGGCGTGCTCCAGGAAGGCGCCGACCATCTCCGCGATTTCGGCGGCGTCGCGCTCTGTCGCCTCGCCGAGCCAGTGCCCCTCCTTCCACATCCACTTGGGCGAGCCGTACTGGATGCCGTGGCAGCACAGGATCGGCTCAGTGCCGTAGGCTTGGCACTCGGCGATGTAGGCGTCAATGCCCTTCTTGTTGATCCGCGACCAGTCAGTGACGTTCGGGTCGTCGTTGTCGTTCTGCGGCTCCCACTTGTCGCCCTTGTCGCCCGCGGGTACGCCCTCGATGGCCGTGGCATCGGGATAGCCGCGCGAGATGGCGCCCTTGGGGTTCAGGGCCATGTAGTTCTCTAGGGCGACGTCCCTGATCCCTTCATTGCCGTGGATGCTGAAGATGCCGGGGGCAATGGCGTTGAGCGGTCTCGTGAAGTCCACGCTGGCCCTCACCTCGGCCTGGGCATCCCTGAGTGTCGCCCTCTGGTTCTTCGAGTTGGCTCCGACCCACTCGAAGAGCTGGGCGTAGTACTTGCCGAAATCCTGCCAACCCTGGGCGAACTTCTCCGACTGCTCGTCGTTGGCGAAGATGGAGGCGGAGAAGACGGCACGGCCCCGCCCGAAGTCCCAGGCCGTGAGCACGGGGGCCTGCTCGACGTATTCCTGCTCGCGCGCCCGCATGGCCGCGGGCTTGTAGGAGAAGGCCAGGTCGGGCATCGGCTTGCCGTCGGGCGTGAGGAGTTCGAGTTTGAAACCCCACCAGCCGGTCTTCTCGACGCACTTGATCAGCACCTCGTTCCAGCCGCGCGCCAGCTCGGCCTCGGCCTTGCCGGGCCACGCGCCCGCCTTCTTGGGATCGCCGGGCAGTTGTTTCCCGTTGACCCAGACCTTTATCCCGTCGTCGGCGAAGCCGGCGCAGAGCACCTTGCGGGCGTCGGGACTCTTGACATAGAGCACCGCATAGGCCAGCACATTGTCGTTCGGCGTGAGCAGCTTGTTGAGGTCGAGGACGCCCGTGCCCCGGGCCCTGGCGCGCTGCCACCTGAGAGGCTCCCTCTGCCCCTCGACCGTATAGCTGGCCGACAGGTCAATCTTCCTCTCAGGCTCGTAGGCAACGTCCCAGCCGCCCGTGCCGCCTGGATTCGGCCAGGGGCCGATGACCTGCCAGGGCAGGACTGCGATGCGGGGCGTGGCGAGGAGCACGGTGGCGCCCTTCTTGGCCGGCATGTTCACGGCGCGGCCCAGGGGCGGAGCGGCCGCCCAGTCCAGCCCCCTCACAATCGGATGGCGGCGGCTGAGGAGGTCCGGCATGAAGCTCTCGACATCCACCCAGTTCTCGAACTCGCCCCACTCGTTGGCCTCAGGCCACGCCGTGGGCAGGGCCTCTTCGAAGGGCTGGCCCTTCACCTTCATCCCGATGCCCCACTTGTGGTTGGCGCAGTAGATCAAGCCGCCGCCGTTCCTCACGAAATCGCGCACCGCGGTCTGAAACTGGTCGGAGAGGTGGACCATGAGGTCGCCGATGAGCAGAACGTCGAATTGGCTCAGATAATCGGCATCGAGATACTGCTGGGCGATGTAGTTGGGGATATGGGTGAACGCGAAGCGGCCTGGGGCGATGGCCTCCACCTTCTGCTCGATGTACCGGCCGCGGTAGATCTGCGGCTTGCCCTCCTTGTCGCGCATCCAGAGGTTCTGATACCAGGGCTGGTTCTTCCAGTCGCCCGTGGTCGCCAGCACCTGAATGGGCCGTTGGGCGGCCATTGCCTCGAAGGCCAGCACGATTGAGAACGCCACGATGCCTCGCCGCATGGTCGTCACGCTCCTTGCTGGTAAGACAGACAGGACGGATAGGACTAATGGGACCCATGGGACAGATAAGGCAGGTCCGTTCCTGCCCTGGCTGTCCCATCGGTCCTATCCGTCCTATCTCTTCTCTCGCTTGCAACACAACACGCGAGCCGCGAAATCGGCGCTGGCGACGGCCTTTCCCTCATCGGTGAGGTAAGCCAGCACAGTGTAAAGGCCCTCCGCCGCCTGCCCGCCCAGCTTCACCTTGAACACGCACTCGGCCTCGCCCCTGGGCTCGATGGCCACCGGCCTGGTTCTCGGCTCCGCGGTCACGCCCTCGGGCAGGCTCAAGCCCACTTCGCCCTGGATGGCGGAGCTCGTGATGTTGCGCACGCGAAAGCGGAGTTCGGCCTCGCCGCCCGGAGCGACGATACGCTTCTTCGGCAGTTCGTGGACGAAGAATGCCTTGGCCGGGCCGCCGTCCAAGCCATAGACCTCCACGGCCCGAAGCGTGGAGAGCTTGGGGATCCACTCGATGCTCTCAAAGAGGCAGGAATTGACCATGTGCACCAGCACCCGCACACGGTCAGTCGTCACAGGCTCGAAGCGGTGCTCGGTGACGAAGCGGTGGCGGTTGCCGCGAACCGAATCCACGGTCTTCCATTGGCCGTCCACGAACGCCTGGACGTCCCAGTCGCGCAGCACACGCTCCCAGGCGCCGTAGTCATGCCACACGCGGACGCGGGCGACGGGGACGGGCTTGGGGAGCTTGACCTCGAACCAGTCGGGCCACTGGTCCTTGCCGGACTCGTCCTCATCCCAGCCGCGGCGGGCACCCGTGAGCGCTCCTGCCGATGACCAGCAGGTGGGGTCGCCCACGATGGCGGTTGAGGGCGGCAGCGGCTCGCCCTTCTTGGGCTTGGCGACGGAGGAGGCCGAGGCGGTCGCGCCGAGCGTGGGTATCGCCATGTTGATTCGGACGCGGAGGCCGTCGTAGAGCGGCTCAATCCTGTTCTTCGCCCCCACGGCGAGGTAGGTCGGGTCGCCCGAGATGGTGAGGCGGAGCTTGCCTGCCTCGGGTTTGATGGTGCGGCGGTTGCCCATCAGGTCCGTGGCTACCACTTCGGGGGCGTCGGTAGCAAGGTCCAGCTCTGCCGGCTCGTCGCTCGTGAAAGCCACGGCAACGGTCCGCGAAGCGTCGCGGTAGAGCTGGAAGTAGTGGCCGAACGTGGGCAGCGGAATCTCCCGCTCGAACTTCGCGTCGCGCAGGCACTCGTTCATCACCTGGATGGCGATGGCGGCGGGAGTGGGGTAGTTGTAGGTGACGAGGAAGAACTCGTTGTAGCCATGCTCGACGAGGTAGAAGTCGTAGATGCGGTCGCGTGGGATGGCCATCGCCTCGGCATTGAGGTGCATCAGGGCGGCGTGGCGGGCCTGGCTCTGGCGGAAGGCGTTGAAGCGGTCGTAGACGTAGTCGTTGAACATCCAGCCGCGGTGCCACGCGCTCTCGGTCATCCAGATGCCGTGCGAGGTGTCCTTGTGGTCGCGGAGCACCTGCCACCATTCGTCCAGCTCGGAGCGATAGACCTCCTGGAAGCCGTTGCCGGTGTAGGGATGGAACGACACGCCATCGAAGAACTTGTCGCCACCCAGCTCGTAGAGGCGGCGGAGCCAGCGATACTTGTCAAGTCCGCACAGGGACCCGCCGAGGAAGTTGGCTTGGGGATTGCCCGCCTTCACGGCGGGGTATTGGAACTTGAGGATGTCCTCGATGTACTTCTCGGGCGGCATGGAGAGGTCAGGCTCGTTGATCGGCTCCCAGATGGCGACGCCGAACTTGGCGGCCTCGCGGGCATACTCGGTGAGGTAGCGGGCCTTGGCCTCGACGATGGCCTTCTTGCGTTGCTCCGCATCGGGGTGTTTCTCCGCGAACCACTTGTCGAGGTCGCCCGACCAGTCCAGGCCCGTGAACGAGAAGAGGCCTTTGAGTGTGCCTTGCCTTGCCGGCTCCAGGTACGAGGCAAACCTCTTCGCCCAGGCCTCCCAGTCAATCGAGCCGTCGGCCTTGTGGTGCTCGCGCCAAGTGTTGGCGAAGGAAGGGTTGAGGCGGATGCCGCGCATCCCCAGGATATTCGCCCACAGCATCTCGCTGTCCACCCCGCCCTTGCCATCCAGCGCTCGGAGACTGGGGTTCTCGGGGCGGATGCGCGAGAAGGAGACATCCCAGATTCGCTGGGCGCTTCGGATTGTCGCGCTTTCGCGCGAAAGCGCGGCGGTCCCTTCCGCCCGCGCGAGGGTGAGACGCGCGCGGAAGTAGCCCATCTCGTTCGGCGTCAGGTCAACCACGACTTCGGACGGCGCGCCCGCCTCGAGGGTCAATGGTTGCTCCCCTTCGGCGACCTCCCGCTGGAGGTGGTCCTCGGTGCGCCAGCGGAGGAGCCACTTGCCGGGGACGAGGTAGTCCTTGGCGAAGTCGAGGTGGTAGAGCACCCGCTCATCCTCGTAGAAGAGGCTGCGGGGCTTGTCGGGGCGGAGGGTGAAGTAGGGCGCCGGCTCGATGGCGCCCTTGCCGGGGGCGATGGCGAGCGTGATGACGTTCTCCCCCTTGGCCTCGCGGAGGGCGAAGTAGCCGCGCTTCGAGTTGAGGGCCTCGTTGGTGTAGGGGTCGCGCTTGCCGATGGCGTAGTGCGCCACGCCCGTGATGCCGCGAAGTTCCAGCCGCGTGCCGTCGGCATAGGCGACCTCGATCTCTGGCCAGTAGCGGCCGTACATCTGGTAGAAAGAGAAGATGTGGCGGGAGCAGATGTAGTTGGCCGGGAGGGCATCCTCGTCGCCGCTGCGGAGGTTCCTCACCGCCAGCGCCTCGTCGCCGAAGACGCCCGAGATGTCGAACGTCGGCGCGTCGGCCTTGCCCTTGCCCTTCGGCGCGCGGAGCGACGCAGGGATGATCTCGACCTTGTCGGGCAGGAAATGCAGCGTGAAGCCGGGCAGATCGGGCAGGTCCGATTGCGGATGGCGGATAGCGGACTGCGGACTCTCGGCCGGCTCGCCCTCGCGGAGGGTGATGCGGCGCTCCTGCGCGTCGAGGACGATGTCGCGCAGGGACTTCACCTTGCGGCCAAGTTCGAGGACCAGGTTGCTGATGAGCACGGTCTTGCCCGCCCGCAATCGCACGCGCCCGTCTGCGAAGACCTCGGCGGCGTAGGTATCGGCCTTCACCATGTAGGCGGGAGCCTCTTTGTCGGCCAACTCGGTGTGGGTGGGGTCGGACCTGCGGATGGTCACGTCGGCGGCGTGCGACATGGCGGCTGCGAAGGCGACGAGAGTGAACGCTCGAATCTGCACGTCGGCTCTCCTGTGCGGCCGAAGGTTGACTCTGCGGAACGTGCACGCTACAATTGAAGCAGAAAAGGGGATATAGCTCAATTGGGAGAGCGCCGGCTTTGCAAGCCGGAGGTTACGGGTTCGAGCCCCGTTATCTCCACCAGCCCGGAAGGCCGAAAGACCCGCGAATCCGCGGGCTTTCGGTTTTCTGCGGCAAGCCACATCTCTCGCCTCTCCGATCTCTTTGCCCGCTCGGTCGTGCTGTGCCGCATGGCCGCGTGGGCCGCCCGAACGGCTACGCCCCCCTGCCCAGGCGCGTCCCAGAGGTCGCCCGCACCGCGTCCACACGCTCTCTGGCGTCTCCAGATGTGCCCCAGTTTGACCCTAGCGATGGAACGTGGTAGGAGTCTTCGCAGGGCATCCTTGGGGCAAGCGGGGCTCTCGGAGAGGAGGCCAGCATGGCAAGACGGGTGAGGTTCATCCGCGCGCTCGCCAAGGCCGTGGGACCGGTTCTGACTCTGTCCCTTCTCCTCATTCTCTCGCCCCCGTCTTCCTCCCCGGCCTTCTCGGCGGAGCGGGTGGTCATCGGCGGCGTGGAGGTGCCTGCCGATTGCCCGCTGGCGCGGAAGGAACATCCGCGGCTGCTCTTCACCAAGGCGGACCTGCCGCGCCTGCGCGAGCGGCTCACGCAGCCCCGGCTCGCCCGCGAACTCGTATGGGCGAAGCAACTCGCCAGCCAAGGCAAAGCTTCTGCGATCCTTCTGGGCGTTCTCTACCACCTGACGGAGGACCGGCAGTACTTGGAGAAGGCGCGGGCGAAGCTCGAGCCGTCGTGGGTTCAGACCTATCCGCTCGCGGCGGATCTCGTCATGGCCGGCCTCTCCCCCGAGGAACAGAGGGCCGAGGCGGACCGGATCGTCGCGATCGTGCGGAAGGAGCGGTGGCGGCCCCACGTCGTCCTCGACCTGGCCGCCTGGGGCCACGGCCACGACGAGTTCCTCGACCAGGACCTCAGGCAGCGCTATCCGAGCGACCTGGTTCGCGGCATCGAGTACAACAACCTGTGGTCCCAGGGCCGCGGCGGCAGCTCGATGAGCCACGGCTACTATGGCGAGCACTTCTACAGCGAGTGGTTCACGATGGCTGTCGCGTGGTCGAACGCGACGGGGCAGGATTGGGTCTCGAAGTGCGACTTTGCGGCCCACACGCCCGAGTGGTACCTCTTCCACTATCGCCCGTGGGCGCCGAGCCCCATGGTGGTCCACATCGGCGTGAACGCGATGTGCGGCCACTGGATGTCCGTGACGCCGGCATGCTTCGAGGGCGACAGCCTGGCGGTCCTGGCGGCGACTCGGTTCCACGACGGCCTGGGCCAGTGGTGGGTTGACGAGGTGATCTCGAAGATCTCGATGGGCTGGGGCAAGAGCGCGCTCGGCCAAGGCGGCGTCTGGGGCAAGCTGCTCTGGTATGACCCCGAACTCCCGAGGGTCGAACCGGCCCACCTGCCCCCCGCGCGGCTCTTCCCGGAGAACGGCCACGTCGTGATGCGCTCGGACTGGACGCGCGACGCCACGTATGCGCTCTTCCGCTGCGGCCGCTACGGCGAGATTGACGGCTGGTGGGGGCGCAACAACGCGGACAACCTGCACTTCATCATCGAGAAGCGGGGGATGCTGGCCGCCGACACGGGGGCCGTCCACTCCCTCAACAACGCGGCACTCGGCTTCGCCGGCTCCCAGGTCCACAGCGACAGCCTGCCCCACATCACGGAGTACGCCCGCCAGACCATTGCCCACAACTCCATCACCGTGGGCAGCGAGCCGATCACCCACGTGGACTGGCAGGGCAGGCCGACGGGGAACGTGGTCCGCAGGGGCGGCCAGTCCCCTGTTCAGGCGAAGGCGTGGTGGCCGCTTTGGGGCCTGCCCGAGCCGAAGCCAGCCGACCGGCCCTTCCGCGAGGGGCAGATCGTCGCCTACGAGACCTCCCCGCTCTTCGACTATGCGGCAGGGGATGCCACGCACTCCTACCCGCCCACGCGCGTGAAGTCCATCACCCGCCAGTTCCTCTACCTGCGGCCCGACATCTTCGTGGTCTTCGACCGAGTGATCGCGGCGGAAGCGGGCCTGGAGACGGTCTGGATGCTCCACTCCCTCTATGAGCCGGGGTGGAACGGGAGGAGGGAGGCCGATGAGTCGCTGCCGCCCGACAAGCAGTTCGCACTGAGCGCCGATGGAAAGGCGAAGCTGCCCAACCCCCGACCCGGCGGCCGTTTCCTCCACACGGGCGGCGACACATTCAAGATTGACGACCAGTGGCCAGGAATGAGGGGACGACTCTTCGCGCGCATCCTGGAGCCGAGCGAAGAGGCACGGGTCATCCGCACCATCGGAGGGCCGTGGCACGACTTCGAGGTTGACGGGATCAACTACGGCCCGACCCAGGACACCTATGCGAAGCACCAAGGCGCCCGCAACGAGCACAACAGGGAGAACTCGATTGGCGTCGAGGGCTGGAGGATCGAGCTCTCGCCCCGGGAGCGTCCTGCCTCGACGCGCTTCCTGGTCGTTCTCTTCGCCGCCGACCAGCAGACCGAGGCGATGCCTGTGGTCGAACGCATCGAGGTCGAAGGCAGGCTGGGAGCCAGGATCGTGGTCGCGGGCAAGACGACGTATGAGGTGGTCTTTGACACGTCGGGGCAGGTCGGCGGCCACATCCGCATCGCCGAGGCCGGCAGACCCCTCCTCGACCGTCGGCTCACGAACACGGTGGAGGACAACTACCGACAATGGTCGGCCGACCCGCGCTACAGGGCGTGGGCCGAGCGGCCGGAATTCCGCAACTTTATCGGGGAACTCTCCACCCCGAGATAGGAAGGGCAGGCTAGCCCCCTCCCGGCGGGGCCTCTATCGGACGCCGTACTCCGCCTTGAGCAGCTCGATGTAGTAGCGATAGTGGGCGAAGGGCACGTCGGGCGGGATGCCGTGGTCAATGTCGGGCAGGTAGCCGCCGTCGCGGGCGAGGGCGAGCTTGGGCACGACCTCGGTCTCGATGGCGGCTGGGCCGGCGGCCAGGGCGCGTTTGTCAATGCCGCCGAGCAGGCGCACCTCGCGGCCGAACTCGGCGCGAAGCGCCCGCACGTCCACCCCCGCTGCGACCTCGCACGGGGCGAACAGGTTCACGCCGACTTCCAGCCACAGCGGGATGAGGGGGCGGATGTCGCCATCGCAGTCCATCCAGAAGAGCCATTGGCCCATCGAGCGTGCGAGGCCGACCGTGCGGCGATAGTACGGGGTGAGGAATTCGCGGAACATGGCGGGCGAAACGAGCGGGCCGTTCTTGAAGCACATGTCCTCGTGTCCGCCCATCAGGTCCACCCGGCCCGTGCCCACGGCCTTGCGGATAGCGCTCTCGCACAGCGCGGCGATGCGGTCGTTGTACCAGTGGACAAACTCGGGCTGGTCGTAAAGGGCCAGGCTCATCGCCTCGGTGCCCATGTGCTCGTGCAGGTCGCCGTAGAAGGACCCGAAGTCCACGAGCGTGAGGGCGTCCGAAGCTCGGGCCTTCCGCAGGCGCTGTCGCCAACCATTGGCGTCGCGGCCTGGCGCGGCGGGGTCGAGGCGTGCCGCCAGCCATGTCTGGTCGGCTCGGCCCTTGATCGGGTACTCCAGGTAGTGCTCGGGCCCGCTGTGTTCCATCGCGCAAGACATCTGGACCTTGACGCCGCGTGAGTTGATCTTGACGACGTAGTCGGCGGTGCGCTCGAGTTCGCGAGGCTCGAACGGCGGGAAGAGGCGGGTTTCGGGGCTGACGTTGGCGATGCGGAGCGGCTCGAGGCCGAAGTAGTCGTACAGGTCCACGCCGCTCGGCAGGCCTTCGGTTTCCCAGCGTGCCCGCGTCTCTGCCCACGGGCCGCCCACCGAGAGAGGCGGGTGGTCCACGGGTTCGTAGCGCATCAGCCGCAGGAAGCGCTCGCGGTTGTTCATCGGCCATCCCCTGGAACTGTCGGGACCGCTGAGGCGATGTCCCACTGAACCAGAAACGCATACGAGGGTCAAGCACGCTTGCGTCGGCGGCGGGAAGGTGTATAACATCGGGTCCACAGGAGACTCATCATGAAGCGATGGAGTGAGACCGACCTGGCGCTGAACGGTGGCGACAAGGCCGTCACGGCCTTCGAGGGCAAGGGCAAGCCCAAGATCGGCGTCGAGGAATTGCTCGCGCTGTGCGAAGTGTGGGGCTACAGCCCCGCCACGCGCGGCAAGGTCCGACGCATTCTGGAGCGGGAGGAGGTCCCTTCGGCCTGGCTCGCGCGCTACTACGGCCCGAAGAAGCCCACGAAGGTGGACGAGTTGGAGGCCTACGCGCGCAAGCTCTTCGGGGTGAAGCACGCTCTGGCGGTGCACTCGGGCACATCGGCCCTCACTGCGGCTTATGTGGCGTGCGGCATCGGGCCGGGCGACGAGGTGATCGTGCCGGGCTACACCTTCTACGCCACCGCGTCGCAGGTGGTCACGGCCAAGGCCATCCCGGTCATCGCCGAGGTGGACGAGTCGCTGACCCTCGACCCGCGCGATGTGGAGCGCAAGATCACGCCGCACACCAAGGCCATCGTGCCCGTGCACATGAGCGGCCTGGCGTGCGACATGGACGCGCTGCGGGCCGTGGCGCGCAAGCACAAGCTGCTCGTCATCGAGGACACGGCGCAGGCCTGCGGCGGCACGTACAAGGGCAGGTTCCTGGGCACGCTGGGCGACGTGGGCTGCTTCAGCGTCAGCTCGTTCAAGATCACGGGCGGCGGCGAGGGCGGCCTGGTGCTCACCAACGACGAATGGCTGCACACCCGCGCGACCGGCTTCCACGACAGCTCGGGCTGCTGGCGGCCCGACCGCTACGCGCGCGAGCGGCGGCCCGGCGAGCTGTTCTGCGGCGAAAACTACCGCATGAGCGAACTCGAGGGCGCCGTCATCCTCGTGCAGCTCCGCAAGGCCAAGGCCCAGGCGCGGCGGTTCAACGCCAACGCGCGCCGCGTGCTGGCCGGCGTCAAGGCGTTCAAGCGGGTCGTCCCGCGCCGCAGCAACGACCTCCACGGCGACATCGGCAACAACCTGTTCTTCATCGCCGAGGACGAGGCCCTGGCCGACAAGCTCTCGGACGCCCTCCGCGCCGAGGGCGTGGGCGCCTGGGCGCGCGGCACACGCGGCGGGCGCGACTGGCACTACTACCAGTACTGGGAGCAGATTCTCGAACGCAAGTCGGCCACGAAAGAGGGCTGCCCCTACACCTGCCCCTACTACCTCGGCGACGCCCCGGCCCACTACGCCGAGGGCATGTGCCCACGCACCCTCTCGCTCACCAATCGCGCTGTCTGCGTGGGCATCAACCAGTGGTGGACCGCCCGCGACTGCCGCCAGGTGGCCAACGCCATCAACAAGGTGTTTTCGGTCTATGCTTGAGCTTTTCGACCTCAACGCCCACGTGGGCAAGCCCGTCCAGCCGGCCGCCGAGTGGTACGACACGCCCGAGGCGCTGCTCGCGGAGATGGACCACTATGGCATCGCCCGGGCCGTGGTGAGCCACTACGCGGCCCGGCAGGCGCACCCCGAGATCGGGAATCCCGCCACCCTGGGCTTTGTGGGCGAGCGGCTTGTCCCTGCATGGAGCTTCGTCCCCTCGGTCGGCCACAGGTCCGACGCCCCGCGCTTCCTCGGCGCCGCCCTCACGTCCGGCGTCCGCATCCTGCGCTTCTACCCAGGCGAGTTCTTCGTCCCCTTCAGCGTCGAGGCCATTGGCGACTTCTGCGAGGCGATGCAGGAGCATCGCATGCCCCTCCTCGTAGATTTCTCGACGACCACGAGCTACGGCCAGTTCCAGACCGATTGGTTGGCCCTGATCGCCGTGTGCCGGGCGTTCTGCGATCTGCCCGTCATCACAACAGAGTACCGCATCCGTTCGAACCGCATGCTGTTCCGCGCGTTGGCCTTGTGCCCAAACCTGCGGGTCTGCACCTCCGCCATCTGGCTCTACAGGAACCTCGACCACATCGTCGCCGAGTTCGGCGCGGGGCGGCTCGTATTCGGCACCAACCTCCCGGCCTTCGACCCGGCGATTCCCGTCGCCATGCTCCGCTTCGCCGAGATCCCCGACGAGGCCAAAGCGGCCATTGCCTCGGGCAATCTCCAGGCGCTTCTCGCAGGAGTGAGTGAGTAGGAAGGAGAGAATGGACAGGAATGGACACAATGGACGACGTGGACGACGCACTGGGGACGACTTGCGACGTGTCCACCATGTCCAGCTTGTCCATTCGAGCCCCATCATCTGAGGCGGCAGCCAGAGGGAAGCTATGACCGAACCGCTATTGGACAGAGCTCGCCGGGGCGCTCTGCCCGTGGGCGAGGCGATCATTGACACCCACACCCACTTCGAGCCGGGCTTCAGCTACTACCACATCCCCTACAGCACCGACGCGGCGGTCGTCCGCGAGATGGACCGCTACGGCATCGTGCAAGCCTTCACGTTCTCCTTCACGGGGGTGGGGTCCGACTACACCCTCGGCAACGACGCGATCATCCGCCTCGTCAGGCAGCACCCGACCCGCTTCGTGGGCTTCACCACGCTCAACGTCAACTACCCTGCGCTCTGGCTCGGCGAACTCGACCGCTGCTGGGCCGCCGGCCTGCGCGGCATCAAGCTCATCCCCCACTACCAGGGCAAGACGAGCCTGAATGTGGACCTCACGCCCGTCCTGGCCTGGGCCGATGCGCACGGCTGCCCCATTCTCAACCACTCGTGGGACGACCCGGCCAGGCTCCGGCAGTGGGCAACGGACTTTCCTCGCGCCTGCTTCATCATCGGCCACGCCTCCACCGACTTCGCCGAGGCCGTCAACCGCTTGCCCAACGTCTACCAGAACACGTGCGCCGTCCTTCACAAGGGCCAATTCGAGAAGATGTGCCAGGTTCTCGACACGGACAAGATCATCTACGGGTCCGATTTCCTGGATCTCGACATGGCCTTCGGCCTCGGCCCCGTCCTCTACGCCCGCGTGCCTGATAGCGTCAAGCGCAAAGTCCTCTACGCCAACCCGCAGCGCGTGCTTGACCGCCACGTGATGAAATGACGCCAGGCGCGCAGGGGGGCGCGCTGCCAGGCACCGCAGGAGGCAAGGGTCCACGGAAGCCATCCCAAGGCGGCGCCCCCCGCCGCACTCCAGAAGGCTGCTGCGCCCAATGGGCGGGTGCCGTGCCAGATGCCTGAGTCTTCGGAGGAACCGGAGAGGCCGCCGCGCGTCTAAGTAGCGGGATATGATGCGCTCCGATGGCGCGATTCGCTACCTGCACTGGAGACCTGCGATGAAGAGGCTACTGATCGTGCTGGCAGCCGCCCTGGTCGGCTCAGCGGCAGCGGCGGGGGAAAGCCTGGCGCCCGCGCTGGTGGTGCGCGTGCGGCCCGATGCCCCGAAGCCCGAAGCGCTTCGTATCACGAAACTTACGGTCGAGAGTCGCATCTTCGGCTACCTCGCCGAGACGAAGATGACGATGACCTTCCTCAACCCCCACGAGCGGGTGCTGGAGGGCGACCTGTATTTCCCCTTGCCCGAAGGCTCCACCGTGAGCGGCTATGCCCTCGACATCGCGGGTTCGATGGTGGACGGCGTGGTGGTGGAGAAGGAGAAGGGGCGCACGGTCTACGAGAAAATCGTCCGCCAGGGCATTGATCCCGGCCTGGTGGAGTGGACGAAGGGCAACAACTTCAAGACCCGCGTCTTCCCCATCCCCGCCAAAGGCACGCGCACGGTTCGCGTGGACTACGTGGCCGAGCTGGTGGACAAAGCAGGCAGCGCCGCCTACCATCTGCCGCTGGCGTTCAAGGAGAAGCTCGACGAGTTCGCCCTCCGCATCGAGGTGGTGAAGGGCGCGGCCGAGCCCAAGGCCACGGGCGGCCCGTCCGGGCTCCAGTTCTCGAAGTTCCAGGACACCTACCTCGCCGAGAGCAAGGGCAAGGACGTGGCGCTCGACAGCGACCTCGTCGTCGCCCTGCCCGACGTGGCAAAGCAGGCGGTGCTGGTGGAGAAGGCGCCCGATGGCCAGGTCTACTTCTGCATCAACGAGTTCCCAGCCGTCCAGGCCCCGGGCGACACGCTGAGGCCAGCACCAGGCCGAGTGGCCGTCCTCTGGGACGCCTCGGCCTCGCGCGCCAAGGCCGACCACGCGCGCGAGTTCGAGATCCTCATCGCCTATCTCGGCTCGCTGCCGAAGACGCCCGCCATAGACCTCATCGTTTTCCGCCACGAGGCCGAGCCGCCGAAGCGCCTGGGCGGCGTGGATGCCCTGCTCGCCGAGTTGAAGTCGGTCGTCTACGACGGCGGCACCCAGATCGGCAGCATCGCATTGCCCCCGGGCGACCAGCCCGACCTGTGCCTGCTCTTCACCGACGGCATCTCGAATTTCGGCAAGGAGGAGCCGACCGGCATCCAGTGCCCGCTCTACATCTTCAACGGGCAGGCCACGGCGAACCACGCCTTCCTGCGCTACCTGGCCCTCGCCACGGGCGGCGAGTATTTCAACCTGGCAAAGCTCGACAACAAGGCCATCGTGCCCAACATCGGCAACGCGGCCTTCGCCTTCCTGAGCGCCACGACCGATGGCGCGAGCGTGGAGGAGACGTTCCCCCGCCTCACGCAGCCCGTCCACGGCCGCTTCACCCTCGCCGGCAAGCTCAAGGGCGAGACAGGCAAAGTCACCCTCGCCTACGGCGCCGGCGGCAAGCCGTCTGCCCGGAGCGTCCATACTGTGCTTCGCTCCCAGGCCGTCGAGGGCAATCTGCTCCGCCGCCTGTGGGCGCAGAAGAAGGTCGCCGACCTCGAGGTCTTCCTCAAGAGGAACGAGAGCGAGATCGTGGCCGTCGGCAAGCAGTACGAGATCGTCACCCCCTACACCTCGCTCATCGTGCTCGACAGCCTCGAGCAGTACGTCCAGCACCGCATCCTGCCGCCGAAGTCGTTGCCCAAGGTGCGTGAGCAGTACATCGAGATCGTCGAGAAGCAGCGCCTCGCCGACGAGAAGAGCAAGGAGCAGAAACTCGCGGCCATTGTGGCCCTCTGGAACGAGCGGGTGAAGTGGTGGGAGACCGAGTTCCGGTACCCCGCGAACTTCCGCTACAAAGAGCAGGAGACGAAGGACGAGGCGCCTGCCCGGGGCGGGGCGGGAGCGCCTCCGGCCGAAGGGGCGCCAGCCCCCGCCGCCCGCGACCCGCACGGAGCCCGCCCCGCCGCGCCGGCGACCACGGGCCGACCTATGGCCGACGCAGACGATGCCCCGGTGCAAGGCGCGGCGCGCGGCGGGGAACTCCTCTCACGGCTGGAGGCGAAGAGGAACGGCGCCGCCGACGAGCGCTCGACCGCCCCCGCCATCGCCATCAAGGCCTGGGACCCCAAGACCCCCTACATCGAGGCCATTCGCAGGGCGAAGCCCGACGAGGCGTTCGCGGCGTACCTCAAGCAGCGCGACGAGTATGGCACCTCGCCCGCCTTCTTCCTGGACTGCGCCAACCACTTCCTCGCCGCCAAGCAGGAGGCCACGGCTCTCCAGGTCCTATCCAACGTGGCCGAGCTGGAACTGGAGAACGCCGCCCTCGTTCGCGTGCTGGCCCATCGCCTGGCCCAGCTCGACGGCCTGCGGAACCTCGAGCTGGCCTCGATGCTCTTCGAGGAAGCGCTTCGCATGCGCCCCGAGGAGCCGCAGTCGTGGCGCGACCTCGCCCTCGTCCTCGCCCGCCGAGCCGACGCCTTGAGCAAGATCCCCTACAAGAAGCGCTCGGTGGACCAGGCCGAGCGGGACAAGGCCGAGATTGCAGCCCTCTACTCTCGCGCCATCGAGCTCCTCTATCACGTGGTGCTCAACACCTGGGACCGCTTCGAGCAGATCGAGCTCATCGCCCTCATGGAACTCAACGCCCTGCTGCCCAAGGCCAAGGCCGCGGGCATCGAGAAGCCCAACGTGGACCCCCGCCTCGTGAAGCTGCTGGATGTGGATGTGCGGATCATCCTCACCTGGGACGCGGACAACACGGACATGGACCTCCACGTGGTCGAGCCCTCGGGCGAGCGCGCCTTCTACGGCCACCAGCGCACCACGATTGGCGGCAACGTGAGCCGCGACTTCACCCAGGGTTATGGCCCCGAGGAGTACCTGCTCAAGAAGGCCATGCCGGGAATGTACACCATCCAGGCCAACTACTACGGCTCCAGCGCGGCCCAGCTCATCGGCGCCGTCACACTGCAAGTGGACGTGTTCACCAACTACGGTCGCCCGAACGAGCAGCGCAAGAGCCTGACCCTCCGCCTCACCGAGAAGAAGGAAACCTTCACCGTCGGGCAGATCGAGTTCTGAGGAGATCAAAAGCCCGGGCTGGAAGTGAGTTCCTCAAGCACTTGGCGGTAGTATCGGTAGTGCTCGAAGGGGACGTTGGCGCGAACACGGCCATCGGCGAGCGGCACGTAGCCGCCCTGGGCGAGGAGGGGGGGAATCACGCGCTCCATCTCGGCGCGGATGGCCGCTTTGTCCTGAAGCAGCGTGTCGAGGTCAATCCCCCCGATCAGACGCAGGTCGCGGCCGAAGCGCCGGCGGATCGCCAGGTAATTCATCGCCGCCACGTTCACCTCGCAGGCCCACAGGCAGTTGAATCCCGCCCGCACCACGCCGGGGAGGAGCGGGCGTGCATTCGCGTAGGTCATGTAGACGAGCGTTTCGACGCCGCCCCGCCGCGCCGCGTCGAGGATCGGGCGATAGCTGGCCAACACGAATCGCCCGTACGTCTCGGGCGAAAGAAGCGGGCGGTCGTTGCCCCCGATTGGCTCCGAGAAGACGACGCAGTCAGCGCCCACCTCGGTGAGGATTCGCTCGGCGAGGCGCGCGCCGAACTCGCCGTAGAGGTTCAGAATGTCGTGGACCAGGCGCGGGTCGTCGTGGAGCAGGTAGACTACGGGGTCGAAGGTCCGCGCATCGCGGACGCCCATCGAGAGGAAGAAGCCGCGGTGGAGCTGGAGCTCGAGCACGTGCTGCCGCGAGCGCCAGGCGGCGACGCGCGCAGGCCAGTCGTCGGGCAGGCGGCGCGGATCGGCGGGGTCGAGGCGGCGACGGAGTTCATCCAAATCCGCCCGCGTCGTGATGGGCCGCTCCATTGGCGGGATGGGCTCGATGTTCACCGGCATTCGCTCGCGGGCATCCACGTGGAACATCGCGGCGAGGTCGGCGTCGGGTGGCAAGCCCTGCTCGTGCCACCGCTCGAGCACGTCGTCGCGCAGCCCCTCCTCGAAGTACGGCACGCGGTCGGGCGTCCCGTAGCGCATTGTCTCGCGGAAGCGTTCGCGGCTGGTCATGCACCTCTCCTCAGAAACGCTCTGCACCTTCTAGCCCGGATGCCTCTGAGTGTCAAGCCGCAGTTGACCCTTGGCGGTCGCCGAAGTAGGATGCGCCTCGCGGCGCTGTCATGCCGAGCCTGTCGAGGCACCTTTCAATGGCTTGGCGCTCAGCGAAGGATGCGAGCGGGCTTGAGACGATAAGCCCCTGAAAGGTCGTTCGACAGGCCACGATGACAGCCTCCAGGAATTGCGCAGGTTCTCTCGCGCCCGAACCGGGAAAGGGGCTTCGATGCGATCACTGATGAGCGTGCTGCTGGCCATGGCCTGCGGGGGCGCCGTCGCAGCGGAACTGCCCGCCAACAAGTGGACGCTGGTAGACCAGCACACGTTTGGCAACCGCCTCGGCGCCAGGGTGGTGTGGGACGATGCGGCAAAGCGCCTCCTCGCCCTGGGCGGCGACCTGAAGAAGTCGAAGCGGGAGGACGACCCGCCATCGAAGGACATGGCCTTCGACCCCGCGACCGGCGCCTGGGAAGCGTGGAAGGGCGAGTTACCCCCCTCCCCTCCCATCCTCACCATCGCCGACCCGTTTCAGAAACTCGTCGTCGAGCTCCCTCCCGAGTTGAAGCAGTTCGCGGGCGAGATGAAGCCGAAGAACTCGCCCCTCGCCGACCTTTCGCCCTGCTTCCTGCGCACCCGACACCCCCGCCTCATCGGCGCCGCCCTCGTGCCCGACCCGTTCAACAAGGAAATCCTCCTCCTCGGCGGCTTCGCCGGCGGCATGGAGCGCGGCTCCGTGGGCAATTGGGCTCTATCACTCAGAACTAGCGAATGGGCAGCGATGGTGACCGAGGGGACGGGGAAGGAACGGAGCGCGATTGAGGCCACTGCCAAGCGTCAGAAGGACGACGTGGCGGCGGCCCGCAATGCCTACTACGCCATGCTACCCGCAGCCGATGGCAAGCTGTCCGCTGATTCGATCGCCAAGGCCGAGGACGCCTTCTGGCGCCTCGACGAGAAGGCAGCGTCATTGGCGACAGAGCCGACGCCGCGCTATGCGCCGACCGTGGGCTATGACCCCGAGCGGAAGCTGTTCGTGCTGTTCGGCGGGGACCACGGGGACTATGTGCTGGCCGACACATGGCTGTATGATCCCGCCAAGCGGGCGTGGCGGCAGTTCCGGTCGAAGGCGGTGCCCGAGGCCCGCTGCGGCGCGCAGATGGTCTGGCTGCCCAAGGCGAAGAAGCTGGCGCTCCTCGGCGGCAACACGGCCCGCCGCAAGCTCACCTACCAGAACTTCCTCCAGCCCTGCTCGCCCGACGTGTGGCTCTTCGATCCCGACAATGGCTGGCAACTCGCCGTGAAAGCGGGCGATGAGACGAAGGTGAAGACGAAGGACGACTTCCCCCTTTTCATGAACCTGAACCCGGTTGTGTCCCTCGCCGACGACACGCTTGTGGCCCTCGCCATCGGCGGCAACTACTACCGCGACTTCATGTCGAGCAGCACCTGGATGGTCCGCATCGAGGCCCTGCCCTCCCCGCCGGCCGCGGTTGAGCCGGCGCCCGTCCGCCTCTACCGCAGCGTCGTGCCCGAGTACAACCCGCAATGGTACGACGCCGCGCCGCGCGGCAGCCGTGAGGAGGTGGACTCCATGCTCGCGGCCATGCCCGCCAACCACTGGATCGAGGTGCCCAGGCCGCCTGCCACGTGCGGCGAGACCTCGTGGGGCACGGCGCTCTTCGACCCCGACCGGGAGCAGCTCTACACCTGGTCGGGCGGCCACTGCGCCGACCCGTCGGACGCCGTCCACACCTATCACGTTGCAATCAACCGCTGGAGCATCGGCTACATCGCGGGCGGCATCGGCAAGGGCACCCTCTTCACCGGCCGCCCCGACTGCCTGAACCACACCTACAAGAACTTCGCTTTCGACCCCGTGACGAAGCTCATCGTCGCGCCCCACCAGGCTGGCACCCACGTCTACGACCCCGACAAGCGCGACTGGACCCGTTTCACGCGCGAGCAGCCGTTCGGCTACGAGACCTACACCACCAAGTGCCTCGGCACGCCGAAGGGCGTCGTGGCCTGGACAGGCGGCAGCATGGAAGGGACGCAGACGCAGCCCTTCTTCGGCGTCTTCGATGCCAGGGCGATGAAGTGGACCGCTCTGCCCGTGAAGGGGAATCTCCCGAAAGCCGTCCACGGCGATGAAGACGGCATGACCTGGGACCCCAAGCGCAACATCCTCTACCTGCACTCATCGAGAACCTATGGGAAGATGAGCGGAGAGGTCCTCCGCTACGACTTTCAGAGCGGCGCCATCGAGGCCCTGAACCCGAGAAACGCGGGCATGGTGGAAGGCGATGAGCGCGTGAGGCCCCGCGAGACCTGTTACCTGCCACCGCTCGACATGGTGCTTCTCGGCATCGGGTTCCTCAACGGCAGGCAGGTGGCCTACGATCCCGCAGGGAACCGCTGGGTGCGCCTGGGCATCCCCAAGGCCAGCTTCCAGGCCGAGCGCGGCGCCGACGGCCAGTGGTCGTTCGCCAAACGAAGCTCGAAGGATACAGAGTCGCTGATCGGCAGCATCACCTTCTCGCCCGTGTGGGACGCGAAGCGAGGCGTGCTGTGGGCGCCGTCGTGCTACCGCCGCATGTTCGTGCTCAGGCTGGAGCCGAAGACGCTCGATGTCACCGAAGACGCCGCGCCGTGAGGAATCTTGCGCCCCCGCGCGCCCGACGCGCTATAATCAGAGAGCGGGGACGGGCCTTCATCCCGAAAAGGAGGGGTCGAACATGGCCAAGCTTCTTTACATCAAAGCATCGCCGCGCGCGGCGCGGTCGCACTCGGTCGCGGTTGCCGATGCCTTCGTCGAGGCATATCGGGCGGCACACCCGAGCGACGAGCTGAGGACGCTGGACCTCTTCCAGGCCAATCTGCCCGCTTTCGACGGCCTGGCGGTTCAGGCGAAGTACACCATCCTGCACGGCAAGCAGCACACGGCCGAGGAACTGGCGGCCTGGCGGGCCGTCGAGGCGATCATCGCAGACTTCAAGGCCGCCGACAAGTACGCGCTCGCCGTCCCGATGTGGAACTTCGGCATCCCCTATCGCTTGAAGCAGTACCTCGACATCCTCATCCAGCCGGGCTACACCTTCTCGTACGACCCGGAGAAGGGCTACACGGGCCTGGTCACGGGCAAGCCCGCCTTCGTGGCCTATGCTCGCGGCGGCGAGTACCCCGAGGGCACGCCCGGCGAAGCGTACGACCTCCAGAAGAAGTACCTGGAGCTGGCCCTCGGCTTCATCGGCTTCACCGACATCAGGTCGGTGGTGGTCGAACCGACGCTGATGGGCGGCCCGGACGTCGCCGCGGCGAAGCAGGCCCAGGCCATCGCCAAGGCAAAGGCGCTGGCGGCCAGGTTCTAGGGCTTGGGCTCGGACGGCACGGGCCGAGCGGCCGGCGGCTGGGTGGGGTCGGTCTGCTCCCGCCACTCCTCCAGGTTCGTCTTTCCGTCGCCGTCGGGGTCCGCATCGGGCTCGGACACCGCGGCCGTGGCCATGTCCCCGAACTTGCCGAACCACAGCATCTCGAACCAGTTGGGCAGGCCGTCGCCGTCCGCATCGCCATACTCGCTGTAGCCGTACATTGGTTCGTCCGGGCCGAAGTCCTCCCGCCACAGCCGCGCCTCCTCGGTCGAGATGGCCGTCTTGCCCGTGTCCTGGCGGAACGGGCGATCGCTGACCGGCTCGGGATGCTCGAGGCGAATCTCCGCCTTGCCCTCGCGGAGAAGCTCGGCCACGACGGGTCCGGCGGTGAGCGGCACCTGCTTGAACGACATGCCCGCCGGTGCGTCCCACTCCGCCTCGCGTCCCGGCAGGCGCATCCTCGCGGGCCTCGGCAGGAGGGTGAGCACTTCGATCACATTGTCGGCCCGCGTCTTCTCCTTGAAGGGGAAGATCTTCGAACCGTGTGTGTACTTGTGGGAGAAGACGTAAACGCGGTCGTGGTCGGGTGCGGGCAGCTTACCGCTCTTCCACCACTGGATGAAGTAGCCCGTGAGGTCGTAATAGGCATAGCGCGTGTTGATCCCGGGCGACACATTGGTATTCTCGTGGTAATCGTTCCAGGTGATGAGCTGGATGAGGGTGGAGGGCCATTCGCGCGCGGCGGCCCAATCGCCCCGCACCCAGTCGAGGCCGGGGCTGGCGATCTGGAGCCAGCCGTAGTTCTCGTACTGGAGCTTCATCGGGTGGCACCATTCGGCGCCGGCGGCCAGCGCGGCCTTGGCCACGCCGGGCACGTCCTGGCCTTCCCACAGGAACATCCCGATGGCGGGGAGGTCTTTCGCGATGATCTCGACCGCCCTCACGCGCGGGTCGGGGCCAAAGGGCTTCAAGTTCGCGCGCGCGGCGGGGCTGAGGCCGTGCTCGAAGGCGCTGAGGCAGAACTCCCAGTAGATGGGCTGGCCCACCTGGCGCTCGATCTCGCGGTAGGCCTCGCCGATGAGCGCCCAGCCTTCGGGACTGGACCGCAGCCGCATCACCTCGGCCTCGATCTTCGCCTTGTCTTCCCAACCGATCCTCTTGCCCACGACATCCCACAGGTGGCCCACCCAGGGCCATACAGACTGGTAGCCGAGGACGAGCAGCTTGCCGTTCCGCCGCGCGAGCTTGGGGCTCTTGCCGTGCTTGTCCACCAGCCACTTGAGGGTCTTCACCCACTGATTGCCCTGGTACTGTTTGAGACCGGGGTCGTTGACATCCAGGCAGGTGGTGTCCAGGGTGACGGTGAGCTCGAAGGGGTAATCCTTTTCCTCGCAGATGCGGAACATCAGGTCGAACAGGTCGCGCGCCCCCTGGCCGCCGGCCCAGGCGTCGAAGGTGAAGCCGTCCACGCCGATGCGCATGGCCCGGCGGATCTCGAGATCGGCGGCCACCTCACGCGAGAGGCGTCTGGTCGGCGCCAGCGCGAAGTTCCGGTATGTGCCGCCGAACGACGGGGCGTTCTTCGCGCGGTTGATGACGCTCACAATGTCACGCTTGAGCGGGTCCTTCTGGTTGACCACCTCGCCGGGGAAGTCCATCGTGCCCAGGCCGCTCTGCGCGTGCCACCAGATGGCGTCGGTGCCGGCGCAGAAGCAGCCCATGTAATGGGCGTAGACCTTCCTGGGCAAGTCTCCCGCAGCGGCGCCCGCGGCGAGAGCGAATGCGAGACACACGCTTGCCCTCACGGCTCTTCCTTTCTGCCAATGCTCGTTCCCGTCCATGGCGGTCACCGCCTTCAGGATACGCAATGCCCCACACGAACTCAAGCGCGGGAGCCTGGGCAAGCATGGCCCGCAGTCCCAACGCCTGCCCCCCTCCGACCTCCCCCATCGTCTTGGAAACCAGACACGCGTCGCCATACTTGCTCACCTGTGCCGCCCCCGAGGGCTGAGCAACTATGGCGCTTTGCCGATCCGGGCGGCTTTACGGCCTTCCTGCCCATACTTGCTCATTTTCCTCCCCCTCTCAGTTGAGCAAGTATGGCGCTTTGGCGATCCGGGCGGCTCTATGCCCTTCCCGCCCATACTTGCTCATTTCCCTCCCCCCTGGGGTGAGCAAGTATGGCGCCTGGGCGCCCCGGGGCCTTCCGTGCCCGTTGCGCCTATCTGCCTCACTCTCGCTCTCACAGGGTGATACAGGTGAGGAGCAGGCAGGGCTTGGATGCCTCCGTGGCGGGGGCCGCCAGAACGGGGGGCCATGCTCCGCTGAGGCGCCTGCGGCTGTCCAGCCGTTGACATCGCGCCGCAGCCGTGTTACCATTCGCGGGCAGCACGGGTCCGTTGCCTTGCCCCTGGTGGAGGGCCTGAGGTGACTTGATGAATGCCAAGCTCGTGGCCACAGCGGGCCTGGATCAGCCCCGCGAATTCCCCCTCCGCGCGTGGGGAAGCTACCTGGTCGGGCGCTCCCACCGAGCCGACATCGTGATCAAGCACCCCTCAGTCTCGCGCCGCCACTGCAAGCTCTCGTGCGTGCCCCCCGGCAAGTGGCTCGTCACCGACGTCGGCAGCTCCAACGGCACCTTCATCAACAGCCGCCCCGTCTCCACCGAGCCGTTGGCCGATGGCGACTCGCTGCGGCTGGGCCACGTGACCCTGGTGTTCGAGCTGATGACCGAGGCCGGCGCCCCCGCCCTGATCGCCGTCGAGCCGCGCGACCCCGGGGACTCCGACGTTGGAGACTCGCGCGTCACCGAGATGCGGGATGGCGAGGCAGAGGCCCTGTCTGCCGCCGCCACGCGCAGGGTCTCCTGACACGCCTGCCCCTGATCACCTGCCCAGCCACACGAGAAGCCGGCGGCAGTTGAGCACCTTCTCGGCAAGGTCGAGCGGGACGTAGTAGTAGTGGTTCGACGCCTCGTAGCCGATGCGCGAGTCGAGGCGCGAGAGCGTGTAGAGGCGCCGGGCAATGGCGATCTCGCTCTCCAGAGCCGCGCGCATTCGTTCCATCCGTTCGATGCTTTCGCCTGCCGAGCGCGGCGCCGGGCCGGCGACCAAGGCGTCGCGCTCGAGGACGAAGCGCGTCTGGTTCACGATGCTCTGGAAATGCAGCCAGCAAGTCTCGGCGAAGCGCAACTCGGCCTCGGCGTCGGCGCGCCGCTCGGGCGGCGCCTTCTGCGCGGCCTGGGCCAGCGGCCCGAGGCCCAGCTTCCAGCCGTCGGCGACCTTGACGAACTGCGACAGGAACACGTCTGTCGGATAGGCGCCGCGCCACGACTTCAGGTCGTCGTAGGGAAAGCCCACCATCGTGGCGTGATAGCCGGTGGGCCGCTCGAAGAGCAGGTTCGACGGGCCGTATTGCATCGGGGCCGTGTAGAGGCCGCACGAGTAGGGGAACTCGCGGAAGGCGTCGCTGAAAGCGGTCCACGCCTTTCGGGCCAGGGCCGCGCCGTCGGGGCCGAAGCGCCCGCGGGCCACGGCATCGAGCGCCGCGTCGCGGGTCGGCCACGGACGCCGGCTGAACTGCGCGGCAATCTCCAGGTTGGGCGACGGATAGCCGCCCAGGCTCCAGCTCAACTGAAAGCCGTCTACGTCCGCGGCCGCCAGGTTGGCGCAGTGCTCGGCCACGAGGTCGAGCGTCGGCAGGTAGGGCACGGCCGACATCTCCCAGGTGTTGTTGAACTGGCACTTGGCGGAGGTCTTCAGCCCGGCCTTCTTCGCCAACGCCCAGTGCTTCGTCGCCCGCGGGCCGGGGCCGACGGCCGAGATCGAGTATTCGCCCACCGCCGTCTTCACCCCGCCGCGCTCGATGGGCAGCGACCATTCGCTCACCGACTGGAGCCACACCGACCTGGGCAGCCTGGCGATGATGTCGGGCGCCCAGGCGTCGTTCCAGCCCCAGTCCCACACGATCACCTTGGCCTCGGGGCTGCCGCGGTGCACGCCGGCCTCGATGGCCGCGTTGGCCTCGGCGATGATCTCGGCCGGCGCGCGGCTCTTGCACTGCGGGCACTTGAGCCACTGGCCGTGCGAGGCGCAATTCGTGAGGTTTTCCGAACCGCTGATGGTGAACACCCCGCCGAGGCCGGGCACGCTGCGGAACACGTGGGCCAGGGCGTCGCTGAGCCACGCGCGCACCTCGGGCGCCGAGGTGCACAGGGCGAAGTGGTCGCCCTCCTGCACGCCGCGCATCTGTGGGCGGTTCCTGAAGAACGCCGCCGGCATGGCGCGCGGCTCGTTCATGTAGAGATACACCGCGATGCCGCAGCGCCCTGCCCGCTCGACCAGGTTCCGCAGGTTGGCGAGCCGTGTCTCCCATCCCGCGCCGAACTCGGGGAACATGGCGCTCGGCGCCAGCGTGTAGAGCACTGTGTGCATCCACACGCCGTTCACGCCCAGCGCGGCGAGGCGCTGGAGCAGGCCGTCGGGAAACGGGTCCAGGTCGGGGTTCATCAACGGGTCGCCGAAGAGGGCGAAGTAGGAGTAGATGAACCGCAGGCCATCCGCCGGCTTCGGGGGCGGGGCGGCGAGGGGCGCGCTGAGCTCGCGGACGAAGGCGAAGCGCGGCTCGGCCGGCTCGAACCACTCGTCGCCGAACACCTCCTCGATGGTGCGCTTGATCTCCGCCGCCCGAACCTTCGCGATCTCGCTCGGCGGCGCGTAGCGCAGCGGTTCGCACTGCGGCTTGAGCGAGCCGAGCTTGATGAACAGGAAATCGTCCTCGCGCAGCGCATAGGCGAGCTGCTCGGCCGACAGGTCGAGGAGCGTGAGCAGTTGGTCGTAGGGCAGCAGGTGCCAGTTGCGCCGGAGCACGGTGATGTAGCCGCGGGCCCTCTGCTCGGGCGGCACGGGCGGCGCCGGCCGCAGGCCCATCGAGGCCCCGACCGCTGCCACGTTCGCCGGCGAGGTGTCGAGCACCTTCGCCAGGCGGTCGAGGTCTACCAAGCCCCAGTTCCGCCACACGAAGGCATGCAGGCGGTCGGGGAAGTGAGGAAAGTCCAACGCCCTCGGCGCAGCGCCGGCCGGCAAGCCCTCCCCTGCCCCCGCGAGGGCGGCGAGGCCCACGACGAGCAACGCGACCGACAGCAACAGCGTGGTTAGGCAGTGAGCCAGCATGCCTGGGCCTCCTTGAAGCAACGGGTTGGTTGGGGCCTATCGTAGGCGCTGAACGCGCGGTGTCAAGCGCGGTGGGACGGTTGCGGGCCGGAATTGTAGGTGGCTGCGGGAGCTCCGAAGGAGCGAAATGGGATAGCCCAGGGCAACGCCCTGGGAACAAGACCACGCCCGCGGTAGCCCTGAAAGGGCGGAATAGAGAGCTTCTATCTCGCCCCTTCAGGGCTGGACCCATGAATCCCCTTGAACCCAGGGCGTTGCCCTGGGCTATCCCATGCGAGCCCTTCAGGCTCCAGAGAGAACAACCCTGCCTACAATTCCGGCCACACCCTGGTGGGACCCGGGCATTGCGGCGACACGGCGGCATCGCGTAGAATGGAGCGGGTAATCGTTGAGCGGAGACGCACATGCCACAGGCGTGCGAGCGGATCGGCGAGATTCTCGAGCGGGCGGGCCTCACGCCGTCGCAATGCCTCGCGTGCGACGTGTGCTGCCGCTTCGCTTCGCCTACGGCCAGCTTCGTGCCGTTCTTCTCGGCGAGCGAACTGGCCGCGCTGGGCGAGACGGCGACGCGGCACTTCCTCGAGCCCGGGGCCAGCCCCGGCGGCCGTCCCCTCACCCCGCCCGACGGCACTGGCTGGCGCTGCCCATTCCGTCGGGCAGAGTCGCAGGCGTGCACCCTCTACGAACAGCGCCCGCTCGACTGCCGCCTCTACCCCTTCGTGCTGATGTTCGACGCGGCGGGCCGCGCGGTGTGGCTCGGCCTCGACGAAGTCTGCCCGTTCGCCCGCAGCCTCCAGGGCAGCCCCGCGATGCTCCAGGCAACCGAGGAGGCGGCGGCGCTTCTCGACGGCCCGCTCGCCGAGGCGATTGCCGCCGCGCCGGGCCTCGTGAGCCGCTTCCACGACCACGTTCGCCCGCTGCGCGTGCTGCCCGAGGCCACCCGCCGCGTCTGCCGCTCCGACCTGGGGCTCGCACGCCTTGTCGCCACCTGCCGGGCCGAACTCGCCGACTACTTCCGCGCCCGCCCCACGTGTCTCACCGGCCACGCCTTCCCCGCGATCTACCTGTGGGCCGACCTCTTCAACCTCCACTGGCGGGTCGAGGCCGACTGCCTGCTGGTCTTCGCGGAGTCCGACGGCGTAAGTTTTCTCATGGCGCCCCCGCTGGGCACGGGCGACGTGGCGAAGGCTCTCCGCCTGGCCGCCGACGTGATGGCCGCCATCAACGGCCCGCGCGGCGGAGCACGGGCTCAGGAGGTGGACGAGGCCTTGCTGCCCCTCTTCGCCGCCGAGGGCTGGCAAGTGGGGCATCGCGCCCAGGAGTACCTCTGCGAGACCGCCTCGCTCGTGTCGCTGCGCGGCCGCCACTTCGACGGCCGCCGCCACGACATCCGCCGCTTCGAGCGCGCCCACAAGGCCCTCTGGCGGCCCTACGAGGCCCGCGATTTCCCTGCCTGCGGGGCCCTGCTCCGCCGGTGGCAGGCCGAGCGCGCACAGCAACACCCCGACCCCTTCTATCGCCACCAGCTCGAAGCCGCCGCCTCGCTCCACCTGCGCACCCTGCGCGAGGCCGAGGAACTCGGCGTCTCGGGCTTCGTGGTCGAACTGGCAGCGGACGCGATGACTGGAGGGATGGATGAATGGATGGATGCGAGGGCAGGTCAGCCTGACACCCATCCCCTCATCCACTCATCCAGCCATTCCGTCCTCTCAGCCTACACCTTCGGCTTCCCTCTTGCCGACGGGGAAACCTTCTGCGATTTCATCGAGGTCGCCGACCTCGCCATCCCGGGCCTCGCGGCCTGGACGTTTCGCGAGTTCTGCCGCGAGGCCCGCGCCTACCCCCACCTCAATGTCGGGACCGACTCCGAGCTTCCCAACCTCGCCCGAGCCAAGCTGGCGTACCGCCCGGCCCGCCTCGTTCCCGCCTATGTCGTGAACGCCCCCGCGACGCTGGGCGCCACGCTCCCGGCGCGCACGGGAACACCCCCCTCCGGCCAGTAGCGGCGTGGGAAACCGCCTCGGCCCCGCGCAGCCGCCCCTCATCGGCGCGGGAAGTCCAGGGCGAAGTCCACCAGCGCATGCACGTGATGGAAGAAGGCCAGGTAGCGCCGCAGTGCGCGCGCGTAGGCCATGGGCTGCTCGGCCGGAGGCCTGGCATCCAGCTTTCGCCGCAGATGCGCCATCAGCGTGAACCACCAGTAGTGGGGTGTCCGCCTGAACCGCCGAGGATACTCGCGCAGCCGCTCGGCGCTCACGCAGCCCTGCTGAATCGCTCTCGCGGCGACCCGCCCCGCGATCTCCCCGCTCGCCAGGGCGAAGGCGATGCCTCCGCCCGTCATCGGGTTCACCAGGCCCGCCGCGTCGCCCAGCGCCATCGCCCCCTCGGCCACGAACTCACGGGCCATGTCCGACGGCACAAGCCCGCCCCCCTGGCGCACGATGCGCCGTCCCCGAAGGTCCTCTCGCCCCTCGATGAACTCCTCCAGCCGCGGGCGCAGCGGCGGCCCTCCGCCGGTCAACGAGCCGCCCACCCCCACCCACACACACCCGCGCTTCGGGAAGAGCCAGAAGTAGCTCTTCGTGTAGCGCGTGCTCAGAACCAGCTCGCACGTCGCGCCGTCGCCCCAGTCGCCCTCGAGCTCGACGAAGATCGCATGCCGGGTCCGCGGGCCGGGCCGGTGGCCGATCCCATAGGCGTCGGCCGCCAGGGTCGAGGGGCCATCGGCGAACAGAACGATGCCTGCCTCCACCTCCCGCTCCGCACCCGTGCCAAGGTCCCGAAGGCCGATTCTCCGCGACGCCGCGTCGAGCACCGACGCCCGCGTCGCCGTCACCAGCTCGGCGCCGGCCTCCACCGCACGCCGGGCAAGGTACGAGTCGAACGGCGCGCGCCGGAACGAGAGGTAGTGCGCACGCCGGCCGCCATACTCCAGCGGCCTGCCATCCACCGAGAGTCTCGTCCGGCGAATCTCGCGCTCGACCACCTCATCGGGCAGCTCGAGCCGCCGGCGATACACCGCCGCCGCGAACCCACCGCAAGCGTTGGTCGCGCCGGGGCAAGCGTCTTTCTCCACCAGCAGCGGACAGAGCCCGGCCCGCGCCGCCTCGCGCGCCGCGGCCGAGCCCGCGGGCCCCGCCCCGATGATCACGATTTCGCGCCGTTCGCCACGCATCGCCTCTCTCCAGGGTGCCCGATTCTACGCGAACCGGCCTGCGCGGGCAAACCCTGTTCCATATTGGCCTTGCCCGCGGACGCTTCGCCAGTATAATGGCATCCGAAGCACAAGTGCGCCCGGTGGGCCGCGCGAGCCCGAACATGATTGATGTCAAACTCAAGCTGCGGCCCGGACATACGGGCGACCTGGATTGGATGGCGCCCTCGCCCCTCTGGCAGCTCTTCTGGAACGTGACCTACGCGTGCAACTTCCGCTGCCCCATCTGCTTCTCGAATGCCGGCGAGCGAGCCCCCGACGAGCTGACCACCGACGAGGCCCGGGCCATGCTCCGCGATGCCCACGCGGCCGGGGTCACCGACATCGTGGTCTCTGGCGGCGAGCCCTTCCTTCGCGAGGATCTGTTCGAGATTCTGGCGGCGATGGCGGAACTCGGCATCACGGCCCGCATCGCCACCCACGGCGGCCTGCTGAATGAGCGCCTCCTCCGCCGCCTGCGAGCCGAGACCACCACCAAGTCGTTCCAGGTCAGCCTCGACACGCTCGACCCCGCGCTCTACAGCGCGATCCACGGCGCCCCTGCTCGCACGCTCGACGTGGCGCTTGACACTCTCCGGTGCATCCGCGACCTCGGCTTCCACACCACGGTGTCCACCCGCCTGTCGCCCCGCACCCTCCCCGGCATTCCCGACCTGCTCGACAAAGGCGTCGAGGAGGGCTGGTCCACCGTGACCATTCACTGCCCGCTCCACACCGGCCGCTCCGGCGGCGCCTGGCCCCAAAATGCCGACGTCATCGCAGAGCTCCGCCCCGTCCTCGAGCACTTCCTTGCCCTCCCGCGTCGTTGGCTCATCGAGACCAACATCCCCTGGGGGCCATTCCACCCAACCCTCCAGGAGTTCTCCCAGCGCATTCGCGTCTCGCATGCCGGCTGCGGAGCCGGCCGTTGCCGCCTCGCCATTGGCGCGTGCGGCAACATCTCGCCCTGCATCTGCATGGACCTGCCCCAGGCCAGCATGGGCAACGTGCGCACGCACAACTTGGCGGCTGTCTTCCGCGACTCGCCCCTCGCCCATCTGATGCGCCGCCCGCAGGACCACGGGATCTGCCTGGACTGCCCGCACGTGGCGCGTTGCGGCGGCGGGTGCAGGGCCGCGGCCTTCGCCCTGACGGGTCGCGTGGATGGAACCGATGCCTCCTGCCCCCTTCGCATCGCCCAGTTGAGCCGAGGCGCGCTCGCCCATGCCAGCCTGTGACTCGAGCCCGCTCTGGTGGGACATCGTGCGGCAGACGGTCTGGGGCAAGCGCGGCCTGAGCAAGTCGGGCACGCTCTGGCTCCCGATCGCGTTCGTCCTCTCAACCGGCGTCGCCCCCTCTCATGCAGCCCCCTGGTTCGCCTGTGTTCTGCTCTTCGCCGCAAGCGTCTGCCGCACCCAGGGCCTCATCCTGGCCAACGACCTGGCCGACCGCTCCGAGGACACGGTGGCGGGCAAGTCCCGCTGGGTCCTTCGCACATCCGCCCCTGCGGGCATCGGGGTAGTCGTCGTGCTCCTGGCCGCGGGCGCTGCAATCGTATGGGCTGCCGGCGCACCCATCGCCGCTTCCGCAGCCTACATCGCCGCGGTGGCCCTCGGGCTGGTCTACTCGCTGCCCCCCCTCCGCCTCAAGGAGCGGGGGTGGGCGGGCCTCGGCGCCTATGCGGCCTCCTGTGCGGCCGCCTATGCTGTGCTGCCCTGGGCGTGGCTCGGGGGCACTCCCACCGCACTCACGGTGCTGGTCATCGCGGTGTCCCTGGACCGCTGGGTCAACCTGCACTTCCACCAAGTGATAGACCATGAGAGCGACGCGGCCTCCGGCACCCGCACATATGCCGTGGCAGCGGGCCTCCCCCGCGCCCGCCTGACGCTCGCGTGGGCAGCGCGCCTGGCGTCGCTGGCGCTGGCAGCCGTCCTTGCATTCCTCGGTGTCGTCTTGCCGCTCACAGCGACCCCGCTTCTCGCCACGGCGGCGGCCATCGCGCTCGGAGCCGCCCTCCACGCTCGGGCGGTGAGGAGGCGGCCCAGCGCGTCCTCCCTCGTTCGCGAACTGCCGTCATACTACCTTGGCCTCACTTTCGCCCTCTTCCGCGTCCTGCCCGTGCTCCTCCTCGCCAGGCTGGCCTGGGCTGACGCGATGATGTGGATTCCTGCCGCACTCGCCGCCCTGACCTCTCTCCTCGAGTCCGCGCTCTCGCTCCGCTATCGCTACCAGTGAGCGCGCGGAACCTCTCACAGCGGCTTCGCCTGCACAACCAACTCGAAGATCCTGCCCGCCTTCGTCTCCCTGGCGAGGCGGAACGCCTCGGGGTGTGCCTCCACGAACTCGCGGGCGGCCGTCTCCTGGGGCGCCCAAGCCAGGCGGTCGGGCCTCACAGAGAATGCCAGATGAGTGATCTCGCGCCCGAACAGCGCGCGAAGGCCGCCATCGAGGTCGTCCTTGCTCAGGCCGGGGAAGGCCATCGCCTTCCCCCGCGCGTTCCTCACGGCGGGGTTCACCTCGAGCGAGCTGGCGCAGGCAACCCCCAGAGGCCGGTCGGCGTTCTCGAGGAGGAACAGCGCCACATCCCGCCGAATCCCGACGAGGACCACGCCATTGATCGGCGCCGCGGGGGGCTTCCAGAAGCCCTTGACGATCCGATAGTCCGCAGACAACGATGCCCCGAATAGCACCAGCCCGCCTGCCGCCAGAGCGCCTCGCCTGAGGACAGCGGCCTTCGCCTCGCCCAATCGCGCGAGGCGGCCGACACCGATTGCCACAAGTTCAACACCTTCGGTCAGATACAACAGCATCAGAGGCACCGCAGGCACCCAGAGCCGGTAGCCCTGCGTCCACGGCCAGCCCACCGTCACCAGCGAGTAGGCAATGAAGCAATACTCCTGCGGCCTGGCAGCGCGGAGCCGCCGCGCGAGGCCCGCCAGGACCAACGCCGTCGGCACCAGCGCCCAGGCACTGGCCGAGCGTCCCGTGAGCCCAGCGGCTACCGCTGCCCCAAACAACTGCAACTGCTTCGGAACCGTCTCCAACTCCATCTCGACCAACATCCGGAAGCCCTCGGGCGAGAGCGGCGACTGCTTCGCCAGGAACTGCACCTTCACGTAGTCGCTGTACGTGCCCGAGGCCCCAGCGCCAGCCGTCAGCATCCACAGTCCCCAAGCCGCGAGCGGGGGCACAGCGATGGCGGCGAAGAGGATCGAAAAGATAGCGCACTGGCGACGGCGCAGCCGCCACAGATTCGGTCGTGCAAGCCACGCCGCAACGGCGACGTAGAGCGACACTCCCACGAGCCGCGTGAGGGCGGCCGCCGCGAGCGCGACCATCGCCAGGAGCCCCAGGCCCCAGTGCGCCGTCTCTCGCCGCCAGTAGGCATCGGCTGCCGCGAGGAAGAGCGTCATGAGGAGGAGAAACGGTATCTCGCTCAACAGATGCCCGTTGAACACGAGCACCGCCGGCGACGCCGCGACCAGGAGGCACAGGGCGAACCGCCGCAACCCCCCGGCGTTCTGAGAGATCAGCCAGTAGCAGGCAACGATGGCGCCCAGCCCGCACCCCGCAATGAGCAGGTTGACCGCCGCAAAGGTCTCTGTCGCCGCGGACCGAGCCACCGCAAGCATCGCGGGGAATCCTGGGGGATAGCCCCGGTGCGGCATCCCTCCGATCGCGTACCCACCCCCCTGCCTCAGTGAATCCGCCAAAGCAAGGTAGAACGAGCCGTCAGGCTGCATGAGCACCCACGGCCGCCCGACCACGCCAGCCACAAGCGACCCGAACAGCACCAGGGCCGCCGGCAGCGTGCCACGCCCTGTGAGCCACGCAGCCGCTCTTCGCGCAATCCCCCCAATCGCCGCCATGATTCTCCCAACCCTCGCCCCAGGCCCCAGGACACTTCCGACGCAAGGTTGAGCATGGTAGCCAAGTCCCCGCCCAATCGCAAGGACGGGGTCAGCGTGTACAGACAGACGCCTCGGCAGACTGGGCACCCTCTGCCGAGGCGCTTGCGTTGGTGGGCCTGGTAGGAGTCGAACCTACTACCTTGCCCTTATCAGGGGCACGCTCTGGCCAAGTGAGCTACAGGCCCAAAAGAAATGCCGATGGGCGTCTTTCCCTGGCACCAGCGGCGACCACCTTGTCGCTCGCCTCGGGTCGGTCCGGTCCCGACCGGGAAGGTCGCCCATCGGCACTTCGTATATCCAAGTGGTAGCCCGTGGCGCTCGGTTGCGCCGATTTAGATGCCGCCCGAAGGCGACTTCTAATGATCCTTAGAAAGGAGGTGATCCAGCCGCACCTTCCGATACGGCTACCTTGTTACGACTTAGTCCCCCTTGCTGGTTTCACCTTAGGCGCGCTTGGTAAAGGCGCGACTTCGGGTGCCCCCAACTCGGGTGGCTTGACGGGCGGTGTGTACAAGGCTCAGGAACATATTCACCGCAGCGTGGCTGATCTGCGGTTACTAGCGATTCCGGCTTCATGGGGGCGAATTGCAGCCCCCAATCCGAACTGGGACCGGCTTTGCGGGATTGGCTCCGCCTCGCGGCCTTGCGTCCCTCTGTACCGGCCATTGTAGCACGTTAGTCGCCCCGGACATAAGGGCCATGATGACTTGACGTCGTCCCCGCCTTCCTCCGCCTTGACGGCGGCAGTCCCACTAGAGTCCCCAGCCGAACTGATGGTAACTAGTGGCAAGGGTTTCGCTCGTTACGGGACTTAACCCAACACCTCACGGCACGAGCTGACGACAGCCATGCAACACCTGTGCACGTTCCACCCTTGCGGGTGTGGCCCGGCTTTCACCGGGTTAATCCGTGCATGTCAAGCCCGGGTAAGGTTCTTCGCGTTGCCTCGAATTAAACAACATGCTCCACCGCTTGTGTGAGCCCCCGTCAATTACCTTGAGTTTTAGCCTTGCGGCCGTAGTTCCCAGGTGGCGCACTCAACACTTTTGCTTCAGCAGGGGAGACATCGGAGCCACCCCCACTCAGTGCGCATCGTTTACGGCCAGGACTACCGGGGTATCTAATCCCGTTCGCTCCCCTGGCTTTCGCACCACAGCGTCAGGGACAGTCCAGAGAGTCGCTTTCGCCTCCGGCGTTCCTCCAGATATCTACGCATTTCACCGCTACACCTGGAGTTCCACTCTCCTCTCCTGCCCTCGAGTCGGATAGTTTCCGGCGCAGTTCCCCGGTTGAGCCGGGGGATTTCACACCGGACATGCCCGACCGCCTACGTGCTCTTTAAACCCAGTGATTCCGAACAACGCTTGCCACCTCTGTCTTACCGCGGCTGCTGGCACAGAGTTAGCCGTGGCTTCCTCAGGGGTTGAAGTCACGGCGGAATGGTGTTAGCACTCCGCCGCATCATGCCCCCCAACAGGAGTTTACAACCCGAAGGCCTTCATCCTCCACGCGGCGTTGCTGGATCAGGCTTGCGC